>Ga0302314_10017806_pt1 | contig 11880 bp, 13 predicted proteins | sample III_Palsa_N2_3_FD_200533 | JGI IMG/M metagenome (GOLD analysis project Ga0302314, IMG submission 200533) | Peat permafrost microbial communities from Stordalen Mire near Abisko, Sweden - III_Palsa_N2_3 | ecosystem: Environmental > Terrestrial > Soil > Palsa > Peat permafrost | place: Sweden...
ACCGCGGTACTCGGTAAGCAGGACGGCGTTCGAGTTACGGAAGTTGTCCGTAAGCTCCGCGACCGAGGCTTCCTTGTTCGCCATGGCACTCCTTGATTGATATCGGTGGCCAGGAAACCGACGGGGAGTTTTCACATGAAAAAAGCCCCGGCGCTGTGGCGCACGGAGCTGGAAAGCCCTTTCGGACTGAACTACTTCACACACCTGCGCGGGATGCTGGCACCATCAGTTCTTTTCAAAACTGCATGGTCCCAGACCTTGCGTTCACGCTTGCGCGCGAAATCCAGCGGTCTTTGGCCTCGTACAGACTACGGGAGCGCTTACTTCCCTGCAACTCGGCTCCGGTGGCAGGAACATCCATTCGTTCATGATGGCGGGAGAAACTGCCGGGCGGCGGGAGTTGTTTCTCCCGCCGCGTGACCCGTTATCCCGCCAACGCGCGCAGTTTCTCCCGCCAACAGGGGCGACGGACGGACGGATCAGGCGCGCCAGGAATGCGTGGGCTCGAAGCCGAGCAGACGTTTCGCCTTGTCGATGGAGAGCAGAGTCTCTGTGCCCTCCAGCGGACGCCTGAGCGGCACGTTCGGGAAATACCGCGCGGCAAGGTCCGCACTCGGCGTCGACACCACGGTGTCCGCATTGGCGATGATGAAGGTCTCGAACCCCGGCAGCCTGGCCTCGAGTGCCCGCAGGACCGCCTGCGCGCCATCCCGGGTATCGATGTAGCCCCAGAGGTTCCACCGGCGCAGCGCCGGATCATCCTGCCAGGCAGCCTGGCTGGCGAAGTCGTCGACGGTGAGAACGTTCGAGAACCGCAGGCCGGTGATGCTGAGCTCCGGATCCCAGCGCACCAGCTTCGTCGCGAGCTCCTCTTCAAGGTGCTTGACGACCGAGTACATTGACTCGGGCCTCGACGGATACTCCTCGTCAACCGGCAGGTATGGGGGATCGATCTCGAACGGGATGCCGAGGAGCGTCTCGCTCGAGGCATAGACCACCTGTTTGATGCCGGCCCGCCGAGCGCCCTGGAAGACATTGAAGGTCGCGATCATGTTGTTGTGGAAGGTCGCCGCATCCGACTCGTATCCGCCGGCTGGAATCGCCGCGAGGTGCACAACGGCATCGAGTGAGTCGTAGCGATCGTCGACCGAGTGGAGGGCATCGACCACGGAGCCGTAATTGGTCAGGTCGACGCGCGTGAAGTGGTCGCCGCGCTCCCCCATCGCATCGAGGACGAAAACGTAATGACCCGCCGACCGCAGCCCGCGAACGACCTCTCGGCCGAGTTTGCCATTGCCGCCGGTGACCGCGATTCTCATCCAGCCAGTCAATCACTCCCGAACGCTGCCGTCTGTTACCAGCGCGCCTACCGAACGGTGCGCGCTGGTAACAATAGGCAGCGTTGCTAGGGGGCTGAGGGAGACGATCGCGGCAGGGTCACCGTGAAGATCGTGCTGCCCTTCCGGGACTTCGCCGTCACCGAGCCACCGTGCGCGTCGACAACCGCCTTCACGATCGCCAGCCCGAGTCCCGTGCTTCCCGACGATCGGGCACGGGATGAATCGCCGCGCGCGAACCGTTCGAACAGATCATCCTGCACCGACTTGGGGATGCCGGGGCCATTGTCATTGACCGTGATCGTTGCGTCGCCCGTTTTCGACTCGCTGAGCCCCACTCGCACGCGGGTCCCCGCGGGCGTGTGCACCCGCGCGTTCGCAAGCAGGTTCACGAACACCTGGTGGATGCGCTGCGAGTCCGCCTCGACGATCACCGGCTCGTCGGGCATATCCAGTTCCCAGGTGTGGTCGGGGCCCGCGGCATGCGCATCGCTGATGACATCCACGAGCAGCGGTGTCAGGTCGACCGGGGCGGTCTCGATGTCGCGGCCGGCATCAAGTCGCGCCAGCAAGAGCAGGTCTTCGACCAGCGAAGTCATGCGAACCGCTTCGGATTCGACGCGCCCGAGGGAGTGGGTGACGTCCTCGGGAAGGTCGTAGTGGCCACGCCTGGTCAGTTCGGCGTAGCCGCGAATCGACGCGAGCGGCGTGCGAAGCTCGTGGCTCGCGTCCGCGACGAACTGTCGCACCCGCGACTCACTCGCCTGGCGTGCCTGCAGCGCATGGTCCACGTGGCCGAGCATGGTGTTGAACGCGGCTCCCACCTGGCCGACCTCGGTTCGCGTATCGGTGTCCGCCTCGGGAACACGCACAGACAGATCGACCTCACCGCGGTCGAGCTCCATCGACGCCACCTCGGTTGCCGTCGCCGCAACCCGGCGAAGCGGACGAAGCGCAAATGACACGATGAACCAGGTCGCCAGCGCGACCAGCAGGATGCCCGCGAGCGAGATCCCGCCGAGCGCCAGCGCGAACCTGGTCAGGGTGTTGTTCGTCTGGGCCAGCGGATAGGCGTAGTAGCGGTATCCGGTTGCCTGGTTCAGCACCGTTCCGTCGGTGTTGACGACGTCGATCGAAAGCTTGCTGGTACGGATGACGCGGAAACTGCCGATCCCGGGAATCGAGATGTCGGTGAGTTTGTCGCTGCTCGTCAGCGCCTTCAGCGGTGCGAGCTGTGCTTTGGTCAAAGCTTTTGACGAATTGCCGGCGAACGAGAAGGACGCGGACTGGGAACCCGAGATTCCCGTTCCGATCACGTAGGTGGCGGTAATCGAACCCGGTTCGAGCCCGCGCGGACCACCACCACCGGTTGACGCGCCGCCGCCGGATCCCGGGGCGTCCCGGTGGTCGAGAAAGTTGGCCGAGCTCTGCAGCTGCTGGTTGATCGGCGCCGTCAGGTTGGCATACAGGACGAAGACACTGATCCCGCCGACGATGATGCTGAGCAGCGTGAAGAGCGCGACGACGCTGACTACCAGTCGCCGACGCAGGGTCCATGGTGCGCGGCCAAGCCGCACCTTCATCGCGTTGGCTTCAGGATGTAGCCGACGCCACGAACCGTGTGGATCATCGGCGGACGACCCGCGTCGATCTTCTTGCGCAGGTAGGAGATGTAGATCTCGACGACGCTCGACTTGCCGCCGAAGTCATAGCTCCACACCCGGTCCAGGATCTGCATCTTGGAGACCACCCGGCGCGCATTGCGCATGAGGTAGCGCAGCAGTTCGAACTCGGTGGCGGTGAGCTCGATCAGCTCGCCATCCCGACGCACCTCGTAGCTGTCCTCGTCGAGCTCGAGGTCGCCGACCTCGATGTGCGAGTCGGCAGAGTCGTCGACCGTCATGCCCGAGCGGCGGATGAGCCCGCGAAGGCGGGCCACCAACTCCTCGAGGCTGAACGGCTTGGTGACGTAGTCGTCGCCGCCGACGGTGAGGCCGGCGATTCGGTCATCCACCGAATCCTTGGCGGTCAGAAAGAGAATGGGCGTCTGGTTTCCGTCTGCGCGCAGCCGCTGCAGCACCTGGAGGCCGTCGATGTCGGGGAGCATGATGTCGAGGACGATGATGTCTGGACGGAACTCCCGCACGACGCTGAGGGCCTTCTGGCCGTCAGGTGCGAGGCGCACATCCCAGCCCTCGTAGCGGAGCGCCATCGACAGGAGGTCGGTGAGCGAGTCCTCGTCGTCGACCACGACGGCGCGGATCGGGCTGCCATCCGGGCGACGCAGTCGCGGCTGGTTGGCGTTAGCGGTGGTGTGACGCGACTCGACTGGAAAAGTGCTCATAGCTCCAGTATTAGGAACTTTCTATGAGCGGGCTGAGAGACGGAGAATCGATTTCGCCTGCGCTTACGAACGACTCAGTGGTCCGCCCTGCGATGGCTGCCGGCAGCGACGACGAAGAAGATTGAGCCGACGAGAGCGCATAAACCCAATGCGACAACGATGATAATCATGATTCCCCCCGGCGGAAGGTTCGGGTTCCGCCGCACACAGGGGATCTAGGTGTACTCCCCCGGATGCAAAGCTACGGGGTACAAAACGTGTCCGTCAATAGGGGGACACGCCCCCGTTCAGAGGGCGTGACGATTGCGACGCCGTCACGGTTCCAATGACCGGATAAGTCGGTCGGCCGAGGCAGAATGGCTGGGTGACGCTCGCCCATCCCACCCTCGATCTCTGGGATGAGCCCGCGCCCGATCACCGCGCGCGTATCGTCGCGAATTCGACCGACCGCATCGCCTGGCTTCGGGCTCGCAGCCGAGGAGTCACTGCGACCGACATGGCTCGCCTCTCCAGCGTCAGGGCGCTGCAGGCACTCGCGATCGAGAAACTCAGCGGCACCGGGTTCGGGGGTAACGCCTTCACGGATCACGGCCGGGCCCGCGAACCGGAGATCGCGCGCTGGGTGCAGGCGAATCACGGCATCGCTCCGAGCTCCGACCTGTACCACGCACACGGCCAGCCGCTGCACCTGGCGACCCCCGATGGTGTCGCTGCGCGAGGGTCCAACGTCGTGCTGTGTGAGATCAAAACGACCTCACACTCCTGGCGCAGCATCCCGCGCAGCTATCTCCGCCAGGTCTGGTGGCAGCAGTACGTCCTGGGTGCAGAACGCACGCTTGTCGTGTGGGAAGAGCACGCGGACTTCGTTCCCGTCGCGGCCGAACCCCAGGTGCGCTGGGTAGAACGCGACGACAACGAGATTCACATGCTTGTGGGACTCGCCAATCGGCTGCTCGACCTGATGTCGCCCACGCCGTCGGGCTCGGCGGGGTCGTCGGTTTCCGGTCGGTCCCGATCCGGCCGCTGAGCGCGGATGCGGCTCGCCGCGATCACCGACCCGTACACGACGACCCAGAGAATCGCGAGCGTCGTCGCAGCCAGCTCCGCATTCGCGCCAACGGCCGTGTCGAACTGCAGCAGCGACAGGATGCCGCCGATGCCGGCGATCACCCCGACGGCGATCGCCATGGTCAGCGAGAATCGCGAGAGCACCCGATGGTCATGCGCAAAGGCCGACTGCAGCATGGCCCAGCAGGCGGCGAGAAATGCGATGACGGCGCAGGTGATGTGGGTGAAGTCCTGGGCATCGAACGGCGAGAGGGTCGGAAGCGGGCATCCGTATTTGCAGGTCACCTGCGAGGCCACGAGAAAGAAGCCGCACGCGACCCACAGCGAAACAGACGGCGTCCAGAGCGCCAGCAGCCGAAGGCGCGAGCGAATGTCCTTGCCGGCGAAGGCGATCAGGCTGCCGCCCGCGACAATCAACAGGAGCGCGACCTCGAACATCCGAGCGGTGGACACCCCGGTCGCGCCGAGTTCGCTCACGTAGACGGCAGAGCCGCCGTACTGGATCCGCGCGATGAAGATCAGGACCAGCGCGGTGGCGACGAGAACTGCGCCGACCAGCGACGCAATGACGTCGATGGCACCGCGCCGCGTCATACCGCGAGCCACTTCATGGGGTCTGGACACTCACGAAGTCTGCGGGCCCTTCCACTTTCGCGACACGAGGATGAACACGGCCCCGATCCCGAGTACGACGACCGTGATCAGCACGATGTAGAAAGCGACCGAGAACCAGCCCTCGTGTGCCAGTGACGGGTCGAGGAACGGGTACGGGTAGAAGGCCTTACCCCCGTAGTTGAGCTCGGTCGTGAACGGCGCCCTGATCATCGTGTAGACCACCCAGACCAGCGGGAAGATGGCGATCGCGCGCAGTGTGCGCCAGGGCAGGGCTTCGCGACCGGGAGCGATGAACCAGTCGAGCACGATATAGGCGCAGGCAACGACGTGCAGGATCTCGTTCGACCATTCGACCGTGGTGCCCTGCGGCAGCTCGACACCGCGCAGCAGCAGGTTGTAGACGATCCCGGTTACACCCATGTAGGTGACCACGATGATGCGGAACACCGTGTACCAGCGGGGGTCGACGCGCCTCGCGAATGCAAATCCCGCACCGATCAGGCAGACGACGATGGTGGCGACATTCGAATCGATGGTGAAGAAGCTGAAGAAGTTGGTGATGCCGAAGCCGACGTTCAGGCCGGTCTTGTTCCAGTTGCCGATGCTGCGCTCCAGCTGGGCGACGATGGCGACGACAATGGCCGCGGCGACCAGGATGCGGAGCACCGCGATGAAATACCGATAAGCCACACTGTTCATCCGCGCCATCCCCTCGTGCCCGATCACCTGTCGTCAAATGCTACCGACGTGCGGGGCTCACAGGGCTCGTTCGCGAACGAAGTCGCTCTCCCAGACTCCGCCGAGGAGAAATTTCTTTGTCCCGACCTGTGCGAACCCGCTCTTCTCGTAGAACCGGTTGGCGCGAGGGTTGAACTGGTTCACGCCCAGCCACATGCCGATGGCACCGCGGTCGCGGGCAGAATCCGCCGACGCCTCCACAAGTTCGCGCGCGACGCCGCCGCCGTGCTGGTCCGCCAGTACGTAGACCTTGCTGAGTTCGCTTGTGGGATGAAGGGTCAGAGCGCGGACAACGTCCGGGTCGGTCGGTTCGCCGAAGACGACCATCGTGTAGCCGACCGGCAGCTCATCCACGTGGCCGATGAACAGAGCCCGGTCGGGATCGACCAGGTAGCCGGTGAAGCTGCTCTCGGACAGCGTGGTGGCCAAGAAGTCGTCGATCGCCGCCTGGGCTGTGCCGGGCGGGCAGGCGAGCGCGAAGGTGGCGGCAGCGAGGTCATGCAGCACCGCAGCGTCTGCTGGGGTCGCTCGTCGAATGTCGATGGCCATGGTGTCCTTCGCGAGTGCAGCGGCGGTGAGTGAAGCGTCAGTAAGTGCAGCGTCGAAAAATACTGCGTCGGGGATGCAGAAGGGGGACCCGCTTGCGCGAGTCCCCCTTCTGGTGAACTGGTTAGAGCGCGTTCACGTCGAGCGGGATGCCAGGACCGAACGTGGTCGAGACGGTGCCCTTGGTGATGTAGCGGCCCTTCGAGCTGGACGGCTTCGCACGAACGATCTCGTCGAGCGCTGCCTTGATGTTCTCGGACAGCTGCTCCGGCGTGAATGCCGCCTTACCCACGACGAAGTGCACGTTGGAGTGCTTGTCGACGCGGAACTCGATCTTGCCGCCCTTGATGTCGGAGACCGCCTTGGCGACATCCGTGGTCACGGTTCCGGTCTTCGGGTTCGGCATGAGGCCACGCGGGCCGAGCACCTTTCCGAGACGACCCACCTGCCCCATCAGCTCGGGAGTCGAAACCGCGGAGTCGAAGTTGGTGTAGCCGCCGGCGACCTTCTCGATGAGCTCGGCGCCGCCGACCTCATCCGCACCCGCTGCAAGCGCTGCCTCGGCCGCGGGGCCGGTTGCGAACACGAGAACGCGGGCGGTCTTGCCGGTGCCGTGGGGCAGGATGACCGTGCCACGAACCATCTGGTCTGCTTTGCGCGGGTCGACGCCGAGCTTCAGCGCGACCTCGACGGTGGAGTCGAACTTCTTCGATCCGGTCTCTTTCGCGACCGAGACGGCCTCGGCGGGGCTGTACAGACGGCCCTCTTCGATCTTGTCCGCGGCGGCGCGGTATGCCTTCGATTTCGTAGCCATTATGCGTCCACCGTGATTCCCATGGAGCGAGCGGTGCCCGCGATGATCTTCATTGCGGCCTCGACGTCGTTCGCGTTGAGGTCGACCTGCTTCTGCTCCGCGATCGCGCGGACCTGGTCTTTGGTGAGTCGGGCAACCTTGACCGTGTGGGGAGTCGACGACCCCTTCTGCACGCCCGCTGCCTTCTTGATGAGCTCCGCTGCCGGCGGGGTCTTCAGGATGAACGTGAACGAGCGGTCCTCGTAGACGGTGATTTCAACGGGGATGACGTTTCCGCGCTGCGACTCGGTCGCGGCGTTGTAGGCCTTGCAGAACTCCATGATGTTGACGCCGTGCTGACCGAGCGCCGGGCCGATTGGCGGGGCTGGGTTAGCTGCGCCGGCCTGGATCTGAAGCTTGATCAGACCCGTGACCTTCTTTTTCGCTGCCATTATTTTTCTCTTTTCTCGAGCCGCTCCTTCATGGAGACGGCGCTCCCGTCGCCCGGGCAGTTCCCGGGCGCGGTAAGTTGCCGGAAGGCAACCTGTCAAGGATACGCGACGCAGTGGCCGGGCGCGAACGCGGGCGCTAGGGAACGAGGATCAGTTTTCCATGCGGCTGGCCGGAAACACTTAGCTCGACTGCTTCTCGCCACTGGTCCAACGGATACCGGTGAGCGATCGGGATGCGAAACTCGCCGGCTGCCGCAAGGCTGGCGTAGTCGGCGAGGAATCCGTCGCCGGGAAACGCTCCCGTCGCCCGGAGTTCATCGAGGTTGACTCGCGCACCGAGATGCCTCGCCTCGTCGTGATTGCTCACCGTCACAACGCGCTTCGGATCGCCGCCGGCGAGGGCGATGAGGGTGGCCATCGCTCCCTCCGCAGTTCGCGCTGTGTCGAGCACGAGGTCGACGTCGCCGCCGGCGAGCGCACGAACTCGTTCGGACATCCCCTCACCGTAGGTGGTGACGAGGGCTCCGGCGCGCTCGAGGTCGGGGGTGAAAGTGGGACCTGCCGTCGCAATCACGCGTGCGCCCATTCGCACTGCGATCTGCACGGCGGCGAAGCCGACCATTCCGCCCGCGCCATGAACGAGGATCGTCGAATCTTTCTCGACGTTCATGACGTCGAGCGTCCAGCGCGCGGTCTTCACCACCATCGGAAGTGTTGCAGCCTCGGCGAAGTCGAGGCCGTCCGGCATCGTGAACCAGCGGTTCAGGATCGCGACTTCGGCGGCGCCCGCGCTCGCCTGCGCAATGTCGACCGAGCCGAATACCCGGTCTCCGATCGCTACATCGGTGACGCCGTCACCGATCGCGTCCACAATGCCCGCGGCGTCGCATCCGATTCCCCGGGGCAGCGTGCCCGGCATGAACCCTTGGCAGAGCGCCCAATCGGCCGGGTTGAGGCCTGCCGCGGCGACGCTGATGCGGATTCGGCCGGCTGGCGGATCGGCAATGTCGGCGCGCTCCTCGATCAGGACGTCGAGCGGATCGCCCGTGGCGTGGAAGCGGATGACACGGGATGACACAGAACTCATGGTGACTCCTTGGATCGATTCGTTGCGACAGTGACTGACGCTACACCGTTGTGTCAGTCACTGACAAATTGGATACGATTGCCCCATGCCGAGGAGCGGAGAGGATGCGCGCAGGCGACTGCGGGAAGCAGCGCTCGAGCTCTACCGCGAGCTCGGCTTCGACGCGACGACGACCGCCGCGATCGCGGAGCGCGCCGGCGTCACCGAACGCACCTACTTTCGGCATTTCGCCGACAAACGCGAGGTGCTGTTCGACGGCGAAGCCGAGCTGCGCGAGGTGCTCGTCGGCGCCATCGAGGGCGCACCGCGCGAGCTCGGTCCGCTTGCCCTCCTCGGTCTCGCTTACACTGCCGCGATTCCGCTGTTCGTGAAGGGCAGGCGCGTTGCCGTCCTGCGCGAGCAGGTCATCGCCGTCACTCCGGCACTCCAGGAGCGCGCGCACGCAAAGTCTGCCGCGATCGCCGACGCGCTCAGCGCGGCACTGGCCGACCGGGGACTACCGCGCTCGAGCGCACTCCTGGCGGCGGAGATCGGCCGGGCCGCATTCGGTCGGGCGATGCGCGACTGGGACGGCACATCCACCCCGCAGCTCGAAGAATTGATCGCAAGCGCCTTCGATGAGGTTCGGGCGCTTTAGCTGTCGGCCACTGCCTTGAAACGGTCAGGCTCAATCTTCCCTAAGACACGTCAATAGATTGCGACTGACTCCGAAGCTTCGACTCAACGGCTCGCATCAGGGAGTCAGCTGGGCAGCGCGAGACCTCGGGCCATTGCCGCCGCGAAAAGATCTCGAGCGGTCGACTCGGCTTGGTCCGAGGCGGCTCTCCCGATGGGCGTCGCCTGGTAGTGGCTCTGGTTGCGCGAACGCCGGAGCTGGTCAAATCGTCGTGCCGCCCTGTCGCCGGGTGGAGTGCTGAGTACCGCGCGAAGGTAACGCCCAACCGCCTCATGCTGGCCTGCACCATTGGTCGTCCGGTAACCGTGCACGGCGAGCAGCGCTTCGCCGACGTCGTGCGCAGCATCGTAAGCAACGTCGTACCGCACGGCGTCACTCGTGAGAAGGCTGAGTTGGTCAATGCGGTCCCGCGCCCTGGCCATGAATGCCGAAGCCCGTGCGACATCGGTGGGAACCTGCTCGATCCTGCGCGATTGAAGAAGTGCAGCTACCGCAGCGGTCTCGGCATCGTTTAGCGGCGTCACTGCCACGGATCAACTCCGATGACCGGAACGGTGGGGTTGCTGAACACCTGCGACAGGAAGCCCGAATCGCGCTCCGCCTCGGCGCGGCTCAGTAGCGTCGGATTGACCGGCCGACGAACCAACTCCTCGACGCGAGTGCACGCCTCGTAAACCGCCTCCGCGTCGGGTGCACCGATGACCATGACGTCGATGTCGTTGGGTGACTGTCCAGGGACCCCCCGCATCCGCGCTGCGAACGAGCCGTACAGGAACGCATATTCGATGCCATCGACCCGGCTGAACTCCTCGGCTAGCAGCGCGACCGGTCCGCTGGAGATGAGCAGGATGTCGCGAAGCGGCGCCACGAGCGGGCTCGCTTCGTTCGCACCGATGACCCGGCTGCGACCAACCAGGTGCTCGGTCAGAATGCCTGCATCGAGAAGGCGTCCTACCTCACGATGCGCGGTGGGATAGGCGAGGTCGGCCCGCTGAGCGAGTTCGGTCAGGGTGTAGTCCCCGGCCAGGAGGATGACCGAAAGCAGGCGCGCCTGCCCCTCCGACCGAAATATCGGTGCGAGCAGGGGAGACGCGGTTCTCATATAATGGATTTTATTATCCACTATAGCGATAGTCAAGGTGCGGCCCGGAGCTCACACTTTTGCGTCGACAGCGACCACGGTGTCGTAGAGGCCATATCGCCGCAGTCCTTGATGGGACTCGATGCCGGTGTAGGACAAGGATGCGTCTTCATATCGTCGGAACGCGAAGACAGCCTGGTTCATGTGGCCGGGGTTGAATACTCCAAGGGAGACGAGGAGGTTGAAATCATCAACAGTGAGACCCGTGACGGCTTTGAATAGATCCGGCTCGATCTTCGTAATCACGTCGTGAAGCGTATTCTCCCGATAGTCGGTGAGATACATGAAAGCCGGGATGCGCGTGGCGAACTTGATCAGATTCTGTTGAATCTGCTTGCGCTTCGACTTGTACTCCTTCTCTTCGGCCGACAGTTCCTTCTTCTCACCCGAAGTGAGGTCATCGCCCTTCGCCTTCTTGGTGTCACGCACTGACTCGGACTTATTTACGACCGTCTCGAAAACGTTTGAGCCCAAGGCGCGGAAGCCTTCGATGTTCATCACGGCGGCCGTAGCAGCCTCGGAGTTCATGATCTTGCGCAGGGTGTCGTTGTCGACGTTAACGAGAATGGCCGACTCCCACTTTCGTGCGAGCAGCGTCGCAGAAGTTCCCGCCATCGCGATGTCGAGGATGCCGCCGGCATCCACCTGGGTCATGTTCGATCCGTCGTATGCAAGGACTGGAAGGAAGTTCACGAGCTGCTGGACGGCTTGCTCCGGGTTGGGGGCACCGGGATTGAGGCCGACGCCGTAGTCGGAGATTTGACGGAGCGCGCGGGTCGGCGCGAAGTCGAAGACAAAACAGACCGGTTTCAGAATCTCCTCGGCCTTCGGGTCATCGCCGTTGGGATTCCTGATTGTCCACGGCGACTGCACGCGGAATGCGGCTTGGAAGTACGTCTCCGGAGCCCTGAGGTTGCGCAGCATCAAAATCGACGACCACTGCGGCACCGTGACGCCGGTGGTCAGCTTGCCGACCGTCAGCGTGATCGTCTTGGTATCGAAGCCGTTGCCAATCGCACGGCGCACAGGCGGCAGTGCGTCTAGTCCGACCCCGATCCCGGGCGCCGACACGTTGACGAGCGC
>Ga0302314_10017807_pt1 | contig 11879 bp, 9 predicted proteins | sample III_Palsa_N2_3_FD_200533 | JGI IMG/M metagenome (GOLD analysis project Ga0302314, IMG submission 200533) | Peat permafrost microbial communities from Stordalen Mire near Abisko, Sweden - III_Palsa_N2_3 | ecosystem: Environmental > Terrestrial > Soil > Palsa > Peat permafrost | place: Sweden...
TGTAACGGCCGGGCGCGATAGTTATCTGTCGGCTGCGCCCGGTGTGTTTGCGGCGCGCAAGGTGAGATGACATGGCGGACGATGCGGGCCGGCTGAACGAGCTGCTGGCCGAAACCTCATTCCTCTACGGCGGCAACGCCAGTTTCGTCGAGGACCTCCAGGCGCGTTGGGCGGCGGACCCGGGCTCGGTTCCGCTGTCGTGGGCCGCCTTCTTCGCCACACTGTCGGATGCGCCGGACACGGTGAATCGTTCGGCGGCGCCGCCGCCGTGGGCGCCGCCTTCGCTCGCCGAACCCCGACCGGACTGGCTCTCGGCCATCGACGGGATGTGGCCAGCCGTCGAGGCCAAGCTCAAGACGCGCATCGAAGAGGTCCAGCCCGCCGCCGCTCCGGACGAGGTGCGCGCCCGCACCCTGGATTCCCTGCGCGCCATCATGATGATCCGCGCCTTTCGCGTGCGCGGCCATCTTCGCGCCCACCTCGATCCCCTGGAGATCGCGGTCACGGCCGGCGACGCCAGCGAGCTCGATCCCGCCAGCTACGGCTTCGCCGAGTCCGACTACGACCGGCCGATCTTCCTCGACTATGTGCTCGGCATCGAGACCGGCACGGTGCGCGAGATTCTCTCGATCCTGCGGCGCACCTACTGCGGCAATGTCGGCGTCCAGTACATGCACATCTCCGACCCGGCCGAGAAGGCCTGGCTGCAGCAGCGCATCGAGGGTCACGACAAGGAGATCAGCTTTACGCCCGAGGGCAAGATCGCCATCCTCAAAAAGCTGATCGAGGCCGAGAGCTTCGAACGCTTCCTGGCCAAGCGATATCCGGGCGCGAAGCGTTTCGGCATCGACGGCGGCGAGGCCATGGTCCCGGCGCTGGAGCAGATCATCAAACGCGGCGGCGCCCTGGGCGTGAAGGATATCGTCATCGGCATGCCCCACCGCGGGCGTCTGAACGTCCTGGCCGCGGTCATGGCCAAGCCCTACCGGACCATCTTCCACGAATTCCAGGGCGGCTCGTCCCTGCCCTCCGACATCGAGGGCTCGGGCGACGTCAAATATCACCTGGGCGCATCGTCGGACCGGGAGTTCGACGGCAATTCGGTGCACCTGTCCCTAACCGCAAATCCGAGCCACCTCGAAATCGTTAATCCGGTGGTGCTGGGCAAGGCGCGGGCCAAGCAGGCCTTCACACTGCGGGAGGACCCGACCCAGGGCCGCGGCCATGTACTGCCGTTGCTCATGCACGGCGACGCCGCCTTCGCCGGCCAGGGCGTTGTGGCCGAATGCTTCAATCTGATGGGCATCAAGGGCTATCGCACGGGCGGCGCGGTGCATTTCATCGTCAACAATCAGATCGGATTCACCACCTATCCGCGCTACTCGCGCACCAGCCCGTATCCCTCAGACAGCGCCTTGATGGTCGAGGCGCCGATCTTCCACGCCAACGGCGACGACCCGGAGGCGGTGACCTTCGCCGCGCGGGTGGCCATCGAATACCGCCAACAGTTCGGCAAGGACGTGGTCATCGACATGTTCTGCTATCGCCGCTTCGGGCACAACGAGGGCGACGATCCGACCATGACCCAGCCCTTGATGTACAAGAACATCAAGGATCATCAGACGACGCGTGAGATTTACGCCCGCCGTCTTGTCGCCGAGGGCGTGGCGACCGAAGCGCAGATCACCGGCTGGGTCGACGAGTTCGAACAGTTTCTCGACGCGGAGTTCGAAGCCGGCAAGACCTATCAGCCCGACAAGGCCGACTGGCTGGACGGCAAGTGGGCGGGGCTCGCCCTGCCCGATGGCGAAGAGCGTCGCGGCGAGACGGCCGTCCCTCGGCAGAAACTGACCGATCTTGGCCTCAAGTTCACGGCCATCCCCGAGCGGATCGACATCCACCGCACCGTCAAGCGGGTTATCGAGGCGCGGCGGACCAGCATCGAAACCGGCGAGAACATCGACTGGGCGACCGGCGAACACCTTGCCTTCGCCACCCTGCTCGATCAGGGCTTTCCGGTCCGCCTGTCAGGCCAGGACAGCGTGCGCGGCACCTTCGTTCAGCGCCACTGCGACATCATCGACCAGACGACCGAGGAACATTACACCCCCCTGCGCCACCTGCGGCCGGGCCAGGCCCATTTCGAGGCGCTCGACTCGGCGCTGTCGGAAGAGGCGGTCCTCGGTTTCGAATACGGCTTCTCGCTCAGCGAGCCGCGGACGCTGACTCTTTGGGAGGCCCAGTTCGGCGACTTCACCAACGGCGCCCAGGTGGTGATCGATCAGTTCATCTCGTCCGGCGAGCGCAAATGGCTGCGCATGTCAGGCCTGACCCTGCTCCTGCCACACGGCTATGAGGGCCAGGGCCCCGAACACTCGTCGGCGCGTCTGGAGCGCTTTCTGCAGCTGTGCGCGGAAGACAACCTGCAGGTGGCCAACTGTACGACGCCGGCCAACTACTTCCACATCCTCCGCCGCCAGATGTTGCGCGAGTTCCGCAAGCCGCTGGTGATGATGACCCCCAAGTCGCTGCTGCGCCACAAGAAGGCGGTGTCGACCCTGGCCGACATGGCCGAAGGCTCGTCGTTCCACCGCGTGCTGCAGGACGACGCCCAATGGGGTCGGAACACCAGCATGACGCTGGTTCCCGACGAGCGTGTCCGCCGTGTGATCCTGTGCTCGGGCAAGGTCTACTACGACCTGCTGGACGCTCGCGAGGCGCACGGGGCGAACGATGTCTATCTGTTGCGCCTGGAGCAGTTCTATCCCTGGCCGATGAAGTCGCTGACCACCGAGCTCGGCCGATTCAAGACCGCCGAGCTGGTCTGGTGCCAGGAAGAGCCCAAGAACATGGGCGGCTGGACCTTTGTCGACCCCTGGCTCGAGCTGACGCTCGGCATGATGAAGATCGCCGCCAAGCGCGCCCGCTATGTCGGCCGCCCCGCCAGCGCCTCCACGGCCGCGGGCTTGATGAGCCGGCACAAGAAGGAACTCGAAGCATTCCTCACCGCCGCGTTCGCTTGAGGGATGAGCGGAACCATGGGTGATGCTAAGGGAGCGCCGGCGCCTCACTCGGCCAAGGGATCAAGACGGGGCGCAAGCCTCAAGTGGACATTCGCATGACCGACATAATGACCCCCGCGCTCGGCGAATCCGTCACCGAGGCCACCGTCGCCCGCTGGGCCAAGAAGCCCGGCGAGGCGGTGAAGCGGGACGAGGTCCTGGTCGAGCTCGACACCGACAAGGTGAGCCTTGAGGTGGTCGCGCCCGAGGACGGGGTTCTTGCGGCCATCGACGCGCCCGAGGGCGCGACCGTTACGCCCGGTCAGAGGCTGGGCCAAGTTGGCGCCGGGACTGGGGCGGCCGCCGCCTTGCCCGCCGCTGCGCCGGCTCCCGAGCCCAAGCCCGCACCGAAGCCGGCGCCCGCCGCCAAGGCCGCGCCGGCGGCCGCTCCCGCCGCGCAACTGCCACCCGCCCCGTCGGTTCAGCGCATTGCCGCCGAGACCGGTCTCGACCTGTCCACCGTCGCCGGGACTGGCAAGGATGGCCGGATCACCAAGGGCGACGCATTGGCGGAGCTGGACGCCCTGGCGTCGCGCTCCGCGCCCACGCCGTCGCCTGCCGCCCCCCGCCCCGTGGACGCGCGCGAAGAGCGCGTGCGCATGTCCCGCCTGCGCCAGACCATCGCCCGCAGGCTCAAGGAGGCCCAGGCCAACGCGGCTATGCTCACGACTTTCAACGAGGTCGACATGACCGCGGTGATGGCGTTACGCAATCAGTACAAGGACGTTTTCGAGAAACGTCACGGCGTGCGCCTGGGATTCATGAGCTTCTTCGTGAAGGCCTGCGTATTCGCACTCAAGGACGTGCCGGCGGTCAACGCCGAGATCGAAGGTCAGGACCTGATCTACAAAAATCACTACGACATCGGCGTCGCGGTCGGCACCGAGCGCGGCCTGGTCGTGCCGGTGGTTCGCGACTGTGACCTGCTCAGCCTCGCCGGCATCGAGAAGACGATCAGCGAGCTCGGCAAGAAGGCGCGCGACGGTGAGCTGGCGCTGGACGACCTCCAGGGGGGCACCTTCACCATCTCCAATGGTGGCGTTTACGGCTCGCTGATGTCCACGCCGATCCTCAATGCGCCTCAGTCGGGCATCCTCGGCATGCACAAGATCCAGGACCGGCCCGTGGCCGTGAATGGACAGGTGGTGATCCGGCCGATGATGTACCTGGCGCTCAGCTACGATCATCGTGTGGTCGACGGCCAAGGCGCGGTGACCTTCCTCGTCAAGGTCAAGGAGCACATCGAGGATCCCCAGCGGCTGTTGCTGGAAGTCTGACCCCCGGGCGATGCGGCTCACCGCCCGCCAGCGCGCCTCGTGGCTGGCGCATCTCTACAAGGCCGCCACCCAGCAGCATCATCGAGAGTTGACGCCGCTGTTCGCGCCGTTCCTCCCGGCGGAGGCGGTTGTGCTGGACGTGGGAGCGCACGCCGGTCAGTTCGCCAAGCTGTTCGCGCGCATGGCGCCAGGCGGCCGCGTCTACGCTTTCGAGCCGTCGGAGTATGCGCGCTCGATCCTCACCCGCGCGCTGGCGTTCAACCGCGTCGGCAATGTTACGGTTGTGCCCTGCGGTCTCTCGGACGTTCCGGCGCGGGCCGTGCTGCACACGCCGCTGAAGCGCTCTTCCGCCTGGGGCTTCGGCACCGCGCATCTGGGCGGCGAAGCGTCGGCGGCGGAGGCCGATCAGACGGTGGCATTGGAACGGCTGGACGATTTCGCCAAGCGCCAGGGCCTCGCGCGCCTGGACTTCATCAAGGCCGACATCGAGGGCTGGGAGATGCGCGCGCTCAAGGGCGGCGAGGGGACGCTGCGCGCATTCCGGCCGGTGCTCTATCTCGAAGTGGACGACGCCCACATGACGCGCGCGGGCGATACGCCGCAGGCGTTGTTCGCCTGGCTCGCGGAGCTGGGCTATCGGGCCTTCGAAACCCCCTCTCTCGAACCCGCGCCGACCTGGCGCGGCACCGGAGACTATCTGTTCCTGCCCGACGAAAGGGCCTGACGCGGCGGGCCTTCACCCCCTATATCGAGCCGCCAATCTGAAGCTCTGGAGCATGCAATGGCCGGTTACGACGTGATCATCATCGGCGGCGGCCCCGGCGGGTACAACGGCGCCATCCGCGCCGGCCAGTTGGGCCTCAGGGTGGCCTGCGTTGAAAGTCGCGAGACCCTGGGCGGCACCTGCCTCAACGTCGGCTGCATTCCCTCTAAGGCCCTTCTGCACGCCTCGGAGATGTTCGAACTGGCCAACAAGGACTTCGCCGCCCTGGGCGTCGACGTTACCCCGAAGCTCAACCTGCCCGCGATGATGAAGCAGAAGTCGGACTCGGTCGGCCAACTGACCAAAGGCGTGGAATTCCTGTTCAAGAAGAACAAGGTCGACTGGATCAAGGGCAACGGCCGGATCGCGGGGCCGGGCAAGGTCGAGGTCACCGGCGCGGACGGCGCTGTGACAATCCTTGAGGCGGCCGCCATCGTCATCGCCACCGGCTCGGTCTCCGCCCCGCTCGCCGGCGTGGAAGTTGACCAAAAGCGGATCGTCGATTCCACCGGCGCGCTCGCTCTTCCCGAGGTCCCGGGGAGCCTGATCGTCATCGGGGCCGGAGTTATCGGGCTTGAGCTGGGCTCGGTCTGGCGCCGCCTGGGCGCCAAGGTGACGGTGGTCGAGTATCTCGATCGCATCACCCCGGGCGTGGACGCGGAGGTCGCCAAGACCTTGCAGAGGTCGCTCACCCGCCAGGGCGTGGAGTTCCGCCTGGGCGCCAAGGTCACAGGAGCCAAGGCCGGCAAGGACGGGGTCAAGCTGACTTTCGAACCCGTCGCCGGCGGCGCGGCCGAGACGCTCGAGGCCGACTACGTGCTGCTGGCCATCGGTCGCCGTCCGTATACGGAGGGTCTGGGCCTTGAGACAGTGGGGATTGCGCCCGACCGCCATGGCTTCATCGACACCGACCATTTCCGGACCAGCGCGGCGGGGGTGTGGGCCATTGGCGACGTCACCCACGGGCCGATGCTGGCCCACAAGGCCGAGGACGAAGCGGTCGCCTGCATCGAACTCATCGCCGGCAAGGCGGGCCATGTGAACTACGCCGTCATTCCAAGTGTCATCTACACCTGGCCGGAAGTCGCCTCCGTCGGCGCCACGGAGGAAGAGCTGACCGCCCGGGGCGTGGCCTACAAAGTCGGCAAGTTCCCGTTCAGCGCCAATTCCAGGGCCAAGATCAACCACGAGGCTGAGGGCTTCGTGAAGGTGCTGGCCGACGCCAAGACCGACCGGATCCTCGGCGCGCACATGATCGGGCCGGAGGTCGGCGAGATGGTCGGCGAATGGTGCGTGGCGATGGAGTTCTCCGCCGCGTCGGAAGACGTCGCGCGCACCTGCCATCCGCACCCGACGCGTTCGGAGGCCCTGCGCCAGGCGGCCATGGGCGTCGAGGGCTGGACTATGCAGGCTTAGCAGGGCTTCAAGCCCTGGGGTGGGCTTTGGCGTAGGCGCTCATCAGGCCGGCGGCGTCGACTGCGGTGTAGCGCTGAGTTGTCGAGAGACTGGCGTGGCCGAGCAACTCCTGGATCGAGCGCAGGTCGGCCCCCGCGCCGAGCAGATGAGTCGCGAACGAATGGCGCAGGGAATGCGGCGTCGCCCGCTCGCCGAGGCCGAGCCGGCCGCGCAGACGCTGCATGACCGCCTGAACGTGGCGCGGGCTGAGCGGTCCGCCGCGCGTGGCGCGGAACAGCGGCTGATCGGGGGCGACGACCCAGGGCAGGGCGTCCGCATAGGCGTCCACCGCCTCGGCCACCGCAGGCAGGACAGGTGTCAGCCGAGTCTTGCCACCCTTGCCGAGGATGCGCAGCGACGCCGGCAGCGGCGCATCGCGTCGCTGGAGCGACAAGGCCTCGGAAATGCGCAGGCCACAGCCCCACAGCAGCAGCAACACCGCCTGGTCGCGCAAGGCGACCCAAGCGGGACCCTCCCCGCCGTCGCCGGCTTCGGCCACCAGGCCGGCCGCTTGGTCTTCGCTTACCGGCCGCGGCGCGCCGGGCCTCACGCGCGGACCGCGCACCAGGGCGATGGCGGTGTTGGCGACGCCCAGGCGGGTGTCGAGGAAGCGGTGAAAGGCGCGAATCGCGGATAGAGCCTGCGACAGCGACCTGGGACCGAGCGGGTGTTCGCCGCCACGCCGCGCCGCGAGATAGGCGCGCAGATCGGCCGCGCTGACGGCGCCCAGGGTGGCGAGGTTCGTCGCCTCGCCGAAATGGCGCTCCAGGAAGGCGAGGTAGGCGCGCACGCAGGCCTCATAGGCCTCGCAGGTGCGCGGGCTCGCCCGCCGTTCGTGCTCCAGATGCTCGAGGAAGGCCGCCAACGCGGCCAGGCCGGTCACGTCAGAGCGCCCAGCGCTCTGCCGTCCGCTCGACCACCCGCGCCAGAAAGGTGACGAGGTCCGATCCCATGTCGGCGGCGAAGGCGTCGGGCTCGACGCCGGCGAAGGCGATGACACCCTCGCGTCGCTCCGGGCCGATGATGAGGCGCACCAGGGCGACGCTGCCGACGATCGGGCCCAGATCTCTGAAGAGTCCGATGGCGGTGGGGACGACACCCATGCGGACGGGCTTGCGGCGACCGATCAGCATGTCGAGCTGCCCGGGCGTGAGCCGCAGCCAGCCGTCGGGCGCGCCGCCGTCGCCTTCGAGGGCCACGACGCCGGTAAGAAGGCCGAATTGCAGCCGAGCCACACAATCCACGCGACGGGCCAGGTCGGCGAGATCGTCCGCCTCGATGAGGTCGAGAACCGAGGCGTTGGTGCGAGTCTGGGCGGCGAAATTGGCGCGGGAGACGGCTTCGAGGCGTTGCCTCTGGGTCGATTCCCTCTGATGTGCGGCCGCCGCGCGCGAGAGCGCCACCGGCCCAAAGTCGACGATATTGGCGGCGTCGAGGCGCAGGCCAAGTTCGGCCAGCAGCTCACGATCACTCAGCACCGCCTCGCGGTGGACACGCAACAGCGCCTTGACGGTGTCGCCCTCGTCGTCCGTTTCGCTCCGCGCGACGCCTACAGCTTCCATCGTCACTTCGGCCCCCAAGCCTGCCGAACCCTCCCATCGGGATCCCGGCGTCGTCATCAAACGCCGGCTGAGGTTAACGTCCGCTTGAAGCGCGCGGAAAAACCCTCGAAGACCCAGCGATGGATCGCCCGCCCAGGATCGCCCAGGTGCTGCTGCCCCTGCCGCTCGCCGAGGCGTTCGATTACGCCGCGCCGGACGAGCTGGGCCTCTCGGTGGGCGAACAGGGGGTCGCGCCGCTGGGACCGCGGCTGGTGCGCGGGGTGGTGGTGAGCCTGCGCGACGGGACGGGCGGCAATCGGGCGCTCAAGCCGGTCGCCGCGCGGCTCGATGATCCACCCCTGCCGCCCCGCACCATGGAATTCGTCCTCTGGGCGGCGCGCTATGCGGTCGACGCCCCGGGGCGCCCCCTGGCGATGGCGCTGAGGGGCCTGGGCGCCCAGCCGCCCGCGCCGCGCCGCCGGCTCGCGATCACCGGCGTCGCACCTTCGAGATTGACGCCGGCGCGCGCGCGCGTCCTCGCCGCCGCCGGCGAGCCGATCGCCCCCGCCGACCTCGCTCGCGCGGCCGGTGTTTCGCCCGGCGTGCTCAAGCCGCTGATCGCCGAGGCCGTCCTGGCGGAATCCTGGGTAGAGGCCGAGGCCGTGGCCGCCCCGCCAGATCCGGACCGCCCTGGCCCGGAGCTGAATCCCAGCCAGGCCGCCGCCGCCCAAGCGTTGTCGGACCTCGTCGACGCCGGCAAATTCCAGGTCGCCCTGCTCGATGGCGTGACGGGGTCGGGCAAGACCGAGGTCTATCTCGAAGCCGTGGCGACCGCCCTGCGAAAACGGCCGACCGCTCAGGTGTTGGTGTTGTTGCCGGAGATCGCGCTGACGGTGGCGGTGCTGGAGCGCTTCGAGCGCCGGTTTGACGCCGCGCCGGTCGAGTGGCACTCGGCCGTGCCGCCGCCCAAGCGGCGGCTGGTTTGGGAGGCGGTGGCGCGCGGCGATGCTCGCATCGTGGTCGGCGCCCGGTCGGCTCTGTTCCTACCGTTCGCCGACCTCGCCCTGGTGGTCGTCGATGAGGAGCACGACGGCGCCTACAAGCAGGAAGATGGCTTTATCTATCACGCGCGCGATCTGGCGGTGGCCAGGGCCAAGATCGAGGCCTGCCCGGTGGTGCTGGCCTCGGCTACGCCGTCGCTGGAGACCCTTTGGAACGCCGCCAGTGGCCGTTATCGGTGGCTGAAGCTGGAGGCGCGCCACGGCGCCGCGGTGTTGCCTGGCGTCACGCTCCTGGACCTGCGCGCCCACCCGCCGGAGCCTGGCGGCTGGCTGTCGCCGCCACTGGTCGCCGCCATGGCCGAGACCCTCGGGAGGGGCGAGCAGAGCCTGCTGTTCCTCAACCGTCGTGGCTATGCGCCGCTCGTCCTGTGCCGCGCCTGTGGGGAGCGCCTGAAGGCGCCCGACACGGACTCCTGGCTGGTGGAGCACCGCTACAGCGGCCGCCTCGTCTGTCATCTGACCGGCTTCTCGATGCCGCGCCCCCGTCGTTGCCCGCATTGCGGCGCGGAGGACTCTCTGGTCTCGGTCGGCCCGGGAGTCGAGCGCATCGCCGAGGAGGCGGCCCGTCTGTTCCCGGAGGCGCGGCTCGCGGTGTTCTCGTCCGACACCGTCGGCGGCGCGGTCGAGGCGCGCGCGCTGGTGGAGGCCATGACGGCCGGAGAGATCGATATTCTCATCGCCACCCAGGCGGCGGCCAAGGGTCACGACTTTCCGCATCTGACGCTCGTGGGGGTGGTGGACGCCGACCTCGGCCTGCGCGGTGGCGATCTGCGCGCTGCGGAGCGCACCTTCCAGTTGCTGACCCAGGTTTCCGGCCGCGCCGGCCGGCGGGAGGTTCCGGGACGGGCTCTGATCCAGACCTGGATCCCCGATCACCCGGTCATGGCCGCGCTGGCCGCCGGCGATCGCGACGCTTTCGCGGAGGTCGAGCTGGCGGAGCGCCGTGAAGCCGGCCTGCCGCCTTTCGCTCGCCTGGCGGCGGTGATCCTCTCGGGACCCGACGCAGCGAACCTTGAAGACTTCGCCGCCGCCATGGTCCGCGCCGCGCCCAACGCCGAGGGCGTGGCGATCTATGGCCCCGCCGACGCGCCGCTCAGCCTGGTGCGCGGACGGCGGCGTAAGCGGTTCCTGGTGCGAGCGGACCGTTCCGTGGATCTCGCGGCCTATATGGAGGCTTGGCGCGCCCGAGTGCGACCGCCGGCCGCGATTCGCCTGACCGTCGACATCGACCCCTACAGCTTCTTGTAGGATGCCGGGCCTTTCGAGCCAAAGTGTTGGCCTTTCACGCCATGGCAGCCTTGACGATCACGTGGAACCCGAATGCGTGTGAATGACTGTTCGACGATCAATCATCTTCACCTTCAAGCTGTCGTAGCTCTGGATCGACCGCACGCGGGCTTATCTTAGCCTTCACATCCGATTTCGAAGCGTTTCATGCTTCAGCTTATCGCCGTAAAGACGAACTTCTAGACAAACTAGTTAAGTATAGGATTGTAACCTTAGTCCCCGTTTCTCCAAAATATTATGTATCGGTTAAATGGAGAGCATCCCCGGCTCCGGGAGTTGTCCACAGGAAGCGTCACCTAAAGCGACGTATTGTCGCGGGCGCTGAGGCCAGCGGTCACAAAAACGCGAACAGGGCGCGGAATAAAGACTCTTTTCATTTTCCCGATCCAAGGTTAACCCCTTGCGTACGGATCGGGGAAGATAAGGCGAATATGACTCAGCGCACGAGAACCCGCTTGGGTTCCCTCGCGATCGCGGTGGCGATAGCCCTCAGTCCCGGGGGCGCTTTCGCCGAGGACTATTGGCAGTGCGTGCCCTTCGCACGCCTGATGTCCGGCATCCAGATTTTCGGTGACGCCCATACGTGGTGGTCGCAGGCCGCCGGACGCTATCAGCGCGGCTACACGCCCAAGGCGGGCGCGGTTCTGTGCTTCAAGCCAACCGGCCGCATGACTCTCGGCCACGTGGCTGTGGTGACGCAGGTGCTTACCGACCGGGTGATTCAGATCACTCACGCCAATTGGTCGCTCATCGACGGCGATCGCGGTCATGTGGAAAAGAACGTCACCGTTGTAGACGTCTCGCCCGAGGGCGACTGGAGCCGGGTAAAGGTGTGGAACGATCCCTCGCGCGATCTGGGGACCACCACCTATCCGACCTATGGCTTCATCTATCAGGACGCCGTCTCGACCCGGATCGCGGAAGCGCAGAACGCCGCCGTCACCCTGGCCCAGAACGCGGCCAATCAGGTGGTCAATGCGGTCAAACCCGGCGCCTCGCCGCTCAACATGCTGAGCCAGGCCGCCGATTCGACCGACAAGATCGCCGCCCTTATCCAGCTGGCCACCGGCCAGAACGCCCCGGCCAAGAAATAGCCGCCGCCCCGCAGGCCGCCTTCATCCGCCGATTTGTCGCCCTGCCCGAACGGGGCGACGGCGCAATCGCGGTTTTGGACTTCGGCCCGGCTGATCGCCCGTGCGACCTGATCTTCCTGCACGCCAACGGTTTCAACGCCCTGACCTACCGCCGCATCCTGGCGCCGCTGGCGGATCGATTCCGCGTCTTGGCCCTCGACCAGCGCGGTCACGGCGCCACGACCCTACCGACGGTCATCGAAGGCCGGGTGGGCTGGGACGACTTCCGCGACGACCTCCTCGCTTTCCTGCGGGCCGTGGATGCGAGCAATGTTGTGCTGGCTGGCCACTCGATGGGTG
>Ga0302314_10017808_pt1 | contig 11879 bp, 11 predicted proteins | sample III_Palsa_N2_3_FD_200533 | JGI IMG/M metagenome (GOLD analysis project Ga0302314, IMG submission 200533) | Peat permafrost microbial communities from Stordalen Mire near Abisko, Sweden - III_Palsa_N2_3 | ecosystem: Environmental > Terrestrial > Soil > Palsa > Peat permafrost | place: Sweden...
CGAAGCGATCCACCGTGCCTTCACCGGCAACCTCTGGATGCCACCCATCGCCCTGCCCGCCTGACCAGCGAACACTACGCAGCGTCAGAATTCAGGGCCATTGCTTCTGAATGCGTACGCTGTCGGTGGCATGGGCTTGGATGGGTCCATGCCTGTCCATGAGCTGATCAAGCGGTTTCCCGATGCCGTCACGTTGCGGGACCGGTCGCGGGCGCTGGCGATGCTGGACGCGATCGTCAGCCCCGAGTGGGAGGACCGCTACTACTCCTTCGATCCGAGGTGGTCGCCGGGGGAGGAGGCGGCATCCATGCGCGAGGGTAGCGGCAACGTCTACGCCGTCGTGTTCTCGCCGGCCGGAGTGTACGTCCAGGCGTGCGACCACGAGTCGCCGGTCAGCGCCTACCGCACGACCCCGCCGGCGCCGTGGCCGGGACTGCTCGACTCCGTACCGGAAGTGTTTCGCAAGCACCTCCGGGAACCGGCGTTCGCCGACCACGACGGGCTGCCCCGGGCGTCCGTGTGCCTGTGGCGTGAAGCGTCCGACGTCGCGTGGCGCTGTGGGGACGTCCAGGTTCCGGAGCAGGACAGGGATGATGCCGATGGAGCCGGGTGGCTGCTCGGGATCCTGTGCGACGGCACGGGGCAGGCGTACCGGAGCTACGCCGAGGAGGTCCATGCACTGGAGATCGGCCTTGGCGCGGTGGCCCACCTCTATGCTCTGCGGCCGCTGACCCAGGCGGTCGTGTCGGCGATCAACCCCCAGGTGCGCCTGGCGGACCTGGCGACGGACATCGAGCAGATCGGGTACCCCACAACAGCGGACAGGGCACCGACTACCGCGGACTGAGCGGGTGCGGGTGAGTGGCAGCGCCGCGAGTACGGGGGCCTCCCGCAGGGCCGATTGCGTTGTCCATCGAGGGGCGATTACTCGGCTGCTGCGTGGTTTTCCCGATCCAGGGCGGGTGGGGCTGTGGTCCGGCTTGCGGGCTGGCGCCAGTCGAAGGGGAAGAGCTCTGTCGGCCAGTGCGCACTGGTGGTGGCCAGGGTTGAGGCGTGGGTGGGTGTGCGCAGCAGGCAGCGGTGTTGGAGGAGTTCGCGGCGCTCTGCGGGCGTCAGCAGTGCGCTGTCGGGGTCGAGGTCCTGCTCGTTGCCGAGGTCCAGGTGGCCGTCGGCGTTGAGGTGTTCGGTTGTCGGAGTGCGGTGGTCGAGGCGGAAGTCGGTGCGCCACTGCGAGTTGTGGCCCCAGCCGTGGGAGAGGTCGACGGTGGGCCGGTGGCGGCGCAGGAAGGCCCAGTAGAGCGGAGAGCGGTCGGCGACGCCGCGTTCGGCGTGGTGGGCTCCGGCTCGGATCCGTACACCGGCACGGCTGAACAGCAGTGGGCCCAGTTGCAGTCCGGGCCACACGAGCCCGGTGATGCGGATGGGTTCGTCCGGGTCGGCTGCCTGTTCGACGTCGACGATTTCGTGGAGGAACGGGTCGAACATGCCCGTGTCGTCGAACGACGCCATGCCCAGGTCGGTGAAGAGGCGCAGGTACTGCTCTATGGGCAGGGCTGGCCAGTGGTCGAGGGGGTGCAGCTTGTGTGCCCAGGGTTCGGCGGGGCCGTGCTGCCAGGGGGGTTGGAAGGCGAGTAGCAGGACGTCGCTGACCCGGCCCAGGGCGTACAGCTCCCAGAGGCCGGCCTGGCGTGCCTGCGCGGCCGACTCGTCGGACGTTGCATGGCACAGCCCTGCCGCAGACCGTGCCAGTTCGTCCCGGTAGCCGCCCGCTGTCCGCGCGAGCCAGGGCTCGATGACCGCGGCATACGCGTCAGGCCCGGTGTCGCGCAGCGCGGTGAAGAGTTCGCGGGCGTCGGTCGCGGGTCGGTCCTGGTCCATTCGCGCAGCGTAGCGGGCGTCACTTCCACGGATCGACGGGTTTCCTCCGAGGTCGCACTCCGCAGCAACTGCATTCCGAGCCGGGCCTGCTGGGCGGTCGCATCCGGCTGCCCAGCCTCGCGCAGCGATCATCGCACCCTTCGAAGGGGGTCTGCCTGCTACTGCGAGAAGGGTCTTGAGAAGGGTGGCCGTGCGGGCGTCGGGAATCCCTACGCGGCTGTGCGGGGCAGCCCGCTGAGGTCGAGCAGGTGGTGGAGGCGTTCGGTGGTCAGGCTGGGGTTGGCTGCCGCCCCTTCGGCGGTCTCGGGGTCGTTCAAGAGGGTCGAGAGGAGGTCGGGGGGTAGGAGGGGGTTTGCTGCGGCGGCTCTTTGGACGCGGGGATCGGGGTCGGTGAGCTGGCGGGTGGGCGGCTGGTCCAAGGTGGTGTCGGCGGCGGCCAGCGCGCGCACCTCCGGGTCTTCGTGGTCCAGGAGGTGCTGCAGGCCGGTCCGGGGCAGGTGGGGCAGTGTCAATAGGTAGGGGCGTTGGCGCGGGCAAGTGGTGAAGGCGTCGAGGAGGAGCTGGGGTGGGGCGAGCGGGTGGTTGAAGGCCAGCAGGTGCCGCACGTGGGGGTCGGGGTCCTCCGCAAGAAGGTGCACCAGTTCTCCGGGTAGGTGGGGGCAGGTTGCGGCGACCCTGCGGAGCAGGGGATGCGCGGACAGGGCGCACGTACTGAACCAGTCCAGGCCCGGCTCGGTGAGCGTCTCGGCGACCGGGCCGATCTCGTCCGCCGTGCGGCCGATGGTCCGGTCGATGGCGTTGCGTTGCGCCCAGGTGCGTGGCAGCGGCTGCAGGAGTGCCCGCGTCCGGACCCCGGCATCCGGATCGTTCGCCAGCTCTGCCAGTAGCGACGGGTCGAGGTCAGCCCTGCTGGCTACGCGTTCGCGCACCTTCGGGTCGGGGTTGCGCGCCAGGCGGGCGACGGCGTCGGCGGGGGTGTGGCGGTTGTGGGCCAGGGCCCACAGGTCGCGTCCGTCAGCGAGGCAGGCCTCGGCCACGGAGTCGGAGACGGCGTAGTTGACGAGCAGGAGCGACCGGTGGTGGCAGTCGCGTTCGGGCAGGTCGGCCTCCATGGCCGCCGGGTCCAGAATCCTGCTCTGTCTCCGCGCGGCCTCACGCACTTCGGGCTCCGGATCGGCCAGCAGGTCCTCACGCTGCCCGGGCGTCAACCACAGCCACAAGCCGACTGCCTGGCAGCGTAGTCCGGGGTTGTGGTGAGCGGGCATGCTGTGGTGGAACGACGGCGGTATCTGACCGGAGAACGCCAGTTCCTGCCGGATTTCGTCTGCCGTGAGCAGCTGACTGTGATCGTCGCCGTCCTGCACGGTCAGAAGCGTCTCCAGGACGTCGTCGGGCAACGCTCCGATCCTGCCGAATCGAGTACGCGGACCTCCGGCCAGGGCGGCTCGGACGAAGGCGTCGGGGTCGTTGACCAGTCGGCCACGCTGCTCTGGTGCGGCGTGGCGGTTGAGGGCGAATGCTCGGCGTACTGCCCGGTCGGGGTGGGCGACCACGGTATCGATCACGTCTGCGGGAAGGTCGCGTTCCTCGCACAGGACCTTCCAGCTTTCGCGTGCGGTCGGGTCCAGCAGGCGTAGCAGGACCTCGGACGGCGCGGCCGGGTTGGCGGCGACGCCGCGCAACCACGGCTCTGGAAGTGAGGAGGAGGGCATCGGGACATCGTGGCAGCGATCACGGCACCGTGTCGACGATCCCTGCACCCCGACGAAATGCACGCCCCAGACCGATCCGCTGAGACCATCCACGGCAGTGCGGGCTGGGCCGTGGTCGTAAACGCCGTCAGTGCCCGGTGGTGGTGCGGTGCGTGTGTGGAGCTGACGGGCCGCTGCCGTGCTGGCAGCGGCCCTGGTGGTGGAACTCGTTCGTTCTGGTTGTTCAGGCGGGGGTGATTTCGCCGCCGTCGTGCCGGTCCTGGTTCCCGTGCCGCTTGCTGCGAGGGGGCGTGTCGGATTCGGCTGCGGTGTCACGGGTGTTTTTCAGGGCGTTGTGCCAGCGGGTTTCGAGGGCTGCGAGGAGGTTTTGTCACCGCTATGAATCGTCAGTTGCGCGGTCTCCCCGTCGCCGCAGCCTCTTGCTGCCCGCGTGCCTGTCCCGTTCGTCTCTCGGGAGACTGCTGCCTGGGGCAGCGACGCTTTCGGTGCACTGGTGCTGTTCGGTGCCGGTGTGCTCGTGGTGGCGGGTTCGCGGCGGCGCAGGGACCATGTCCAGCCGGGGACCGTGTCGAGGGCCGCGGCACGCTCGGGGCTGAGGCGGTGGTATTTGTGCTGGTGGCGGTAGCGGGTGACGGCGTCGCCCAGCCTGTAGCCGTCCGGGGCGGCGTACTTGGCCGATGGTCGGGCGTGACCGTGTTCGTCGGCGTAGGCGCGCAGATGGGCGAGGAATACCTCGAAGGCGCGGTCGAAGGCGTTGCCGGTGATCGCCGGGTGGTCGCCGACGCGCCGTCGGTCGTCGTCGGAGAGGGTCCCGGCGTTGAGCTCTCCGCGGATCTTCAGGACCCAGGAGCCGAGTTTGAAGCCGCAGGCGGTCACGTGGTCGACGGGCGGGCGGCCGGTGCTGCCGGTCTCGTGCTGCCACGCGGCGAGCAGGGCCGCGCCGCGGGCGCGGTGGGCCTGGCTGCCGGTCCAGCCCCAGCCGGGAACGCTGTCCAGGGCGGCCACGCGCTCCGGCGTCATCTTCCCCTTGGCCTGACGGCGGCGCTGATCGCTGACCCAGGAGCCGAGCTTGAGGCCCTCATGCGTGGTGTGCTGTCCGGGGACGGCGGCGTGTCCGTGCTGGTCGGCGAAGGCCTGCAGTGCCTTGAAGTACTGCTGCCAGCGCTCGTCGAGGTCGTTCCAGCGCCAGCCGGGGACGGCCTGCAGGGCGGCGGCGCGTTCGCTGGGGAGCCGGCCGCGGATGTGCTTCGTGCGCTGGGCGTGGAGCCAGTTCGCGAGCTGGACGCCGTGCCCGGTCAGCAGGTCGCGCGGGACACGCAGGTGCCCGTGTTCGCCGGCGAAGGCGTGCAGGGCCTCGAGTGAAGCCGTCCAGGTGTCGTCGTGGACGTTCCAGTTCCAGCCGGGCAGGGCCTCCAGGTCGGCCGCGAGCTGTGGGTCGAGCAGGCCCCGGGCGTATCCCTTGCGCCGCTCGGCGGCCCACCTGCCGAGCTTGAAGCCGTCCGGGTCGGTGTAGTGGGTGTGCGGGCGGGCGGTTCCGTGCTGCTCGGTGTAGCGGCGGAGCCGGGCCAGGCCCTCCTCCAGGTTCGAGGTGACGCCGTCCAGGACCCGGGCGGTGAACGCGGTGGCGAAGCGCTCGTCAAGGTCGGCCGGCAACTGGAGGCGGATGCGGTCCGGCAGTACGGTTTTTGCGGCTCCGTCACCGAGTGCCAGCAGTTGCCGGGCGCGGCGCAGTTGGGCGCCGAGGCGGGCGTCGTGGTCGCGCAGCGCGGACAGGACCTGCCAGATGTGGCGGAACGCGGACCATTCCAGGACGGCTTCGGCGGACTCGGCGCGGCCGAGGTAGACCGGCAGGATGATGACGGCGGGTTGGTCGGGGCGTTCGGGGTGCAGCCGGATCGCGCGTCCTACCGCTTGGACCACGTCCGTCTGGGAGGTCCGCGGGTCGCAGAACATCACGGCGTCCAGGCTGGGGCAGTCGACGCCCTCGCCCAGCACGCGGACGTTGGACAGGACCGTCCAGTGGTCGTCCTGGTCCTGGCGCAGCAGGTCCAGGGCGTGTTCGCGTTCTGCAGCGGGGGTTTCGCCGTCCAGGTGCACGGTGCGGACCGGGAGGTGGGGGCGGCGGTCGGGCGGCAGCGCGGCCAGGGTGTGGGGCAGCGCGGTGGCGAAGGTGCGGGAGGTGTTCACCCGGCTGCAGAACACGATGACGCGCCGCAGTCGGTGTTCGTGGGCGGCGTGGCCGAGGGCGATCTGTGCGGCGACGCTGCGGGCGGGCAGGGTCGCGGGGCCGATGCTGATGGGGTGGTTGTCCAGGACCAGGCGGTGCATGTCGGTGTCGTCGACGCCGACGACCAGGACCTGGTAGTCCGACAGGAGTCCGCTCTCGATGGCTTCCGCGACGGGGAGTTCGAACACGCGTGGTCCGAACAGGGATTCATCGGCCATGCCGGGGTGGACGGCGGCGGCGCTGGGGGCGTGGTCGGGCTCGGCGGCCTGGATCCGCGGGGTGGCGGTCAGGAACAGGCGGCGGCGCACCGGGATGCGGGTGTCGTGCAGGGCGGTGGCGAACGGGGCCGCCGGGTCCGCTGCCACGCGGTGGGCCTCGTCGAACACGGCGACCGCGAACGCAGGCAGGCCGGGATGGTCGGCGTAGGCCTCGGCGATCCTCGGCGCCGAGTGGTACGTCGCGAACACCGTCCGCGGCCGTGGTGCCTGGGCGCCGAGGGATCTGCTGCCGGCGGCTGCCGGGTTGCCCGGGGTGGGGCCGGGGACGGCGGGGCTGCCGGGGACGGCGGCGAGGAACGCGGCGATGCGCGCCGGGTCGGTGGTCACCTCGGCCTGTTCGGCGACCTGCGGGCCCGGGTCCCAGCCGTCCTCGTGCTCCACCGCCTCGTCCGAGCAGACCGCGAGCACCGCAGGTCCGCAGGCTCCCTGTCCGCGCCACACCCGCAACGTCTGTGCCAGGAGCGCCAGCGAGGGCACGAGCACCAGCAACGGGCGCGGATCCTCGCCTACCTGCTGGGCGTCGTCGGCGAGCAGGCGGGCGGCGTGCACGCCGACCAGGGTCTTCCCGGTCCCGCACGCCATCACCACCTGGGCGCGTCCGCCGTCGGCGAGCGCGGCCACGGCAGCCTCGACCGCCCGCCGCTGGTGCTTGCGCAGACCCATGCCATCCCCTCTCCCGGTGGCGCTCCCGAAACCCCCCGCAGGCCGGACCTGCTGCGGACTCACCGGAGGTTCCCCGGATACCTGGCGCGCCCCGGACGGCAGTGCCGCCGACAGCGTAGGGAGCGTGCCGGCGCGAGCAGCCCGGGCACCCCGCACGGCCCGGCTGTGCGCACGGCCCCCTGGCCGGTGCTGCGATCAGCAGAATGCAGCATTGATGTTGTCCAGGCCGAAGAGGACAGGCTCCTCGACTTCCACGTCCTCGTCGGGGCCAGGCGCTCGATGTCCTTCTCTCGGTCGCTCATCGGCAGCAGCCGGAGCAACGCGAACTCGTTGGTCACCCCCAGGTACGTCAGTCTCAGTAGCACGATCGATCATCATGCCGCACCCGCCGCCACCGAGCGAGGGGGCCGACGTGAGCAACCGTGGCCGATACCGAAGCCCCATCTCACCTGCGTGGATGAGGCATTTGGCAAGGGCCGTGTTCGACGATTCGGCAGTTGATCAACGGGGGAGCGATTCAGCCCGTCATGGTCGGGAAGATGCGACGCCTGCGAGACGAGGACCTGACGGCCTTCGTCGCCCGGCTGGCCCCCGCTCCTGGAACCGGTTCAGTCACTCGCGTACAACCCCTGCAGGCTCCAACACACCTGGGGCAGTGTCGCTTTCTCCTGAACAACGGCAAGCAGTGCCCACAGCCGCCGCTCGACCCAGCGGGCGAGGCCATCGCCTGCGCCAAGCATGCGGGCGCGGCCGGCAGGGTCTCGGATGCATTCCGCCTCGGGCTTCGAGATCTCAGAACCCGGCAGGGCCACTCGTGGCCGACGCGCCTGGCCTTGACCTTGACCTCGGATCTTCCCATGGATCCCACCCAGTGCGCGGGCAATGCACGGACCCGACCAGCGCGTCGGCCCCTGACGTTGCGTAGCCGGGCCGTGGAGGTGTGAGCATGGTGTCATGCATCGTTGGGATCCGCTGAACCCCGGCCAACTCGCTCTGCTGCAAAGGATCGCCCTCGGTGACGCCCTCGGCGCTCCTGAGGACGCGAGGTTGCGCACCACCGGCTATGCGCTGCGCAATCGCGGTCTGGTCACCATCGACCGCCGAGGTGGCCGGTGGGCAGCCGAACCCACCGAGGCCGGACGGTTCTACCTGGAACACGGCCACCACCCGGACCACCCCGACCGGCTTGCCGCCGCAGGCACAGCAGCGCGCAGCCCCGCCAACGCCACCACGCGCCCGGACAGCCCGGTTCCTGCCGCATCCAGGCCCTCGACAACGACACCCAAGCCGACGCGACGCAACGCCGCGGGGCTCCACCTGCCCGCCCGCAACCTGGCCGAGGCGACCGACCTGGTGACGCGCCTGGTCGCCGAGACGAGGGTCGTCGTCAGCGCCCCCTCCGATGAAGCGGTCGCCAACTGGCGCCGCCTCATCGAGTACGCCAAGCGCCACACGCTCCTACCTGCCGGGAAGCGGATCACGACACAACGGCACTGGAACCGCGGCCGCGACTTCGAGATCCGCCTCGTCGAAGGTGTCCTGGAGAATCCCCGACAAGGCCCCCGGCCCGACCTTGCCCCCGTCCCGGTCCCCGCACAGCTCCGCGCTCCGCACCCCGTGGTCGCCGCCCTGCGCGAGGACACCGACCGGCTCGTGATGCCCGCCCCGGAACGCCGCCGCGCGCTGCTGCTCTTCCAGGCCCTGGCCGCCGAGGCCGTACGGCGCGGCCACCAGGTCTGCGACAAGCCCGTCTCCGAGCATCACCGCAGCCGCCCGTACTACTACAACGGCCATACCCACCCCTCGAGCTACTCCCGCCGTGAGGGCGAACTCGACATCGTGATCGACGGCTTCGCCTACACGGTCGCTATCCAGCAGGAGACCCCGAACTCCGCGGACCCGCAGAAGGCTGAGCGCCTGACCCTCGGGCTATCGCACTACCGGGCGACACAGCAGTGAGACTGGAGCGACCGCAAGCGCTGGACACTGGAGGAGGTCCTGCCGCTCGTCCTAGAAGAACTCCAGCTGCGATCCGTGGAGGACCGGCAGCGCGCCATCGACGAGAAGCGGGCGAAGGCAGAACGCCAGACCCGCTGGGAGGCCGCGATGCAGACGGCCAAGGAACAGGCCCTCCAGGAGCAGTACGCCAAGCAGCTGCGCCATCAGGCCGAGCGGTGGCGCGAGACCGAAGCCCTGCGCGCGTACTGCGACGCCCTGGAGCAACGACTCTCCGCTCCCCGGGAATCCGACGATGCGGACGCCAGTGCCTCCGCGAGAACATGGCTCGCCTGGGCCCGCGGCCACCTGCGCACCATCGACCCGTTCACCAGCCTGCCCACGATGCCCGAACCCCGCACGATCGAAGTCGAAGACCTCAAGCCCTTCCTCGGCAGATGGAGCCCCTACGGACCCGAAGCCGACAGCTCCGGCTGGCGATGACGCCGACCGGACCGTGGGCTGCCCCCAGCAACCGGAAAGCCACCCCCGACACCGAGGAGGAGTGAGCCGCATGGGCCGCACCGAATACCTCAACGACCCCGCCGCCCCCAAGGCCAACACCCTCATCCCCGCCAGCAACCTCCTCGTCGTCGACGAGGACGGCGCCATCCTGCTCCAGCGCCGACGCGATACCGGCCAGTGGGCCCTGCCCGGCGGCGCCCAGGACATCGGCGAGACCGCCGGCCAGTGCGCGGTTCGCGAATGCCAGGAGGAGACCGGCATCCACGCCGAGATCACCGGCTTCCTCGGCGTCTACTCCAACCCCCACCACATCGTCGCCTACACCGACGGCGAGATCCGCCAGCAGTACGAGAACGCCTACATCGGCCGCCCGCTCAGCGGCCGACCCACCATCAACGACGAGGCCGACGGCGTCCGCTGGGTCCAGCCTGCCGATCTGGACACCCTCGACATCCACCCCAGCATGCGCCAGCAGATCGGCGACTACCTCACCGGCAACTGCCCTTACCTGGGCTGACACCCGATCCGCCGATGCGCAGCACGGGCGGCTGCGCCCACCAGGCGGTTGCGTACGGTGTCCGGGCCGCGGGATGGAGCACCGCACGGGTGCTGTCCTGGACGGTGCCGCTCGGCGGCGCGGGCGAGGAGGAGGGAATCGTGGGGTACGAACTGCGGGCGCTGATGGCGGACAAGGTGGTGCTCGCCGCGGTGACCGCCGACCTGGAGCAGGCCCGGATTGTGCCGTTGCGGCACGAGATGGCGTTGGTCCCGATGACGGACGCACTGTTCGACGCTGTCAGTGACGGAAGCACGGCCGGGGCGCTGGGGTTCTGCTTCCTGCCCGGCGGGTTCGAGCGTGTCCTGGCAGCCTGGTCGAGCACAGGGCCGATTGCCTACGTCGAGGCCGAGTACTTCGGCGGAGTCGGCACGCAGCGCGCCGCCGTGTGGGCCCAGGGCGCCTTGGCCTTCGGGCCGTTCGCCTCCGAGCCGCGCGAGCGGACTTCCCGCCAGGTGAGCCCGGTCTCGCGCGCCCTTCGGCTGTTGGGTGTGGTCGCCGATTGTGGCCTGGACGAGTTCGACTCCGTGGGCCTCCAACGCCACCGGCGGCTGGTGGACTGGGCCTGAAGCCACAGGCCCCAGTGGCAGCCAGTGTGGAGACCACCGCGTCTGTCCTCCCCGTGGAGAGCCACCTCATAGGCGACAGTCCACGGCCACGAAGTACCCGCGTGATTCCCCAGCCGCGAGCATCTCGGCCATGTGACGCCGCACTCGTTCCCCAGTCCAGACGGGGGCGCAGAGGTTGGACTCACCGATCGGCTGAACGGCCATGGAGCCGCTCACCAGGGCGAATCAACCCCGGTCGCATCCACGCCGAGTGCCTGCCACCGGCCGCCCCCTCCAGTCGGAGAGCCAACGACTCTTTCATTTACAGCCTTCAGATTCGTGCGGCAAGATTCTCGGCGAGCCGCGTGACTGGGGTCTCGACCCAGTTCAGAGTGCGAGCTGTGTGGTAGCCGAGCGCGTGATTGATGCGGATCATCTGCGTGTTCTCGGTGGCAGTGCTGGTATGGATGCGTTCCAGGTCGGGTCGCTCATCCATGAGCCAGCACATCATCGCTCCCTTCATCGCCAGGCCGAGCCCGTGGCCGCGATGCACGGCCAGCACGCATGTGTCATGCACATATCCGAACTCGCGGCGGTACGCATTTATGTGGATGACGTGAACGCCTGCGACTTCGTCTGTGTTGTCGTCGATGGCGACGACGACGCGCTGCTCCACACCATCGTTGCTCAGCAGGCGATCCGCCTCGCGGACCCGGTCGGCTGTCCAGTCGGTGTCGCGGTACGTTGCCCGGCCCACCGGTGCTTCCTGGATAGCCTGCCTGGCTACGACATAGGAGTCGATGAGCGCTTCAGGAGTAGCTCCCGTCCATTGGGCCAGGCGGTAGCCGGCCGGAACGGGCAAGTCCCACTGGTGCGTGAGACGTGCAGTAGTGGGCAGAGCCTGGATCACTTTGCTGAGGGTGATCTCGAAGCCCAAGCGGTCAACCCAGTGGGCTCCAGCTGAGCCGGGCTTCATAGGAAGCCCGAAGACGGTGCTGCGCTCGGACTTCAGTGCCGTAGGCATCGCAGCACTCAGCAGGCGGGTGCCAATGCCTTGTCGGCGCAGATCAGGGTGAACGTAGACCTCGATGTGAATGATGTCCGTGTTCGTGTCGTCGGGCAGCGCCAGCCTGGCTGTGCCGACTAGGCGTCCGTCCAGGTGGGCGGCCCAGAAGCGGCACGGCCCGTGTTCGATCGGTGGCGTGCGCATGCGCCCGATCGAGCCCTCGAAGGTGGGGGGCTGGTCCTCGGGCGTGTCGGCCGCCACGACTGCGGTCAGCATCGCGAAGTAGTCGGCCAAATGCTGCTCGGGGGCGCTGTGCGGATCAAGCGGCTTAATGTCGAGGGTCATCAGAGCTCCTTGTGCTACGTGGATGGGTGCATCGCGGCCGGTTGGATACCTTCCGCTGGAAGTGCGTTGAGCAATTGCAGCCCTGGGCGGTCGCGTCCAAGGCGTGGTGTAAATGATCACGGGCGTAGGGTGCCGTGCTGAACCGCCAAGTTCACACGTCAGCCACTCCTGAAGGAGCTCTACGCCCGTGACGCCACGAGTATCGC
>Ga0302314_10017810_pt1 | contig 11879 bp, 8 predicted proteins | sample III_Palsa_N2_3_FD_200533 | JGI IMG/M metagenome (GOLD analysis project Ga0302314, IMG submission 200533) | Peat permafrost microbial communities from Stordalen Mire near Abisko, Sweden - III_Palsa_N2_3 | ecosystem: Environmental > Terrestrial > Soil > Palsa > Peat permafrost | place: Sweden...
TCTGTTCGTGTTCCCGGCGGTCGGGGCGGTCGCGGCAATCGTGCTCGCGCTCAGCATCCTGAACCACAACGATTACTGGCCGTTTTATATGGTTGCACTGATCTTTCTGTCGGCATTTGGTACGTTGGCGCTGTCCTTCTGGCCATACATGATCCCCTCCGTCATCACCGTCGACCAAGCCGCCGCGCCAGAGTCCAGTCTCAGGTTCATGTTCTGGGGCGGCGCCGTCGTATTTCCGTTGATGCTGCTTTACACGCTCGTCAGCTATCGCGTCTTCAGAGGCAAGGTCGGCGAATCCGCTGGATACGGGCACCATTGAATACCAGGCAGGCCCCGGGCGAGGCGCGGAGACGCCCAGGGGCAGGTTTCGCCATTGCTGTCTTGCTTGATGAGAGGTTCGTTGACGCCGCCGTCTACGATTCGGGCATCACGCCGGGCGCGTTGTCCGGCCATTTCGCGATCGTCGCTTCGTCGACATTCAGATGCTGGGCGATCAATGCCGGCGGCGTATGAGTCAACCAGTTCGACAGGGACACCTCTTCATAACGCGAGGCTCTGAAGACCGCTACAAAGATCATATCCGTGTCGCCGACGTTCTCAATATAATGCCCCAGGTTCTTCTTGACGTAGCCGATATCCCCAGGATTGAAATCCATCGTTTTCACATTTGGGCCGGTATTGAAGACCGTCATGCGTGCTTTACCCTTGATATAATACTGCCACTCGTCGGCATTCGGATGCCAGTGCATCTCGCGCACTCCGCCGGGACGGACCGTCACCAGCGCTGCCGCAATCGTCGTCGAGACGGCGAAATTGGTACTGTCGGCAATCCGCACAGCGCCGCCTTTGGATTGCTTCGTCGGAGCTGACGATCCAAGCCTGAAGATAAAGGGATGCGGGGAAACTTCGCCGGTTTTGCTGGCCGTGGCGCGGTCCGACGCCAAATCACCGGGCAGGGTGCCTTGGAAAATCCAGAGATCTTGCAGCGGAATCTTCGCGAACGTCTGGGCCGGAACGCCAAAATTCTTGGCAAGCACTTCGGGAGGCGTATGGGCGAACCAGTCGGTTACCAGCAGCGTATTGAACTCGCTGGCGTCACCATCGTCAAAGCAGATCACAAATTCACAGCCGTCCGGCCCGAGCCCCTGCAACGAATGCGGCTGGCCCGCCGGAAAATACCAGAGGTCGCCCTCGTTGACGTCAGCGACGTATGGCCGGCCCACGGCGTCGAGAACCGTCACCCGGCAACTGCCGTAAGTCATGATCGCCCACTCCGCCGCCTGATGCCAGTGCAATTCCCTGATTCCCCCGGAGGTCAACCGCATGTTGACGCCCGTGATCGTATCGGAAATCGCAAAATCTGCCTGCGTGACCTGGCGTGCCCAGCCGCCGTTCTGAATGCGCTTTGGCGCATTGTTGAAGGAAGCCCAGTCCATCGGCATACCGCCGACATCGGTTGCCGGCGGAAACTGCGCCGAGGGGAATTGATTGCCGATCGCCTCGCTTTGCGGGCCGGGATCCCCAAGGTTTCCCGGGGCTTCGGCATTCATAGCGCCTTGTGGCGGCAGGTCCGGATTGCCGAACGAGGCGGCGCGCGCGACGCTTGCAGTCATCACAGCGCCGGCAGCGGACACAGCCAGCATATCCCGTCTCGAAAACATGTCATCTCTCCCTATCCAAAGTCACCCCGGGCACCTGAGAAATAGGTTCGCGTTTATCGCGCACCATTAAATTGGCATTCAGAATGTCTTGCGGACCCCGCGCATAGCCAGCGTCAATTGCGCGGCCCGTTGCCGGCATTTAAATCCGACGCGGACGTCCGGCTCGGCACGCGAATTTCGACCACGCCGTGGTTGAGAGCCTGATGGCATGAATTGCATGCGTCAGTCAGACTGGCATAGGCCGTGGCGAATGCAGTGGCGTCTTTCGATTGAATAGCGCTCTTCAATTCCTTGAAGGGCAGCTCCGTAACTGAGGCGATCATGTCCGAAAAAGAGATCTTATGCTCGGTCGGGTGGGCAATTCCGAGGCGATCGAACGCGCCGTGGAGATTTCCAAGTTCGTAAGCTGCAAATTCCCAATTTCCATCCTGCTCGGACTGCCAGAGCCGCTCGTGCCGCGGTTGAATTGTCGCGATCATCAGGTCGCTGATGCTCGGCACATATCCGGTCGCTTGAGGCGAGGGCACCGCTTCCGGTCCGGCGGCCACACTGTGCGAGGCCGCAAGAGCGATCACCATGAAGGCTGTTGCGGCAAGGATAACCGCCGCAACCAGGATCGGGAGGCGCCGGTGGCCCGCTGGCTCTGCATCGCTCATGCGCGCACGGGAAGTGCGGTAAGCAGCTTGTCCAGCGTGATTGGGTAGCCGCGTATCCGCGCGCCACACGCGTTATGAATCGCATTGGCGATAGAGGCGGCCGCGCCGCAGATTCCGAGTTCGCCGATGCCCTTGCTTTTCAGCGGATTGGATCTGTCGTCCAGCTCCGCAAGAAAGATGGCGTCTATCGCCGGAATGTCGGCGTGCACCGGCACATGGTATTCGGCGAGATCGTGATTGACGAAATAGCCGAAGCGCGGATCGAGCGTCATCGCTTCATGCAGCGCGGCTCCCAAGCCAAACACCATCCCGCCGATCGCCTGTGACCGCGCGGTTTTTGCGTTCAGGACGCGGCCGGCGGCGAACACACCGAGCATATGCCGCAGACGCACCTCGCCGGTATCCACGTCGACGCCGACCTCCGCGAAATGGGCGCCGTAGGACTGTTGCGAGAAGTCCTTGTTGTTGCTGCCCGGCTGGATTTCGCCGTCGGCATCCATCCCAGCGCCGACAAGATCAGTCAGCTTTCTGGATTGTTCTCCGGAGGAGATGCTGCCGCCAGTAAAACGAGCGGTTGCCGGGTCCATGCCGGCGGTCCGTGCCAACTTTTCGCGCAGCGCGTTACAGGCCTCGAACAGGGCCGAGCCCGAACTGCCCGCGCCCCACGATCCACCCGAGCCTGCGGCTTGCGGAAAGTCGGTATCGCCGAGTTGAACCCTGACACGTTCAGTCGGCAGCCCGAGCATCTCGGCCGTAATCTGCGCCAGGATCGTGTAAGTGCCTGTGCCGATGTCGGTCATCGCCATTCGTACGGTGGCGTTGCCGTCGGGATCCAATCGGACATTGGCCTTGGACAGCCGCAGGGGGTTGCCCCGCGTTGCCGCGGCCATGCCCATTCCGACCAGCCATTGTCCATCGCAAACCTGACCCGGCTTCGGATTGCGCTTTTCCCACCCAAATCGGTGCGCGCCCTCCTGCATGCAGGCAATCAAGTGACGGCTGGAATAGGGAATATGTTTTTCCGGATCCTCGCTCGGTTCGTTTCGAATGCGCAATTCGATCGGGTCGAGACTGAGCTTTTCGGCAAGCTCGTCCATCGCACATTCAAGTGCCATGAGCCCGACGGATTCGCCGGGCGCCCGCATCGACGACGCAACCGGGATGTCCAATGGCGCGAGACGATGCCGCGTCAGCCGATTTGGTCCAGCATAGAGCGTGCGGGTTTGCAGGGCCGCGCCCTCATAGGTTTGTTCGCTAGGTAAATTGCCAGAGAACACGTCATGGCCGATCGCGAGGATCCGGCCCTCGTGATTCGTGGCAAGGCGAATGCGCTGGATCGTGTCGGAGCGGTGTGTCGTGACGTGAAATATCTGTTGCCGCGTCAGCGCGACTTTCACCGGTCGCTTCAGCTGCCGCGAGGCGATCGCCGCCAGGATAGCGTCGGCATTGACCCAAAGTTTGCCACCGAAACCGCCGCCGATGAACGGGCTGATCAGGCGTACATTCTCGGCTGGAATTTTCAGGGTTGTCGCGATGGCTTTCTGCCCCTGGTTGAGCATCTGGTTGGCGGTATGCAGGGTCAATTTGTCGCCGTCCCACATCGCAAGCGTGGCGTGCGGTTCCATCATCGCGTGGCTTTGCAATGGGGTGGTATAGGTCGCGTCAAGCTGCACCGGGGCGCTGGCGAACGCAGCCGCGAAATCTCCCACCGCGCTGTCGGCTGCCGGAGCATCGCTTGGCTTCGGAATGCGCGCCTCATTGAGGTTGGTACGAAGCGCGTATTTCCCGTCCGCGCGGTCATATTTCACATTCACCAGGTAAGTGGCCGCGCGGGCCTGCTCGAAGCTTTCGGCAACCACGAAGGCGACCGGCTGGCCGTAACCCGTCACTTTCGAGCCGCTGAGCACTGGATGGGCTTCGCGGTGATTGCCGGTGCCCTGCGCGGGCGCGTTGCGATGCGTTAGAACCAGCGCGACGCCCGGTGACTTTTCCGCAGCACGGGTATCGATCGATCTAATCGTCCCTTTCCCGATCGAGGCTTCGACGACGAAGCCATAGAGCACGTTCTCTTGCTGCATTTCATAGGCGTAGCGCGCGCCGCCGGTGACCTTCAACCGGCCGTCCACGCGGTCGATTGGCTTGCCGACAATGCCCGGTGCATCAAGCGCGTTTGGGCCGACGGGCGAGTTCATTTCCATGAGTTCACTCCCTCAGGTCCGTGTCATCTCGGCCAGCACGCTGTGCAGGGTGCGCCGCGTCAGTGGCATCTTGAAATCGTTGCCACCGTACCCGCGTGCACCTTCGAGTACGGCATCTGCTGCTGAGTTGAAGGTCGTCGTGTTTGCGGAGGCGTTCGTCAGCTTTTGTTCCGCCTGCGCCGAGCGCCAGGGCTTAAGCGCCAGGCCGCCGAAGGCGAGCCGCGCCGAGCGTATCCGGCCACGCGTGCTGTCGACGACGGCGGCAACGGATACCAGCGCAAAGGCGTAGGAGGCGCGGTCGCGGACCTTGCGGTAGACCTGCACACCCGGTGGCGGCGGCGGCAGCGTCACGGCGGTGATGATTTCGCCCGGCTGGAGCGACGTCTCGATCTCGGGAGTTTTGCCGGGAAGGCGATGAAACTCGGCGATCGGAATGACTCGGGTTTCGCCCGTGCGATTGACCGTTTCGACATTGGCATCGAGCGCCCGCATCGCCACTGCCATGTCAGACGGATGCGTCGCGATGCAATGGTCGCTGGTCCCCAGGATAGCGTGAATGCGGTTGAAGCCGGCGAGCGCCGCGCAGCCGGAGCCGGGGTTGCGTTTGTTGCAGGGCTTGGTGACGTCATAGAAATAGTAGCAGCGGGTTCGCTGCAGCAGATTTCCGCCTGTGGTGGCCTTGTTGCGCAACTGGGCGCTGGCGCCTGCTAGCAGCGCGCGGCTCAGCACGCCGTAACGCTGTCGTACGCGCGGATCGGCGGCAAGATCACTGTTCCGAACCAGCGTTCCAATACGCAAGCCGCCATCCGGCGTCTCTTCGATTTTGTCGAGCGGCAGGCGGTTGATATCGACCAATTTCGAGGGCGTCTCGACCTGCAACTTCATCAGGTCGAGCAAATTGGTGCCGCCGGCGATGATTTTCGTACCAGGCTTAACGGCGGCGGCAGCCTGCGCGGCCGAGTCGGCGCGTTGGTAGGTGAAGGCTTTCATGTCGCGATTCCCGCGGCTTGTTTGATCGCGGCCACGATGTTGGGGTAGGCCGCGCAGCGGCAGATGTTGCCGCTCATCCGCTCGCGAATTTCCACATCGGTGAGGTCGGCGGCCGGTTGCGTCAGGTCCTCCGTCACATAGCTCGGCATGCCCTGTCGGCTTTCGGCCAGCATTCCCACGGCAGAGCAGATCTGGCCGGAGGTGCAGTAGCCGCACTGAAAGCCGTCATGTTCGACGAAGGCCGCCTGCAGCGGATGCAGATTGTCGCCCGCAGCGAGCCCTTCGATGGTGGTGATGGATTGGCCGTCGTGCATGACCGCAAGCGTCAGGCAGGAGTTGATGCGGCGTCCATCGATCAGCACGGTGCAGGCGCCGCATTGGCCGTGATCGCAGCCCTTCTTTGACCCCGTCAGCGCGAGGTGCTCGCGCAGCGTGTCCAGCAAGGTCGTGCGGGGATCCAGCATCAGCGAATGAGCTTGACCGTTGATCTGAAGTTCGACCTGTGCGGGAGACGCTGGCGGTTCGTTGTCGTCGACTGCGCCCGCCGCCAAGGCGGCTCGCGGCAGCGTGGTCAAGAGCAGCGCAGTGGCTCCGGTCTCGATCACCGTGCGGCGGGTAACCTCAAATGTGCTTGGTGCATCGGGCCCTTTATTGGATTTGTGCTCGTCCATGAATGCTCCATATTCGCAAAGTCAGTGAAGGCGGTCTACGGGGAGACATCAGACTTACGGCCTGCTGTCTCGCTTTTGCCCTCAGCGGGACGTCCGACTTACGGCCAGGTATCGTCCGGAAGATTGACGACGATGGGTGTCGCGGTGCTGCGCACGACGACCCATCGAAAAGGTTCCTGTTTCGAAGGGTTGATTTCCATGTGCGGCAGAAAAGCGGGAACGTGAATGAAATCACCTGCCTTTGCGCGTGCGACCGACTCGCCTCGTTCGCCCCAGCGGACTTCACAGATGCCGGCGAGAACGTAAGCGATTGTCTCCTGTTCGCCGTGATGGTGAATTCCAGTTCGGGCTTCAGGCGCCACCTCGAACAGGCCGCCCCAGATTGCCGACGCAATGCCGAGCGCGGGCGCGATAGCGGCCTGTCGTTCAGAGCCCGGCGTCTGCGCCGTTCCCCGATCGAATTCATCCGGGCCGACAATGCGAATTGCGCTTGAAGAGCTCATGGCGTCTCCGATCAATGTGGATCGTCAACGGGAAGTTAGGCAGCGTCCAATGCGAGAGCTACTAAATTGGAGTTTAGTAAGCCGCGGATTGAGGCGGAGTCGTTGGGTGAAGCTGCGTTATCGTTCCCGATAAGATCATGGTGATCGCTCGAATTGATTGAGGTCGCGCGATCATCACCGTCGTGCGGCGGATTCAGGGCCGTTTACTCGGCAGGCGCCGATCCCGGACGGCTGGCGGCCGCGGACTTCTTTTGCGCGAACAGCCAGCCCTGCAACCGGTCCAGGTAGATATAGACGACCGGCGTCGTGTAGAGAGTGAGAACCTGCGATAAAGCGAGGCCGCCCACGATGGCGTAGCCAAGCGGCTGTCGGATCTCCGAGCCGACTCCCGTTCCCACCATCATCGGCACGCCGCCAAGCAGCGCTGCCATCGTGGTCATCAGGATCGGGCGGAAACGCATAATGCAGGCCCGGTAGATCGATTCCTCTGCCGTCAGGCCCTCGCTATGTTCAACCTGCTGGGCGAAATCGACCAGCATGATGCCGTTCTTCTTGACGATGCCGATGAGCAGTATCAGACCGACGATCGCGATCACGCTCAGATCGACATGAACCGCCATCAGCAGCAGCAGCGCGCCGATACCAGCCGATGGCAGGGTGGAGATGATCGTGATCGGATGGATCAAGCTCTCATATAGCACGCCAAGGATGAGATAGATGACGAAGAGCGAAGCGCCTATCAGGATCGGCGTGCTCGACAGCGACGCTCCGAATGCCTGGGCATTACCCTGAAAGCTAGCTTGAAGCGATAGCGGCGGGTGCAGTTCCTTTTGAACGGCCTGAATGGCGCTTACCGCCTGGCCGATCGCGGTGCCCGGCGCCAGATTGAACGAGATCGTCACCGACGGGAACTGGCCCGTGTGGTTGATCACGAGCGGCGCAACCTTCACCGCCGAATCAACCAGCGTGGATAGCGGCACCTGCTGCCCGCTCGAGGATTTGACGTAGATGCCGTTGAGGGCCTCAGGGCCATACTGGAATTTCGGATTCACCTCCAGAATGACGTGGTACTGTTGCAGGGTGGTGTACATGGTCGAAACGATGCGCTGGCCGAAGGCGTCGTCGAGCGTGTTGTCGATCGTGTAGGGTAAAATGCCGTAGCTCGACGCGACTTCGCGCTTGATCGTGATGTCGAGCAGCGGTCCGGCGTTCAATTGATCCGTCGTGACGTCGGCGATACCCGGGACCGCCCTGATCTTTTCCTGGAACCGCGACGACCAATGTGCGAGCTCGCCGGGATCGGCGTCGTTCAGCGTATACTGAAACTGGGTCTTGTTCAGCCGCGCGCCGACCGTGATGTCCTGAGCGGCCTGCATATACAGCGTGATACCCTGGAGTCTCGCCAGGTTGGTTCGCAGCCGGGCGATCACTTTTCCGATCGGATCGCGTTGCTCGGCGGGCTTGAGCTGAATAAACACTCGGCCATCGTTGAGCGTGTAGCTGCCGCCGCCAGCACCCACGGCCGAACCTACGGTCGCGACCGCCGGATCCCGCATAAGGGCGTCGAGCAGGGCTTGCTGGCGTTGCTCCATCGCCTGGAAGGAAATATCCTGCGCCGCCTCAGACTGACCGATGATCAGTCCGGTATCCTGTTGGGGAAAGAAGCCCTTGGGAATGACCACGTATAGATAGCCGGTCGTCGCGATGGTGGCGAACATCACCATCAGCGTGAGGAATTGATGCCGCAGCACGATCTTGAGGCCGGCCTCGTAGACGTGGAGCAGGCCATCGAAGCCTCGCTCGCACATCCGGTAAAGCCACCCGTGCTCGTTGCTCTCCGGCTTGAGCAGGTATGCGCACATCATGGGGGTCAGCGTGCGCGAGATCACCAGCGAGAGAAGAAGAGCCACGCTCACCGTCACGGCGAATTCGCGAAACAGCAAGCCGACATAGCCGCTCATCAGGAACAATGGAATGAACACGGCAATCAACGAGAACGTGATCGCCATGACCGTAAAGCCGATCTCGCCCGACCCCTTCATCGCCGCGTCGTACGGCGAAAGGCCTTCTTCTATATGCCTTACGATGTTCTCGATCTCGACGACGGCGTCGTCGACCACGAATCCGACCGCAACCGACAACGCCATCAGCGAAAGGTTATCGAGGCTGTAGCCCATTTCGTAGAGAATCGCGAAGGTGCCGACCAGCGATAGCGGTACGGTGACTGCCGGGATAATCGTCGCCCAGAGACTGCGCAAGAACACGAAGATTACCATGACGACGAGGGCGACGGTCAGCAGTAGCGTAAACTGAACGTCCGCCACCGATGCGCGGATGGTCTGGGTCCGATCGGAGATGACGTTTACCTTGACGTCGGCCGGAATCGAGGCCTGAAGCGCAGGCATCATCGCCTTGATCCGGCTAACGGTCTCGATGACATTGGCGCCGGGCTGGCGCTGTATCGCCAGAATGATAGCCCGTTTATTATTGTACCAGCCGGCGATCAATTCGTTCTCACCGGCGCTGACGGCGCGACCGATATCGCGTATGCGCACCGGCGATCCGTTGCGATAGGCAATCACCAGGTCGGCATATTGATCGGGCTTGAACAGTTGGTCGTTGGTGTTCAGCGTGAAGGTCTGGCGGGGACTGTTGAGCGTGCCTTTCGGCAGGTCGACATTCGCCTGTCCGAGTACCGTGCGCACGTCCTCGAGGTTGATACCGCGAGCCGCCAGCGCCTCCGGATCGACCTGGACGCGGACAGTCGGCTGTTGGGTACCTCCGATGCCGACGAGGCCGACTCCGGATATCTGCGAGATCTTTTGCAGCAGAATGTTCTGTGCATAGGCATCGACAACGGTCAGCGGCAGAGTGTCCGAGGTGATACCAAGCACCAGGATCGGCGTGTCGGCCGGGTTGACCTTTCGGATCTGTGGCGGATAGGGCAGACCTGCTGGCAAATATGCATTCGCAGCATTGATCGCCGATAGCGTGTCGCTGACCGCGCCGTCAATTTGACGATTCAGGTCGAACTGCAGGGCGATCTGCGTGTAGCCGAGCGCGCTCGCGGACGTCATCTGGGTAAGGCCTGGGATTTCTCCGAATTGCAGTTCAAGCGGTGACGCCACCGTCGACGCCATGGTCTGCGGGTCGGCCCCGGGAAGCTGTGCGGTAACGGTAAGCGTCGGATAGTTGACGTTTGGCAGCGCTGCCACCGGCAACAGCGGATAGGCGACCAGACCGCCTACCAGTAACCCGATCATCAGCAGGGCCGTCGCGATCGGTCGTTGGATAAAGGGTGCGGAAATGTTCATGGGATGGGCGCTTGCAGGGCGTCCTGTGCCGCTTCTTCCTGTGCTGCCTTACCGTGCAGTATCGTGACATGAGCTCCCGGCTGCAACTTGTATTGTCCGTCGATAACGACCTGCTCGTTGGGCTGGAGGCCGGACTCAATCAGCGCCTGGCCGTCACTGATTTGCGCGACCTTGATTGGGCGAGGCTCGACGGTGAGGTCAGGTTTGACGACGTAAGCGTAGGGCCCGTTCGGACCTTCCTGCGCGACCGCCGCGGGGACCGTCAAGCCGTTGTGCCTGACATCGACGAGCAGCCGTGCATTGACAAGCTGGCCAGGCCAGAGCCGTCGCGATTTGTTGGAAAAATTCGCCTTGAGCTGGATTGAGCCGGTGGTCTGCAGAATTTCGTTGTTGACAAGGCCAAGCACGCCTTGATCCAGCAAGGTGGTATCATCCTGAGTATAGGCAATAACCGCAAGTGGCGTCTTGCTTTTTTGTTGTTGCTGCTGGATTTGCGGTAGATCCGTTTCCGGAAGAGTGAAGATCAGCGAAATTGGATCGATCTGCGTGACGACGACGAGACCGTTTGCAGTCGACGGACTGATGATGTTACCGACGTCGATTTGACGGATGCCGACCACGCCATCGATCGGCGACGTCAAGCGCGTGAAGCTGAGCTGCACATTGGCAGCGTCAACTAGCGCCTGATCGGCCTTGATCGCTGCCACTAGTTGTCCTACTTGCGCCTTCTGGGTCTCAAGCAATTGTGGAGTAGCCCAACCCTTATCACCCAATGTGGTGTAACGCGTGAGATTAGCCTCGGCGTTGGTGAGTTGTGCCTGATCGCGTTGCAAGTTTCCGGTGTACTGATCGATGAGGGCCTGATAGGGGCGCGGATCGATCTGCGCGAGCAGGTCTCCCGCATGCACGGTCTGGCCTTCCGTGAAATTGATGCTGATGATCTGCCCCTGGATCTGGGCGCGAACGACGTCGGTGTTGTACGCAATCACCGTGCCGACGCCGCTGAGATAGATCGGCACGTCATGCTGGGCGACCACCCCGGCTACGACTGGCACCGCGGGTGGAACCGGGGCGGCAGCGGCCTTCTCCAGGGGGGCGGCGTGTGTGAAGTACAGAAGCCCTCCGCCCGCGATTACGGCGGTTAGCAGGACGGCGGAGATGATGGATTTATTTTTCATGACGGACCCAACTCACGGATGAAAGGCAGTTTCAGCAGCCGTTCGCTGTGTTCGACATCCCGCTGGTCTGGCACGGGAAAGGGTTTGTCGCTGTAGATGAAACGGCGGGCAGAGAGGTAATGGTAGGCATCGTTGGTACGGATCCCACTGCGGCCACAGTGGGCGATACGCTTGCCAGGGGTACCGCTGCCGCGGAACTGACCCCAAGATTGCCGATCTCAAAAGAACCCAGCGGAATTCCGGTTCGAGCAACGCCGCCGGACACCGTAGGCGCCGTTGTGGTCGGAGTGGACGACGAAGCTACGCTGCTTGAGCCGGAGCCGCACATCCCCGACATTCCTGCCGTGTCCAGCGTTCCTGAAGTTGTCGATACTCCCGACGTGCCCAGGAGATTGGCCGAGCTCGATATTCCCGACATTGCCGCATTACTGCTCGTTGTCGCGCTGGCAGGCGCCCCGCTTCCCATTCCCCCACCGTCGAAGCTTGCAGTGGATCCGAACATCGACGATGGCGAGGTCCCCACAGTTGAACATGCTGTACCGCTCGCGGTGCTGGGAACCGAAATTGTCCCTGTTACGCCGTTAGGCGCCGGACTGAGTCCTGCCGAAGTAATTTCGGTCGAACCAAGCGGGATGCCGGCCGGTTCGACTGACATGGTTGACCCCAGGGGTGAGGTCGCACCAAGGGTCGGCGTCGTCGGCATCGCGC
>Ga0302314_10017811_pt1 | contig 11879 bp, 10 predicted proteins | sample III_Palsa_N2_3_FD_200533 | JGI IMG/M metagenome (GOLD analysis project Ga0302314, IMG submission 200533) | Peat permafrost microbial communities from Stordalen Mire near Abisko, Sweden - III_Palsa_N2_3 | ecosystem: Environmental > Terrestrial > Soil > Palsa > Peat permafrost | place: Sweden...
CGGCGAAACCACATCGCCTCGCTGTCGATGGACTGGCACGCCGGCCAGAAGATTCCCGCGGTCGACTACAGCGACGAGGAGATCGGGGTCTGGCAGATTGTCTGCCGCGAGCTGGCCCGCAAGCACAAGCAGCTCGCCTGCCGTGACTACGTCGATGGGATGGCCGCACTCGATCTGCCGGTCGATCACATCCCGCAACTCGCCGAGGTCGGCGATCGCTTACAGCCGTTGACCGGCTTTGCCTACCACCCGGCGCCTGGTTTGGTCGCCTTCGATGACTTCTACGGCGGTCTCGCTGAAAGCGTCTTTCACTCGACCCAGTACATCCGCCATCACGGGCAGCCGCTGTACACGCCCGAGCCTGACCTGGTGCATGAGGTGATCGGCCACGGTGGACAACTGGCGGCACCGCGACTGGCCGAGCTGAACCGCGCCGCCGGGCGTGCCGCGCGGCGGCTTGAGACCAAGGAGGGTCGCGACTTCTTCGCGACCGTGTTCTGGTTCTCGATCGAGTTTGGCGTCGTCTGGGAGCGCGGCGACCTTCACGCCTACGGCGCCGGGCTGCTCTCTTCCTACGGCGAGATCGACGAGTTCCGCGGCGCCTGCATCCGGCCGCTGTCGATCCCCGAGATGGGCGCCCAGCGCTACGACATCACCCACTACCAGCCGGTTCTGTTCGCCGGAATCGGGCTAGAGGAAGTGCTTGATGTGGTGGGGACGTTCTTTGAGGAGTGCGACGACGACTCGCCGGCGCGCTATGCGCTGCCGGCGCACTACGCGTCTACGCAGGCTTCTTGATCAGCGCGCCGCTCGGCGTGATCGCATACCAGTAGCCGCCCTGGAGGTCCCGGTCCTGACCGTTGGCGTTACCCGGGTTCGAGTCGCCGGTGAACGTGTACAGCGGCCAGCCCTTGTAGGTGACGGTCAGGCCCCCGAGCGGGTTGGGATCTGAGCCGAGCAGTTTCTGCTGGACCCCACCCTGAGCTTCCAGGTGCTGACTCGCGGTGATCTGAAGCGGCGGCCAGTCCTGCTGGCAGCCGCCGTTACAGGTGACCCCCTTGGCGCCGTCCGGCGCGTAGACGTACAACGTGCGGCCGGTGCCGTTGACCAGCACCGTGCCCAGCCCATTCACCGTGCCGGTGGTAATCGTGATGTCACGGATTACCGGCGCCGTCGTTTGGACACTCGGGCCCCCGCCGCCACATCCGGCAACGGCGATCGTGACAGCGAGGATCAGGAGGGCCTTGCGCATGCGGGGCAAGATAGTGACTAGCCGCGAATCGCGAACTCGTCGTTGCGTTTGATCAGCAACCACTGCCCAGGGCCGGTTCGCTGCAGCGCGAACCCACCTTCCAGTGCAGCGCCATAGAGACGGAACATCGCGTGGCCGCGCTCGATCGCCGCCGGCCAGGCGACGCGACCGCGTGGCTCGTACAGGCCGCTTGCCAGTTGTGCGCCGGCGATCGCAGTGCCGGCCGCTAGCTCGCTCGCCCGCCGCCGGACCGCGGGGTCCATCGACGGCGGCGCACTCAGTGCCCATGCTTTCGGGCCGCTCGGGAGGTCGAGCTCGATCACGTAGCCCTGCGCCGTCTGTATCAGCTGAAAGAGGTACCTCGGCCAGCCGCGAATCGCGAACTGCTCATGCCCTTCAAGTTTGGTCGGCACTCTGTCCACGAGCACGACGGTGGCGGCGGGCGGTCCGTCGGCAAGGAACTGCTCGAAGACGGCGAGCACCTCGGGCATCGCCTCGGCGTGAACCGAAACAGTGCCATCCTCGTTGTTCTCGACCCATCCGCTCACCCCGAGCCGTTCGGCCGCGCGAACTGTCGCCTCGCGGAAGCCGACCCCTTGGACCCTGCCGTGAACGGTTACGCAGATCGCTGTTGATTGCTCAGCCATTTGTGTGACCTCTAGCCGATCGCGGCGGCGATGTCGGCAGTCCGCTGGACGAGTCGCCGGGTGCCGGGGATCGGCGTGAACCCGTGGTGTTGGTAGACGGCTGAAGCACGATCGTCGCCGGCCTCGGCGACGACGTAGTGCGCGTCGACCGTCTTGATCGCTTGCAAGACCCGGCTTAGGGCATCGGCGAGCAGTTGCCCAGCAAGCGCCTGGCGCTGCAATGACTGCTCAAGCGCCAGCGCACTTAGCAGTACTGCCGGGAGGTCTTGCTGGTCGCTCCTAAGCCGGTGCGGACTAAGCCCGTAGTGGGCGACCACGATCCCATCGCCGCGGTGCCAGACGTAGGTCACCGCGCTGCGGTCGATCCGGCTGTCGCCGCACGGCATCGCCGCGAACTGATGTGACTGGTTGAGCCGCTCTGAGACGAACATCGTCACCGCCGCTCGGTCGTCTGGGCGACCGCTGCGGCAGCACGCGCTAGCGCCGGGCTCCCTCCCTCAAGCGCCGCCGACATCTGCTCGAAGAAGTCGGCCGGGACGACCGTTGCCGGGTTGTGCTGGCGGAGGACCTGATCAGCGCGCTGCTGCGCTGCGGAGCGTACGAAGTCGCTGGCGGACTGTCCGGTCAGGCTCGCAGCCTGCTCAATCCGTTGTTTCAACTGCGACTGGATCCGCAGTTCAAGGCGATTTGACGCGGTCGGCATATCTGTACGGACAAATGTACGTACAGAGGCGGACGACCAGGTCGGGCTAGGCCGAAACGCCCTCGAGCAGTGCGTGCAGCGGCTGCTCGCTGACGTCAAGCTCAGCGGTCAGCTGCTCAGCTGCGGCCCTGAAGCGCTCGACGTTCGCCAGTTTGATCTGCTCGTAGCCGCGAACCATGTCCGGCAACGCGGCGATCTCAACCACCGTCTCAAGCGTGTCAGGGGTCAGCCGCGCAAGCGAGCGGTCCACCAACGCCAGATACTCGGCCGGCAGCCGACGCTCGAGCCTGCGCATGTGGGCATAGCCGAACACGTCGAACGGCGTGCGGCGCAGGAACTTCAAGCTGGCGAGGATCCTCAGCATCGGGAAGAACCAAGCGCCGAACTTGAGCTTGTTCTTGAGGCCCATCGCACGCAGCATCGGCGGGTGCAGCAGCACCTTCACGCGCGCTCCCTTCGGCATCGTCCGCAGGCCTGCGACTTGCAGCCGAGCCACCTCATACTCGTCCTTGTACGCCATCAGCTTGTGCAGGCCACGGGCGACTTCCTCAGTAACAGCCGTTGAGCCGGGGACGCTGCTCGCCTCGGCACTCGCCACGCGCTTGATCTCGCTGACGTACTCAGTGGCGGCGGCGTTACCGCCCCAGCCGCGGAGGTCCGGAACGCGAATTGTCAGCAGGCGACGCAGCTCGCCGTCCTCGAGGGTGACGTCGTCAACCAGCTTGCGCTCGAAGCTGTCGAGCTCGGGTGCCGGCGCATTGCCGGCGAGCGCCTGCTCGACCTCCTCGCGGGCGGCAACCCAAGCACGGCCCCAGTCGATCGCCGCCAGGTTGCGCTCAACGCCAGCGCCGTTCAGGCGGATCGCCTCCTCGAGCGCGCCACGAGTCAGCGGCAGAAGCCCGGCCTGCAGCGCGGCGCCGACGGCAACCATGTTCGCCGGAGTAGCGTCGCCGAGCAGCTTCTCGGAGATCTGCTGGGCCGGAAGGTGCACGTTGTCGGCGTTGCGGGTCGATGACGCGACCGTGTCTCGTGCCGCCTGCTTATCTGGCGCCAATGCCAGGACGTCGATCACCTCGGCGCCTGTGGGGACGAAATCGTCGCAGATCACGGCGACCGTCTGCTCCGGGCTGGCGATCCGCAGGAAGCGAATGCTGGCGGCACCGAGCGGGTCGAATGCGAGCAGCGTGTCGCATGCTTCGGTGGGGTAGATCACACCGTCGTCCAGCGGCTCGGATGTGATCCGCACGTCGGACACAACCGGGCCGGCCTTCTGTGAGAGTCCGGTCTGGTCAAGGTTCTTGACGTGGCGGCCATCAACGAGTGCGGCCATGCCGAGCACGTGGGAGACGGTGACCACGCCGGTGCCGCCGATCCCGACGAGGCGGATCCGCACGTCCGGGTTGCTTGGCGTCGGCGGTTCAGGCAGGACACTACGGGGCCGACGTACCTCGGCTTTCTCGGCCTTCGGCAGGATCACCTCAAGAAACGACGGGCAGTCGCCCTTGATGCAGGAGTAGTCCTTGTTGCAGCTCGTCTGGTTGATCCGTGTCTTGCGCCCGAACTCCGTCTCAACCGGCTCCACGGAGAGGCAGCCGGACTTTGCACCGCAGTCGCCGCAGCCTTCGCAGACGCGCTCGTTGATGAAGATGCGCTCAGGCGGGTCGATCGCGCGGCCGCGTTTACGCTCGCGGCGCAACTCAGCGGCACACGCTTGATCGTGGATCAGCACGGTCACGCCCTCCACCGTGCGCAGCTCACGTTGCGCTTGCAGGATCTCGCTGCGGGGACGGACGCTGGCGAAGTCCGGGAAAGTCACGTTGTCGTACTTGCCTGGGTCGTCGCTGGTGATGATCACTCGCCTGACGCCTTCTGACTGGAACTCGCGGACGAGCGCCGGAACGCTCATCTGGCCCTCGATGTGCTGGCCGCCGGTCATCGCGACATAGCTGTTGTAGAGCAGTTTGTATGTGATGTTGACCTTCGCGGCGACGGCGGCCCGGATCGCCAGTGAACCAGAGTGGTGGAAGGTGCCGTCGCCGAGGTTCTGGATCAGGTGCGGGGTGTCGACAAAGTCGGAGGCGCCGATCCACTGCGCCCCTTCACCGCCCATCTGGGTGATGCCAGTGATCTTCCCGCGCGGGCCATCAGCGACGAGGACCATCGTGTGGCAGCCGATGCCGGCTCCCACTGCCTGGTCGTCGTCGGCAATCGTGCTGGTGTTGTGCGGGCAACCGGAGCAGAAGAACGGAGTGCGCAACGCCCCGGTGCTGGGCGGCGGCAGCTTGGCGCCGAAGCGCTCGATCTCCTCAAGCCGCTCCCGCACGCTGGGGATGTCGCCTTGATCGAGCAGGCGCTGTCCGATGATCGTGGCGATGCTGTCGGACTCAAGCTGGCCGTGTGAAGCCGCTAGTCCCATCTTCCCGTGGACCGGAGGAGCGCTGACGCTGCCGTAAAGCGCGTCCTTCACCAGCCGCTCAAGGAACGGGAGCTTGTCCTCAAGCACGATGATTTCCGACAAGCCGTGGGCGAACTCGCGGACGGTCTGCTCGTCGAGCGGGTAGATCATTCCGATCTGCAAGACCCGCACAGGAGCGTCGCCGTGGAAACCGAGATCACGCAGGGCCGTCAGCACGTCGTGCGCGGTCGTACCGGAGGCGATCACCCCGATCCGGGCGTCAGGGCTCGAATGGATGACTCGATTCAGCCCGTTGACGCGGGCGTACAGCTTCGCCAGCGGCAGCCGGATCTCGGCTAGGGTCTGCTCGTACTCGAGCGCCCATGGGAACAGCAGTTGCGCCCGTGGCTGATGAACGTACGGGGCGCCTTGCCACTCGAGCGTCGGGATCACCGGCTTCACGCGGTCAAGCCCGACGACCGCCGTTCCAGCGGCGTCGCAGACGTTGGTAACCACCTTCAAGGCCGACCACAGGCCACTGGCGCGCGAGCAGGCGATCGCATGACGGCCGAAGTCGAGGACCTCTTGCACGTTGCCCGGAGCGATCACCGGGACCTGCATCGCCGCCAGTAACGGTTCCGAAGCGCCCGGCACTGTGGACGATTTACAAGCGGGGTCATCGCCGGCTAGCGCAAGCACGCCACCCTTGGGATGGGTGCCGACAATGTTGCCGTGGCGGATCGCGTCGGAGGCACGGTCGACACCGGGAGACTTGCCGTACCAGACGCCGGTCACGCCATCGACGCGCGGGCCGTCGTAGGAGTCGAGCAGCTGAGACCCCCAGACCGCCGTGGCGCCGAGTTCCTCGTTCAGTGCGGGGCGCAAAACGATCTCGTTCTCGGTTGCGAGCTTGCCCAGGCTGGCGATCTCACGGTCGAACCCACCGAGCGGGGAGCCTTGATAGCCGGACGCGAGGGTTGCCGTGTGCAGCCCCGCGCGAACGTCGGCGCGGTGCTGATCAAGCAGGACACGGACCAGTGCGTGAATGCCGGTCAGGAAGACGTCGCCCTCAGGCAACTCGTAACGGTCAGACAGCGACCGTGGGGTCTGGGTGTCGGTGGCCATCTCTCTCCTAAAGAGAGACTGACAGACGCGGAGGCCCGGGATGGCGAATCGGCCGCTATTTGTCAGAAATCAGCCATTCATCCAGAAAGCCGGGGGGGTCTTGGCCCTAGCCGCAGTCCTCGTAGAGCGTCATCTCGGGCAAACGTCGCACCGTGTAGCGAGCGCCTGCGCGTTCCCAGCGACTGATCGCGCCCGGCGTGGGTCGCAACCCCGAGCTTGAGACCGAACGGTCTTGGAAGATCACGGCCGGCCATCGAGCCAGGGTGGTTCCTGGTTTCACAATCTCGGCGAAGAAGCCCGCGTCAGTTTCGGTATTCGGCTGAATCTCCAGCTGGCTGAGACGCACATCCAGATACCAGGCAACCATCGGTAGTTGGAAGCGCTCGACCGTCACGTTGCCGGCAGCGCAATCGCGCAGCCTCTGGGCACCGCCGGCCTCGGCGACCAACGCACTGAGGTTGCTGCGAAGCGTGGCCTGGTAGTCGAGCTCCTTGTGAGTGGAGCTGAGGCTGATCAGGCTGGCGGTGACAGCACCCGGCACCACGAGGAACACCAGTGCCGCAACAAGCGTCCCGACTGCCGTGGCGCGGATCGCGCCAAGCCGGCCCGCCAGCCAGTTGGCGAGAGCGATCGCTGCCCAGGCGTAGCCGACCGCGCCGGCGATGTCGATGAACACCGATCCGGTCACCAGGTAACGGTCGTTGCCGGAGAACCCTGCCTGCGTCTCAATCGCGATCAGCACCCACCAGCCGTAGCCGAACAGCCCACACAGCAAGAGCATGGCCATCGCGCGACCGCGCTGCCCGACAATCCCCTTAGCGCGGAGCAGCGCCACCGCCGCGGCGATCATCGCCAGAAAGGCGGCGACCTTCACTCGCAGTGGCACCAAGAACCAGGCGTGCTGCGAGAGCTCCGAGCAGAACGGGCAGTTGGCGAAGGCCGCACTGCTCTTCAGCGGTTGCTGAGCGCGGCTGACGCCGCTCGTCAACGAGCCCCCGCCCACCTGCTGGGGCACGAACCACAGCAGCAGCGTCAGCACCCCGAGGCTGAACACCAGCCGGCGCGAGCCCGGGTCCTTCCACATCAGCCAGAGCCCGTAGGGACCCCAGAACAGCCAGATCTCCGGACGATCGAGCGCGGCGACGAACCCCCAGGCAAACGCCTGGCGCGGATGGCCGTCGAGGTGGCGCTCAAGCCCGATAAGGATCACGGCCGTCGCCAGGCCCTCCGAGTAGCCAAGCGCACTGTTCGACAGCAGGTTGCCCGCCAGCACAACCGCGACGACGGCGACTACCCCGGCCAGCAGGGCGGGCGCGAGGCGTTGGGTGGTGGGGGGCCGGTCAGCCCCCACCACCCCAGCGCGCATCGAGCCCGTGATCCGAACTGTGAAGCGGAAGGTCATCAGCGCGAGCGCGATCGCGCCGGCGCGGGCGACGACCAGCCAGAGGTCGGGCGCGGCACGTCCGAACAGCGCGAAGATCGTGGTGAAGATCACCGGCAGCGGTTTCCAACTCGGGCCGCCTGCGGTGTGCAGCGAGCCGTGGAGGATCTGGTGTCCCCAGACGATCCACGCCCATGGGTCGTAGCTCGGAGTCGACGGAAGTAGCAGCGAGAGCGCGGCCAAAACCAGCGACGCGCCGATCAGCCAGGCGTAGACCCGCCCACTCTCCGTCGGTTCAAGCAGCTTGCTCAAGCTCGGCATGGTTGAGCGAAGCTATCGATTCGACCTTGCGAAGGTGCCGCGGGCAAGCATGTAATCAGCGTTCATATATGGAAGTAAGCTCGGCAGGATGAGGACTCGACTTCTGCTGTGCACTGCCGCCGCGCTTACGCTCGGCGTGAGCAGCGCAGCCGCCGCGACCACCCACGCCAAAGGCTGGATCCCAGGCCTGCCGGCAGGCGCCGCGCAGGCCGCGCTTGCGCCGACACCGACCCTGCCAAAGCCCAGCGGCTGGCCGTTCCGGGACGCGTTCTCGCCGACCTCCGGCACCGGCCGGTTAGTCGACGGCGCGCTTGAGTGGACGGACTGGGTGTATGACGACTACGGCGCCTCAAGCCCACTCGGCGCCCCGATCAACACGATCACCCTGACCGATCCGTTCGCGCCCGCACAGGGCGATTACGTCTATCCGACCGGTTCCGCGGACAACGACGGCGCCGACATCTTCCTGGCAGGCGTCGGTGAGACCAAGACCGACTCGATCTGGCGCGTCGACTGGAACACGCTCGCCAACGCCAACGTGCCAATCGCCGAATGGACGTTCGATACCGACAACGACCCCGCCACGGGCGGATCGCGGTGGCCCGCCGGCGCCAACGTCACCACCCCCGGGATCAAGCTCGCGCTGGTCGTCTCGGCCAAAGGCGCCGAGCTGATCAACGCCGTCACCGACAGGACGGTCGCGAAGTTCAAGACCAAGGTCGACAGCAGCTCGCGCTCCTTCATCGTCGCTATCCCGCGCAAGGTGATGCCGGTCGGCGGTACCTGGCGAATCCAACTCGGTGCGGGTCTGGCCAATGCCAGTGGCACAGGCTTCGCGGTGCCAAAGCTGGTCGGCGGGCTTAGCGCGCCGAGCGGTGTCTCACGTCTTTACAACATCACTTTCCGGACCGTTGCCCAGGAGCCCCCGGTCTACCTCGGTGGGCAGAGCGACGACCTTGAATCGGCGTTGTATACGTTGCTGCAGGACACGCCGGGGGTCGGCGCGCTTGGTGGTGCCGGCGCCGCGGCTCTGGTCACCGGCAACTTTTGGAGTGAGGATGACCAGGCCAACACGCTCTCGACCGGCAACGTGTCGAAGTTCTCGCAGCTCGTGCGATGGTCGGCGCTCGCCGCGCACAAGACGACGCCGGCGCCGCTCGTTCACGGCTATTCCGATCGCTGGTATGTCAGCAGCCTGAAGCTCGGTCAGGGCGTCGATGACACGGTGATGGCAAACCCGGCTTTCCTCGGCCGGATTCAGCCATACGCCGTCTACGTCCCGTCGAGCTACACCGGGCACAGCAAGTTGCCGCTGACCTGGATCCTGCACTCGCTCGACGTCAACTACAACCAGTACGGCGCGCTTGACCCGCGGCTACTGCAGGAGGAGTGCCAGGACCGTGACTCGATCTGCGCGAGCCCTGAGGGGTTCGGCGCTGACGGCGACTGGAGCGGCGACGCCGAACACGACTTCTGGCAGACCTGGCGGTCGCTGGCGCGCGGCTTCAAGCTCGATCCAACGCGAACCGTGATCAGCGGCTACTCGATGGGCGGAATCGGCACCTTCCTGCTCGGTTTGACCTATCCGTCGGACTTCGGCGAGGCGATGCCGCTTGACGGGCTGGATGACAGCGACTGCTCAGGCGTCAATCGCACGACCAACGCCGAGTGGTTGCCGTATGTGATCTCAAACGCCGTGGCCGATGAGGAGTCGCCATGGACCGACGCCGAGGGCGAAGCGGCTGACTTCCAGAACGCGAGCCAACGCTACGAGTTCTTCACGACGACCCTTCCCGAGCACAATGTGACGGCGGTGGCCGACGGCTTCTCGACCCAGGTCAACGCGCTGCACGGCGCGCCGGCGATCGATGCCGACCCCGGGCAAGTCAACTACACGTGGTGTGCGGCCGTCGTAAACAAGCGGCTCGGGCTCGGCCCGACTTCGGTCTATTGGCTCTCCGGCCTGTCGCAGCGTTCGGCGTCCGCGAGCTCCTCGGTCGTCGCCGCGGATGGCGCGATCCCCGAGGCGCCGCACTCCGAGAACCGTGAGATCGGCACTGTCACGCCGTCCGATGCGCCGCCGATGGCCGTGATCGCCGGCAGCTGGAAGCTTGGAGCTCTGCCCGCCGTCTCCGATCACTTGAAGCTCACGCTGAAGAACGCTGCCAGCCTGACTGTGAACGCCACCGCCGCCAAGCTTCTCAGCGGAACGGCCACCGTCAGTTCCGACGGTGCCTGCGTCTTGCGGTTAGCTGACCTGGAGCCGGGAACGGCTGTCTTCATCGGCAGCAACCGAGTGGCCGTGGCTGGCAGCAACGGGATAGCCGTGATCAAACTGACCAGCGGCACTAGATCACTCAGCTGGTAGCCCGGAACGGTAGGCTGGGTGGATGCCCGTCCTGATTGGATCGCTTGTAACAGTTGCCGATGGTGAGCACCAGCGGGACGGGATCGTGTTCGACATGCCGAGCCCGAAGAAGGCCGTGGTAGCGATCCTCGACAAGAAGCGTGGTCCCGTGTTTCACGGGTTTCACCCGAGCGCGATCACGGAGCGGGAGACTGCAAGCGCCGATGATCCACTGCTGCACGCACTGATCAAGCGAACGCCGCCGCCGACCGGTCGGCGTAGCGCCGCCACCGGCGTCGGTCAGCGCGCCGGCCACGGTCGCGCGTCGGCCCACCGGACAACCGGCAAGTAACTCGCGTGAGTGAGCTGACGGTCAGGGCACTCTCGCCTGACACGTGGCCGGCGTACGCCGATTTGGTCGCGCGCCACAAGGGCGTCTGGGGCGGCTGCTGGTGCTGCTGGTTTCATGGTGACGCCGGCGGCGAAGGCTACGAGGGCAACCGCGATCGCAAGAAGCAGCTCGTCGAGGAAGGGCGCGCGCATGCCGCCCTCGTGTTCGATGGCGAGGAGGCGGTCGGCTGGCTGCAGTACGGCTCGCCGGAGGAACTGCCCAACATCTACCACCGCAAGGAATATCTCGCCACCGCTAAGCAGCTACCTGACTACCGGCTGACCTGCTTCTTCATCGACAAGCGCTATCGGCGCAAGGGAGTCGCGCGGGTCGCGTTGGATGGTGCGCTTGAGCTGATCGCAGATGCAGGTGGCGGCATCGTCGAGGCTTATCCGCACGACACCGCAGGGAAGAAAACCTCGGCGTCATTTCTCTACAACGGCACTCGAACCCTGTTCGAACAGGCAGGCTTTGCGTTCGACCGCAAGAAAGGGACGAAGAACACGGTGATGGTGAAGACGGTCCCTCCCCGCTGACCGATCGCATTTCTGCCGATAACGGTGTGGTGACTCGGATCGCTACCGGAGCCTCGGCACTGTGGAGTCAGCGCGCTCGGCGCGGCGAAGTCCGCGTTTGGGCGACGATCGCATTGACGGTTGCGCTGTTGATGCTCCTCGGCACCCTGGTCGGAGGCTCGCTAGTGCATGGCAACGCGGTTTCGGGCCAGACCAGCGGCCTTGTCTCCCCCGCATACACGGTGAGTAGCTGGTTCTACATCGTCAAACGCAATCTGCTGGTGCTCGGACTGCACTTCTGCGCGTGCATGATCGGCGCGCTCGTCGGGCGTCGGCATCGACCGCTCCCGGATAACTGGCAGCGTTGGCAGGTCCTGGACCGCGAGCTACCGCGCTGGATGGCGCGGGGGGCGTTGATCTACGGGCTAGCTGCCACCAGTCTCAGTCTGATCCTGCAGACGATCGGGCTCAGCATTCAGCTCGCCAACATCACCGCCTATACCCATCTCGCACCAGCAGAGCTGATCGGGATTGTCAGCCTGCATGCGATCCCGGAACTCGTTGCCCTGTTCCTGCCGTTCGGGCTGCTGTTGTATTCAACCTACCGCGAGGATCTGCACCGACTTGAGCTGTTGGTCTGGCAGTCGCTGGCGATCTCGCTGCCTGTCCTGCTACTGGCGGGAGTCCTCGAAACGTGGGTGACGCCGCACCTGATCGCGGCCGTCTTGCGCTGAGGCGAGCGCTGCCGATGACGCTCAGCTACCGACTCGGTAGTCGAGCAACAGATATCCGGATGGTGAGA
>Ga0302314_10017813_pt1 | contig 11878 bp, 8 predicted proteins | sample III_Palsa_N2_3_FD_200533 | JGI IMG/M metagenome (GOLD analysis project Ga0302314, IMG submission 200533) | Peat permafrost microbial communities from Stordalen Mire near Abisko, Sweden - III_Palsa_N2_3 | ecosystem: Environmental > Terrestrial > Soil > Palsa > Peat permafrost | place: Sweden...
GAGAACGGTTCGGCAGAGAATGGACATGCCGAGAATGGACACGCCGAGAACGGTCATTCCGAGAACGGCCACTCTGAAAACGGTGCCTGGGATCAGGCTGCCGCGCCGCAGGCCCCGATCGAAGGTCAGTCCGTCGAGCACGTCCCCTATGAGGCCGCGCCCGTCGAGACAGCCTACGCTCCTCCGCCAGTGATGGCGCCGCCGCCGGAACCGATGATTGCTTCCGCGCCGGAGCCGGTCGTTCCCGCGCCGGAGCCGCCGCCGGCCGTCATCATCCCGACGATTTCGGCCGACGCGCCGCCGGAGAAGCCCAAGCGCGGCTGGTGGTGCCCTAAGCCTTCACCTGCTCGCTCAGCCAATCGATCGCGGCCTGCGCGCCACCTTTGGCGTGCGGGATGCCGAGAGCGGCAAGGCCCATCTCGATCACGCTCAAGGTACCGAGGATCATCGGTGCATTGACGTGACCCATATGGGCGACGCGGATAGCCTTGCCTGAGAGTTCGCCGATGCCGTGGCTGACGATCACGCCGCACTTCTTGTTGCAATAGGCGCGGAGCGCCTCGGGGTCATGGCCGTTCACCAGAACGGTGGTGACCGTGTCGCAGCGCTCGCCGGGCTCGATGATGTTGAAGCCGATCGCCTGGCCCTCCGCCCAGACGCCGACGGCGCGGCGTACCGCTTCCGCCAGCAGGCGGTGACGCAGGAAGACGTTTTCGAGTCCTTCCTCGAACAACATGTCGATCGCCTGGCGCAGGCCGAACAGCAGATGCTCGGGCGGCGTGCCGGCATATTTCTGGTAGTGCTGGTCGCCCTCGCGGTCGGTCCAGTCCCAATAGGGCGTGCGCAGTCCCGCCTTCTTGTGCACCTCGCGCGCGCGGTCGTTCGCCACGACGAAGCCCAGGCCCGGCGGCGTCATCATGCCCTTCTGCGAGCCCGACATCGCGACGTCGACACCCCAGGCATCCATCTCGAACGGCATGCAGCCGAGCGACGCCACGGCATCGACCATCAGAAGCGCGTCATGCCCCGCCGCACGCATCGCCTGACCGATCGCCGCAATGTCGTTCACCACGCCGGAGGCGGTATCGATCTGCGCCACCAGCACGGCCTTGATGGTCTGGCCCTTATCCGCCTTCAGCCGCGCCTCGACCTCCGCCGGCCGCACGGCGCGGCGCATGTCGCCCTTCAATACCTCGACCTCGACGCCCATGCGACGGGCGCTGTCGCCCCAGCCAATGGCGAAGCGGCCGCTCTCCAGCACGAGGACCTTGTCGCCCTTGCTCAGCACGTTGGTGAGTGCTGCTTCCCAGGCGCCGTGGCCATTTGCGATGTAGATGTAGGCGTGGCCCTTGGTGTTGAACACGCGGGCGACATCACGCAGCAAGCCGTCGGTGAGCGCCAGCAGCGGGCCGGAATAGATATCCACCGCCGGGCGATGCATCGCCCGCAGGACCTCGTCGGGCACCGTCGTCGGCCCCGGAATCGCCAGGAACTCACGTCCCGCACGCACACTCATTCTCACTGCCCTCCGCGCACTGTCGATGCGCGACACTAGAGCGGTTTCCAACCAGATGGAACCGCTCGCGGTTCCATCTGGTTGGAAACGCGCGCACGCGAGATGTGCGTTGCAGCGGGCACATTCCGCTCGGCCGATTACAGCCGAACGGAATGTGCTCTGGTATGTCGTCCGCGGGCGGATACAATCGCGTGATGCTCACTCGTCGCTCCGCGACCCGTCGCCTCGCTCTCGGCGGAATCGCCGCGCTGTCCCTACCCCACATTGTGCGCGCCGACAGTTTCCCTAATGGCCCGTTCCGCATCCTCGTGCCGTTCGGGCCGGGATCGGCAACCGACCAGTCGGCGCGCACCATCGCCGAGGGGCTGAACCGCCTCTTCAACGTGCCGGCCGTGGTCGAGAACAAGCCGGGCGCCAACGGTGCCATCGCCGCCGAGGTCGCGGCAAAGGCCAGGCCCGACGGCCAGACGATCTTCGTCTGCTCGAACACCGCAGCGGCCTCGAACGTCGCGCTGATGAAGTCGCTGAGTTACGACCCGCTGCGCGACTTCGATTCGGTCACGCTGATCGGCAAGGCGCCGGTCTTCATGATCGTGAACCCCAAGGTCGAGGCGAACACCGCCGCCGAGTTCGCGGCGCTCTGCAAGCGGCGGCCGGGCCAGATCAATTTCGGCTCGGGCAGCGCTTCGACACGCATCTCGGGCGAACTGCTGAAGGCCCGCGCCGGCATCGACATGGTGCATGTCCCCTACAAGAGCACGCCGCTCGCGCTGCAGGACACGATGGCGGGACATGTGCAGATGTGCTTCGCCGATCCGGTCACCAGCCTGCCGCAGGTCAAGGCGGGCACCGTGCGCTGCCTGGGTGTCGGCAATCGCGGCCGCTACAGGCTCACGCCCGACATCCCGACCCTGATCGAGCAGGGCATTCCCGACTTCGAGTTGATGACCTGGACGGGCGTGCTATTTCCCAAGGGCGTGCCGGAGCCGGTCTTCACGACCCTGCGCGATGCCATCGTGAAGATCATCACCGAGCCGGGCTATGTGGAACGCCAGGCGGCGGGCGGCTCGGAAATCGCGCCGACCAGTCCCGAGGAGATGCGCCGGATCCAGCTCGCGGAGATCCAGCTCTATCGCGACATGATGAAGATCGCCGGCATCGAGCCGGAGTGAGGCGCTCCCGAGCGGCGACGTCAGAAAGGGCCGGCCTTGTAGAGCCGCTGCGCCCACGTGTCGTCGGACCACCGCCACACCGGCGCGCCGCCGTTCACGACGATCGGCCCGTAGAGTTCCGTCTTTCCCGTGAAGCCCTTCATCATGTCGGCTTCGGACGTGCGATCGGCCATCGCCTTCCAGGCCTTTTGCTGGATCTCGGCAGACTTGCCGAGGATCGGCTTCAGCTCGGCCATCGTGAGGACGCTGTCGCGCGCGCCGATGCTGCGCAGGAACTCCGACGCCTTCACCAGGGTGAGCGCGTCCCATTCGAGGATGAAGGGCGCCTTTCTTATTCCCGCCGTCTCGGCATAGGTCTGCAGGGTCGTGCGCGCGACGAGCTTGTCCTGCTGCCATCTCTCGGTGACCATGTCGACGATGGGCTCGGGCTGGGCCACGATGCGCTTCTGCGCCTCGGCGTGCGCCACGAGGAACGCCGTCAGCAGATCGGCTTGCTTCGAGATGAAGCCGTCGCTCGCAAAGGCATACAGCCGGTCGGTGTTGTAGCCTTCCGGATAGGCCCAGCTCTTCTTCACCTCTTCGGTCTGCACGCCGGGCGTCGCGGAGCCTTTGCCGGTATAGCCATCGCCGTCGACCAGCATCTGCGAGATGCCGAGCTGCGGCCCCATGAATCGCAGGGGAACCCAGACCACGCCCGCATCTACACCGCTCGGAATCTTCACCGCCTCGGTCGCCGGCATGTTCACGACCTTGATGCCGGCCTCCGGCAGGGACTTGCCGAGATGGATCTTGACGATGCTGGCCAGCAGATAGTGCGCAGTCGTGCCCACCGGCAGACCGATGCGCTTGCCTGCGAGGGCTGCCGGCGTCTTGATCGGAGAGTTGGGCGGCACCATCACGGCATTCGAGATGTGGCTGCCTACGACGCCGAAGGGCGCGGCCGGCAGCTTGGCGGAAATGCGACTGACCGTCGGCAGCGAGCCGATGTGCAGGTCGATGTCGAGCTGGCCTGCGGCGAGGGCCTCGGTGGCGGGCGGACCGGACGTGAAGGACTTCCAGTCGACCGTCACCGTCCTGCCGACCTTGGCGGCTTCGGCCTCGAACAGCTTGTCGCGCATCATCACCATGACGATCGCGGCACTGCCGCCGGCCAGCGGGTTCCATCCGATGCGCACCGGCTGCACCTGCGCCTGGGCATTGCGCAGGACAGTGCTGCCGGCCAGGGCACCGGCGCCCAGGGCCATGACCTTGCGACGGGGAAATTTCTGCGTCATCGGACGATCTCCATGCAGGACGTGGACCTCAGACCTTCGTGTAGGCTTTCATCGTGTGCCAAATCTCGTTCACCAGCGCCTGGAACTCCGGCAGCGCGCGCGTGTCGTCGTTGCGCTCGCGCCCGAACGGAATCGCCATGGTGCCGACAACCCTGCCCGGGCGCGGCGCGAGCATGACCACGCGGTCCGACAGGAAGACCGCCTCGTCGATCGCGTGGGTGACATAGAGCACGGTCTTGGGGCCGCCCTCCCCGCCGCCGCAGAGACGATGGATATCTTCCTGCAGCGTGTTGCGCGTCATGGCGTCGATTGCCGACAGCGGCTCATCCATCAACAGCACCTTCGGGTCGTTCGCCAGCGAGCGCGCCAGGGCACATCGCTGGCGCATGCCGCCCGACAGCTCGTGCGGGAATCGGTGACCGAATCCCGACAGCCCGACCATGTCGACGAAGCGCGCGGCCCGCGCCATCCGCTCCTCGCGCGGCATGCCGGCCAGTTCGAGGCCGAACATGATGTTCTCCGCCACGGTCTTCCAGGGAAACAGCGCGTAGTCCTGGAACACCATGCCGCGATCGGCCCCGGGTCCCTCGATCGACCGGCCGTCGAGCTCGACCGTTCCCGAGCTCGGCACCTCGAAGCCGCCGACGATGTAGAGCAAGGTCGACTTCCCGCACCCGCTGGGGCCGACGAGGCTCACGAATTCGCCGGCCGCTATGTCGAGCGAGATATTGTCGAGTGCGAGCACGCTGTCGCTCTGCCGTCCGTACACCTTGCTCACGCGATCGATCGTCAGCCGCGCCGCCATCGCTAGGCCGACCGGCGCCAGGGCAGCAGGCGGCGCTCGAGATAGACCAGGCCGCGGTCCATCGCATAGCCGATCACGCCGATCACCAGCATGCCCACCACGATCAGATCCGGGCGCAGCAGCTCGCGATAGTAGTTGATCATGTAGCCGAGGCCGTCCGAGGAGGCGATGAGCTCCGCCGCGACGATGCTCATCCAGGACACGCCGAGCGCGATCCGGAAGCCTGTGAACATGCTCGGCAGCGATGCCGGCAACACCACACGGAAGATAAGCGTCCAGCGCCCCGCCCCGAGGGACTGGGCTGCCCGGAGCAGCGAGCGCTCCACGCCCCTCACGCCGGCGATCGTATTGAGGAGCAGCGCGAAGAAGGCCGAAATGCCCGTGATGAAGACGACCGATCCCTCGCCCAGGCCGAACCACAGGATCGAGAGGGGAATCCAGGCCAGCGGCGGGATCGGCCGGAGCAGGTTGACCACCCCGTCCATCGTTTCCTCGAACCAGCGGGAAAGGCCCATGGCGAACCCGAGCGGCACCGCGATCGCCATCGCGGCGAGATTGGCCAGCGCGATCCGCACCAGCGACGCTGCGGTATTGGTCGCGAGCTCGCCATTGCCGGCCGACCGGATCGCCGCAGTCCAGATCCGCGACGGCGCGGGAAGCGCCACCGTGCTCACCCAGCCGCTGCGCGCCAGCAACTCCCAGACGACGATCAACGCCACCGGCAGGGCGATCGTCCTCAGCGTGCGCATCGAACCCGAGCGCCATCGGAACGCGGCTGGCTGCATGGCGGCGCGGACCTCAGCGCGGCCGGTCGCCGACGATCGTCGCGCGCTGCATGTGGCGCGGCGACGGGAAATAGTCCTGCACGGCGTAGTGCTGGGTCGAGCGATTGTCCCAGAACACGACGGTGTTGGGCTGCCAGTGGACCCTGACCTGGTACTCGGGAATCTCGGCCTGCCGCGTTAGGTAGGGCAGCAGCATGTCCGAGACGAGCTTCCGTTCGCGTCCGATGAAGTTGTCGAAGGGCTCGTTGTACGACGAGAAATGCGTGGTGAATGTCTGGTTCACGAAGAGGATCTTCTCTCCGGTCTCCGGGTGCGTGCGCACGACGGGATGCTCGACCGGCGGCAATTCCCGCCGGACCTCCGCCCTGCGCTCCCCGCTCATCCGCCCGCCGAAGCTCGGCACGACGTCATGAACGGCGGACATGCCGGCGATCCGGTCCTTGATGTCCTGGGGCAGGCGCTCGTAGGCAAGCGCCATGTCGCACCAGATCGTGTCGCCGCCGACCTCCGGGCAGGTGACGCAGCGCAGGATCGACCCGAGCGCCGGGGTCTCCCGGAAAGTGGTGTCCGTATGGAATATGTTTTCCCGGCCGGGCCGCTCGTGATCGGCGTTGAGCATCACCAGTTCGGGGTGATCGGGATGATGCTCGTACACCGGGTGTATCTCGAGTTCGCCGAACCGGCGCGCGAAGGCCACATGCTGGGCCGGGGTGAGCTCCTGATCGCGAAAGACGAGCACGCGATGCTTCAGCAACAGGCCGCGGATGGCTGCGATCGACCGGTCGTCATGGTCCGCCGAGAGCTTCACGCCCTCGACCTCGGCACCGATCGTCGGCGACAGCCGTCTCGCGACAAGAGCAGGAAAGGCGTGCCGGAAATCATCGAAATCCTGGCGCCGAACGGCGGTATCAACAGCGGACATCGCAGGCTCCTCCCGTCAAAAGAGTTCCGAAGCGCAACGCCGTCAGTCTAGATATCGCAGGCTAAGTCTGTAAAGATGAATCAGAATGGGTATTATGGTTCTTAAAACACAGAAACTCTGTAGAACGATCGAATCCTCGGGACTTTGGGAGGCCGGCCTTTCGGGCGTGAGCGATGCACGCCAGCGCCGCAGCCGCGAGACCGTGACCAAACTGATCGCCGCGGGCCACTCGATGCTCGAAGACCGGTCGCTCGACGCGCTGTCGATCGAGGACCTCTGCACGGCGACGGGCTGCACGATCGGCGCCTTCTACAGCCGCTTCGACAGCAAGGAATCCTATTTTTCGGCGATCCAGTTCGTGATCTGCGCCGACCGCGATGCCTCGCTCGCCACTGTCGTGGCCGCCGCTCGCGCGAACAAGTGGTCGACCCGGCAGATATGCGATGCCTTGGTCGCCGACCTCACGGCGTGGTACTGCGCCAACCACGGCGTCCTGCGCGCCTCCCTGCTCCATGCGCGCCACGGCGAGAGCGCCTGGTCGCCGATCAGGGAACTCGGCGCCAAGCACAAGACGATCTGGGCTGACCTCCTCGCCGCGCGCCTGCCCAAGACCTTGCCAGCGCGCGAGCGGCGGTTGCGCGTCCTTTTTGCCCATCAGGTCGTGAACGGAACGCTCGTGCACATGCTGCTCAACGATCCGGGGCCGTTGACGCTGTTCGATCCCGCAACACCGTCGCGCCTGACGTCAGTCATGAGTTCGTACATGGACACGAAGGCGTCCGGGCGAAGCAAGTAGTCGTTCGCCTCGTCGGGCATGCTGAAGCCCAAGCGCGGCTGGTGGCGTCGCCGAATGAAACTGACTGAGTATCTGAAACAGAATTGACAAAAGGCGCTCTTCTCGCGAGGCGCCTCTTGTCATATGCGCGAATCACCATTGACGATGTGTGTTCAAAATCGTACGTCTAACATAGCCGTGACAAAATAGTGTCCGGCCACACGCGGCAAATAGAAACCGAGCCTTGCCGGGGCCTGCTGACAACTAGGTTCTTTCGAACGCACCGCTTGCGCGGACATGCGAACGCCCTGGTATGCGCACCGCGGGCGAAGGGAAAACCGTGGCGTCATGGCTCCAGGCTCATTACCTGCGGCGAAAGATGCACACAGATGGCCTCGACAACGTCACCTGATCTCGGCTCCATCCTCTCCGCGGCAATCGCTGGAGGCTATGTCGCCAATCTCTCCGGCGGGACCTATACGGTCACCTCCTCCATCGTCATCAACATCGACAGCACCATACAAGGGCCGCTCGGCATCGACCTGGGCGGCGCCACGATCGTCTCGCAGATCACCAACGGCGCACCGGTCATCGAGATCGACGTCGGGCCGGGCGTCGACGTCCGCTACCTCACGCTGTCCAACTTCACGATCCAGGGCAACGGCCAGGAAGGCGACGGCATCAAGATCGTCGCCGACGGCAACGATCGGTGGGCCTACAACTGGAACATCGACAATGTGACGGTTCAGCATGTCGGCGGCTACGGCCTCGACGTGCAGGGCAGTGTGTTCGAAGGCCTCGTCTCGAACAGCTGGATGAACGACAACGGCAAAGGCGGCGCCTACTTCGCCCATCTCGACGCCGGCCAGACGAGCGCGCTGCGCTGGTTCGGCGGCGGCGCCGAGAACAACGGCGGCGCCGGCCTGACGCTCGACAACGGCGCGCGCGACATGAGCGTCGACGGCGCCACCTTCTCCGGCAACGGCGGAGCCGGCATCGACGCGACGTCGGGCATCACCTCGGTGACCGACAGCACCTTCGACAACAACACCGGCCAAGGCATCGATTTCCAGCTCTACGGCAACTTCAATAACAACAGCTTCACGACATCGGGTGCCCAGACCGTCGGCATCAGCGGCTACCAGGCAGGCAATACCAGCCTGATCGGCAATGTTGCGACCGGTGGCGAGCCCCTGGCCAACCTTGATGGCAATGGCGGCTCCTTCCAGTCCGGCAACGCCGGCACGATCGTCGACGGATCGGGCGTCTCGGTGAGCGGCATGGACGGCGGCAACCTCGCCCACGTCACCGTCAGTTCGCAGGGCATGGCGATCCCCGTGATCGCGCACGCGACAGCGGCCGCCACCGCCGCCGTCGCCAGCAGCAACGGCACCAGCGTGCTGGAAAGCGCGATCGAGGCGGCCGTCGCGGGCGGCACGGCCGTCTACACCGACACCAACAGCTACACAGTCACCGCCCCGATCATCATCAATGTGACCAGTTCCTCGCACGGCGGCGTCTTCGACCTCGGCGGCGCGAAGATCATCTCGCAGATCTCCGGTGGCGGTCCTGTCATCGAGATCATCGTCGCTGCCGGCGTGACGCTCGACGGGCTGACGCTCGAGAACTTCTCGATCAACGGCAACGGCCAGGAAGGCGACGGCATCAAGATCGTGGCCGACGGCACCGATCGTTCGGTCATGAACCTGGTCGTCAGCAACGTCAGCGTCGAGCACACCGGCGGCATCGGCCTCGATGTCCTGGGCAACGTCTCGCAGGCCACCGTCTACAATTCCTGGATGAATGGCAATGCGCTGGGCGGCGCGCGCTTCGCCGACAGCGCGAACGGCGGCGTGGCGAGCGGCCTTGCCTGGGAAGGCGGTGGCTTCCGCAAGAACGGCGCGGCAGGCCTGATCCTCGACAACGGCACCCACGACATGAGCGTCAAGGGAGCCTACTTCGTCGAGAACAGCGGCCCAGGCCTCTATGCCACGTCGGGCATCACCACTGTCCAGGCGAGCGGCTTCGAGAACAACGGTGGCGCCGGCGCCTTCGTGCAAGGCTCGGGCAATTTCACCGACGACACGTTCTCGACCTACGGCCCCCAGACGGTCGCCGTCGCCGGCTACCTGACGAGCAGCCAGACGATCACCGTGACCGATCCCGACGTCGAGTATTACGGTACAGGTTCCGATCCGACCGTCGCGGCCAATGTGCAAGGCACCGGCACGCTTGCCATCGCCGGAGGCGGCAATGTCATCGCCGGCCCACAGCTGACGGTCACAGGCGGACAGCCCGTTTTCTACACCGAGACAGGCGCCACATCGGGCGCCACACCAGGCGCCACACCGCTTCCTCCCACGGTGACCCTGTCCCTGGCGAGCGACACGGGCATTCCGTCCGACGACGCTCTCACGGCCAACGCTGCCCTCTCGGGCACGGCGGACCCGAACGCCGTGGTCCATTTCACCGTCGATGGCACCGCCAGTTCAGCGACGGTCAAAGCCGATGCCAACGGCGTCTGGTCCTATACGCCGACCGGGCTGGCTGACGGCTCGCACACCATCGTAGCCAGCGAGACGAACGCTGCCGGCGCGACCGGCAGCGCCTCCCTCACCTTCGTCTTCGACACGACCGCGCCGGTCGTCACGGAGCAAGCCGTCGACGGCACGCTGACAGGCACCGGCGATCCTCACGGCACCGTCCACTTCACGATCGACGGCAAGCCTGTCGCCGACACCGTCGTCGCCGATGCGAACGGCAACTGGACCTACGCGCCGGCAGGGTTGGCCGCCGGCACGCATACCATCGTCGCGAGCGAAACCGATGCCGCCGGCAACACGGGGAGCGCCACCGTGTCCTTCACGCTGAATCCCGTTCCCGTCGTTACGGAAGCACTTTCGAGCGACACGGGCGCCTCCTCGACGGACCGCATTACCTCCAACGCCGCCCTTGCGGGTACGGTGGATCCGAACGCCGTGGTGCACTTCACGGTCGACGGCAACACGATTGCCCCTACCGCGACGGCCGACGCGACCGGTGCCTGGTCGTTCACGCCGGCCGGCCTGGGCGACGGCACGCACACGATCGTGGCGAGCGAGACAGCCGCCGGCGGCACCGGCTCGGCTTCGCTCACCTTCACGCTCGACACTCACGCCCCGGTGCCCACGCTCACAAGCGCCCTCTTCGCCAACGGCCAGATCACCGTCACCGGCACGACCGGCGAGGCCCACGACACCGTCTCGCTCTATGACGGCAACACCTGGGTGGGCATGACGATGACCGATGCTACGGGTCATTTCACCTTCGTCGAAAACGGCTCACCCAACACGGTGCACAGCTTCGGCGCAAACGCCACGGACGTCGCCGGCAACGAGGGACACGGCATCGGCCACCTGGTCGTCGGTGGCGTGACGCCGACCGTGACGATGTCGCTGACAAACGACACCGGATCCTCGGCAAGCGACCACGTCACCTCGAGCGCAGCGCTTTCGGGAACGGCCGACGCCAATTCCGTGGTCCATTTCACCGTGGACGGCAGCGCCGTCGCGGCGACCGCCACGGCGGATGCCGGAGGCGCCTGGAGCTTCACACCAGCCGGCCTTGCCGCCGGCGCGCACACGATCGTCGCCAGCGAGACGAACGACATGGGCAATACAGGCAGCGCTTCCTTGTCGCTTACGCTGCAGACGCATGCGCCGACGGTGACCTTCACCGGTGCCACGGTCGCCGACGGCCAGATCACTGTGACCGGATCGACCGGCGAGGCCGGCGATTCGATCTCCCTCTACGACGGCAACGAGTGGGTGGGGATGGCAACGACGGGAAGCCACGGCACCTTCACCTTCACAACGGCCGCGACCGACGTGGTGCACAGCTTCGGCGCCAATGCCACGAACCTCTCGGGCCTGGAAGGCCACGGCACGGCAAAGCTGATCATCGGCAGCTCGGCTGCGGACAACCTTGTCGGAACATCGGGCAAAGACATCATCATCGGCAACGGCGGCAATGACCACATCACCGGCGGCGTCGGCGGCGACACGCTCACCGCGGGCTCCGGATCCGTCACCTTCGTCTATAATAGCGTGGCCGACTCCAGGCCGTCCGCCGCCGACACCATCACCGACTTCCATCACGGGGTCGACAAGATCGACTTCACCAACATCGCGGGCATCGCCGCCAGCGGCGGCGTGCCCCAGTTCCAGGGAAATATCACCGGCGCAGGCAACGTCACCCTGAACGCCCACAGTGTCGCCTACATGGAAGTCGGCGGCAGCACACAGGTACTGGTCAACGCGACGAGCGTCGCCGAGACCGTCAGCGCCACCGACACAAACGCCGCGAACATGAAGATCACACTCACCGGCGTGAACCTCGGCCTCACCGGCTCCGACTTCCACCATTCCTGATCGACATGGCCCCCGATCACTCGGCGTTCACGCGCCATCTGCGCTCCAGCCGTTCCCATTTCGTCACTGCCGGGGCGTTCAGCCTCGCCATCAACCTGCTCTACCTGGCCGGCCCGCTCTACATGCTGCAGGTCTACGACCGGGTCGTGCCGAGCGGCAGTCAGATCACCCTGCTGATGCTGACGCTTGTGCTGCTGCTCTCCTTTCTCGCGCTGGCAGG
>Ga0302314_10017815_pt1 | contig 11877 bp, 13 predicted proteins | sample III_Palsa_N2_3_FD_200533 | JGI IMG/M metagenome (GOLD analysis project Ga0302314, IMG submission 200533) | Peat permafrost microbial communities from Stordalen Mire near Abisko, Sweden - III_Palsa_N2_3 | ecosystem: Environmental > Terrestrial > Soil > Palsa > Peat permafrost | place: Sweden...
CGTTCAAGGAGAATCGGCGCCTGTGGTTTCGCGAACTGCTGTCGCGCCTCGGTGTCGAGCACGAGGACCGGCTGGCCACCCAGATTGCCATTCTGCTCGATGGCGCGATCGCCGCCGCATTGGTGCGCGGCAACTCAGCGATGATCGGGGCGGCAAAAGACGCCGCGTCCCTGCTAATCGCGGCCGCCGCTCCGAAGAAGAAGCGGCGGCGCTGATTCACCAAATTACGTCGCTCGACGACGCACATAGCCGACGAGATTGTCGAGGGTCTGCGACGTGCCGACATCGACGCCCATCTTCAGATATTGCTCCAGCTGTTCTGCGGACCTGCATTCGATCTCGACCGTCATGTGCGTCCTGCCGACAATGTCCTGAAGAAGGACCCGACCCGTCGCACCGAGCGCCTCGAAAACAAGGCGTTCGGGCGGCACGATCTCGGAATAGGTGCCGGCGAAGGCCATGTCAGGCTGGCCCTTGGCAACGAACTTGAAGGCGCCGCCTGGCCGCAGGTCGATCTCGCAAGTCATTAGCGGCTCGCCGGCCGCATCCCACCAGCAGGTCACGTGCTCCGGCTTCGTCCAGGCCTCGAAGATCTCGGAGCGCGGGGCGGTGAAAATGCGCACCAACCGGATCGTGTGCGAACGGCGATCGATTTCGAGGTCGGTCCTGGCATTGGCCTGGGAGTGCGCGGGCATACTACTTCTCCTGCTTCTTGAGGGTGGCGAGATGGGCGTCGAGATTGTTGAACCTGCTCTCCCACTGCTGGCGGAAGGGTTCGATCCAATCGGCGATGTCTTTCATGCCGCGCGGCGTGAGCCTGCGGGGGCGCCGCTGGGCATCGCGCCCGCCCTCGATCAACCCGGCGGTCTCGAGAACTTTCAGATGTTTGGAGATCGTCGGCTGACTGAGCCGAAACGGTTCCATCAGCTGGGAGACGCTCGCCTCGCCCGAAGCAAGGCGCGCCAGGATCGCTCGTCGCGTGGGATCGCTCAGCGCGTAAAAGGCACTGCTCAACCGGTCTGTATGTCCACTATCAATCGCCATTCGGCTATATATCCAAATGGCGATATATGAGTCAAGGACGGCTAGCCGATCTTTTGCAGAATCGCCGGCGACAGCGGGCCTTTGGCCACCGCCGCAATCGCTTGATCGAGCTGGTCGAGGGTCGAGTAGCCGACCAGCATGGTCGTGACGTTCGGATTGGAGATCACGAAGCGCTGCGCCATCTCCGCGAGGCTCGACGAGCCGCTCTCTTTCACCAACGGCTCGAGCGTCTTGGCGCGCGCAACGTCGCCCGCGAAATCGGGCGCCGAGCCGATCGGCGGCACGACCTGCATGGCCAGCGGATGACGATCGTCCGTGCCGGCCAGCGCCCCTCCCGCAAGGGCGCGGATGATGATCGTGCCCATGTCGTTGGTTTTGGTACGCTCCAGCACGCGGCTATAATCCAACCCCGGCGCGCGCCCATCGGACCATTGTGGCATCGGACCGCCCGCGCTGGGATTGAGCGCGTTGTAGACGACCTGCATCGTGTCGAAGGACTTGGACTCGACGGCCTTCAGCAGTGCCGCCGGCTCGCCCACACCGCTGAAGCCGATGAAGCGCGTCTTGCCGGCTTTCACGAGCGCTTGCAGCGCGGGCACGACCTCGTTCAGGGCTATTTCGATCGCCATATGGTCGTCGGCGTCGATCGCGACCAGCGGATTGTGCAGCTGGAGGAGATCGACATGGTCGCGGTCGAGGCGCTTGAGGCTCGCGTCCATCGATTCGGCCACGAACGCGGCGACCCGCTTGCGATCCGCCGCCTTCAGGCGAACCTTGGTGCCGAGCACGATGTTCGGCTTGAGCGCCTTCAGCACGCGGCCGAGATTGCGCTCCGACTCGCCGTTGCCGTAGATCGAGGCGGTGTCGATGTAGTTGATGCCCTGGTCGACGGCGCGCGCGATCGCACGCTCCTGGTCGGCCGCGGCACCCTTGGTCATCAGCCCACCGACGGCGCCCGCGCCGAAGCCGAGAACGGAAATATCTAGCCCGGTGCGGCCCAGCTTGCGGCGTTGCATGTCATTTCTCTCCCTCGACGCGGACTTCGCCCGCTTGATTGTCCACGGTGACGTGGCTGTCATAGTAGGTGACCTTGGGCACCGCGCCGAACGCGGCGGCCATCCGCTTCTCCCACTCCGGCGTGTACCAGGCGCGGGCCGCGGCCTCCGATTCCCAGAGATAGACTCCGCCGCCGCCCTGTTCGCCGTTGAGATAGTATTTCCGCAACAGCCCCTTGGCGGCCAGCGCGGTATAGGTCGGCGCGGTCTTGCGCGCGGACTCGACCGCCGTTGCGCGGGGCCGTTTGGTCATGGGGATTTGAACGATCGCGATGAACATGCGAGTTAGCCTACGACCTGCGAGACTCAGGAGCAATTCATGACCGAGCCGCTGACCGGCATCGAGATATGCGTGTTCGACGCCTATGGCACGCTCTACGACTTCAACTCCGCCGTCGCCCGCCATCGCGATGCGATCGGGCCCAAGGCCGATGCGCTCTCCGAGATGTGGCGCACCAAGCAGATCCAGTACACGTGGCTGCGCAACTCGATGAGCGCCTATGCCCCGTTCTGGCAGGTCACCGGCGAAGCGCTCGACAACTGCCTCGCCACCTTCGGCATCACCGACAAGAGCGTGCGCGAGAAATTGATGAGTGCCTACCTCGCGCTCGATCCCTTCCCGGAAGTGCCGGCGATGCTCGACAAACTGAAGAAGGCGGGCAAACGGCTCGCGATCCTGTCGAACGGCAATCCGGAGATGCTCGACCCCATGGTCGAGGCCTCGGGCCTTGCCGACAAGTTCGAGGCCGTCATCAGCGTCGATGCGGCCAAGGTCTTCAAGGTCGATCCGAAAACCTACGATCTGGTGAAGAAGCAGACCGGCGTGCCCTCCGACAAGGTCTGCTTCCTGTCGTCCAACTGCTGGGATGCGCACGGTGCAGCGCTCTACGGCTTCAAGACCCTGTGGGTCAATCGCGGCGGCGTGCCGGAAGACAACCTTCCCGGCACGGTCGTGGCGCATATAAAAGACCTCTCCCACCTCCCTGTCCTGATCGGTGTTTCCTGATGAGCTCGCTTCCGACCTTTGCCGACGTCCAAGCCGCCGCCCGCCGCCTCGAAGGCGTCGCCATCCGCACGCCGCTGCTCGAGAACGCGCGGGTGAATGCGAAGCTGGGCGGCCGCCTGTTCATCAAGGCGGAGTGCCTGCAACGGACAGGGTCGTTCAAGATCCGCGGCGCCTACAATTTCCTGGCGTCGATGAGCGAGGCCGACCGCAAGAAAGGCGCGGTGGGCTGGTCGTCGGGCAACCATGCGCAGGGCCTCGCCGAAGCCGGCCGCCTGCTGGGCGTGAAGACCACCATCGTGATGCCGGCCGACGCGCCCGCGCTCAAAATCGCCAACACCCGCGCCTCGGGCGCCGAGGTCGTGCTCTACGATCGCGTGAAGGACAGCCGCGAGGCGATCGGCCAGGGCATCGCGCAGAAGACCGGCGCCACCATCGTGCCACCCTACGATCACGTGTGGATTCTGACCGGCCAAGGCACCGCGGGCCTTGAGCTTGCCGAGCAGGCCAAGGCGCTGGGCGTCACGCTCGACGCGGTGGCCGCCCCCTGCTCCGGCGGCGGCCTGTCGACAGGCGTTGCGCTCGGGGTCAAGGGCATCAGCCCCACTACGACCGTGCATGCGGGCGAACCGGCGGGCTTCGACGATCTCGCGCGCTCGCTCGCAAGCGGCAAGAAGGAGAAGAACGAGAAGCTCTCGGGCTCGATCTGCGACGCGCTGCTGGCGCCCGAGCCGGGCGACGTCACCTTTCCGCTGGCGCAGAAGCTGCTGGGTCCGGGCCTGGTCGTCACCGACGACGAGGTGCTCGACGCGATGGAAACGGCGTTCCGCGAGTTCAAGCTCGTGGTCGAGCCGGGCGGCGCCGTGGCGCTGGCCGCCGCGCTCAGCGGCAAGCTGCCGGTCAAGGGCCGCACCGTCGCCGTCGTTTGCTCCGGCGGCAACGTCGATCACGCGACCTTCATCCGCGCCCTGCAGCGACACACGCCGGCATGAAGATGTCGCGGCGCGAACGTCGCGAATGGCGGATCATCCTCTGGGTGAGCTTCGTCAGCGCCGTCGTGAGCGCCTGGTTCGGTATCCGCGTCGCGCCGGCCGACGAATGGTGGCTGCGCTCGGCAGTGCACGGCGTCGTTACCTCGTTCATCATCGCGACACCGATCCTGCTTTTCCAGATGCGGGGCGAACGGCTGGTCGCGATCCGGCGCCTGCGCCGCCGGCCGCTGCTGGTCTATCTCGCGTTCAAGGCGCTCTTCTATTTCGTCACCATCGTCGGCGGCCTGCTGGTCGTGCGCCTGCTGCTCTCCAACGACTTCTTCGACTACATCCGGTTCAGCCCGTTATTCCGGGATTCCCTGGTCTTCGCCGTCGGCATGGCAGTCGTCGGCAGCCTGTTCTTCGAATTCGGCACTCTTATCGGCCTGGGGACGTTGCGCAGCCTGCTGACCGGACGCTACGTGCAGCCGCGGCGCGAGCAGAAGACCTTCCTGCTGGTCGACATGAAGGATTCGACGGGCATGGCCGAACGGCTGGGTCCCGTCCTCTTCCACGAACTGCTGAACCACTTCTTCCGCGATGTCGCCGACGCCGCCCTCGAATGCGAGGCGGAGATCCACAAGTACGTGGGCGACGAAGCGATCCTGACCTGGCCAGGCGATGCCGGCCTCGACGATGGCACCTGCCTCATCTGCCCCTTCCTCGCCCGCGACTACATCGCCCGGCACAGGGCGGAGTATCTCGAGCGCTTCGGCGCCATGCCGGAATTCCGCGCCGCGCTGCATTGCGGCGAGATCGTCGCCGGCGAAATCGGCGACGTGCGCCGCGAGATCGCCTATGTCGGCGACACCTTGAACGTGGCGGCCCGCCTGCTCGACGCGGCGAAGGCAATCGGCCGCGACGTGCTCGTCTCGCAGGATCTCCTGCACCGCGCCAAGTTGCCGGCCGATCTCAAGGTCGAGACGCTGCCCACCCTCGCCGTCCGCGGCCGCGCCGCGCCGCTGGAGATTGCAGCGTTGAGCCGCCCGCAACCTTAGGAGAATGGTGGCGTCCACCTGTCGGGATTCGCATGCAGTCGGCATGCAGGAGGTCGACTTGGACGCACAGAGCCGGTTGAATGCAAGAAGTCAGGTCGTGCGCGGCACGATTTATCTGGTGGCCATGCTGGTCGTTTGCCTGACCTTCACCGCCGTCACCGGGACGGTGCTGGAAAACCTCCACACCGTTCGCTCGGTTGCCAGCCTTTAGGTTTTCCGGGACCTGAAGCGCGCCAGCGCGCTGCCCAGGATTCCCTTGGGCAGGAAGATGATGAACAGCACCAGCAGGACGCCGTAGATCAGGTTGTCCCAGCCCACCGCCCTGGTGCCGAAGCCGATGCGCAGGATCTCGCCGAGCAGGATGGTGATGACGGCCCCGACCGTCGGCCCGAGCGCCACGTAGAGACCACCGACGATCGCGGCGAACACCATCTGCAGCGACACCGCGATGCCGCTCACCGTGTCGGGCGAGATGAACATCTGGTACTGGCAGTAGAGCGCGCCGGCGAAGGCGGTCATCAGCGCGCTGATCACCGTGATCTTCAGTTTCTCCCAGGTCACGTTCACGCCCGCCGCGGCCGCGGCGTCCTCGTCCTCCGAGATCGCCTCCAGCGCATAGCGGTCCATGCTGCGGTCGACCCAGCGCCAGAGCAGCAGGCCGGCCGCCCAGACGCCCAGCGCGATCATGTACCAGATGATCTTGTCGTCGAACTGCAGCGCCAGCAGGGTGCTGCCCTTGGTGCGTTCCGGCGTGTAGCCGAGCGAGCCGCCCGTCCAGTCGCGGCCGGCGGTAATGACCTGCAGGACGATGCCCGAGAGCGCCAGGGTCACCAGCACGAAATAATGTCCGGTGATCCGGAAGCGAAAGCACGGATAGCCGACGACGACGGCCAGCGCCCCGGCGCAGACAAGGGCGAGCGGGATGCCGAGCCACGGCCAGATGCCGAGATGGTTCCACAGGAGTGCCGTCACGTAGGCGCCGACTCCCATGAAGCCGCCGTGTCCGAGCGATACCAGGCCGAACCGCCCCATCATCGACCATGATGTATAGGCGAACGACCAGATCAGGATCAGGATCATGATGTGAAGGTGATAGGGATCGCGATGGACCAGCGGCAACGCGATCAGCGCCGCGCCGGCGATCACCGGACCGAACCGGCGCGCATTCGCGAGCGACATCGCCTGTGGCGTCACGGGTATGGTCATCGACGCCTCGCCAGCAGTCCGGCGGGCCGGATGAACATCATCAGGATGAAGAAGCCGAAGGCCAGCACGTAGCCCCACTCGAGATCGGCGAACATGCCGCCGAGCGAGATGATCTCGGCGAACACGAAGGCCGCCACGAAGCCGCCGATGAAGTTGCCCAACCCGCCCAGCACGCAGACCAGGAAGGTGATCGGCCCGATCGACAGGCCGATGAATGGATGCACGTCGTACAGCAGCACCAGCAGGCACGCCGCGAGGCCGGCCAGCGCGCCGCCCAGCGCCGACGTGATCAGGTAGATCTTTCGCGTATCGACGCCCATCAGCGCCATGATCTGGCGATCCTGGGCGATCGCGCGAATGGCGGTGCCGGTGTAGGTGCGCTTCATGAAGATGTAGACGGCGACCATGCCGATCAGGGCGGCGCCGAAGGAGAGCAGCCGGGCGTAGCTGAAGTTCATCTCGCCCGCCCGCAGCACCGGAAGCTGGATGCCGAGGTTGTGGAATTCGATGCCGAAGGCCACCGTGGCGAAGCTCTGCAGGAAGAACAGCACGCCGCCCGTCGCCAGGAGCTGATTGATCGGCGGCGAGGACAACAGCGGCGCGATCACCAGGAAATGCAGCAGCGCGCCCATCCCGGCCACCAGCAGGATGCACATCGGCGCGGCGGCCCAGTAGGGCACGCCATAGATCGACACGAGATAGTACATGCCGTACATGCCGATCATCACCAGCTCGGCATAGCAGATCCACGTCACGTCGATCACGCCGAAGATCAGGTTGAGGCCGAGCGCCAGCAGCGCCAGCACGCCGCCGAACAGGATGCCGTTGATCACCGTCTCGAGCAGGTAGATGTCGAAGATGTCGAGGAATGCCTGCATCGCCCTCTCCTCAGGAGACCTCATCCCGAGGAGCCGCGCGAAGCGCGGCGTCTCGAAGGATGGGCAACAGAACGTGCGGTAGCCCACCCTTCGAGACGCGGCCCTGCGGGCCGCTCCTCAGGGTGAGGGTGTGCTCGTTAAACACCGAGATACGCCTGCTTGATCGTGTCGCTCGCCAGCATTTCGGCCGACGTGCCGGAGGCGCGGATGGTGCCGGCCTCCAGCAGGTAGGCGCGATCGACCACGCGCAGCACCTGCTGCACGTTCTGCTCGACGATCAGCACCGTGAGCCCGCCGCCGCGGATGCGTTTGACCAGTTCGAAGACCTGCTGCACCACCACGGGCGCCAGGCCGGCCGACGGCTCGTCGAGCAGCAGCAGCTTGGGATCGCTCATCAGGGCGCGGCCGATGGCGCACATCTGCTGCTCGCCGCCCGACATCGTGCCGGCAACCTGCAAGCGCCGCTCCTTCAGGCGCGGGAACAGGTCGAACACGAAGTCCAGCCGTTGCGCGAACTTAGGCCGCGCCTGGCGCATGTAGGCGCCCATCTTCAGGTTTTCCTCGACCGTAAGCCGGGGAAACAGGCGGCGATTCTCCGGCACGTGGGCGATACCCAGCCCGACGATCTGGTGCGCCGGCGTGGCAAGAAGGTCTGTGCCCTCCATCGCCAGCGACCCGGCGCGCGGCCGGATCAGACCGGAGATGACACGCATCAGGGTCGTCTTGCCGGCGCCGTTGGGGCCGATCACGCCGACCGCCTCGCCCGACCGCACCTCGAGATCGACGCCGAACAACGCCTGGAAGCTGCCGTAGCCCGCGTCGATGCCTTCGAGCTTCAGCATCAGCGCGCCTGCCGAACCGCCGCGGCCGCCTGGGTCGCCTCGGCGTCGGTGCCGAGATAGACCTCGATCACCTTGGGATTGGCCGACACCTCGTGCGGCAGTCCCTCGGCGATCTTCTCGCCATGGTCGATCACCATCACGCGGTCGACGACCCGCATCAAGACGCCCATGATGTGCTCGACCCAGATGATGGTGATGCCCAGTTCGTCGCGGATCTTGCGCAGCATGTCGGCCGCCTGGTCCATCTCGCTCTCGTCGAGGCCGCCCAGGCTTTCGTCGGCAAGGAGCAGCTTGGGGCCGGTGGCGATCGCCTTGGCGAGCTCGAGCTTCTTGAGGCCGGCGGCGCCCAGCCCGTCGACGCTGGCATGCCGGTCGGTCGTCAGCCCGACCAGGGCAAGCGCGCGTTGGGCCGCCTCCTCCGCCTTGGCGAGACTATGCCGGCCCTGGCCGAAATAGCCGGCCAGCGCCACGTTCTCGAAGATGGTCAGCCGCCGGAACGGCCGCGGGATCTGGAAGGTCCGGCCGACGCCGCGGTTGATGATGCGATGCGGCGCCACGCCCGAGATCTCGTGGCCATCCAATCGGATCGAGCCCGCCGAGGGCGGGAACGTGCCCGAGAGCATGTTGAAGATCGTGCTCTTGCCCGAGCCGTTGGGGCCGATCAGGCCGAGAATCTCGCCCTTGCCGACCTCGAACGACACGTTGTTGACGGCGGTGAAGCCGCCGAAGCGCTTCACCAAGCCTTCGACGACCAGCACCTACTTGTAACTGTAGGTCGTGCCGGCGGGCAGCGGCAGCACCGGTTCGGCCTGCTGCTGGCTCTTCGGCCACACCACCACCGCCTTGCCGTCGACATACTGGGTGACGACCGGGAAGGCGCGCATGTTCTGGCCGGCCAGGGCCTCGTCCTGCCCGGCGAACTTGACGCCGAAGCCCATCATCGTGCCGCCTTCGGGAAGATCGACGTCGAGGGCGGCCTTGCGCAGCGCCTCGCCGTCGACTCCGCCGTACTTCTTGATCGCGACCGGCAGCACCTGCGTGAAGAGGACGTAGATGTTGCTGGCCGACATGCCGACATGGGCCGACCGGGTGGCGCCCGGCTCCATCTTGTCGAACTGTTCTCCCACCATCGCGATCAGCGGCGGCAGCTTCGGATCCAGGGTCTTGGGATTGGTCAGCCAGATCGAGATCGGATCGATGGTGAAGAGATAATTGGAGTCCTTGCCCAGGCCTTCCTTGAGCTTGTCGTAGACGCTGTAGCCCGCGCCCTGGCCCACGATGGCGCCGACCTTGAGCCCCTGCTCGCGCGCCTGGCGCAGCAGCAGCGTGATGTCGGGGTTGTAGCCGGTGTGGAAGATCACGTCCGGCTTGGCGCGCTTCAGCTTGGTGACCAGCGCCGACAAGTCGGGTGCGGTGATCGAGTAGCCTTCGTTCAGCACGATGTTGAAGCCGTGCTTCTTGGAGCCGGCCTCGTCGCTCTTGCCGACATCGACGCCGTAGGCGCCGTCCTCGTGCACGATGGCGACGCGCAGGTCCTTGGGATCCTTGCCGAACTTCGACTTCGCGTACTCGGCGATCATGTCGGTCGCCTGCACGCCATAGAGATTGCCGCTGACCTGCGGACGGAAGACGTAGTGCAGGTGCCGGTTCTCCAGCACCGCGCTCGACACGCAGGTGGTGAGCCACATGAACTTCTTGAGCTGCTCGACCTTGGCCGCGGCCGGCACGCACTGCGCGGAGGAGTAGAAGCCCAGCACCAGATCGACCTTCTCCTGCTCGATCAGGCGCGTCGCCTCGTTGATGGCGACGTCCGGCTTGCTCTGGGCGTCGGCGTAGATCGGCTCGATCTGATAGCCTTCGACGCCGCCCTGCTTGATGAAATAGTCGATCATGATCTTGGCGCCGTCGTACTGCAGCTTGGAGCCGCCGCCGGCGAACGGGCCGGTCAGGTCGTAGACGACGCCGATCTTGATCTTCTTTGTTTGGGCCTGGGCGGAAGCCGCCAGCCCCAAAAACGCAAGCCCCAGAAACGCAAGCATAGCCATGAGGGCGCAGACAACGCGCCCAATGTTGCCCTTGGACATGACGTTTCTCCCAGAAACAGCGCCTAATTGTCTTTTTTGCTTGGCGGTATCACAGGGGCCGGGCCGTCCGATGTCAAGGGTTAGCGGCCTTCACCAGGAGTGAGAATGTCGAACATCATGCTACCGGGCTGGTCGAGCATCCCGAACAGCTGCGCGAACTTCGACGGGTCGCCCTCGATCTGGAGCGCCCCGGACTGCAGCGCTTCCGGCGCCGTCGTCTTGCGCAGCACCAGCGCGTCGAGCGTGGCGCGCGTCGTGGTGACCGAGGCGGACGGCGCGCCGGCCTGCTCGCCCATGCGGTGCGTGAGCGTGCAGTGCTTGAGCGTGAGGGTCATCTCCTCGTCGCGGTCGGTGAAGCGCCAGTTCAGGACGAAGGCCTGGCCTGCCGCCTTCACGGGATCGAGCCGGATCTCCAGCGCGTCGAAGAACACGTCGGTGGTGAGGCCCGCCAGAGTATCGGCGCTCGCCACGACCCGCGCGGCGACCTGGAACACGCCGTGGCGCAGTTCCTGCGCGCCGTAGAGGAACGCGTTGCGCCAGGTGGCCGACTCGGCCTGGTAGCCCATCTGCTCCAGCGCATCGGCGCAGAGAGCGCGCGCCTCTTTGTTGGCAGGCTCGGCGAACACGACCTCCTTCATCACCTGGGCGACCCAGCGGAACTCGCCCTTGGCGAAGTCGGTGCGCGCCTTGGCGATGACGGCGGCGGCGCCGCCCATGTACTCGACGAACTTGGCGGCCGCCGGCGCCGGCGGCAACGGATGAAGATTGCACGGGTTGCCGTCGTACCAGCTGAGATAGCGCTGATAGACCGCCTTCACGTTGTGGCTGACCGAGCCGTAGTAGCCGCGCACCGTCCAGCGCTCGGCCAGGCCCGGCGGCAGGTCGATCGCCTCGGCGATCTCGGCCGGCCGCCAGCCCTTGTTCATGTAGCGCAAGGTCTGGTCGTGGATGTGCTTGTAGAGATCGCGCTGCGCCTCGAGATAGTCGACGATCGCCTCGCGTCCCCAGGTCGGCCAGTGATGCTGGCCGATCAGGATGTCGGTCTGCGGCGCATAGAGCCTGATCGCGTCGCCGATGTACTTCGCCCAGATCCGGGGATCGCGCGCCAGCGCGCCGCGCAGCGGGATGAAGTTGTGCAGCAGCGGACAGGCGTTCTCCGCCATGTTGAGCACGCCGAGCTCGGAATAGAACATGTGCATCTCGGCCGGCGCCTCGGTCTCGGGGGCCAACTGAAACACGATCCTCACGCCGTCGATCACGTGCTCCTCGATCGGCTGCACGATCGACTGCGTGGGCGCGATCAGCCCGGGCGTGCCGCGCGACGTTCCCTTGCCGAGGCCGGCATCGACCTGGCCCTTGGCGCCGCGCGGCAGCATCGAGCCGAACTGGAACTGCGCGCGCCGCATCATCGGCAATCCAGCCAGCACGTTCTCGCCGGAGATCGCCTCCATGAAGCCGGCTGGCGCGATGACCGCGGCCCTGCCCGCCTTCACGTCGGCCTCGTCGACCACGCCACGCACGCCGCCGTAGTGGTCGATGTGGCTGTGCGTGTAGATGACGGCGACGACGGGCTTGCGCGGCCGATGCGCGTAGTAGAGATCGAGCGCCGAACGGGCGACTTCGGCGGTCATCAGCGGATCGATCAGGATCAGGCCGGTATCGCCCTCGATCACCGTCATGTTGGAGATGTCGAAACCGCGCAGCTGGTAGAGCCGCTCGGTCACCTTGAACAGGCC
>Ga0302314_10017817_pt1 | contig 11876 bp, 12 predicted proteins | sample III_Palsa_N2_3_FD_200533 | JGI IMG/M metagenome (GOLD analysis project Ga0302314, IMG submission 200533) | Peat permafrost microbial communities from Stordalen Mire near Abisko, Sweden - III_Palsa_N2_3 | ecosystem: Environmental > Terrestrial > Soil > Palsa > Peat permafrost | place: Sweden...
CCGTAGGGCCCGGCGGTGTCGTAGAGGGTCAGCGGCGGCTCGCCGGCGGAGGGGTGCACGGGCACCTCGCGGAACGGCACGCGGACGCAGGGGTGCAACACCCCCCGGGCCCAGACCCGGCGCGACCCCGGCCGCTCGCCGGTGGGGATGGGGGTGGAGATCGGTGCTTGGACGTTCATGGCAGGCTCCTCGGGTTAGGAGAGCCAGGCCTGAGCTCAGATCGGTGAAGCGGACGCCGCTGGCCCGCAGTTCCCTCCCTTCGCCGGCATGACCCGGATCAGGTTCGGCGGGTCGCGGCCTCAGCCGCCTCTCAGCCCCTTAGGCGGGACACCCCGGAGAACGCCGGCGAGACTACGCCCCGACGCGGCGGGGTCAAGCGGAGCTGTCGACTCGACAACCAGAGGTGAAACCGCCCTATCTGCAGCGTTGCAGGCGGAGCCACGATCGGACTTGAGCGTTCACGCGTGACCTTCGAGCGGCCCATATCGCGCCGCGAGGCGTCGCGCATCGAGACGCAGTTGGTGCGAGATGGCGCACCGCCGCTCTCGGTCCGCGACGTGCTCGCCCGAAGTTTCGGCGTGGTTCGCCAGCGGTGGTTGTCGCTCGCGCTGCTGACCTACGGCCTGGGCTTCGCGCCTCGACTGGTGCTGCGACTCACGGTGAGCAGCAGCTATCACAGAGGCAGCCACGACGTCCGCGCCTTCGCGATCTACTGCGCCGAGTCGCTCGGCGTCCTGCTCCTGCTGCAATTGTCCAGGTGGGCCGTAACGAGCGTCGCATTGGCGTCGAAAGGCCGGGGTCGCCTGTTGGCCGAAGCGTGTTCGGTCCTCGGAATGCTGCCCACGCTGCTCGCTGTTTGGCTGGTGAGCGACTACGACGTCTTCTGGAGTTTCTGGTTCGCCTGGACGAACCCGCTTGATGGCTTGATTCACGCAAGGGCTTTCGACGCGAACGTCCTCGTGCTCATTGTGTTGCTCAACTCCCTGATACCGCTCATAATTTCGCTGCTCACCGTGACGACGCTCGGGGTCCTCACGCCCGTCATCCTCGCCGAACGGAAACCCTTCGCCAGCGCGGTCATCCGGACCTGGAGGCTCATGCGCGGCAGCCGCGGCAGGATCCTTGCGCTCTACGCTGTCATCTTGGGCGCCGAATTCGTAGGCGGACTTCCCGAGACCGTCTTGGTCATCGCGCAGCGCGGGAACCACGGCGGCAACCTCCTGTTCGTCAGCTGGGTCGAAGGCGCTGTCGGCGACGCCATCGAGGCCTTCTGGGCCGTGATCCTCGCGTCGGCCTATCTCGAACTTCGCCTGCTGCGTGAAGGGCCTCCGCACGAACAATTGGCGCAGGTCTTCGAGTGAGATGAGCGCGTCGGGAGTGTGGACCGCCGCGCCAGGGTCGGCTCAGATCAGCGCATGACCGACCATGCCCCCTTCGCCGCCCGGTTCAGTTATGGCCGCCTGTTCGCGGACGTCGGCCGCGTCCTCGCTCGCGCATGGCTGGCGATCGCGATCGGCCTCGGGTTAGGCGCGGTCCCGCTCGTTCTCAGCGCCTTGCCCTGGTGGAGCGAGCCCACCTACACGCCGGCGTTTCCGCAGATTTGGATGACGGTCACCCTCGCCAAGACCTCGGTCGTCCTGATCGCATACGCGTCGCTGACCGTATTCGTGGCGGCCGTCGCGCTGAAGGCGCTCGGGGGCGCGACCTGGCGGGAGATGTTGCGGCCGCGTCGCCTCGCCCTGGGTTTCATCACATCGCTGAGCGTCAACCTGCTCGCCAACTGGGCGACGCTGGCGAGCCCGGTGGCCACGGTCTACGCGCGCAGCGTTCCGCTGCTCTGGGGGCTGAGCCTGCTGCCAGCGCTCAGCGTCGTGCTGATCGCGCCGATCGTGGGCGTCGCAGTGTCCGCCTCGGTCGCCGAGGAAGCGTGGGTGGGACCGGCGATCGCCAGGAGCTTCCGGCTGCTGCGCGGCCTGCGCTGGCGCATCGTCAGCCTGATGCTTGGCTACCTGCTGGTGCTCTTCCTCAGCGAGTACAGCGCCGCCCTGGGTCTGGCATTGGCCCGCGTCGTCTATCGAACCCCTGGGCTCGGCTATGCCGCCCTCAGCCTCACGACCCTGCCCGTCAGCGCCCTCTTCGACATCCTGGTCATCTCATTCTTCGTGCAGGCCCGGCGGATCGCCGACGGCCCCAGCGTCGGCGAGTTGCACGAGGTGTTCGCCTGACAAGCTGACGACTGGCGGAAACCTGAGCGCCGCGCGATAGTTATCTGCCTTGTCCTATCCCGTGCGCTCGCAAGGAGACGCCCAATGTTTCGTCTGCTTTCCCTCTCCGTCGGCCTGGTCGGCGCCGCCGGCCTCCTGGCCGCCACGCTCCCCTCCGCCGAGGCGGATCCGGCCGCCTCGAGCCGCGACTGCTTCCGGCTCAGCAACATCCAGAGCACCAAAATGCAGGGCGAGCGCACCCTCTTCCTGCGCTCCAGCACCGGCGCCTATTACCGGATGGATTTCGGCGCCGACTGCGACAACATCAGCTCCGAGCCGCTGATCCTGCACCCCGTCGACAACTCCGACGAGGTCTGCAGCGCCGTCGGGCTGGACGTGCGGGTGCGCGGCGCCGGCGCCTGCATCCCCACCAGCCTCACCCGGCTGACCCCGGACGAAGTGGCCGCCATTCCGCCTCAGGACAAGCCGTAGGCGCCCGTCACGACAGGCGGGCGTCAGCGGCGGGTGACGGTGAAGCGGAGCAGCTCCTGCTTGGGCAGATCCCAGCCGGGCTCGAGGATCAGGGCCTGCTGGTAGTCGAGATAGGCGGACTTCTCGTCGTCGATCCCCTCATAGGCGACGCCGCGGTTGTAATAGGCCTTGGCCGGCTCCTCGGTGCCGAGCGCCAGACCCTTGTCGATGTCGTCGATGCCGTCCTGGTAGTGCTTGTCGATGATGTCGACGGCGCCGCGGTTGATCCAGCCCTCGCCCAGGCCCGGGTCGACCTGGATGGCGCGCTCGAAGTCGGCGCGGGCGGCGGCGTAGTCGCGGCGGATCATCTGCATGACGCCGCGGTTGATGTAGGTGCCGGCCTGGTCGCGGCGGTCGAGCAGGCCCTCGCCCAGCGCGGTGGTGCAGAGCTGCATCGAGACGTTGTCGGCCAGCTCGTGGAACGCCGCCTGCGAGCACTGTTCGGCCGAGGTGTCGCCGAGCACGGTGACCGCGGCGCCCGCCGACCCGGCGCCCGCGAACGTCAGCGCCGCAGCGCCTAAGAGAATGCCGAGCTTCATCACCGATGTCTCCCTGAAGCCTTCCCTCGAGCGCCGAGCATGACCGATGCGCAGGCGCGACGCAACGGAAGCCTGGGTCCGCCGGCGGCTCAGCCGGGGGCGTTGAGCGCCGTCTCGATCAGGCCGATGGTGTTGGCGAGGCCGAAGATCGCCGCGAACGAGCCAAAGCGTGGGCCCTGGCTCTGGCCCAGCAGCACCTCGTAGAGGGCCTGGAACCAGCTGCGCAATGGCTCGAAACCGCCCGCCTTGCCGGCTTCGTAGACCTGGTTCTGGATCGCCTCGGCGTCCGTGCAGTTTGCCGGCAGCGCCTTCAGCCGCGCCGCCAGGTCGGCGAACGCGGCGCGCTCTTGGTCGGTGGGCGGCCGGAAGCGCTTTGCCGGCAGCACGAAGTCCTCGTAGTAGTTGATGGCGTAGTCGGCGAGGCGGTCCAGCATCGGCTCGCTCTGCGGCGTCGCCCCCGGCAGGTAGCGCGACAGGAACCCCCAGAGCAGGGTCTTGTCGGCGGCGCCCGCCACCGAGACCAGGTTCAGCAGCAGCGTGAACGACACCGGCGAGGCCTTGGCCGGCGGCTGGCCCTGGCAGACGCTCCACACCGGGCTGTCCAGCGGGTTGGCCGAGTTCCAGCCCTCGGCCCTGGCCCGGTTGTAGGCCTCCAGGTGCTGGATGTACTCGTCCGTCGCCTTGGGGATGACGTCGAAGTAGAGCCGCTTGGCCGACTTCGGCGAGGTGAACATGTAGTATTCGAGGCTCTCGGGCGAGCCGTAGCGCAGCCATTCCTCCATCGTCAGGCCATTGCCCTTCGACTTGGAGATCTTCTGGTTCTGCTCGTCCATGTAGAGTTCATAGGTGAAGGTCTCGGGCGGCTCGCCGCCCAGCGCCTTGCAGATGCGGCTGGAGATGCGGATCGAATCCACCAAGTCCTTGCCGGACATCTCGTAGTCGACGCCGAGCGCCACCCAGCGCGCCGCCCAGTCGGGCCGCCACGTCAGCTTGACGTACCCGCCGGTCACCGGGACTTCCGTCAACGTCCCGTCCTCGTCGGCGAACACGATCGTGCCGCGATCCACGTCGCGCTCCAGCGTCGGCGTCTGCAGCAGGCGGCCGCTCTTGGGGCTGATCGGCATAAAGGGCGAATAGGTCGCCCGGCGTGCATCGCCGAGCGTCGGCAGCATGATCGCCTGCACCGCCTCGAACCGCTCCAGCACCCGCCGCAGCACCTCGTCGTAGCGGCCCGAGCGGTAGCTGTCGGTCGCCGACACGAACTCGTAGTCGAAGCCGAAGCTGTCGAAGAAGGCGCGGGCGCGGGCGTTGTTGTGGGCGCCGAAGCTGTCGTACTCGCCGAACGGGTCGCGCACCGAGGTGACCGGCTTTTCGCGGTCCTCTTCCAGCATCGCATGGTTGGGGACGTTGCCGGGGATCTTGCGTAGCGGGTCCATGTCGTCGGAGACGACGAGCAGGCGAGTCGCAATCGCGTCGTCGGTGAGCGCACGGAAGGCGGTTCGCACCATCGTCGGCCGCGCGGCTTCGCCGAAAGTGCCCAGGTGTGGCAGGCCGGAGGCGCCGTAGCCGCACTGGAAGATCACCGGCCGCGCCAGCGCCGGGAAGGTCGAGAACAGTTCGCCCCACTTGTCGGCGGCGATCAGCGTCGCCGCGAGGTCACGCTCGGCGTCGCTGTCCAGGCGCACGCGCAGCAGCCGGGCGAGGATGTTGCGGGCCTCGCCAAAGGTCCAGGCTCGCGCCTCGCGCGCCAGATGGGTCAGCCCTTGCAGCATGGGGCGAGCGGGGTAATGGGTGGGCCGGCCAGGGTCAATGCCGGCCGGGCGCCGAGGCATGGAGGCGATCTTGGTGGAAACCCGACCCTATGGCGCCTGGGCCTCGCCGATCACCGCCGCCGGCATGGCCGACGGGATGATCGGGCTGGCCGACGTGCGGGTCGCGGACGGCAAGCTCTACTGGCTGGAGAACCGCCCCGCCGAGGGCGGCCGCATGGTGGTGATGACCCGCGAGGGCGGCGAGGCGCGGCAGCTGACCCCCGAGGGCTTCAACGCCCGCACCCGCGTCCACGAATACGGCGGCGCCCCCTATGTGATGACGCCCCACGGCCTCTGGTTCAGCCACTTCCGCGACCAGAAGCTCTACCGCCAGCGGGCCGGCGGCGCCCCCGAGCCAATGACGCCGGACGGCTATCGCTACGCCGACGCAGTGGCCGCGCCGGGCGGCGGCCTGATCGCGGTGCGCGAGGACCACACCGATCCGGCCAAGGTGAAGAACGCCATCGTGCGGCTCTCCGGCGAGGCGGGCGACGCCGGCGTGGTGCTGTTCGGCGACTCCGACTTCGTGGCCTATCCGCGGGTCAGTCCCGGCGGCGCCAGCCTGGCCTGGATCGCCTGGGACTTCCCCGCCATGCCGTGGGGCGCGACCCGGCTCTACGTGGGCGACCTCACCGGCGCCGGCCTCGCCGACGTGCGGGTGGTGGCTGGCGGCGATGCGGTCTCGGTGCTGGAGCCGCAGTGGGCGCCGGACGGGACCCTGACCTGGATCTCCGACGAGAGCGGCTTCTGGAACCTCTACGACGACCGCGACGGGGCGGCCCGGCCGATCCTGCCCAAGCGCGCCGAGTTCGCCGGGCCGCTGTGGACGCTGGGCCAGGCCAACTACGCGATCCTGGACGATGGCCGCATCGTCGCCGCGGCCCAGGAGGCCGGCGGCGAGACCCTGCTGGTGATCGACCCGGTGGCCGGCGCAGCGCGACCGCTCGACCTGCCCTTCGTCGCCTTCTCCTCGATCCAGCACCTGGACGGCGGCCGCATCGCTGCGGTCGGCCTTGCCGCTGCCGAGACCTCGGCGCTGATCGCGGTCGACATCGCCACTGGCGCGTTCGAGATCCTGCGCCGGCCCTCGCCCGCGAGCGTGCCGGCCGCCTGCATCTCCCGCGCCGAGCCGATCAGCTTCGCCAGCGCGGCCGGCCGCACCGCCCACGCCCTCTTCTACGCGCCGCAGAACGACGGCTTCCGCGCCTCGTCGGCCGAGAAGCCGCCGCTGATCGTGCAGGCCCACGGCGGGCCGACCGCGGCGGCCTCGCCCAGCTTCGGACTCTCGGTGCAGTACTGGACCAGCCGCGGCTTCGCCCTGGTGGACGTCGACTACGGCGGCTCCTCCGGCTACGGCCGCGCCTACCGCCAGCTGCTCGACGGCCAGTGGGGCGTGGTCGACGTCGAGGACGTGATCGCCGCGGCCCGCCATCTCGCCGAGGCCGGCCGGGTCGATCCCAAGCGTATCGCCATCCACGGCGGCAGCGCCGGCGGCTTCACCGTACTGGCCGCGTTGAGCCAGAGCGACGTCTTCACCGCCGGAGGCGACTTCTACGGCGTCGCCGACCTGGAGGCGCTGGCCCGCGACACCCACAAGTTCGAGAGCCGCTACCTCGACGGCCTGATCGGGCCGTGGCCGCAGGCGAAGGCGACCTACGACGCCCGCTCGCCGATCAACCACCTGGCCGGCTTCTCCGCCCCGCTGCTGATCCTGCAGGGCGCCGAAGACCCGATCGTGCCGCCCAACCAGGCCTACATGATCCGCGACGCCCTGCGCATCAAGGGGACGCCGGTGGCGATGATCGAGTTCCCCGGCGAGGGCCACGGCTTCCGTCGCGCCGAGAACATCATCCGCGCCAAGGAAGCCGAGCTCTACTTCTACGGCCGCGTGTTCGGCTTCGCCCCCGCCGACCCGATCGAGCCGCTGGAGATCGAGAACCTGTAGAGTGCCTGGCCAGCATCCCTCGCCCAACCGAAGCGTTGGGAGAGGTCGGACGGGCGCGAAGCGGCCGGACGGGCGAGGGCCTTGCGGCGCCGGACGGCGCTACGCGCGCTCGCCGCTGACGCGCCGAGCCCCCTCACCGGCCCGCCTGCGGCGGTCCACCTCTCCCCGCAAGTCGGGGCGAGGGATACCTGGGCACAGCCCCTATTCCACGCTCGGGCCCAGCACGAAGTGTCCCCTCAGCGTCGCCACCGGGGCGGCGGGGGTGGTCTGCCAGGCGGTGACCGCCAGGTTGGCGACGCGGCGGCCGCGCTTGATCACCTCGGCGCGGGCGTAGGTGGTCAGCGCCCGGGCCGGCCGCAGGTAGTCGATGGTGATGTCGACGGTGCGCGGCGCGTGGCCGTCGGGCGCGCCGGCCGCCAGTTCGGCAAGGGCGGCCAGCTCCAGGAAACCCCCCACCACGCCGCCGTGCAGCGCCGGGATCAGCGGATTGCCCACCAGGTGCGCGGCGAACGGGAGCGTCGCGGTGATGACCCCGTCTTCGACCCAGGCTTCCATTCCGAGGAAGCGGGCGTAGGGCCAGGCGGCGACGAAAGCCGCCAGTTTCGCCGCAGCATCGACGCTCATGCGCCGGCCGGCGCGTCGGTGAGCATGAAGGCGGCCTGGGCGGCGGCGATCGGATCGTCCGCGTCGTCCTCGAACGCCATGGCGCGCACGAAGGCGACGCCGCCGGCCACCCGGTAGCAGTGGGCCTCGCCGATCACGTCGCGGCCAGCCCTGGCGGCGCGCACGAAGTCGATGCGGAAGTCGAGCGTGGCCATGGTCCCGAACCGGCCGGGGCTGGCGTCGTCGCCCTGCAGCTCGCGCACCGCCAGGCTCACCGCCATGCCGCAGGTCTGGTCCAAGAGGGTGGTGATCACCCCGCCGGCCAGCCCGCCCAGCGCCGGATCGCCCACCAGATCCGGCCGGAATGGCGCGCGCATGGCGCAGGCGCCCTCCACGTTCTGAAATCCCAGCGCCAGCGACTGGGCGGTGCCGCGGGAGGCCAGGTCGCCCGCCGCGGGCGCGCTCATCGGTTCGTCGGTCATCGCGGGCGCTTATAGGGTGCTGACGCGAGGTGACGAAACCGACGCCTATATCTCTGATCGTGATCCGCCCCGAGACCCTGATCTGTCCCAGGCCCGCCGGCCTCTACTGCCCGCCAGGCGACTTCTACATCGATCCGGTGCGGCCGGTGGCGCGGGCGGTGATCACCCACGGCCACGCCGACCACGCCCGCGCTGGCCACGAGGCGGTGGCCGCGACCGCCGAGACCCTGGCGATCATGGCGGTGCGCTACGGCGAGGGCTTTGCCGGCAGCGTCCGCACCCTGGCCTATGGCGAGGCCATCGAGCGCGACGGCGTCGAGGTGAGCCTGGTCCCGGCCGGCCACGTGCTGGGCTCGGCGCAGGTCGTGGTGCGCTGGCAGGGCCTGACGATCGTGGTCTCGGGCGATTACAAGCGCCGGCGCGATCCCACCTGCCCGCCGTTCGAGCCAGTCCCGTGCGACGTCTTCGTCACCGAGGCCACCTTCGGTCTGCCGGTGTTCCGCCATCCGGACGACGCGGGCGAAGTGCGCAAGCTGCTGCGCTCGGTGGAGCAGTTTCCCGAGCGGACCCATCTCGTCGGCGCCTATGCGCTCGGCAAGGCCCAGCGTCTGATCCGCCTGCTGCGCGAGGCCGGCTGGGATCGAACGATCTTCGTCCACGGCGCCTTCGAGCGGCTGAACGCCCTCTACGGCGAATTCGGGATCGACCTCGGACGCCTGGCCCCCGCCACCACCGACGTGGCCAAGAACGCCTTCGCCGGCGAGATCGTCATCGCCCCGCCGGGCGCGCTGGCCGACCGCTGGTCGCGGCGCTTCGCCGACCCGGTCGACGCCTTCGCCTCCGGCTGGATGCGGGTCAGGGCCCGGGCCCGGCAGCGCGCCGTCGAGCTGCCGCTGGTGATCTCCGACCACGCCGACTGGGACGAGCTCACCGGCACCCTGGCGGAGCTGGCGCCGGGCGAGGTCTGGATCACGCACGGCCGCGAGGAGGCGCTGGCCCGCTGGGCGCAGCTGAACGGCCTATCGGCCAGGGCGCTGGCCCTGGTCGGCTACGAAGACGAGGAAGATTGATCGCTTGTCACTTGCGGGCCGAGCGGTGCCGTGGGCATACTTCACAAGTTCGTGAGAAGCTCGTGAGGTCGCGTGATGAGACGGGTCCTGCTGATGCTCGGCGCCGCCACCCTGGCGCTCTCGGCCTGCCAAGCCGCCCCCACCCCGGCCGGGAATGACGGCGCGCCGGCGCCTGCGGCCGCAACCGGGGCGGCCGCCGCGCCCGGTGTCACCTCGGACTTCACCACCGCCAAGCCCCCGTCGCCCACGGCGAGCGCGCCGGCTGCGACCAACGCCGCGGCGCCCGTCGTGGCGCAACCGCCGCCCAATCCCGCGGCGACGCCCCTGCTGGCCTACAGCTACGACTATGGGATCAGCGCGCCGCCGGCGAACATCCGGGTGCTGGTGCAGAAGGAGGAGCAGGACTGCACGGCCGCCGGCGTCGCCGCCTGCGAGATCACCGGGGTCAACGTCAGCCAGACCGCGCCCGACCAGGTCACCGGCCAGCTGACCCTGAAGGCGACGCCGGCCTGGCTGAAGGGCTACGAGGGCCGCCTGAGCGCCGACGCGCAGGGCGCCGGCGGCCAGCTGACCAAGACCCAGGTGACCACCGAGGACCTCTCGCGGCAGATAGTCGACACCCAGGCCGCGGTCGCCGCCAAGACCGCCCTGCGCGACCGCCTGCAGCAGATGCTGCAGACCCGCCAGGCCGACCTCTCGGACTTGCTCGCTGTCGAGGACAAGCTGGCCGACGTCCAGGGCGACCTCGACGCCACCAATTCCGAGCTGGCCGCCATGCGTGAGCGCGTCGCCACCTCGGATGTGACCATCGACTATGCGAGCGCCGGCCTGCTGGCGCCGCAGGGCGCCTGGGCGCCGCTGGGCGGCGCGGTCAGCGGCGCCACGGGCGTGCTCGCCACCTCGGTCGCCGTGCTGATCTACCTGGTGGCGTTCGTGGCGCCCTGGGCGCTGATCATCGGCGGGGCGCTGTGGGTGTTCAGGAAGCGGATCTTCCGGACGCGGCCGAGAGCTGCAGCGTCCGGGGCCGGCAATTCATCGCCACCTCCCCAACCTCCGTCATCCCCGGGCGTCAATCCCGGGGACCCATGAACACCGGCCGCTGGGTGGCCGTGCTGCACGGCCACGGGTCGATCGACGTTCTTGGGTAGCCGGGACTGACGCCCGGCTATGACGGAGGTTGGGGGGTGTATGGGGTAAGTTACGCCGCCCGCAGTTCCCCGGCCGACTGCAACGCGCCCTGCAACGCCCGCTCGCGGTGTTCGGGGCTGATCTGGATGCCGTCGGCGGCGACGAACTCCAGGTCGGTGACGCCGATGAAGCCGAACACCGTGCGCAGGTAGCTCTCCACGTGCTCGGCCGCCGCATTGGGCGAACCGGGGCCGTAGAGGCCGCCGCGCGAGACGGCGACGATCACCCGCTTGCCGCCGGCCAGGCCTTCGGGACCGGCGGCGCTGTAGCGGAAGGTTTTGCCGGCGATCAGCAGCCGGTCGATCCACGCCTTGAGCTGGCTGGGAAGGGTGAAATTGTACATCGGCGCGCCGACCACCACGACGTCGGCGGCGAGGAACTCGTCCAGCGCGGCGCGGCCGGCGGCGACGTCATCCTGCAAGTGCGGCCCCGGCTCGGCCCCCTGCAGCGCGGCGAGGTGACCGCCGGTGAGGTGCCCGAGCGGCTGAGCCGCCAGGTCGCGATGGGTGATGCTCACGTCCGGATTGGCGGCGCGCAAGCGGGCCACGATGGCGGCGGAAACCTTGCGGCTGACGGAGTGGTCGCCCAGCACGCTGGCGTCGACATGGAGGAGGTTCATGGGGTTGGCTCCAGGCTAAAAAAGTGACCAGGCCTAGATGGGTAACCGTTGCCAAACCTCGCAAGAAGGCACATCTGGGGTACCGGAGCACATGCAAGTGACCATCAGCGCCTGCGCCCGCGTCGATCACGCTTCTTCCGACTGCCGAGCGGTCAGCGGCGTGCTGGCGCGAGTGGGCGACAAGTGGAGCGTGCTGATCGTTGCGCTGCTGGGCGACGGCCCCAAGCGGTTCAACGAGATCAAGCGGATGGTGGGCGGCATCTCGCAGCGGATGCTGACCCTCACCCTGCGCGGCCTGGAGCGCGACGGACTGGTGACGCGCACGGTGTTCCCCACCGTGCCGCCGCGGGTCGACTACGAGCTCACCGCCCTCGGCCGCTCGCTGTGGGAGCCGGTGGAGGCGCTGGGCGCCTGGGCGCGGGCCCACCAGGGCGAGATCGAGGCCGCGCGGCGCCGGTTCGAGACCCGCGCCGGGTAGCCCCGCCCGGCCCGATGCGCGCCTTCGCCCGCCTGCTCGACCGGCTCTCGCTGACGCAAGGGCGCAACGCCAAGCTGACCCTGGTGCGGGATTTCCTGCGCGAGACCCCCGATCCCGACCGCGGCTGGGCCCTGGCCGCGCTGACCGGCGCCCTCAGTTTCGACGCAGCGAAGCCGGCGGCGATCCGCAAGGCGGTGGAAAGCCGGCTGGACCCGATCCTGTTCGGCTGGTCCTACGACTTCGTCGGCGACCTGGCCGAGACCGTGGCGCTGGTCTGGCCGGCCCAGCCGGGCGCCAACCGCGAGCCGGAGCTTTCCGAAGTGGTCGACGCGCTGCGCACCGCCTCGCGCGGCGAGGTCCAGCGGCTGATCGAGGGCTGGCTCGACGCCCTCGACGCCGATGGTCG
>Ga0302314_10017819_pt1 | contig 11875 bp, 12 predicted proteins | sample III_Palsa_N2_3_FD_200533 | JGI IMG/M metagenome (GOLD analysis project Ga0302314, IMG submission 200533) | Peat permafrost microbial communities from Stordalen Mire near Abisko, Sweden - III_Palsa_N2_3 | ecosystem: Environmental > Terrestrial > Soil > Palsa > Peat permafrost | place: Sweden...
CCATGCTGGGGGTGGAGCCGGCGGGTATGACCGCTGACCATGCGCTGTTCTCCTCTGACGAAAAGAAGGCCGACCTTTTCCGCAAGGCGGCCCAAGCCTTCCGGGAGGCCACGGACTATAAGCGGCGTACCGTCCTGCTGTCGCTTTTCCCCACGGAAATCCGCCGCAACGGCCTGATGATCGACATCGCCTATCGCCGCATCGGCCATGGGCGCCTGATGGCGATCCTGACCGATGTGACCGAATCGCAGCGCCTGGCCGACAAGCTCGAAACCAATTACCGCCGCCAGGACATGGTTGTCGCCGCCGTCATCGAAAGCCGGGACTTCTTCGATGCGGTGGAGAGCTACCGGCGTTTCATCGACATCGATTTACCGAAGCTGCTGACCCGCGAGGAGATGCCCGAGGCGTTGCTGGTGGAGACTTTCCGCACCGTCCACACCTTCAAGGGCGTGCTCTCTCAGTTCAATTTCGAACGCTCCCCCAAGGCGCTGCATGATCTCGAGGAAGTGCTGACCGACTTCGCCGCGGCGGCGGGGAGCGAGACGGTGGAAATGCTGCAGGCGGCCACCGATTTCGGGCAGCTGCGCCGTTCCCTGGCCCTCGACCTCGCCGTGGTCGAGGGAATGCTGGGCAGTGATTTCATCCAGAGCGGGGCGCGCATCGCCGTGTCGGCGGCCCAGGCCGAGGAATTCTCTCAGCTGGGAGCGCGCCTGCTCGCCGGAGACCCGGTCGACCCAACCGATCCGGCCGATCGCGATTTGCTGCGCGATCTGAGCCGAATGCACTATGTCGGCCTCGACCGGGTGCTGCATGGCTTCGACCGTCTGGTGCGCCAGCTCGCCGAGTCGCAAGGCAAGGCCATCGCTCCGCTGGCGGTCGAGGGAGGTGAGACTATTCTCATCGATCCCCGGCGTTACCGGGATTTCTTCCAGTCGCTGGTGCATGTGTTCCGCAACGCCGTCGCGCATGGAATAGAGCGACCCGACGACCGCGTCGATTCCGGCAAGGATGAAGCCGGGATGATTCTCTGCACGGTGACGCAGCAAGCCGCTTCGCTCACCATCGCCATCGCCGACGATGGCGCCGGCCTCGATCTCGATCTGCTGCGCGCCCGCTTGGCCGATATCGGCCTGCCCGCCGACCTGCCCGACGCGGCGGTGATGCAATCGGTCTTCACCGACGAGGTCAGCACCCAGGAAGTGGCCGACGAAACTTCGGGCCGAGGGGTTGGGCTCGGCGCGGTGAAACAGGCGGTCGAGGCGCTGGGCGGCTCGGTCACGGTGTCGAGCGCGCCGCGGCGGGGCGCGGTTTTCAAATTCATCCTGCCTCTGGATGCCGGCATATCGGTGGCCGAGGCAGCGGAATAAGGGGAGTTCGAATTGGGGGAAGGTGTGAGCGGCGGTCTGATGGTCGTCGATAGGTTTCTGTTCGAGACTTTGGCGCATCGGTTGAGAACCGGGTTCGATCGCGCCTTGGAGGGCGCGCCGGGCTGGGCGGTCAAGACGGATCGCAACGGCGGCTTCTTCCTGCGGGCGCGCCCGGAAGCGATCCTGTCCGCCGAGGATGTCCGTCACTTCGTCGAAGCCTTGCGGGCCTGGTCGCTCGACCGGCTTGGCCTCGCCCGGGTGAGCCGGCCTGTGCTCGACCTCCATGCCGCCGGCGCGCCGGCCGGTTCAGCCGAAGCCAAAGGACGCTTGGTCTATCAGTATTTCCTGATGCGCGAAGGCGCTCCTCCGACCGGCGGCGGCACGGTCCTGGGGAATGAAGTCGTCGATCCGCTCTTCAATCGGCTGGCGGTGTTCGACAGCCGGGCCGCTCATGCCGTCGCACCCCTCGAAGGATCGCCGGCGCCGGCCGAGGCAAGGCTGGCCCTGACCGGCACGATCCGCGAATGCGGTCCGTCGCTGTCGGGCAGCCTGACGCTGGATCAGGCCTGGCCGGGCCTCGAACCGGTGCTGCGGCGATTCTTCGCGGAGAACCAAGCGGTGGTCCGTGGCCATGACGGGTTGCTCGTGATCCAGTGCAAGATCGGAGCGAATGGCCGGGTCGTCGATTGGGCGGTGAAGTTCGACCGGGTGGTCGGCGACGGGGAGGCCTGGAAGGAAGCGCTGGGCCGGCTGGAGGCCGGATTCCGCGCGGCGACTTTTGCCGCCGCTACCGGGGAGACTGAGCTCGTCCTGCCCTTGAGCTTCGGCCTGGTTCCCGCCGAGGACGAGGAGGACGAAGACGCCCCTTCGCCAGCCGGAACGGTCGGTGGCGACCGGGCGATCCTGTCGCGGATGGCCGAGGTCCGGCCGCGCGACGCCAGATTGTTCAACAGCATCGTCAGCGCCGCCCTGCGCGTCGGCGATATCGAGACCGCCGCCGATTTCGCGGCGCGGCACGCTCTGTTGACCCGGGGGAGCGATCGGGTGCGGGGCGAGGCCGACCCGCTGGCGTTGGCCAAGGATCATTACCTGACCCCCCTCAAGATCCAGCACGACATCGCGCAGTTTCGCCATTTGCGCCGCCACGGCCGTGGCGGTCCCGAGCTGGACGACGTGCTGGCCGCTTATGAGCGGACCCTGGGGCGCTGCGCCGAGCGAGGGCCCGACGAGCATATTCCGGTCGCCGAGATCGATGACGAGACCGTCCGCGCAATCGATGGCCGGATCCTGCATCTGCGCCCCACGCCGCGTGTGCCGGGTTCCGCCCTGTCGGACCGTTGGGACAAGCGCAAGGTGGAAGATGGCTATCTCGACCATGAGCTGGGGATCATGGTGATCGACGATTTCCTCAGTCCCGACGCTTGGCAGGAACTCCTGGCCTTCTGCCAGGACTCGACGGTGTGGTTCGCCAACCGCTATCGCAACGGTCGTCTCGGCGCCTTCTTCGGAGAGGGCTTCAATTGTCCCTTGTTAGTACAGATCGCCGAGGAGATCCGCGACGCCTTTCCCCGCGTTATCGGACGTAAGCATCCCTTGGCGCAGATGTGGGGCTACAAATACAGCCCCGTCCATTCCAGCCTCGCGCCGCATGCCGATTTCGCCGCGGTGAACGTCAATTTCTGGATCACCCCGGACGAGGCCAATCTCGATCCCGAGCATGGCGGCCTGATCATCTATGACCGCGAGGCGCCGCCGGAGTGGGAATTCGACGATTACAACAAGAACCGGGGCCGCAGGATCACCACCTTCATCTCGGAGACCGGGGCTAAATCCATCGAGATCCCGTATCGGTCAAATCGCGCGGTCATCTTCAATTCGGACCTGTTCCACGCCACCGCGAGCTGTCGGTTCAAGGAAGGCTACGAGGACCGGCGGATGAATGTGACGATGCTGTATGGCCGGCGCGGCGAGGCCGGCTGACTTTGACGGGGACATTGGCTCACATCTCTCCAGGAGGGCGAGTGGAATATCTTCTTGCAACAAAAAAGAGTGTTCATAAATAGTATTACTATAAATAGTTGTTGGCTGGCTAAGTGCGTGCGGCCACCTCTGAATGTCAGGAGCTACACGATGAGTGCCATCACCCTTCGCAACGCCACCGCGTATGTCGCTCAATATGTCATTCTCAAGGGAGAGCGGATCGTCGCGCGTCTTCCCGGCGTAGCGCCGGGCGGGGTGATGTTGGTACCGGTGGATGACGCGTTCCAAATCATCGCGACCAGCGTCATCGACGGCAATAGTTATACGTCCGCGCCGATGGAGGTTTCCGCCGCGATGGACTTCCTCGCCCAGGTGGTGCAGGTGCCGGCGCAGGGGACCTATGAGTTCCGTGTCGTGCAGACGCCCGCCAGTAGTCCGGACCAGTTGCAGTTCCAGAAGACCTGCTTGGGCCCGGTGACCTTCACCTTCTTGAAGAACGGGGTGCTCTTGCAGCGGGTGGTCGTTTCCAATTCGTTCGAGATGGTTTCCCTCACTATCGGCGGCACATTCTCGATTTACGCCGTGATCAACGGTATCACGACCGCGACCCTGACGACCGTAAATCCGAATGTTGGTGTGACGGCGGTCCAGGATACCAGTGACCTGGAGTTCGGTTATTTTACCTTAGTCCTGTCGACTGAAAGTCCGACCGTCGGCGCGAAGGCGGTCCAGGATAACAGTGACTTGGAGTCTGGTTATTTCACCCTGAACGTGACCTGATCTCGAAGCAGTCAGCGAGGAAGGGGTTTAGGCCTGACGCTCGCGCATGTCGCGGGAGATCTGCGTCACTGGATAGCCGTTCCGATGGGGATACTTGTTTCTCAGAGAGTGAGTTTGGACACCGCCTCACGGACCTGATCGCTCCACTGCGCCGCGTCGTTGGGGGCGCGCATGAAGATCACTTCGTAATTGGAACCGGTCAGCGTCGTCAGCGCCAGGCCCTGCTGCCCGTCCGGAATAGCCTGGATCCTGTCGGGCGCCAGGGCGATGGAATTGAGCGGACCGCCTTTGGATCCGACGAACACCACCTCGCCGGCGGCCGGTGCCGGGATGGTCTCGCTTTCCTCGATGCTGACCGTCTCGAACAGGCCGGAATTGCGGATTACGTCGGCGCGCCAGGTGGAGACGGCGCGGCGGAAGGCGATCAGGCCGGGCGCGCCATGAAGCTGGGCGCCGAAACCGGCCGTGTCGGGCGATAGGATAATTCGGGCGCGCTTGGCCAGCGGCTGTGCCGCGCGCGGGGGCGTGGCGGTGGCGAAGCGCTGCGCCAGAAAATCCTTCGCCTTGGCGACATCGGCATATTCGACGCCATTGATGTTGTAGAAGGTCTCACGGCCATAATAGGCCGCCAGCACCACATCGTTATGCCAGCCGGCATAATCCTTGACCGAGGTAAGGGTGGTGGCCGCCCCCTTGGCCCAGACCGACAAGGTCTGATTAAGCGCGGCGAGGCGTTGGCGCGGCCCGGTAGCACCATAGGCGGCCATCAGCTGCCCATCCTCGATCCACAGCATGAAGCCGGGCGTGGCGCCGGCGGGACGTCCGTCGGCCTGCGCGTCGCGGTGGATTTCTATCGACTCGAACAGTTTGGCGCGGCGCAGGGCCTCGACCTGCACTTCGGGCAAGAAAGCGCTGCAAGCCTGGTTCGGCGACAGGGACTGGATGCGGGCGGGCGCCGGAAGATGGAGCTCAGCCGGAGCGCCCAGCGGCTTGTCGGTGGGCGTCACCGTCGTCAGATCGACCTCGAAGGAGGCGAGGGATGGTGGTGAGCCGCACCGGACCATCATGGATTTGCCGTCCGGCCCGAGCTGGAAAGCCGATCCCGGCGGAAGCTGCATCTGCTGCGCGGGCTGCGCCCAAGCGCCGATCTGCAGACTCATGGCAATAACGGCCGATACAAGCTTTCCCGCACTCTTGCGCGTCATCGATGGACTCCCCCAACGTAGATACTTACTTCCGCCCGAATAGCCGCTCGATATCCGACAGCTTCAGCTCGACATAAGTCGGGCGGCCATGATTGCACTGGCCGGAATGAGGCGTCGCCTCCATCTGGCGCAGCAGCGCGTTCATCTCGGCGGCGTTCAGTTTGCGCCCCGCCCGCACGCTGCCATGACAGGCCATGGTGCCGCAGATGGCGCCCAAGCGTTCCTGCAGGGCCATCGCCTCGCCCCATTCGGCCAGCTCTTCGGCCATGTCGGCGACCAGTCCCTTGATGTCGCCGTCGCCCAGCAAGGCGGGCACTTCCCGCACGATGACCGCGCCGGGGCCGAAACCCTCGATCACTAATCCCAGTTTGGCCAGTTCGTCCTGGCGCGACAGCAAACGATGCACGGCGGTCTCGTCCAGCTCGACCACTTCGGGGATCAGCAATCCCTGGCGGGCGATGCCGGTGCCGGCCAGCGCTTCCTTCATTTTCTCATAGACCAGCCGCTCATGGGCGGCATGCTGGTCGACGATCACCAGGCCATCGGCGGTCTGGGCGATGATATAGGTGTCATGCACCTGGCCGCGGGCGATGCCCAACGGATACTCGATCGCCGGCATCGGCTCGGCCACCACCGCCTGGCCGAAGGGGGCGGGCGAAGCCGGCTCCGCCAGGGTGATCGGCGCTTGAGCCATGGCGGCGGCCCACAGGGTCTCGCTGGAGGGGCGCGGCGGCTGCCAGCCGGAGAAGTGGGATTGCGCCGGCTGCGACGGCATCGTCATGCCGCCGGGCCGCCAGGATGATAATGGGCCAAGCCCGGTGGCCGGCGCGCTGGCGCGGTGGCCGGCGGCGGCGAGGGCATGTTTCAGTCCGCCGACGATCAGGCCGCGCATCAGGCCGGGATCGCGGAAGCGCACTTCGGCCTTGGCGGGGTGGACATTGACGTCCACCTCGGTGGTGGGCAGCTCGACGAACAGCGCAACCACGGCGTGCCTGTCATGGGCCAGCACGTCGGCATAAGCGCCGCGCACCGCGCCGTTGAGCAGCTTGTCGCGCACCGGGCGGCCATTGACGAACAGATATTGCTGCGCCGAGGTCGCCTTGTTGAAGGTGGGCAGGCCGATGCGGCCGATCAGGCGCAGACCCTCGCGTTCGGCCTCGACCTCGACCGAGGCCTTGGCGAAATCGCGGCCCAGAATGGCCGACAGGCGTTCGAGCCGCGCCGTCTCGTCGTCGCCCTGGCAGGCCGGCAGCGACAGCAGCGCGCGGTTGTTCTCCGACAGGGTGAAGCCGACGCGCGGATGAGCCATGGCCAGGCGCTCCAGCGCGTCCTTCACATGGCCGGTCTCGGCGCGCGGGGTTTTCAGGAATTTGAGGCGGGCCGGGGTGGCGAAGAACAGGTCGCGGACTTCTATGCGACTTCCCTGCGGATGGGCGGCCGGCTCGGGCTTGCCCTTGCGGCCGCCTTCGACCAGCAGGGTCCAGGCGCTGTCGGCGCCCTTGGGCCGGCTGGTCAGGCGCAGGCGCGCGACCGATCCGATCGACGGCAGGGCCTCGCCGCGGAAGCCCAGATGATGGATGGCCAACAGATCGTCGTCTGGCAGCTTCGAGGTCGCGTGGCGCTCTACCGCCAGCTCCAGCTCGTCCGGGCTCATGCCGCAGCCATCGTCGGTGACGCCGATCAGCGCCTGTCCGCCCTCGGCCAGGGTGACGTCGACGCGGCTGGCGCCGGCATCGATGGCGTTCTCGACCAGTTCCTTGACGGCGGAGGCGGGGCGTTCGACCACTTCGCCGGCGGCGATCTGGTTGACGAGGTTGGCGGGGAGGAGGCGTATCGGCATGGGGGACAATAACCTAGTCAGAGATCGTAAGGTATGCGAACAGAGGGATCGCCGTGGGGGAAATCTTTACGGTTTCGGGTGACGAGCAGGCTTCCCGTTTCTTGCGCTGAAGCCCAGATGATCGCGTCAGGCAACTTGATGCGATGGGCTTGGCGCAACGTCACCGCCCGTTGCGCGATTTTGCCGTCTAATCCGATCACGTCGAAGCCGGCCAGGAAATCCCGGGTGGCCCGTTCTACTGTCGGCGGTGCGCCTACAAGCACTTCCATCCAGGTCACTATGCTGATGGCTTTGTCCTGATAGAGGGCGATTTCTTCTCTCGCCCGGGGGATGGCATTGAGGAAGTCGATCAAGATATTGGTGTCGAAAAGAGCTTTCACCATTCGCTACGCAGCTTTTCCTGATAGACCAGCCCATCGACTTTCTGGTCTCCCCACAGACCGAAGGCGTCAGTTTGGCGTTCCTGGCGATGCTTGGTGAGCAAGTCGTCGACGGCATGGCGGATCAGGGCCGCCCGCGAAGTCTTTTCCCGTTTTGACAATTCGTCCAAGGCCTTGAGCTGGCCGTCGCCGATCTCGGTAAGGATTCTCATTGAGAGCTCCGATATATGATATCATCATCATATATCATTTTGTTTGATCGAACAATCTGGACGCGCTGGCCATGACCCCTTATCTTCGCCGGTCCGCGAGAAAAGGGGACCATCCGCATGACCATTCCTTCGGTGGCAGACCTGCTGGCCAACAACCGCGCCTGGGCGGAGGGCATGACCCGCGCCGATCCGGGTTTTTTCAAGCGCCTGGTGTCGCAACAGACTCCGGCCTATTTCTGGATCGGTTGTTCGGACAGCCGGGTGCCGGCCAACGAGATCGTCGGCGTCGATCCGGGCGAGATGTTCGTCCATCGCAATGTCGCCAACCTGGCGCCGCCGCAGGACGCCAATTACCTGTCGACGCTGCAATATGCCGTCCAGGTGCTGAAGGTCAGCCATATCCTGGTGGTCGGCCATTATGGCTGCGGCGGCGTGCTGGCGGCGCTGCAGAATCTGCGGCTCGGCCTGATCGATCACTGGCTGTCGCCGATCCGCACGCTGGTGCGCGACAACCAGGCCGAATTGCTGGCCCTGCCGACCGAGAAGGCGCGGCACGACCGATTGTGCGAATTGAACGTGATGCGCCAGGTCGAGAACGTCGCCACCAATCCCTTCGTGCAGGAAGCCTGGGAAAAGGGCGCAGACCTGACCGTGCATGGATGGTGTTATTCAATAGAAAACGGCCTGGTGACCGATCTCGAGTCCCAGATCAGTCGGATTGACGATGTTGCCGCTCTGCGGCAACGCACAAGGAGAATCAAGTGACCGAAGAGCTGGCGTCCCTGCGCGCCGCCATCGCCGAGGAACAGGCCAGCCTGTCCCGACATCCCGTTTTCGCCGCGCTGCAAAGCGTTGACGATCTGCACCGTTTCATGGAGTGGCATGTCTTCGCCGTGTGGGACTTCCTGTCGCTGCTCAAAAGGCTGCAGCGCGATCTCACCTGCATGACCCTTCCCTGGACGCCCCCCGCGAATGCGCGCGCGGCTCGACTGATCAATGAGATCGTGCTGGGTGAGGAAACCGATCTGTTGCCGGATGGCAGCGCATTGAGCCATTTCGAGCTCTATCGCCGGGCGATGGATGAGGTCGGGGCCGATGCCGGCTGTATCGACGCTTTCCTCGACTGCCTGGCCCAGGGAGTCTCGCTGGAAGCGGCGATCGCCCGCGCCAGCGTGCCGGCCCCGGTCGCCTCTTTCGTTCGCTCTACCCTCAAGACCGCCGTTTCCGGCGATCTCGACCAGGCGCTGGGCAGCTTCTTCCATGGCCGCGAGAACGTCATCCCCGCCATGTTCTCCGGCTTGCTGACGCAATGGGGCATGACGCGGGAACAGGCACCCCTGTTCGTGCATTATCTCGAACGTCACATCGAGGTCGATGCGGAGCAGCATGGCCCGGCCGGCGCGATCCTGATCGAGGAAGTGGTGGGCGAGGATCCCGTCCGGCGGCAGGCGCTGCTCACCGCGGCGCTGGCGGCGCTGAGGCAGCGCGCCGCTCTGTGGGACGGTCTGCTGACCCATCTGTCGGGTCAGGCCGCCGCGGCGCAATAAACTTTTCGGTAAGTCGGAAAGGGTTAAACTGGGGCATCGGAGGATTCGATGCTGAAATTCATCGGCAAGGCGCTGGCCGGCATGGTGCTGACCAAGGAGGCCCGCCATGCGGCTGGCGGATTGGCCAAAAGCGCGGTGCGCACCGCCGCCCAGAAGATACAGGCCGGGCCGGACAGTCCCGACGCCAGGGCGCAGGCTATCGCCCAGGCTCAGGCGCAGGGCGCCGCGCTCGTCACCCCCGACCGCGCGGAACTGATCCGCCAGGCGATGGCGGTCCGCGCCGCCAAGCAGACCCTGCTGGCCGATCTCAATGACGAGGACCGCGCCAAGCTGGTGGCCACCGCCATGCGCGCCTTCCTCAATGAAAGCAAACCCAAGGAGTGACGGAAGACTCCTCCCTGGCCGCCGACATTCGCGCCGGCCGGCGGCGCGCCCTGGCCCGCGCCATCACCCTGGCGGAGTCGACCCGCGCCGATCACCGGGCCACGGCCGAAGCGCTGATGGCGGACTTGCTGGCGTACGCCGGCAAGTCGGTGCGCGTCGGCATCAGTGGGATCCCGGGCGCTGGAAAATCCACCTTCATCGAGGCCTTTGGCGGCCATCTGATCGAACGAGGTCATAAAGTGGCGGTCCTGGCGGTCGATCCGTCGAGTCCGCGCTCGGGCGGCTCGCTGCTGGGCGACAAGACCCGCATGGAAACCCTGTCGCGCGACGAGCGGGCCTTCATCCGCCCGACTCCGACCGGGGGATCCTTAGGCGGCGTGGCGCGGCGCACGCGCGACGCCATCCTTTTGTGCGAGGCGGCCGGCTTCGACGTGATCCTGGTCGAAACCGTGGGAGTCGGCCAATCCGAATTCGCCGTGGCCGATATGGTCGATATGTTTCTGTTGCTGCTGGTGCCGGGCGGCGGCGACGAATTGCAGGGGCTGAAGAAGGGCATCGTCGAGATCGCCGACGCGGTGGTGGTCAACAAGGCCGATGGGGACCTCACTGCCGCGGCCGACCGCGCGGTGCGCGACTATCGCAGCGCGTTGCATCTGCTGCGCGGCGCGTCCGACGCCTGGACGGTGCCGGTGCTGCGCTGCTCTGCCCTCACGGGGGAGGGAATCGCCGAGGTGGGGCGTACCGTCGAGGCGTTTGCCGAGACCATGAAAAAGGTGGGAGACTTCGAGGCCAAGCGCAGCGATCAATCGTTGCGCTGGCTGTGGCAGGAGGTCTCGGAAGAGTTGCTGGCGCGCTTTCGCGCGGATCCCTGGGTGGCGGAGCGCAAAGGCGCGGCCGAGCAGGCGGTTGCCGCCGGGCGGATGATGCCGGCCATGGCGGCCGAGACTTTGTTAAAAGGCTTTCTCGACAGAACGCGGCAAAATTGCATTAATGGCGTTCGAGAGGCGGAGAGTGGGTTGTTCGGATGAACGGTACGGCGGAAGAAAATCGGCTTAAGCGCGAACTTGTCGGGCTGTTCGGACATCTCAATAAGCTGCGTCGGGAACTTGCGTCTCTGCATGGCGGCGAGGAGCATAATTTCGTCTCCATGTCCGAAACCTTGGACGACATCGTCAAGAACACCGAGAACGCCAGCAACACCATTCTCGAAAGCATGGAATCGATCGACGAGGAGGTCGGGACCTTGCGCGCGAGCGGCGATCCGGCGGTGGTCGCAGCGGCTGGCCGCATCAACGACCGGGTCAACGAAGTGTTCGAGGCCTGCTCGTTCCAGGATCTGACCGGCCAGCGCATCTCGCGTCTGGTCAAGGGGCTGACCTTCATAGAAGAACGGGTCAATGCGATGATCCGCGTCTGGGGCCGCGACGAGATCTCGAAGGTGATTGACGAGGTCAAGCAGGTGCAGACCGAAAAGACCGAGGATCAGCTGCTTTTGCACGGTCCGCAGAGCGAGTCCAAGGCGATCGACCAGTCGGAGGTCGACAAGCTTTTCAGCCAGGATGACATCGACAAGCTGTTTGGCTGATTTTCCCTTGACTCGGGGGCGGGCACCCCCTAAAAAGCCCATCTTTCGCCGGCCTGTCGCCGGACCCAGAGATTTTGAAGAGGGTTTATCATGTCGCGCCGTTGTCTGATTTCCGGCAAAGGTGTGCTGACCGGCAACAACGTCAGCCATGCCAACAACCGGACCCGTCGCCGCTTCCTGCCCAATCTGCAGGAGACCAGCGTGCTGAGCGACGCCCTGAACCAGATGGTTCGCCTGCGCGTCACGACCCGTGGTCTGAAGACCATCGAGATCAATGGCGGCATCGACGCCTTCCTGCTGTCTGTCAATGACAGCAAGCTGTCGGAAGAGGCCCTTCGCCTGAAGCGTCGCGTCCAGCGCGCCCTGGAGAAGAAGGCCGCCTAATTCGGGCAGTCTGATCCAACAAAAAACCCCGCTTCGAAAGAGGCGGGGTTTTTTGTTGTCTACTGTTTCTCCCCCGCCCCACCTCGGCTTTCGCCTCTCTCCTGGACGTCATCCCCCGGGCTTCGACCCGGGGATCCACGTGGCAGCGTTCTGCAGGCCTCGGGGAGTGGGCGAGGTCCGCATCCAGTGCTTCGCCGCCTCAGCGACA
>Ga0302314_10017821_pt1 | contig 11874 bp, 8 predicted proteins | sample III_Palsa_N2_3_FD_200533 | JGI IMG/M metagenome (GOLD analysis project Ga0302314, IMG submission 200533) | Peat permafrost microbial communities from Stordalen Mire near Abisko, Sweden - III_Palsa_N2_3 | ecosystem: Environmental > Terrestrial > Soil > Palsa > Peat permafrost | place: Sweden...
GCGCCGCGGTCGCGGTCAGCTACGACCGCCCCGGCTTCAGCCGCGAGGTGGTGATCCCCGTGACCGGCACGCCGGGCGCCATCTACCTGATGCACACCGCGAACGCGGTCGGGCCCTCGCAGCTCGGCGCGAGCCTGCGCTTCGGCTATGCGGATGGCTCGACGCGCATCCTCTACCTCAAGCAGGGCGTGCACTTCAGCGGCTGGTGGTTCCCCGCTCTGCGCGGTCCCGACGCCGGCATCGCCTGGCAGGGGCCCAATGGCGTGGTCGGGGATGTCGGCGTGAGCTGGGTGTGCATCGCCAATCCGCAACCGACCGTGGCCCTGACCGCGCTGACCGTGGCCGCGACCGAGGAGGGGGCGATCTATGCGCTGCTGGCCCTGACCCTCAGCGACCGCATGCCCTACCACGAACCGGGGCCGATCTCAACGGGTGGCCCGGACCAGTGGTCGGCGGGCTTGTGCCTGCATGCGCTCATGGAAGGCGTGGCCGGGATCAAGGATCTGGATCGCGCCTACCACCAGGTGCGCGTCTCGCCGCGCTGGAGCGCGGCCGGGGTCCAGACGGTCAGCGTCACCGCGCGCTACGGCGCGGGCACGGGCTACGTCAGCTACCGCTACGCGCATCAGGCCACCCAGCGCACCATCAGCGTGACCCTCACCGGCAGCGGTGACGGCGGGGTGCTGCGCGTCCTGCTGCCGCCATCCGCCACGGGGGCGGTCAGCGCCCAGCGTGACGGCCAGACCGTGCCGGTCGGCGAGGAGCGCGTCGAGCAGTCGCGCTACGCGACGGTGCCGATCGCGCCGCGCACGCCCAGCCGCATCGTTGTGCGCTACCAGGACGGCTAGGCGGTGCGGGCGCCGCGCGCCCGGCGGGGATGGTAGCGGGCGCGCAGCCGTCGCGGACTGCGTCTGGACTTCAGTCCCACGCCGTAAGGCTTCGACCATGTCTGCCCTCCCGCCGGCGCTGCCCTGGCAGATGTTCTTCACGCAGCAGGCGCTGACCGAGGCGCAGGGCTTCGTCGAGACCAACAAGGTCGGCGGGCTCGATACGCACGACACCATGGTCAATGGCATCGTCTTCGCCCCGCGCCGCTCCTACCATCCCGGCATCATGTTCATCGGCCCGATCGTCGGCTCGGACCGCGTGCTGAAGGTCACGGAGCTCATGAGCGAATGCGAATGCGCCGAGGCGCGCGAGGGCTGCAGCCACAGTGCGGCGATCATCATGGGCTTCTGCGAACTGCAGGAGTTCCGCGAGCCGCCGCCGCAGGAGCTGCGCCAGCTGCGCGACAGCCTGCCGCCCGAAGCCGCCATCCCCTGGGTCGAGCCGCGGTCCACGGCCGAGCAGGACGCGGAAGTCGACAGTGCGCGCTCGCGCGGCTCCTTCCCGCTGACCCCCAAGGGGCCGCCCGGCGCGGCGCTCGACCCGGCCATGCCGGCCCTGGCGCGGCGCTACATGCGCTCCGACCACCCGGCGATGCATGTCGAGCACTGGCTCAACCAGAATTTCGCCAAACCCGAACTCGATCCCGACCGGATGCTGACCTTCCACCTCATCGCCCCGGATGCGGACGCGCGCGCCGGGAGCCACTGGGGTCTCGAGCTGGTCCTGGCCAAGCGCCTGAAATCCGGCCTGCTGGGGGTGCGCAAGCGGTACAACCACATCAGCGAGGCGATCGGCCGCATCGAGCTGCAGTCGCCGGGCGACCAGCAGATCGTCTACCAGCTCGCGGCGCTGGTGAATGCCGCGGGCGGGGGCTGGCAGTCGCAGGTGCAGCTCGATGCGCGCGATGGCGCCAGTGGCGACCTGCTCGAGCGCATCATCGCCAGCGGCCGGGCCTTCGCCGAGGACTTCAGCCATCCGCTCGCGCTCGGCCCGGTGCGCGCATTGCGTCCCGTGTGGGCCGAGCAGGAGGGCGCCTGGCGCATGACCTTCCAGGCCGAGGACGGCTCGACCCCGCGCCTGATCCCGGTCCAGCCGCCGTGGTACATCACCGACGGGCAATGCGGCCCGATCAGCGTGCCGGTGCCCGAGGCGCACCTGCCCGGTCTGGCGGTCATGCCGCCGGTGCCCGACGCGCTGATCGCAACCGTCGCGGCACGACTGCGTCGTCTGATGCCGAACCTGCCCGAGCCGCCGCTGGCGACGCGCCTGGCCGTGCTGCCGCAGGGGCGGCTGCTGCGCGTGCATGCGCGCCTCGCCTGGAGCGTGCCGCCGGTCGCACCGGTCGCGGGCGCGCGTCCGGTCGAGCGCCAGGAGCAGGTCGAGGTGCTGTGCGTGCTGTTTCGCTATGGGAGCCTGTTGTGCGCGCCGGGCGGCAGCGCGCCGCTGATGGACGACGCGGGTGAACCGGTGCTGCGCGACACGCTCACCGAGCTGGCCCTGGTCAACCAGCTCACCCAGCTCGGGCTGATGCCGTTGGGCGAGCTCAGCGGCCCCTTGGGGTTGCGCGTGGCTGGCCGTCTGCCCGGACCGGCGCCGTGCTGGGTGGCGCGCGCCACCCTGGTGCAGGCGGCCTCCGGAGCCGACTATCGCGTAGCGCCGATGCTCCTGGCCGCCCTGGTGGCCAGCGGCTGGGAGGTCACCGGCGAGGGACCAGCCATCCCGGCGATCAGCGCGGCGGCGATCGAGGCGCGCTTCGACGAGCCCGAGGAGGGCGGCACGCGCGACTGGTTCCAGCTGGCCCTCGGGGTGCGCTTCGGCACGCAGCGCGTCGACCTGGGGCCGGTGTTGATGCGTTTGCTGGAATACGGCGATGCGGCGTTGGCGGGACTGCCGCGGGTGGTGGTCGATGGCGCGCACTGGATCTGCCTGGGACTGCCCGACGGCACGGTGGTGCGCGTGCCCGAGGAGCTCTTGACCCGGCTGGTGTCGCATCTCCTGGCGCTCTACGACCGGCCGCCGGGCGTCGAGGGCTGGCGCACCGACCCCTGGCAGGCCCTGACCCTGCAGGGCCTGCTCGGGCTGGAGGTGCAGTCGACCGCGCGCCTGGACGACCTGGTCGCCAAGATCAAGAACCTGCGCGCGCCGGGGGAGGCGCCGCTGCCACCAGGCTTCACCGGGGAGCTGCGCGCCTACCAGCGGGCCGGGCTAGCATGGATGACCCTGCTGCGCGCCGCCGGCGCGGGCGGGATCCTGGCCGACGACATGGGCCTGGGCAAGACCGTGCAGGCCATCGCCCACATCTGCGCCGAGCAGGCCGCGGGACGCCTGGTCGGCCCGGTCCTGGTGGTCGGCCCGGCGAGCATGGTCGGCACCTGGCGGCGCGAGCTCGAGCGCTTCGCCGCCCACCTGACGGTGCTGGTGCAGCATGGCGCGGCGCGCACCCGCGATCCCGCCACCTTGAAGGCCGCGCAGGTGGTGATCACCACCTATGCGACCTTGCTGCGCGATGCGGACCTCGCCGGCAAGGTCCTGTGGTCGCTGATCATCGCCGATGAGGCGCAGTTCATCGCCAACCCGTCGGTCAAGAGCGGCCAGGCGCTGCGCGGCTTGCGCACCAGCGGGCGCCTGGCCATGACCGGCACGCCGCTGTCCAACCACCTGGGCGAACTGCATACCCTGATGCACTGGGTGATGCCCGGGGTGCTGGGCAGCGCGGCGCGCTTTGAGACCTCCTTCCGCACCCCGATCGAAAGCCGTGGCGATGCGGCGCGCGCCGAGCTGCTGCGGCAGCGCATCGCGCCCTTCCTGCTGCGCCGCACCAAGGAGGCGGTGGCCCCGGACCTGCCACCGCGCAGCGAGTCGCAGATCACCGTCACCCTCGAGGGCGCGCAGCGCGCGCTCTACGAGAGCGTGCGCCTGGCCATGGACCAGCGCATCCGCGCGGTGGTCGCGACCAAGGGCCTGGCGCGTTCGCGCATCGAGGTCTTCGAGGCGCTGACCACGCTGCGCATCTGCTGCTGCGACCCGCGCCTGGTCAAGCTGCCGTCGGTCGCCGCGAGCCGCGCGGCGGCCGCAGCCGCCGGCGCCCCACCCGCCGCCGTCTCCTCGGCCAAGCTCGAGTGGCTGCGCGAGAACCTGCCGCAGCTGATCGAGGATGGGCGGCGCATCCTGCTCTTTAGCCAGTTCACCAGCTGGCTGGATCTGGTCGAAAGCGACGTCCTGACGCCTCTGGAGATGACCTGGCTGCGCCTCGACGGCTCGACCCGCGACCGCGAGACGCCGGTGCGGCGCTTCCAGTCCGGGGGCGCGCCGCTGTTTCTGCTGTCTTTGAAGGCTGGCGGCACCGGATTGACGCTGACCGCGGCCGACACGGTGATCATCGCCGATCCCTGGTGGAATCCCGCCGCCGAGGACCAGGCCGCGGATCGCGCGCACCGCATCGGCCAGGACAAGCCGGTCTTCATCTACCGCCTGGTCACCCAGGACACGGTCGAGGAACGCATCCTGGTCCTGCAGGAGCGCAAGCGCGAGCTGATGGCCTCGATGCTCGACGCCTCGGGCCAGGCCCTGCCGGGACTGAGTGATGCGGATCTCGACGCGCTTCTGGCGCCGCTGCCGGACTGACGTGGCACAGGCGAGAGCCGCTTAGCGCGCGCGCGGTGCCGGCGCTGCCGCCGCTGCCGGTTTGCGTCCCCATTCGCCGCCGGCCTGGAAGCGCGTCGCGGCCTCGTCGCCATAGCGCACGCAGGCCGCATCGATCGCGGCCAGCAGCTGCGCGCGCGTCTGGCCCGCGGCCTCGCGCGTGGCCGGGATCACCGTCTGGCACTCGAGCGCATCGAGGTAGCGCGCCGCGGCCAGGAGCTGGGCCTCGTCCTCGCGCGGGATGGCCAGAAAGCCGTGCTTGTCGGCATGGATCAGCTGATCCGGCTGCACGCTGCGACCGAAGACCTCGACCGGGCAGCCCCAGCGCACCGGGGTCGAGTGCGCGTGGCCGACCGCCAGCTGCCGCGCCAGGGCCTTGAAGCCGACCGCCTTCATGTCATCGAGGTCGCGGATCGCGCCGTCGATGATCGTGCCGACGCAGCCCAGGGCGCGATGGATGCCGCTGTTGACCTCGCCCCAGAAGGCGCCCACCGCATGCGGCCGGTCGAGATCCTGGACCACGACGATGGTCGGTCCGGGGAGACTCGCGATGTAGCGGCGGTACGCGGCCCAGGCCCCGGGATGGGCGGCGGCATGCGCGGCGTTCGAAGGCTCGATGATCACCGTCGCCGCATAGCCGACCATCGCCCCCATCTCCGGCATGAAGTCGGTGACCGGTTCGCGGTTGAAGCCGGTCGTGGCGATCGGCTGCGCGGTGATGCGCTCCCAGCCATTGTAGATGGTGGGCGTGTTCCAGCGCCGCAGCTCCAAGAGGTCGCTGTGCGGCAGGTGGCGCGAGGCGGGGAGGGGGACGGTCGACATGGGTCTCCTTGGGAGCTGCGGGAAGGGCGTTCAGGTCTGTGCGTGGTGCGCGTCAGCTGCGCATCAGCTGCGCATCAGCTGCGCGCCAGCTGCGCGGCTGTCGGCAGGCTGGCGAAGTCCCGATACGGCAGCTGCAGGTGCACCGCATGCTGCCAGCGGTGCGGGATGAAGAGGTGCAGCACCCCATCCACCGCCAGCACGTCGATGTAGGAACACTGGTGGTCGCGCCAGGCATTGCCTTCGTTGCGCGGATCCTCCTCCAGGGCATTGGCCAGGACGAAGCGCGGCTCGCTCCAGGTCCGTCCCCCATCGCGGGACGCCGACAGCCACAGCTGGGCGCGGTCGGTCATGGCCGAGCGGTTGAAGTGGCTGCCGGTGTGGCTGTTGTGGTGGAAGGCCAGGAGGGTCTCCCCGTCCTCGGCCATGAAGAGCATCGGCGGCGCGTCCGGATGGACCAAGACGGAGGGCTCGGGCTCGCTCCAGGTCAGGCCGTCATCGAGGCTGCGGGTCTGCCAGATGCGCCCAGTCGTGGTGCGCGCCTGGGCGTAGATCTCGTCCCCGCCAAGGCTGATCGGGCGCATCTCGTCCATGCGTCCCGAGGCAGCCACGAACCAGCCGTCCGGTCGCGGACGCGGCCGCACCGTCCAGGTCGCGCCGCGGTCGGCGCTGCGCAGCAGGTACTGGCGCGTGCTGGTGGTCGGCCAGCCATCGCTATGCGGGAACCACTTGGTGCCGGTGTGCGCGCTGATCAGCCAGGTGCCGCGGGCGGTCTCGGTCATGCGCTGCACCGACATGCCCTGGAAGCCCGGATCGTCGACCGGGTCGATGTAGTGGACCTCCGACCAGGTATGCCCGTCATCCTCGGAGCGGCGAAAGCCGATCGCCGCGTTCTCGACCCCATTGAAGCGGTCGAAGCGTGGCTGGGTCCCGAAGCAGTAGAGGCTGCGCGTGCCGCGCGGGATGAGCGGCACGAAGCCATGCTGGTTGAACTCCTGGTCGAAGGGCACGAACGGCGCCGACCAGCTCTGCCCGCGATCTTGTGAGCGCAGCGCCAGCATGCGGTTGACCTTGATCATCTGGCCGCCGTAGTGGCCGTTGGGGCCGACGCGGTTGGTGTTGGCCAGGCTGTCGGGGAACATCAGCAGGAAGTCCCCGTTCGGAGTCACCGTGCAGCGCGTCTCGTACAATCCGCCGAAGGGATTGCTGTAGAGCCTGGTCCCGGTCATGCCGCGGGGCAGCACCAGCCCGAGCTCCTCGTCGCTGCGGAACCCAGCCGGCAGCCGGCTGCGCGCGACCATGGTCTGATCGATGCGGATGTGCGCTGCGAGCGGGCGTTCGAGGTGCAGGAGGTCGGTCATGGCGGTGATCCCGGGCGGTGTGTGGACGCCTGGCATCGTACGCATGCGCGACTGGTGCTGCCTAGGGTAATAACCTCACCGGATGGGATGTTCGTAATGCGCCACGCGGCGGATGGCTGCCTCGGCAGCGCCACCGACAGCACCTGCACGATGCCCTAGGGTCCCATGGCCCCATTCCTCCATTCCCCCGCTCCTCCATTCACCGATTCACCGATTCACCGATTCACCGATTCACCGATTCACCGTGCAGACCATGCCTGGTTCTCAGCACCAGAGCGTCGCGCAGTCCGTCACGGCTGCGTCGGCGCCTGCTCCTTGCACCCCGCGGGCGAGACCAGGAAGTGGTGCATGTTGACCTTGACGTCCAAAGCGTCGTCGTCGATCGAGGCATAGCAGGCGATCGTGCACGGCTTGCCATCGATCGGGATGGGGTGGTACCAGGTGTAGCTGGCGTGGTACGGGCTGTCGCTCGAGTAGGGCTGCGTGCCGGTCATCATGATCGCCGGCAGCACCACGGCGGCCGCGTCGAGGCTGCCGGGCGCGGTGAAGACGCGGTGCACCGGACGGTAGCCGAAGCCGTCGCGCAGCTGCGCCTCCTGGTCGGAGCCGCTCGGGTTGCAGCCGGTCATGACCGCGAAGTCGATGACCTTCTGCTCGCGCGAGCCGGCCAGGGTCTCGTAATAGATGCGGTTGCGGCGCAGGTGCTCGGAGAGGTCCCCGCCGGTCACGGAGTCGCTGAGGACCCCCGGGGCGAAGTAGGTGCCGGAGCTGTGGCCATGGATGATGACGGTGCTGGTGATGCCCGCGGCGAGGCGGTCCTCGGCCGGCCAATGGCTGAGGATCGAGCGCACCGGCTCAAGCAGTTCCGGATTCAGGCACACCAGCAGGATCGGCGAGGGACCCGGCGCGATCAGGTAGGCATGCACCTGCTCGGTCATGTCGGTGGGCCTGGCCACCTCCTGGACCACGGCCCCGCCTGGCTCGCTGGACTGGGATGCGGCCTGGGCCGGTTCGCGCTGCGCCACCGTCAGGGTGGCATCGCTACCGCCGGCGCTGGACGCCTCCTGGTGCCGGCTCGGCGCGAGTTGCGCCGCGGCGGCCGCGGCGCCGGCATCGGCGTGCTCATGGAGCTTCTCCACGTCCACGGCGTGGGCCGAGCTGCTGGCCAGCGCGACCAGGCGGCTTTGCAGCTGCGCCAGGGTCTCATGCTCGGGGGCCACGACATTGTAGGTGCGCCACAAGACCAGGACCGCCTCATCGCGGGCGCTGGCCTCGGCGTCGGCGGGGCTCAGCGCAGCGGTCCCGGTCAGCGCACGGTAGGCGGTGCGCAAATCCGCCAGCTCCTCACCGGGGGTGACGCTCTGGCCATGGGTCTGCAGGTAGTCGATCAAAGCCAGGCGCTCGCCCAGGCCGAGCGGATCGGGGACCTGGGTGGCGGCGTCCGCTGCGTTCACCCCGTTCGCCGCTGCGGCCGCATTGGCAGCATCAGCCGCATCAGCCGCGTCGAGCCGGACCAGGACGGTAAGCAGCAGCAGCCAGCGCACAGCCATGGGGAAGGATACGTCCAAAACCCGGTCACGGCCACTGGCCGCACGTGGTCAGACCCTCCCAGGGCCCGCAACTAGCGCAGCAGCAGGATTCCCATGCGGCGCCGGCCCCACAGGGCCAGGCCGAGCACCAGTGCGGTGCCCGAACCCAGGCCGCAGGGCAGGCCGCTGCTGCCGCTCGAGGTGCCGGCGGCGCCCCCGGTGGTGGTGCCCGTGGTGGTGGCGGTCGCAGTCGCGGTGGCGGTGGTGGTGCCGGTCGTGGCGCTGCCGGCATAGATGCTCAGCGTCGCCGTGGCCGAACCCTGGTAGTTGGCCTGGGTGACGGTCGCGACCACGGTGTAGCTGCCGGTGGCGGTCGGCGCGGTGGTCGAATTGTTGTAGGTGGTGCGGGTGCTGACGCCGCTCGGGTCGGTGGTGACCGTCACCGGACGCGGCTCGCCATCGAACTGCTGCGAGAGATTGGAGATGGTGACGGTGACGTCGGTGGTGCGCAGCAGGGTCGGCGCATCCAGGACCCCGTCCGCGGCGCGGGCCGTGCCCGCCAGGCCCAGCGCCAGGAGGAGCATCAGCGACAGCCTACCGAGCCCTGCTGGGCAACGACACGCGACGGCAGGGCGATGGGACATGAGCGGGGCCATCATGGGCCCGACGCTAGCCAGGTCCACCGCAGCATCACCAGCGCGCGTGCCTCGCGCGTGAGACCATCCGTGACGCCCTCACGCCTTGGCGCCCGCGGCCAGGGCGCGGGTAAGCAGGTCCTCGGCCTGGAGGAAGAGCGCCGCGGGCACATCGGCGCCGGCGGCGACCGCGTTCTCGGTGACCTGGGCCGGGCGGCTGGCGCCGATGATCGCCGCGGCGACCGCGCTGTCGCGCAGCACCCAGGCCAGCGAGAACTGCGACAGGCTCAGTCCGACCGAGGCGGCGAGCGGCTTGATGTCCTGGATCGCCTGCAGGACCGGGCGGGCCAGCCATTCCTTGGGGAAGTAGTGGCCCATCTGCGAGCTGTTGGCGCGCGAATCGGGCGGGGTCGGCTGGTCGGGCAGGTACTTCCCGGTCAGCACCCCCTGGCCGAGCGGCGACCACACGATCTGCGAGATGCCATTGGCCTTGCAGAGCGGGATCACCGCCTGCTCGGGAGCGCGCCACAGCATCGAGTACTGCGGCTGGCTGGAGACGAACTGGGTCACTCCCGTCATGCTGATCGCGGCCTGGATCTTGTCGGCCGGCCATTCCGAGAAGCCGATGTAGCGGACCTTGCCCTGGCTGACCGCATCGGTCAGCGCGCGCATCGTCTCCTCGAGCGGGGTCTCGGGATCGTAGCGGTGGCACTGATAGAGGTCGATGTAGGGAGTGCGCAGACGCTTCAGCGAGGCGTCCAGCTGCTTCACTACCTGGGTGCGCGACAGGCCCTTGTCGGTCGGCGACATCGGGAAGAAGAGCTTGGTGGCCAGGACATAGGAGGAGCGCTCCACCGCGGCGAGCACGCCGCCGAGGAAGTCCTCGGCCGCGCCCTTGCCGTAGCCGTTGGCGGTATCGATGAAGTTGATGCCGCACGCCAATGCGGCGTGCACGCAGGCTTCGGCATTCTGCCGCTCGACCCCCACCCCATAGGTCAGCCACGAGCCGAGGGCGATCTCGGAGACCTTCAGCTCACTGGATCCGAGTTGACGATAGCGCATGGCAGGCTCCGGGCTTTGAGGTCCTGCACGGTGCATCCGTGCCTGACCCTGAGGACGCTAGCGCCTGAGCCAAGCGCGACAACCACATGGCCACACCCGCGCCACGGCCCCAAGGACCATGACGCGGGTGTGCGCGACGACTGCCACGAACGGCGCGTGACCCTTTAGCGGGCGGAGAGGTGCGCCTCGACCATCCACAGCCACTTGTCGATGCCACGCGAGATCTCGGTGCAGATATCGGCGGTGTCGGCGTCGCCCGCGTCATCGGCCTTGGCGATGGCTTCGCGCACCGTCTTGCCGAAGGTCGCCAGCGACTTGGTCAGCGCGGTGACGTGCTGGTCCTGGTTCTCGGCCTCGAGCGGATAGGCAGCCAGGGTGCTGACCTCGGCGACCGTCGTCACGCGGCCATCGACGACCCCGCCGAGCTGGACGGCGCGCTCGGCGGCCATGTCGCCATACTCGACCACATCCGCATAGACCTTGTCGAAGAGCTCATGCACGGCGATGAACGCCGGTCCGCGCACATTCCAATGCGCCTGCTTGGCATGGCGCCCGAGGTCGATGGCCTCGCCCAGCACCTTGTTGAGCAGGGCGATCATCTCCTGACGGATGTCGGCGGAGAGCGTGTTATGGGTGGTGCGCTGGTGCGTGGCGGTGCTGGTGGTGCGGGACATGCGGGGCTCCAAGGGATGTGGGACGGGTCGATGGCGCGGTCGCCATCACTACAGACCATTCCACGTCCACGTGAACCGAATCCCGGTCCAAGGTGCTACACGCCACGCTGCTGAACAGCGCATCACTGCCCGCTCGCGATGCAGTCTCGACGGCGCGCGCACCGGCTCGCTCGGTCGATGGCAGATCACCTACTCGGCGTAGGAATCGTGCGTGTCGCGACGGCTCTCGACGCCATCCTCATCGGACTCGTCGCGCTCGTCGAAGCGCGGCGCGCTGCGGACCGGGGCCGGGGCATGCGCGCGCTCATCCTGCAGCAGCGTGCGTCCGGCGGCGGTCAGGCGAAAGCGGACCGGGGCCGGAGGACCAGCGCGGCGCTGGCGCGAGCCGCCGATCGGCGCATTGGCCGAGGAGACGGCCGGCTGCGCGACCTTCTCGAGGTAGCCGCCGCTGACCAGGGCGCCCATCACCGGCAGCATGCTGGTGTCGCGGCGCGAGCGGTTGAGCAGCAGATGGATGACTGAGAGGTCCTGACCATCGCTGGCGGGCTCGAGGGCATTCAGGATCTGCAGGCGCAGGGCGTCGGGTGCAGGCGTTTCGCTCATTGGACTTCTCTCCGAGGGTTGGAACACAGATAGCTTTGATCGTGCCAATCGCAGCGGTCGGACCGGGCTCGCGCGAATGCCCGCATGGCGCGGACGATGCGCAGATTTCCGGCAACGCCGGCGGCGGCAACGGCGCACGCGGTCGTGCACAATGCATGGGTTGCCGGATGGAACCTGTCGTGCTGCAGGACTGCGACTGGTCACTGCCCTGCAGCGTCCCCTGCGCGAGTGGTCGCCGAGGCTCTCCCGGGTATTACATAACGCCGGGCGCCGACATGCGGCACCACCGCACACGTGCGGTGGAGTCCAGCTGCGCAGCGAGTGCTGCGCATGAGGACTGTCGCGGGCTTGCGACCAGGCGACAGGGAGCACCCCCCTGGGTGAGGCGCCGGTGCCTGCCCAGGGGGCGTCGGGGCACGCCGAGCGCGCCGGTCGGGCGGTCTTTCGGGACCCAGGCGCGCAACTAAGTGGAGCGCAGGTCGAAAAGTGGTGAAATAAGGACCGGTGTGTCGGTGGGCATGCCCGGCCCGTGCGATTCCTGGCGTTTTCCTCTTGGGTCCTGGGACATGTTGCTAGCATCCGAATCTCGCACGGGCCGCGCTGTTGCGGCTCTTTCGTCCGACGCCCCTGCTGTCATGGCTGAGTCAGCGTCTCACCCGGC
>Ga0302314_10017822_pt1 | contig 11874 bp, 12 predicted proteins | sample III_Palsa_N2_3_FD_200533 | JGI IMG/M metagenome (GOLD analysis project Ga0302314, IMG submission 200533) | Peat permafrost microbial communities from Stordalen Mire near Abisko, Sweden - III_Palsa_N2_3 | ecosystem: Environmental > Terrestrial > Soil > Palsa > Peat permafrost | place: Sweden...
ACGGTGGCCCGCGCCACTGAAGAATTGCGTGCTTCAAATGTGTCGCTTCCGAGGGCCCCCTGCTTAGCCGCTTCACAGATTCGCCGCCGTCATCGCCCCGCCGCAATTTCTCGGTATCGACCATCCTGGCCTGAGCAACGCGCCACCGGCTTGTCACGTCCGGCGCTGGCGGGCATGGTCCAATGCGGCGCCGGGTTGCGGCCGGTCGAGAACGGGGATAGTCGGTGATGCGCGGCAGGATCCTGTGGGGCCTGGTCGGACTGGTCGTGCTGCTGGCTTTGGCGGCCGGCGGCGTGTTCGGGCTGCAGTGGCAGGCCGGGCGGCGGCTGGATCGGGCGGTAGCACAGCTGCGCGCGGCCTTGCCCGATGGTGTGACGCTGCAGATCGGCTCCCAACAGGTGAGCCTGTTCGATCACGCTGCCGAATTCTCCGATATCGTGTTCGACGATTCGCGGCTTCAGGGCTCGCAGGTCAAGATCGCCGATGTCCGACTCGACGGGCTTGATTCGGACGACGACCGCACCATTCGCTTTCGGCACATTGAAGTCCACGGCGTTACTTTGACGGATCACGGCGATTCGAGCGCGGCCGTGATCGGCAGTGTGACAGCGGAGGCTATCGATCTGCCGATCGACGCTCTGAAGGCCGATCCGGCCGGGCTTGCCCGGATCGGCATCGGTGCCGTGGCATTGTCGGGCCTGAAGCTGACGGCGCCGAATGGCGGGTTCGAATTTGGCGGCCTGTCGCTGTCGGGGCTCCAGGGCGGCACGCTTCGCCAGGTGGCGTTTACCGGATTCCACAGCAACTTCCCGGACGAGGATCTCGGATCCGTCGACCTCGCGATTGGCGATGGCGACTGCACCGATATCGCCGTCGCGAGTTTGGCCGATGGCAGCTACGCCACACGCCCAGGCGGTGCCATCGGCGGCTGCCGGCTGGCCGGCGCCTCTTTCACGACGCCGCGCGGCAAGGGGACGCTGCGTTCGGGTAAATTCGCGGTGACCGCGCGCGATGGCGAGGGTCGGCCGATCGCTGGCGCGGGCGATGTCGACGGCCTGACCCTTCATCTGCCGGAAGCTGCCGAACTGACCAGCGTGCTGGCCCGGCTCGGCACCCCGGATTTGAGCCTGTCGATTCATGTCGAGGGCCATGTCGACCCGGCGTCGCACAGCGTGACAACGACCGAGCGCGTCACCATCGATCATGCCGGTGATTTCGGCCTCGACCTCGCCTTGGGCAATCTGCCCGACCCCGCGCTTTTCGGGACGGCGCCGCTCGAAGCGCTGCCGGCGGCGCTGAAAATGACGCTGGGGGCGGTCCACGTCGGCTGGACCGATCATGGTTTGATACCAGCGATCGAGGCCGAGACGCTCGGGGATGGTGCCGCAATCGAGCAGGTCCCGGGCTTGGTCGAGCCGCAGATCCGCGACGCGCTGAAGGCGTTGGGCGTCGCCGAGACGACCGGTGACTGGCCGGCGAAACTGGCGGCGTTCCTGAGCAAGCCGAGCCGGATCGAGGTTACGCTGAGCCCGGTCAAGGCGGTCGAGCTCGGCACGTTGATGGATGAGTCGCTGCCGCCGGCCGCCAAATTCGGGCTGCTTCAGCCGAGCCTCACGGTCGAGACGAAACCCTGATCCGCAGCCGTCGGCCTTGCCCCGCCCGGTCACCCTCGGGCAGGCTGCAAGCCGCCCCGCCCTCGAAATCGAGCCCGCCATGACCCGCCCGACTGCCGACAGCCTCGATCCCGCACCGGTCCTCGTCGAGGTGTGGCGCGGAGCGCTGGTCGAAAGCCGCCATCGGGGCGCTGCCGTCATCGTCGACGCCGCGGGCGGCATCGTCCGGTCCTGGGGCGATATCGAGGCCCCGATCTATGCGCGCTCGGCGGTGAAGCCGCTGCAGGCCCTGCCGCTGGTCGAAAGCGGGGCTGCCGACAAATACGGGCTGGGCGATACCGAGTTGGCGCTGGCCTGCGCCTCGCATCATGGCCAACCGATCCATGTCGAGGCGGTGACGCGTTGGCTCGACCGGATCGGGCTCGATATCGGCGATCTCGAATGCGGGGCGCATCTGCCGGGCGATACCGCCTCGGCCCAGGCGCTGATCCGATCCGGCACAGCACCTTCTGCCGCCCATAACAATTGCTCGGGCAAGCATTCGGGGTTCCTGTGCACGGCTGCCTGCCTGGGCGAAACGACGCGCAATTACATCGAGGCCGATCATCCGGTGCAGCAGCGCGTGACCAAGGTGCTGGAGGAGATGACCGGGCTCGATCTCGCCCGGGCGCCGCGCGGCCGCGACGGCTGCGGCATTCCGGTCATCGGCATGAGCCTGCACGGCATGGCGCGCGGCTTTGCCCGGCTCGCCGATCCGGCTGGCCTGCATGACGAGCGGCGCGCGGCGGCGAAGCGCCTGCTCGATGCCATGGCGGCGGTGCCGATCATGATCGATGGCAGCACCGGCATGTGCAATGACGTGATGACCGTCGCGGGTGCTACCGTGCGTCTTAAGGGTGGGGCCGAGGGCGTCTATTGCGCGGCCCTGCCCGGGCAGGGGCTCGGCATCGCGCTCAAGATCGAGGACGGCACCAAGCGGGCCTCGCAGCTGGCGATGATGACCCTGCTCGACCGGCTCGGCTGCTTCGATGACCGGCAGCGCATGGCGCTGCACCCGTTCCTGGCACCCCGGCAGCATAATGTCGCCGGGCTCGATGTCGGGTTCCTCAGCGCCGCCGCAGCACTCGAATTCTGAGCCGATCCCATGCGCGCCATCCTGTGCCGGACCCTGGGGGATCCCTCGCTGCTGACGCTCGAAGAGCTGCCGGAATTGGCGCTCGGGCCGGGTCAGCTGCGTATCGCCACCCATGCCGCCGGCGTCAATTTCGCCGATAGCCTGATCGTCGTCGGGAAGTACCAGGAAAAGCCGCCGCTGCCCTTCGTGCCCGGTTTCGAGATTGCCGGAATCGTGACCGAGATCGGGGCCGGCGTCGCCGGCTTCTCAGTGGGCGATCGGGTCATGGCGCTGACCGCTGCTGGCGGCTATGCCGACGAGGCCGTGGTCGGCGCCGATTCGGTGTTCCGGATTCCCGATGCCCTGAGTTTCGAGCAGGCGGCCGGCTTCCCGATCGCCTATGGCACCTCGCATGGCGCGCTCGATTGGCGCGCCCATCTGCAGCCGGGCGAGGTTCTGCTGGTCCATGGCGCCGCCGGCGGGGTCGGGCTGACCGCGGTCGAGATCGGCAAGGCCATGGGCGCCACCGTGATCGCCACGGCCAGCTCGCCGGCCAAGCTCGAGATCGCCCGGAGCCGGGGTGCCGATCACCTGATCGACAGTTCGGCCGAGGATGTCCAGGCCCGGATCAAGGTACTGCTCGGCGAGCGCCGGGTCGATGTCGCCTATGACCCGGTCGGCGGCGACGCCTTCGAGGCAAGCCTCAGGACCATCGCCTGGGAAGGGCGGATCCTGGTGATCGGCTTTGCCGGCGGCACCGTGCCGCAGATCCCGGCCAATATCCTGCTGGTCAAGAATTGCAGCGTGATCGGCTTCTATTGGAGCTCATACCGGACCCGGCGGCCGGCGCAGCTGCGCCAATCCTTCGAGACCCTGCTCGGCTGGGTCGCGGACGGAAGGCTGCGACCGCTGGTCTCGGAAACCCTGCCGCTCGACCGCGCCGTCGAGGCGATCGGCCGGATCACGGCGCGCAAGGTGACCGGGAAACTGGTGCTGACGATGGGGCGCTGACCCTCAACAATCCACCATGGGACAAGAAATGCCGCTTGCCGAGACCGCGAACAGGTGTTCAGTCTGCGCCTAAAGCAGCCTCTCTCTTTCAAGGAGCGATCGATGACGGATACCGCCGAGCCGAGTGATTTCCTCAATGCGCTGAGCCCGCCGCCCCGCGCCGAGGATGCGGCCGAAGAGGCGCCGCCGGCTGCCGACCCCATTCCGGCGCCGGCGCCGGTCAAGACGGTTGCACGCCCGGCGCCGCGCCCGGGTGATCCGAGCCTGCCGCCGCGCCCGGGTGATCCGAGCCTGCCGCCGCGCCGGCCCCGGCGCGAAGGTGCCGATGTCCATCGCATGGTGGTCGGCCGCGAGATCAAGCTGTCCGGCACCATCTCGGCCTGCGACCAGCTGCTGGTCGAAGGCACGATCGAAGCCGATCTCACTGATTGCGACGATCTGCAGATCGCCGAAATGGGCCTGTTCAAGGGCTCGGCCACGATCGGCGAGGCGGATATCCGCGGCCGTTTCGAAGGCACGCTGATCGTGCGCAATCTGGTGATCCGTGCCACCGCCAAGGTCACCGGCAAGATCCGCTATGCCCAGCTCCAGATCGAGCGCGGCGGGCAGATTTCCGGTGATGTCGTGGCGATCGACGCGGGCGACGACGAGTTCTGAGCAATCGCGCTGCATCATCAGCATCTTGTGTGAAATTTTTAATTCGCCGCGATAAGTGGTGACTTTGCCGGGGGGCTTCGCTAGACTCTCGCCTGTTTAGTGCCCTCCGGCAGATGGTCCTTCGCGTTTGCAACACGCACCGTCCGCATACTCCGCACCACCACCGCCGGCATCGCCCCTGCCGCATAATTCCGACGCCTCTCCGCTCCGCGGTGAGGCGTTTTTCGTATCCGGGTCTCGGCACGGCCCCGGTGCATCGTTCCAGTGTCGCCCACCTGTCATCATCAGGAGTCTCCATGGCCAAGCGCTCGACCCGCGCCGCTCAGACGGTGCGCAGCTTCGATTCCAAGATTGAGCCCCTGTTCGGTGGCGAGTCGCCCGCCGGCTGGCACCCGGTCGTTGCCGGGGAGCATGATGATGACAATCGCGAGCAGAGCTATGTCCGCAAGGTTCGGCCGCAAAGCGAGAACCAGCGGGTCCTGATGAAGGCGATCGACAGCCACAATCTGACCGTGGCGCTGGGGCCGGCCGGCACCGGCAAGACCTATCTGGCCGTCACCGCTGCGGTCGAGGCCTTGGAGGCGGGGCAGATCGACCGCATCGTGTTGTCACGCCCCGCCGTCGAGGCCGGCGAGAGCCTGGGCTTCCTGCCCGGCGACATGCACGAAAAGCTCGCACCCTATCTGCGCCCGCTATACGACGCGCTCAATGAGCGGATCGGCGGCAAGCGGGTCCGGCAATATCTCGCCGACGGCACGATCGAGATCGCGCCCATCGCCTATATGCGCGGGCGCACGCTCAACAACGCCTTCGTGGTCATCGACGAGGCGCAGAACTGCACCTATGGCCAGATCAAGATGCTGCTGACCCGGCTCGGCTGGCACTCGACCATGGTGCTGACCGGCGATCCCGACCAGAGCGATCTGCTCGACGGGCTATCCGGCCTGTCCGACATTGCCCGCCGGCTCGAAGCGGTGAACGGGGTCGCGGTGGTGCGGCTCTGCGAGGCCGATATCGTCCGCCATCCGCTGGTCGCGGAGATGCTGATGGTGCTGTAGCAGCAAAGGGGAGCGCGCCCGCGTCGGGCGCGTCCCCTTCTTTTAATGCCGTGTCGGCTCCTTGGCGGCCGGCGCCGGCGGTTCTGCCGAAATCTCGGGCTTGTCTGGGGCAGGCGCCGCCGGCTTGGTGGCGGATTGGCTTGCGACTTGCTTTGCCAGTTCCCGCTCGGCCCGCCATGCCAGGCGCCTGGCTTCCCGCTTCTGCACTGCAAGCGCTTCGGCGATCTGGGCCTCCAGGGCCAGGGTCCGGGTAACCGCGCCGGCGATGCGGTCGAAGGACTGTCCGAAATCCTCGCCAACGCGCCGGACGGTGGTGCCCGTCGGCGTGTCCGCGGCGCGCTGGTACAAGGCCTCAAGCTGAAGGTTTCTGGCCATGTCCATACCGACTTCGGCGACTTCCTGGAGCATCAGCACGTGCCGCTCGGCCCGTGCCATGTCCGCCGCATCCCATAGACGGGTGCTGGGGAGTGCCCACGGATCACTTCCGGTAGCGGGGAGAGAGGCAGAGGGCAGGACAGGGCGCTGCTTCATTTTTCAAGACCTGGTGAAATGGCTGGCTCTGAACAAAATAAGAACACAACCGACCGCTCAACGTCAACGCCTGATATGATTGGGTTCCACTCCGAGGCAACGCGGCGATGGCCCATTCTGCACCCGCTCGGGGCAGCTCTGCGCCGGGAACGGGGGCAAGGTCGTTGCCTGGGCGCCGGGGACTGCAATACTGGCGCAATCCCTTGCCGCCCCAGGAGCCCGACATGCTGCCGATCGCCGTCCCGACCTTGGCCCTCTTCGCCGGTGCCGCCCTCGCTTTGGCGCTGACCCCCGGTCCGGACATGCTGTTCTGCCTGTCGCGCAGCATCGGACAGGGCCGGCAGGCGGGATTCGCCTCGCTGCTCGGCATCGTGACCGGCTGCTATATCTGGGCCGTGGCGACGGCGCTCGGGCTGGCCAGCGTCATTGCGCTGATGCCGGCGGCCTATCACGCGATCCGGCTGGCCGGAGCCGCCTATCTCGCCTGGCTGGCCTGGCAGGCCTTCACCGGGCCGGACGGTCTTGTCGTCGCCGGCGCCGGCACCGGCTCAGCCACGCCGCTGCTGCGGCTGTTCCGCCAGGGGCTGGTGACCAACCTGCTTAATCCCAAGGTGGCGCTGTTCTTCCTGGCGCTGTTTCCGCAGTTCGTCGACCCGGCACGCGGATCGAGTTTCGGCCAGATCCTCGTGTTGGCCAGCGTGCTCAACCTCATCGGCTTCGCCGTCAATGGCGCGGTCATCCTGGCCGCCGGCCGCTTTGCCGAGTGGCTTGGCCGCCGCCCGGGGGTCGCCCGATTCCAGCGCTGGTTCATGGGGACAATCTTCGGCGGGCTGGCGTTGCGCCTCGCCATCGATACCGGCCGGTAAGGATCAGGCCGTTTCGAGCAGCTGCTCGACGAAGCGCGGAACGATGGTGCCAGCCGGGCCAAGGATCGCCTCGTGGAAGCGGCTGTGGCCCTCCGAAGCTTCGAGATTGAGCTCGACCGTATGGGCACCCGCTTCCCGTGCTTCGCTGACGAAGCCGGCGGCCGGATAGATCGTGCCCGAGGTGCCGATCGAAAGGAACAGCGAGCAGGTGGTGAGCGCCTCATAGATCCGCTCCATCTCGAACGGCATCTCGCCGAACCAGACGACATGCGGGCGCATCGCGCCGACCCGGCCGCAGCCCTGACATTGCAGGCCGGGTGTGATGTCGCCCTCGATCGCCGTGACCTGATCGCAGGTGCCGCAGCGCGCCTTCAGCATCTCGCCATGCATATGGATGAGCCGCTGCGAGCCGGCGCGCGCTCATGCAGATTGTCGACATTCTGCGTGACCAGCAGCACCTCGCCGGTCCATTCCCGTTCAAGCCGGGCGAGGGCGTGATGGGCCGGGTTGGGCTGCAGCGCCGGGTTCAGCAGCGCGCGGCGCCGCGCGTTGTAGAAACCCTGGACACGGGCCGGGTCGCGCCGGAACGCGTCCGGTGTCGCGACATCTTCCACGCGGACTTTGGACCAGATGCCGTCGGCATCGCGGAACGTGTCGAGGCCGCTTTCCTTGCTGATCCCGGCTCCGGTCAGGATGACGATGGAGGACATGGCTTCGCTTTCAGGGTCCGATGGTGACCGGACGTCAAGCCCGCTTGCCCGTCCAGTCGGGCAGCCTGGGCGTGTCGGCCAGCCCGTCCCAGTAGCCGATCATCGCCGGGTCGTCCAGGCGATGGTCCCGCCGGCAGGTGAAGACCGTGCGGTCGATGGGCAAGGGGCCGGCCGAGGCCGGGTTGTAACCCGGCAGATTCAGCAGCGAGCGATGGCCTGTGACGGCAAAGCCGAGGCTCCGGACCGTATCGACGAAGCCCTTGATGTTGAAGAACGAGCACGAACTGGGCTCATAGGGGCTCTCGGCACCGGTCGGGCAGACCAGCAGCGGCAAGCAGTTCGCATCGGTGAAAGTGGCAGTTTCGACGAGCAGCGTGCCGCCATCGGGCAACAGATCGCGCACCAGCCGCAGCCCGAGGAAGGGGTAGCGCAGGTGATAGACCACGCCGGGCAGCAGGATGATGTCGAACACTCCGTAACTTTCGGGCTTCAGCGCGTAGAGATTATCCAGCTCGAATCGGGCCGCCGAGTGCAGCGCCTGCGCCAGGAACGCGATGTTCTCGACCGGCAGGTCGGAATCGATACCGATCACGTCCGACGCCCCCAATCGCTCGGCCTCAAACGACAGGGCGCCGTCGCGGCAGCCGATATCGAGCACCCGCTTGCCCCGGAAATCCAGGCCGCGCATGGCGTGGATGATCATGTCGACGATCGGTATGATGACGGGCCAGCCGGGCGTCCGCCGGCCGGGGGCGTATTCGACCGTGTGATAGAAGGTGAGATGCCCGGGTGGGTTCGGGATGGCATGGGTCATTGCGGGCTCATCGATCGCGCAGGGGAAACGCCGTAGCGTAGCGGAGCGAGGCCGGCATCGTGCCGGAATTCTGCGCTTTCGGAGAGCCTGCCCGGCGTTAATCGCTGGCCGATGGGCGGTTTGAGGCCGCGTGCCCCTTGCCGAAAGCCTTCCGCTTCCGCCACGATCGATATATTCTGCTAAATAGTCCGATCGGGAAGCCCCGCCCATGACCGTGATACCCCGCTTCGACCCGACGGCGCTCGGTCTCAGGCTTCGGCCGCAGGGCCCGGCAACGGCGTTTCCGCTGCTGTCGGACGCGTCGAGCCTGATCGGGCGGGCGCGCGCCGAGGCGGTGCCGGCCGCGACGGGCCGGACGAAGATCTGGGAGCTGTCCAAGCATCTGCATTGCTCGATCATCGGCACGTGCCTCTCGACCGGCGCGCTGCGGCAGATCCTGGGCAAGGCCGGGCTGCTCAAGGATGGTGCCTCCGACCATGATCTGCATGGCCAGGGCGTGCTGCTGGCCGGGCGGCATGATGGTGCCGGCAAGCTGCTGCACAAGGCACTCGACCGCCGGCATCGCCTGCCGATCAACCAGTTCGCCAAGGCCAAGACCACCGATGAGCTGCGCGCACTCTGGCGCGAAGCAGTGCAGCGCGGCGATATTCCGGGCGGCTACTGGGCAGCGCTGACCCATGAAGCGGCGACCGAAGCCTTGGTCCGCGAGGTGTTCGGCGAGGTGCATATGCTCTCGCATCTCGTCGGCGCGGCCAATCGTGCAGATCTCCGCCGGCTGAGCGCGCTGGAGGCGGAGAATGCCGGCTTGCAGGCGCTCGTGCAGCGGCAACAGGTGCAGCTGCGCGACGGCATCCTGGCGCGCGATGCCAAGATCCGTGGCCTGAGCGCGGTGCTGGCGCGCCGGATCGCCGATAGCGCCCACGACGCGCTGCCGGATAGTGGCGCTTCCGAGCAGGCAACCTTGGCCAAGCTGGTCGGCGATCTCGAACGCCATCTGGCCGCCGAGGGCGAGCGCCGGGCGGCCGCCGCCAAACGGATCGATCGGCTGGCCGCGGAGCTTCGACAGGAGCAGGTGCTGCGTGAAGCGGTCGAGCAGCGCGAAGCCGGGCTGCGGGCCGAACTCGAGGCAGTCGAAGCGAGCCTCGCCCCGGCGGCCGAGGCGGCGCTGGCGCAGCTCGACGGGCTGTCGCTGCTCTATGTCGGCGGACGGCCCAGCCAGCTGGGCCATCTCCGCAGCCTCGGCGAGCAGCTCGGCGCCCAGTTCCTGCATCATGATGGCGGTGTCGAAGACCGCTCCGGGCTGCTGGCCGGGCTGGTCAGCCGCGCCGACATCGTCATGTTCCCGGTCGATTGCGTCAGCCATGAAGCTGCATTGATGGTGAAGCGGCTGTGCCGGCAGGCGGCCAAGCCGTTCCTGCCGCTGCGCAGCGCTGGGCTCGGCTCCTTCGTCGCCGCCCTCGGCCGCGCCGAGATCGCCGGATTGCGCGTCGGCGTGCCAGCCTGACCAAAACCCAGCGGGGCCAAACCAACGGCCCGCATCCTGCCGATCGATATATCCGGGGAGATATAGATTGGCGCCAGAAGTGGAGGATTCCTATGGACGCCATTGCGCTCGACCCGCGTCTCAGCCAGCCCGTCAGGGCGTTTCTCGAACGGCGGGGCAAGCTCCTGATCGACGGCGAGCTCGTCGCCGCCGCCTCGGGCAAGACCTTCCCCGTCTATAATCCGGCGACCGGCACCGTAATTGCCGATGTCGCCGAGGCCGATCGCGAGGATGTCGACCGTGCCGTCAAGGCCGCCCGCCGCGCCTTCGACGACGGCTCCTGGGCGCGGGTCAAGCCGTCCGAGCGCGGCCGGCTGCTGTGGAAATTGGCCGACCTGCTCGAAGCCCATCTCGACGAATTCGCCGAGATCGAATCGCTCGACAATGGCAAGCCGGCGGCGGTCGCGCGTGTCGCCGACGTGCCGCTGGCGGTCGATATCTTCCGCTACATGGCAGGCTGGGCAACCAAGCTGGCCGGCAAGAGCATTCCGCTGTCCATGCCCGGCGAGTATTTGTCCTATACGGTGCGCGAGCCGGTCGGCGTCGTCGGCCAGATCATCCCGTGGAATTTCCCGCTGCTGATGGCGGCGTGGAAGCTGGCGCCGGCGCTGGCGACCGGTTGCACAATCGTGCTCAAGGCGGCCGAGCAGACGCCGCTCTCGGCGCTGCGCCTGGCCGAACTCGTGCTCGAAGCGGGCTTCCCGCCCGGCGTCGTCAATATCCTGGCCGGCTTCGGCGAGACTGCCGGCGCCGCCATCGCCGCGCATGAGCAGGTCGACAAGGTCGCGTTCACCGGCTCGACCGAAGTCGGCAAGCTGATCGTCAAGGCGGCGGCCGGCAATCTCAAGAAGGTCAGCCTCGAACTCGGCGGCAAGTCGCCGGCGATCGTGTTCCCGGATGCCGATCTGGAAAAGGCGATCCCGGGCACGGCCAGCGCCATCTTCTTCAACCACGGCCAATGCTGCTGCGCCGGCTCGCGCCTCTATGCGCATCGGAAGGTCTTCGACCAGGTGGTCGAAGGCGTGGCCGCGATCGCGGGCAAGATCAAGGTCGGTGCCGGCCTGGATCCCACCACCGAAATGGGCCCGCTGGTCTCGGACGAGCAATTGGCCCGCGTCACCGGCTATATCGAGTCGGGTCGCGAGCAGGGGGCCAAGATCGTCACCGGCGGCGTCAAGCTCGGCGATGGCGGGTATTTCGTGGCGCCGACCGTGCTGACCGACACCACGCCCGACATGAAGATCATCCGCGAGGAGATCTTCGGCCCGGTGCTCTGCGCCCAGCCCTTCGACGATGACGATATCGACCGCATCGCCAAGCAGGCCAACGACACGATCTACGGGTTGGCCGCCAGCGTCTGGACCCGCGACGGCGGGCTGGCCCATCGGGTGGCGCATCGCATCCGCTCGGGCACGGTCTGGATCAACTGCCACAACGTCTTCGACGCGGCCCTGCCCTTCGGCGGCTACAAGCAATCAGGCTGGGGCCGGGAGATGGGCGAAGAGGTGCTGAACAACTATACCGAGGTGAAGGCGATCACCGCGGCCCTCTAGGCCGCGGGTAAGGGGTTCGAAGGCGGGGCGTTGCCGTGCTAGGCTGGGCGGCATGGCAACGCTCAGTCTTCGCATCGATTTCGACGGCGCCGATTCGGTCGGGCCCGGCAAGATCCGCCTGCTCGAACTGGTCCGCGAAACCGGTTCGATCGCGGCGGCCGGGCGGGCGATGGAGATGTCCTATCGGCGCGCCTGGCTGCTGGTCGATGCGCTCAACCGAGCCTTCCGCGAGCCGGTCGTGGCCACCAAGCTCGGCGGCAATGGCGGCGGCGGCGCCGGGCTGACGCACTTCGGCGAGGAGCTGGTCGGGCGCTACCGCGACATGGAGATGGTGGCGCATGCGGCGCTACGGCCGCATCTCGTGGCATTGGACATGGCGCTGGCGGCTGATCCGGTGGCCGAGA
>Ga0302314_10017824_pt1 | contig 11873 bp, 10 predicted proteins | sample III_Palsa_N2_3_FD_200533 | JGI IMG/M metagenome (GOLD analysis project Ga0302314, IMG submission 200533) | Peat permafrost microbial communities from Stordalen Mire near Abisko, Sweden - III_Palsa_N2_3 | ecosystem: Environmental > Terrestrial > Soil > Palsa > Peat permafrost | place: Sweden...
CGCTTACAACGCGGGACCGGAGCGTCTCGACGATCATCTCGCGACCGGGCGACCGCTGCCTGACGAGACGCGACGATACATGGCATTGCTCGGGTCACAGCTTGCAAACGCGCCGATGCAGAGCGCTTCAATGCACCCGTCCGATGCAGCGGACGCGCCATTCGCCGTGTCGTCCAAGAGCCGATCGGCCGCCCGTCACAACGCCGGTGATCTGTTCGCGACGAGTATGCCGGACGGCTTATTCGTGGCGTCGAGCCTGGACAGGCGCACGCCATGAACGGCGGGAACTTCCAAAGCGGCATTCGCAGCATCGACGGCGATCGGCGGCAAATATGGGGAGCTCAGACGGGAGCGGGGCGGATAGCAAGATTAAAGGCGGTGCCGCCGGCCGCTTGGGTGGGGTTGGAGTGGGCAGTTTTGCTCGATCTCGAACAGTGCCACGGGACCGGCGGCGTGCTGGTCATGCCCGCAAAGTGGCAGATTCCCTTGAGATCGTCGGCACCGCGCCCATTGAGCTGTCATGCGCCGGTCTGATCTCGGTGGCCGGGATCAGCCGCTTCGGCCGAAGTTCGGCAAGAGCCAACGGGAGCGGCCGCCGAAGCTGTTCGTCGCGAAGGTGCTCGTCGCGAAAGAACTCGCCGGCTTCGGCACCGGCCGTCGGGGGCTTCAGCCGACCCGGTCTCCGATCGGCCGAGGCGGTGTCGCGGCCTGGCGGGCCAGTCGCGCGTTGCTCGGTCAGCGCGGCCGGCGGGTCATCGTCAAGGCGCGCATCGTCCGACATGGTCCGCGTATGGCGCCACTCGGCGCCCATCTGTCCTATCTGCGCCGAGAGGGCGTGACGAAGGATGGCCAACCGGCCCGCATGTTCGATGCCGAAAGCGAGGATGCCGATATCGGCGCTTTCGCCAAACGCGCCACCGGCGACCGGCATCATTTCCGGTTCGTCGTCAGTCCGGAAGATGCGGCCGATCTAACCGACCTACACGCCTATACCCGCGACCTGGTTCGCGAAATGGAGCGCGATCTCGGCACCGGCCTCGACTGGGTCGCCGTGGATCATTGGAATACGGACAACCCGCATGTCCATCTGATCGTGCGCGGCAAGGAGACGGACGGGCGCGATCTGGTTATCCATCGCGAATACATCACCCGCGGCCTGCGCGCCCGGGCCCAGGAACTGGCGACGATCGAGCTTGGACCCCGGGCCGAGCAGGAGATCCGAGCCAAGCTCGCCGACGAGGTGGGGGCAGAGCGTTGGACGAATCTCGACCGAACCCTGCAGCGCGCGGCGGCGGCATCGTCCGATGGCGTCCTCGATCTCCGGCCGGAGCAGGACGGCTGGGCGGATGATCGGCAGGTCCGCGGTCTGTTGATCGGTCGGCTGCAGCAGCTCGAGGCGATGGGGTTGGCGCGATCGGTCGGACCGGCGCAATGGCTGCTGGCCGAGGAGGCCGAGCCGACGTTGCGCGAGATCAGCATAAACGGAGACATCATTCGGACGATGAACCGCTCGCTCGGGCGCGGCGTCGGCGATGCCGCGATCCACGGAGTGGGAGGCCCGGAGGAGCCGATCATTGGTCGCGTTGTCGCCAAGGGGCTGGACGACGAGCTGGCTGGCAAGCCGTATCTGATCGTCGAGGGTATCGATGGGCGGGCCCACTATGTGCGCCTCGGAGCAGCCATAGACATACCCGATATTCCCGAGGGCGGCATCGTGCGCGCGGCGGCGAGCCGAGACGGGAAGCGGACAATCCTGCGCGTGCTGTCTGATTTGACAATTGAAGAACAGGTCAGTGCCCGTGGGGCGACCTGGCTCGATCGGCAGTTGGTCGGACGCACAGATATCTCGCTCGGCCCGACGAGGTTCGGTGCCGAGGCGCGAGAGGCGTTGGCGCGGCGAGTGGACCGTCTCGTGGTCGAAGAGTTCGCGGTTCGGCGTGGGCAGCAGGTGGTGTTCATCTCCGATCTGCTGGGTACGCTGGAGAGGCGCGAGCTGGTGGATGTCGCGCGCGCCGTCGCGGGCGAAACCGGGCTTTCGTATCGCACGATCAGCGATGGCGAGCGGATCGGCGGGGTCTATCAACGGCGGGCCAATCTCGCGTCGGGCCGGTTTGCTTTGATCGTGAACGAGGCGAGCCAAGAGTTCAGCCTGGTTCCGTGGCGACCGGAGGTCGAGCGGTGGCTTGGCCAAGAGGTGACTGCAACGGTGCAGGGCCGAACCGCTGCGTGGAGTCTTGGGCGCGATCGTGCCTTGGGCATCGGGTAGGCTTGGCCCCTCAGCCACGCTCTGTCGGAAGGGGCAGCCGCGGACGGGGTCAGTGCGAGCGTTTCACCACCCGTCAGTCATCCGCACCGGCTGAGGAGGGCCGGGCCGACATCGAGTGGCTGGCTATGCGTCTTCATTTTCTCGAAATAGTCGCGCAGCGCTTGGGTGTTCTGCTCCTTGGCATCGATCGTCATCAGGCCGGTGACGCGGAGGCCATCATCCGACAACGGGAGCAGCAATCGAGCATAGGCGCGAGACCGGTCGAGGGTGTCGAGCACGATGAGGTGCAATATCGGTGTCCGGGTCTCGACAGCTTGGCAATAGTGCTGATGGATCAGGGTGCCGTAGCTTTTCGGTTCGAGATCTCTGGGCCGCGTTCCGGTCGGCTCCGTGTGGTGGGTGTCGCAAATACCGGTACCGGCCAGCCGATAGCGAAAGTCGAGCGGGTCGGGTTCCACGTCGACGAGCATGATCCGCGGCAACACTTCGACCAGATCGACAGGATCCATTGCTTTCTTGAGCGGGGCGAAACGCTCTTGCCGTTTCATGGTCCAATACGCGTAGGCCCGCTTGAGGTCGGAATAAGGGGCGTCGGCGAGATCGAGCTCGACGGCCTGTACGTCTCCGATCCGGTTCCAATAGACCATCTTCACCTCGCCCGCCGGTCGAATCGAACACGGCTTTAAGCACTGTGCTCGCGATGTGCTGCGTGATGATTAGCAATGAGACGCGATCGACGGAGATTGGCATGGGGCAACAGGCTCGGTCGTTACCGTCAGATTCCCTCGGTGAACTCGTTTGATGTCACTACGCCGCAGAAGCGATTCCGCCGATTATTTCTAATCGTTCGATCCTCTACGACGCTCCCCGTTAGCTGTTGCGGCGGCTGATTTCCGGTCTTCTTTATCTATCCCGCTTCGCTGTGACGGACGGGATAAATGACCGGAACCAAGATCCTCTGGGGCCAGATGCTGGCAGCACTGCTTGCGGTGCTGGCCGGCCTGTGGGGCGCCACCGAATGGACCGCCTGGAGGCTCGGCTTCAAGCCCGCGCTTGGGTTGCCGTGGTTCCGGGTTGTTGGCGTTCCAGTCTACCGGCCCGATCTATTCTTCGTCTGGTGGTATCGCTTCGACGCTTATGCGCCGCGGATCTTTGTCGAGGGCGCGATGGTCGCCGCGGCCGGCGGCTTCGGTGCGATGATCTTTGCCGTTGCCGGTTCGGTGCTGCGCGCCCGACAGGGGAATCGCGTCACCACCTACGGCTCGGCGCGCTGGGCGGCGGTCGACGAGATCCGCGCCGGCGGGCTGATCGACCCTGCCGGCGTCCTGCTCGGTCGCTGGGGCCGCCATCTCCTCCGCCACGACGGTCCGGAACATGTCCTGGCCTTCGCCCCGACCCGGAGCGGCAAGGGCGTCGGCCTGGTCGTGCCGACGCTGCTGACTTGGACCGGCAGCACCATCGTCCATGACCTGAAGGGCGAGAACTGGACGCTCACTGCAGGCTGGCGCGCGCAATTCTCCCATTGCCTGCTGTTCGATCCGACCAATCGGCTGTCGGCCGCCTACAACCCGCTGCTCGAAGTCCGCCGCGGGGAGTGGGAAGTGCGCGACGTCCAGAACATCGCCGATGTCCTGGTCGACCCGGAGGGCGCGCTGGAGCGCCGGAACCATTGGGAAAAGACCAGCCACGCGCTGCTGGTCGGCGCCATCCTGCATGTGCTCTATGCCGAGCCGGACAAGACCCTGGCGGGTGTCGCCAGCTTCCTCTCTGATCCGGCTCGCCCCATTTCGCGCACCCTGCGCGTCATGATGACGACGCCGCATCTGGGCGAGCGCGGCGTTCATCCGGTCGTGGCCCAAGCCGCCCGCGAGCTGCTGAACAAGTCCGAGAACGAGCGCTCTGGCGTGCTCTCGACCGCGATGTCCTTCCTCGGCCTCTATCGCGACCCGGTCGTGGCTGGCGTCACCAGCCGGTGCGACTGGCGCATCGCCGATCTGGTCGAGGGCGAACGCCCCGTCTCGCTATATTTAGTTGTTCCTCCCTCCGACATCAGCCGGACCAAGCCGCTCATTCGACTGGTGTTGAACCAGATCGGCCGGCGTCTGACCGAGCGGCTCGACGCCGCGCGGCGTTGGCGCCTGCTGATGATGCTCGACGAGTTCCCGGCGTTGGGCCGGTTGGATTTCTTCGAATCCACGCTCGCCTTCATGGCCGGCTACGGCATTCGCGCCTTCCTGATCGCCCAGTCGCTGAACCAGATCCAGAAGGCCTACGGCGAGCACGACGCGATCCTCGACAATTGCCATGTCCGGATCTGCTTCGCGACCAACGACGAGCGGACGGCGAAGCGTATCTCCGACGCGCTCGGCACCGCGACCGAGCTGCGCAACATGAAGAACTATGCCGGCCACCGGTTGGCGCCGTGGCTCTCGCACCTGATGGTGAGCCGCCAGGAGACGGCGCGGCCGCTGCTGACGCCGGGTGAGGTGATGCAGCTGCCGCCCAGCGACGAACTTGTCATGGTCTCCGGCCAGCCGCCGATCCGGGCGAAGAAGCTGTGCTATTACGAGGATCCGGATTTCCGGGAACGCGTACTGCCGGCGCCGGCGCTGGCCGACGGTTCATATTGCGATCGGCCAGCCGCGCGGCCGGACGATTGGTCGGACCTGGAGCCGATCGCCCCGGCGGGGGCCGGCGACGCCGATGCGGCTGAACTTGATCCGGCCAATGGCGGTATCCGCCAGGAGCCCGAGCTGCCGGAGCACGAAGAGATTGCGCCGCCGCGGGTGCCGGCGGGCGAGTTCGCCTTCGAGGACGAGCCGGACGACGACGCGCCGCGACAGAAGCTGCTGACCGGGCTGCAGAGCCAGGTGACCCGCGCCGCGGCGATGGACCATGACGACGGCTTGGGGCTGCTGCCATGAAAAGCCGGCTCAACTGTTATTTCGATCCGAAGCTGGCTGACCGGCTCAGTGAGCTGGCGGTTCGGCAGGGCGTGCATCGCTCGCAGCTGGTCGAGGCGGCGGTGGCATCCTTCCTGTCACCCGATGCGCTCGATCGGCGCGAGGCCGCCTATGTCCGGCGGCTCGACCGGCTGTCGCGACAGCTCGAAAGGGTCGAACGCGATCTCACCATCGCGATCGAGGCGCAGGCGCTGTTCGTCCGCTTCTGGCTCTCCGTCACCATGCCGGTGCCGGCCGAACAGCAGGCCGCCGCCAAGGCCCAGGGCGCCCAGCGCTACCAAGGCTATATCGAGACGCTCGGCCGCCGGCTGCAGCGCGGCGACAGCTTGGTGCGCGAGATCAGCGAGGAGATCTGGCCGACCCAGCAGACCAATGGTGCCGCAGGTTCCCCACCCCGTGACGATGTCGACGACATCGGGGAGGATGGCCATGCCGTCTGACGGTGCCACGATCATGGCGTCGCGCACGGTTCGCATGCTGCGCACGGCGTTCGGTCCGGCGATCGGCCGGCTGCTCGACGAGCCGGATATCGTCGAAGTGATGCTCAATCCCGACGGCCGGATCTGGATCGATCGGCTCGGCTCTGGCCTGGCCGATACCGGCCAGCGACTGTCGCCCGCCGACGGCGAACGCATCGTCCGGCTGGTCGCCTCCCATGTCGGTGCCGAGGTGCATGGTGGTTCTCCGCGGATCTCGGCCGAACTGCCGGAGAGTGGCGAGCGGTTCGAGGGCCTGCTGCCGCCGGTCGTGCTGGCGCCGACCTTCGCCATCCGCAAGCCGGCGGTCTCCGTGTTCACGCTCGACGACTATGTCGCCGCTGGCGTGATGACGGCTCCCCAGGCGGCCAGCCTGCGGACCGCGGTCGCCGAACGCTGGAACATCCTGATCGCCGGCGGCACCTCGACCGGCAAGACCACCTTGGCCAACGCGCTGCTGCACGAGATCGCCCAGACCGGCGACCGCATCGTGCTGATCGAGGATACGCGCGAGCTGCGCTGCGAAGCGCCGAACCTGGTGGCGCTCCGGACCAAGGATGGCGTGATCACGTTGTCGGAGCTGGTCCGCTCCAGCCTGCGGCTGCGGCCCGACCGGATTCCGATCGGCGAGGTGCGCGGCCGGGAGGCGCTCGATCTGCTGAAGGCTTGGGGCACCGGCCATCCGGGCGGCATCGGCACCATCCATGCCGGCTCGGCCCTGGGCGCGCTGCATCGGCTGGAACAGCTGATCCAGGAAGCGGTCGTGACGGTGCCGCGCGCCCTCATCGCCGAGACCATCGATCTGATCGCCGTACTCACCGGCCGCGGCCACCGCCGCCGGCTCGCCGGCATCTGGCATGTCGGCGATCTGTCGCCGGCCAGCACCTACGTGCTCGAGCCGCTTGGGCTCGGCGCGGACAGCAAGCTCGTTGTCCTCAATCCCCATCGGGAACCCTCCTCATGATCCGCTTGTCCCTGCGGTCCGTGACCGCCGTGCTCGTCCTTTCTGTCGTCACGCCGGCCGCAGCGTTTGCCGCCGGCACCAACATGCCCTGGGAGCAGCCGCTCCAGCAGATCCTCGATTCCGTGCAAGGGCCGGTCGCGAAGATCATCGCCGTGCTGATCATCATCGGCACCGGTCTGGCCCTGGCCTTCGGCGAGAATTCCGGCGGCATGCGCCGTCTGATCCAGATCGTGTTCGGCCTCTCGATCGCCTTCGCCGCCGCCAGCTTCTTCTTGACCTTCTTCAACTTCGCCGGCGGCGCGCTGGTCGCGGTCCTGCCAGGACCGGGGGTCCTCCCAGGCCTGGGGGCGCTACCAGCGCTGGGGGTGATCTCGTGACCGGAGGCCATCCGATGACGGAGGACATCCCCGGCTGGTCGGTGCCGCTGCACCGGTCGCTGACCGAGCCGATCCTCATGGGCGGCATCCCGCGAGGGATCGCTGTCGCCCTCGGCACGCTCGCCGCCGCGATCGGGCTCGGGCTGCAGCTCTGGCTCGCCGGGGTGGCGATCTATGTCGTCGGCCATGGCGCCGCCCTGTTCCTGACGCGCCAGGATGCGCAGTTCGCGGCCGTGTTCGCGCGGCATCTGCGGGTGGCGCGCCACCATCTGGACGTCTGAGATGCTCGATCTCCGGGAATATCGCACCAAGCGCCTTGAGCTGGCGGACTATCTGCCCTGGGCCGGACTGGTCGCTCCGGGCGTCGTCCTCAACAAGGATGGTAGCCTCCAGCGCTCGGCCCGGTTCCGCGGGCCGGATCTCGATGCCGCGACGCCGGCTGAGCTGATCGCCGTCTCGGCGCGGGTGAACAACGCGCTGAAGCGGCTCGGCGAAGGTTGGGCGCTGTTCGTCGAGGCCGCCCGGCGTGAGGCGCCCGGCTATCCGGAAAGCCGCTTTCCCGACCCGATCTCCTGGCTGATCGATGAGGAGCGGCGCGCCGCGTTCGAGAGCCAAGGCGCGCAGTTCGAGAGCGATCAGTTCCTGACGTTCTGTTTCCTGGCCCCGCCGGAGCGGGCGGCCCAGGCGAGCGGGATTCTTTACGACACGGCCGGCGAACGGCGCGGCGTCGATTGGCGCGAGGTGCTGACCGCCTTCACATCCGAGACCGACCGGATCCTGGATCTGCTGGCGCTGCTCATGCCGGTCTGCGCCTGGCTCGATGATACCGAGACGATGGCCTATCTGCATGGCACGATCTCGACCCATGGCCGGCATTCGGTCGCCATGCCGGCGGTGCCGTTCTATCTCGACGGGCTGCTGCCGGATTGCGACCTGACGCCCGGCATCGCGCCGCTGCTTGGGCGCTGTCCTCTGCGCACGCTCACCCTGCGCGGCTTGCCCGACCGGACCTGGCCCGGGCTGCTCGACGAGATCAACCGGCTGCCACTCGAATATCGCTGGGTCGCCCGCTGGCTGCCGCTCGACAAGGCCGAGGCGCAGAAGGAGCTGGGCAAGAAGCGCCGGCACTGGTGGTCGAAGCGCAAGGGCATCGCGGCGCTGCTGCGCGAGGTGATCTGGCAGCAAGAGACCAAGCTGGTCGACAGCGACGCCGAGAACCAGTCGCTCGATGCCGATGTCGCCCTGCAGGAATTGGGTTCCGATGCTGTGAGCTTCGGCTTCTTCACTGCGACCTTGACGGTCTGGGACGAGAGCGAAGCGGCTGTGGCCGAAAAGGTGAAGCTGCTCGGCCGCGTCGTGCGCAGCCAGGGCTTCGTCGCGGTCGAGGAGGGCTTGAACGCGGTCGAGGCCTGGCTCTCGAGCCTGCCCGGGCAATGTTACGCCAATGTTCGGCAGCCGCCGGTGTCTTCACTCAATCTGGTGCATCTGCTGCCGCTCTCGGCGGTCTGGGCGGGGCCGGAGCGGAATGCCCATCTCGACGGGCCGCCGCTGCTGGTCGCCCGGACCTCCGGGGCGACACCGTTCCGGTTGGTGCTGCACCAGGGCGATGTCGGGCATACGCTGATCGTCGGGCCGACCGGTGCCGGCAAATCCGTGCTGCTGGCGCTGATCGCTCTGCAGTTTCGCCGCTATATCGGCCGCCGTGTCGTCTTGTTCGACAAGGGACGGTCTTCAAGGGCCGCGGTGTTGGCAGCCGGCGGGGCGTTCCATGATCTGACGCTGGGCGACGAGGATGGCACCATCGCGTTCCAACCGTTGGCCCATATCGATGACGCGGGCGAGCGGGCCTGGGCGGCGGAATGGCTCGCCACATTGTTCCAGCTGGAGAGGGTCGAGCTGACGCCGGAGGTGCGGGGTGCCGTCTGGTCGGCGCTGGGCAGCCTCGCCAGCGCGCCGATGGTTGAGCGAACCCTCTCCGGCTTCGTCGCGCTGCTGCAGTCGAACCAACTGAAGGCCGCGCTCGAGCCCTATACGATCGCCGGGCCGTTCGGCCGGCTGCTTGATGCCGAGCAGGAGACGCTGGGATCCGCTGATCTCATCGCGTTCGAGACTGAGGAGCTACTCGGCTCGAAATCGGCGGCGCGCGCCGTGCTGCTCTATCTGTTCCATCGGATCGAGCAGGGGCTCGATGGCCGGCCGACTTTGATCGGCGTCGATGAGGCTTGGTTCGCGCTCGACGATCCCGTGTTCGCGCCGAAGCTGCGGGAGTGGCTCAAGACCCTGCGTCGCAAGAATGCGAGCGTGCTGTTCTCGACCCAGAGCCTGGCCGATATCACGCGTTCGCCCGTGGCGCCGGCGGTGATCGAGAGCTGCCTCAGCCGGATCTTCCTGCCCAACGCCCGTGCGATCGAGCCGGAGAGCCGCGATGCCTATGAGCGGTTGGGTCTCAATGCCCGACAGATCGAGACGATCGCGCGGGCCGTTCCAAAGCGCGATTACTGGTTTCAGTCCGCGAGCGGTTGCCGGCTGTTCGAGCTGGCGCTCGGACCCGTGGCGCTCGCCTTCTGCGGCGCGTCGCGCGCGGAGGACCTCACCGAGATCGACCGCCTGATCGGCGAGGTTGGGCAGGTGGCGTTCCCGTCAGCCTGGCTGCGGCGGACGCAGCTCGGGTGGGCCGCGGACCTGGTCGAGGAGCAGCGGCGGGAATTCGCTCAGGATGCGGGAGAAGCGGCATGACGAACATCCGCAACCTCCTGCTCGTCGGTGCGGCGATCGCGCTGGTCACAAGCGCGCCGGCCTCTGCGCAATGGGCCGTGATCGATGCCGCCAACCTGGCGCAGAACATCAATCCGGCGGCGCGGACGCTGGAAGAGGTCAACAACCAGATCAAGCAGATCCAGCAGCTCGTGCAGATGGTCGAGGCTGACTCGCGCAATCTCGCCAATCTGCCGATCTCGGTTCTGTCCCAGCTTCAGTCATCGATGAGCCAGCTGAACGGCCTGATGGGCCGGGCCCAGACCCTGTCCTACGACGTCAATCGGCTGCAGCAGCAGTTCCAGCAGCTCTACCCGACCTACGGCGGCAACGTCACCCAGGCGGGCCTGCTCGCCGATGCCCAGGCGCGCTGGACGGCATCGGTCGCGACCTACCAGCACAGCATGACGGTGCAGAGTCAGATCGTGCAGGGCATCCCGACCGATCAGGCGCAACTCTCTACGCTGGTCGGCACCAGCCAGGGCGCCGTCGGGGCCTTGCAGGCGATCCAGTCCGGCAATCAGCTCCTGGCGCTCCAGGCGCGGCAACTGTCCGCGACCCAAGATCTGCTGGCCTCATCGGCCCGGGCGCAGGCCGCCGAAGCGATGCGTCACGCTGAGGTTCAGAGCGCGGCGCAAGCCGAGTGGCAGCGGTTCTATGCCAATGGTGTGGGGTATACTCCAACACAGGTGCAAGTGTTCGGAGGATCCTCGCCATGAAGCCCAAAATCATCATCGCTACTGTCGTAGTGTTCGCGGTCACTCCCGCCGTGAAGGCGCAGACGATCGACGATCTGCTCGCCAATCACGCTCTGCTCGGGACCGAGCTCGATCGCTGCAAGCAGATGGGCATCGCGTCCACGGACGACGCTCGCTGCAAGACCGCCCGGGCGGCCGAGCAGAAGCGGTTCTTCGGGAATGGCGTCGGCTACACGAAGCGGCCCGTTGACGTGACGCCGGGCGAACCCGTTCCGCCCATCACAAATGATCCACCCCAACCAAGGCCGAAATCCGATGGGCAATGACGTTGGCATCATCGACCATTTCCTCGATGTCTTTAGCCGCTACATCGACAGCGGCTTTGGGCTGATCTCGGGCGACGTTGGATTCCTCGTCGCGGTGCTGATCGCTGTCGATGGCACGCTAGCCGGCTTGGCTTGGGCCCTTGGCGAAGACGGGGTGATCCATGTTCTTGCGAAGAAAGTTCTGTATGTCGGCCTGTTTGCTTTCATCCTGAACAATTGGCAGCACCTTACCAACGTCATCTTCAACAGCTTTGCCGCCCTTGGCCTGAAGGCGACCGGCTCCGCGCTTTCGTACCAGAACTTCCTGCAGCCCGGCCAACTCGCGCATGCCGGCGTCGTCGGTGCCAACGTCCTGCTCTCGCAGATCCAGCGGCTGGCGGGCTTCCCGGATGTGTTCCTGAACATCGGTGAGATCCTAGTCATGGCGCTGTCCTGGCTTGTGACGCTGATCGGCTTCTTCGTCCTCGCGGTCCTGCTGTTCCTCGCCGTCGTCGAATTCAAGCTCACGACCTTGAAGGGCTTCATCCTGGTGCCGTTTGCGCTTTGGCGCGGCACCGCCTTCATCGCCGAGCCGGTGTTGGGCCAGGTCGTCACTTCGGGCGTGCGCATTCTGGTCTTTGCCGTGATCGCCGGTATCGGCACCCAGCTGTTCCTGCAGATCCTGCCGACAGATCCCGCGACCGAGCTCAGCCTGCAGGACGCGCTCACCATCCTGCTCGCCTCCATGACGACGGCGGGCTTGGCGCTCTCGGCCAACCGGATCGCGAGCGGCATTGTCTCCGGCGCGCCGCAACTGGGCCTAGGCGCCGCCGCGGCGCCAGCCGGAATTGTCGCCGGCACGGTCGTGCTCGCGGCGGGCGGTGCCGCCATGGCGGCGCGCGCAGCGGCCTCGGGGGTCGGCGCCGCGGCGTCGCTCGCCGGTAGCACCCACGCGGCCTATGGCTTCGGCAGTGCTGCCAGCGGCGGCTCGGTTTCCGGCGGCGTTGCCGGAGTGGCGCGTGCGGCCGGCGGCGCCGCGTCGAGCGGTGTGCGCCATGTTGCGAACCAGG
>Ga0302314_10017826_pt1 | contig 11872 bp, 11 predicted proteins | sample III_Palsa_N2_3_FD_200533 | JGI IMG/M metagenome (GOLD analysis project Ga0302314, IMG submission 200533) | Peat permafrost microbial communities from Stordalen Mire near Abisko, Sweden - III_Palsa_N2_3 | ecosystem: Environmental > Terrestrial > Soil > Palsa > Peat permafrost | place: Sweden...
CGGCCGTGAAGTGCGCGAGCGCCTCGGGAACCATCCGCTTGATCGTGTCGGCGTCCGCCCCGCCGAGGTCCTGGTAGGTGATGAAGCCCCGCCCGCCCGGGAAGGTCACCAGCCGCAGCGGGCCCTGCCGGGTCACGGAGAGCGCGCCAGGGATCTCGGCGTCGGTGCGAAGCTGGCTGTCGTAGGCCGCCAGCAGGCCAACAGAGTCAATCACGCCGACAAGCGTGCAGGCACTTCACCGAGTAGGCAACCCATTTTCACCAGATCAGCGCGCCTCGCCCCCGGTCTCGAAGATCGGCCAGCCAATCTCCGTCCGCCACGCCGCCGCGTCCAGGGTGTGCTGGCGGCCGACCGGGTAGAACTCGCGGATCGGCCCGGCCACCGCCAGCGCGTGCCTGGTGACGTAGCTGGCGAGCGCGCCGTACGCGCGGTCCACGCCCGCGTCAGGCCCGTCGTGCGTCACCACCGCGAGCTCGACCGCGGGCAGCTCGCGCTGCCTGACCCGGCCGAGCTCGGCCACGGCGCCGCCGATCGGCAGGTAGACGGTGGCCGAGCCGCGCTCGTCCGCGAACAGCTCGTCGGCGTACACGCCGCCCGCCATCCCCGACACCGCCACCCCCTGCGCCGACAAGGTGGCGTAGAGCTCGCCCAGAGCGCCCTGGTACCAGGCCCCGACGTGCGCGGTCTCGACGTCCTCGGTGATCGCCGCGACCCGCATCGCGGGCACCCGGCGGTGCTCGACCGGCCACTGGGTGGCGGGATGATCCAGCAGATCGCGAAGCGAGGCCACCGCCGCCTGGGTCCGCCCGAGCTCCTCCTCCAGCCGCTGCAGGTGGCGCGAGATCAGCGCGCCCCTGACGGCCGGATCGGGCGCGGCGATGACGCGGCGCACGTCGTCGACCGGCATGCCGAGGTCGCGGAACCGGTGGATGACCTGCGCGGTCGGGATCTGCTCAACCGAGTAGCGGCGGTACCCCGAGCTCTCGTCGATCTCCACCGGCTCGAGCACGCCCTCCCGGTGGTAGTACCGCAGCGTCTTCACGCTCAGGTGAGTGGCACGCGAGAAGTCGCCGATTGACAGCAGGCTGGCTGGCATGCCCCCATTCTCGACCCTCCCCTGGCGGGAGAGTCCAGATCAAAACGAAGATCCAAATCGTCCCATCGAACGGACCGTTAGTTCCCGCCCCCGTTCACCGCACCCTGCCACCGGGCAGCCCGGCCGCCGTCGGCGGTGCCCTGCCCTACGTGAAGACGCCCAGCTCAACGGCGGCCGCGAGCGCCCGCGCGCCGGCATCGCCCGGATGCACCCCGTCCCCCGAGTCGAAGGCGGCGGCGAGCCGACCTGGATCGCCCGGGTCGGCCAGGGCGGCCGCGAAGTCCACCACCGGCCAGTCGGCCTGCGCGGTGATGGCCCCGTTCACGGCCAGTCGGACGTCCTCGTTGCCGTCGGCCAGGAACGCGTCGATCGCGCTGCCGCCGAACGGCGTGATGGTGCCGAGCACCGGCCGGACGCCGCCGCGTTCGGCCCGGCGGGCGAGCCCGCGCAGCCCGTCGACGATGTCGCCGGCGGCCGGACGCTTCCCGCCCAGCATCGACGGCAGCGCGATGTCGTTGGTCCCGGCCAGGATCAGCACGTGGGTGGCCTCGGCGACGCCGAGCACGTCACGATCGAACCGATCCGTCATCGACGGGCCCACGACCGGTCGTAGCAGCCGGTTCCCGCCGATGCCGGCGTTCAGCACTACGGCGTCGCCGATGCCCGCGGCGAGCAGCCGGCCTTGCAGGTGATCGGGGTAGCGCTGGTCGACATCGATCGTGGTGCCGTCGCCTCTGGTGATCGAGTCGCCCAGCGTGACGACGACCGGGCCCGAGGCCGGCTGGTCGGTCAGCACGCGGGCGATCCAGTACAGGGCCGTGAACCGCTCCGAGTCCGCGAGCCGTGGCCGTCCGAGCTGATCGCCCGGGGCGACTTCGCCCGTCTGCTGGGCCGAGTGCAGGAACGTGGCCGCCTCGGCCGTGCCGGAGACGAAGCAGTCGACCACCAGCTCGCCGTCCGCCGCTGTGCCGTCCGCCGCCGCTGCTCGCATGGTCATCGGCAGCGGGATCGGATCGCTGATCGCGGTCGCCCCGGCCGGGATCTCCCATTTCCCCGCGCCCCGGTACAGCGCCGGCCTTGTCGACGTGAGGTCGCCGTTGCCGACCAGGACCGCGTCGATGACCAGCGGGTCGCGCCCGTACTCGTTGCTGAGCGCCAGCCGCGCCGCGCGGCCACCGCGCCGCGGTCGGACCCGCTGCCGGACGGTCTGCCCGGTGAACCGCCGCGGCGGCGGGAAGAACGGCAGCGCGTCCTCCGCGCTCGCCAGCGCCGCCAGGTAAGCGGTGGTCCAAGTCCCGGTCATGACGTCACCCCCGCGACTGGCTCGGCCCCCGCGACCCGCTCGGCCGCCGCGCCTGGCTCGGCCCCCGCGACCCGCTCGGCCGCCGCGCCTGGCTCGGCCCCCGCGACTGGCTCCGCCCCCGCGATTCGCTCGGCCCCCGCGACCCGTGCGCCCGGGACCCACGACCGCGGCGCGTCCGCCGCCAGCGCCTCGGTCGCGCACGCGTGCAGCAGGGCGCGCTGCTCCTCGGTGAGCGGGCTAAGCGGGCCGGGCTCGGCCGCGTCCATCAGCCTCTCGACCCGGCGCAGCAGTCGTCGTCCGCTCGCGGTGAGGTCGAGAATCTGGCGACGGCGGTCCCGCTCATCCCGTTCCCTGGTGATCAGGCCGGCCTGCTGCAGTCCGTCGACGAACGCAACCACGTCGCCGCCGTCGATGCCCAGCCGGGCGGCGATGTCCTTCTGGCACGCCCGCCCGTACTCGTCCAGACAGCACAGGATCGCGTGCTGGTGCTGACTGAGCCCGACCGCCGCCAACTGCCCGGCGCACTGCTGCCTGGCCAGCGCGGCCAGCCTGATCAAGACAAAACTGGTCCGGTGCCGCAACGCGGCCGGAAGCAGCAGGCCCTCTGAATCGTCCACGGCCCGAGCGTACCAAATGTATCTGGCAATGCCAATCGTTGGCATTGCCAGTTAATCAGTAACCGGGCGAGCGGTCGCGGCTACCGCCGGCCGACCGTGATTCCCGGCTCGCCAGCCGGATGGCGGCGGGCACGAGGGCCTCTTCGTAGTGGTGACAGCCGTCGGGCGGGGACGCCTGGTCGCGATGATGGGACAGGACGTGCTCGAGTTGAGCCCGGGCCGCGTCCATGCGCTCGGCCTGGAGGCGCAGCGCCTCGATGCGCTCCTGGACGATCTGGGCCCAGCCGCGGGTGGCGGTCGGCCCGGCCAGGATGTCGCCGATCTCCTCGAGGCTCATCAGCCCGGAGCGCTGCCAGTACAAGATGATCGCCAGCCGGCGGATCTCGTCCGGCCCGTACCAGCGGCGGCCGGCCTGCCGGGAGGCGGGCTGCACCAGACCGCGTTCCTCGTAGTAGCGAATCGCCGAGGCGCGCAGCCCAAGGCTGCGCGCCACCTCATCGATGGGAAGCAGGTCCGGCTCGCCTTCCGTCGGCCTCGGCACGTTGCTGCCTCGCGCGCTCTCCATCACGTCCCCGCTCCTTCCCGGCGTCGGGGCGGTCCTTGCATGCCGCCGCCTTGCGTTCAAGTCGACTTTAACATGCATGATGGCGGCATGCCCCGGCCCTTTCTCATCGACGTCGGCCCGCTGCGCCGCTCCCGCGACCTCCGGGCGCTGCTCGGCGGCCAGGTCATCTCCGTCCTCGGCACCCAGATGGCCGCCGTAGCGGTGCCCTACCAGGTGTACCGGCTGACCGGCTCGTCGCTGGACGTGGGGCTGGTGTCGCTCGCCGCACTGGTTCCGCTGCTGGCCGGGTCGCTCCTGGGCGGCTCGATCGTCGACGCCGTCGACCGCCGGCGTCTGCTGATCGCCGTCTCGGTCATCTCGGCCGTCGTCACCGCCGGGCTGGCCGTCAACGCGTCGTCGCGGCCGTCGCTGTGGCCGATCTTCGTCTGCGCGCCGCTCGCGGCCGGGCTCGGCACCTTCGAGGACTCGGCCCTGGGCGCGGTCGTGCCCAACCTCGTCCGCCGCTCCGACGTGCCCGCGGTCAGCGCCATGTTCCAGGCCCTGTTCCAGTTCGGCCTGGTGGTCGGCCCGGCGCTGGCCGGCCTGCTGCTGGCCGGGACCGGGGTCCGCTTCGTCTACTGGATCGACTCGGCCACCTTCGCCGCTGCCGCCGCCGCGGCGCTGGCGATCGCCCCGCAGCCGCCGCCGGGCGGCGGGCAGCCGCCCGGCCTGCGGTCGGTCCTCGATGGCATTTGTTTCGTCCGGGGCCGGCGAACCATCCAGGGCGCGTTCGCGATCGACCTCAACGCCACGATCTTCGGCCTGCCGCGCGCCCTGTTCCCCGCCCTGGCCCTCACCGTCTTCGGCGGCGGCCCGGCCACCCTTGGCCTGCTCTACGCCGCCCCCGGCGCGGGCGCCCTGATCGGCGCGCTGACCACCGGCTGGGTCGGCCGAGTCCGGCGTCAGGGCCGCGCCGTCATCATCGCCGTGATCGTGTGGGGCATCGCCATCACCGCGTTCGGGCTGACCCGCTGGCTGCCGGCCGGGCTGGCGCTCGCGGCCGCGCTGGCGCTGCTGGCCGTGGCCGGCTGGGCCGACGTCATCTCGGCCGTTTTCCGCACCACCATCGTCCAACTCTCGGTCCCCGACTCCCTCCGAGGCCGCCTGACCGGCCTGCAGATCTCGGTCGTGACCGGCGGCCCGCTCCTCGGCGACGTGGAAGCGGGCGCCGTCGCGACCGCGTTCGGCGACACTGCCTCGGTCGTCTCCGGCGGCCTTATCTGCGTGGCCGGGGCACTGCTGCTCGCCGGCCTGCTGCCGGCCTTCCGCCACCAGCAGGCCGATGAACCCCGGCAGGCCGATGAACCCCGGCAGGCCGAGGAACCCCGGCAGGCCGAGGAACCCCGGCAGGCCGAGGAACCTCAGCCCGCTGACGCGCCGGGCACCCTCAGCCCGACTTGACGCAGGTGTACGCGCCGTAGAGCCGCCGTTCGTAGCGGACGTCGGCGATCTCGAATCCGGCCGCGGCCAGCATCGGCTCGAGCAGCCACCGGAACGTGCTGTACTCGGTCCGGATGTGCTCGGCGTAGTCGCCCGCCGTGTACCCCTTGGCCGGGTCCGTCGCCGCCCCGGCCAGCCAGCCCGCGAACACGTCGCCCGCCTCGGCGGGGCCGAAGTCGTAGATCAGGTCCCGTAGCAGCAGCACCCCGCCCGGGCGGAGCATGTCCGCGATCCGCTGGAGCGCGACCGCCTTCCAGAAGTCCGGTAGCTGGTGCAGCGCGTGCCGGGTGAACACGCCGTCCACCGGCGCGCCGGGATCGAAGCTGAGGAACCCGGCCCGCTCGGCGGTCAGGTTGGCGATCCCCTCGGCCTCCGCCTTGGCGCGGAGCGCGGCCACCATCGCGGGCGACACGTCGACCGCGGTCACCCGCCCGAACCGCCGGGCCGCCTGGAACGCGAACTGCCCCGTCCCCGCCCCGAGGTCCACCAGGACCGACGTCGGGCCCAGCCCCTGCGCCTCCAGCGCCGCGATGTGCGCCCCCGGATCGGGATGCCCCTGCTTGCGGTCGTACCCGGCGATAAACGCCTCGTCCAGGTGTTCCGCCCCCGCATGCGCCAGCTCATCCAGCATCCACGACTCATCCACGCCCCCAACCCTGCAACCCCACCACCCCACCCAGCAACCCAATTTCCCCCGCCGCCCCCCGCCCCCGCGACCCCACCGCCCTCGCCACCCCACGCCCTCGCGACCCCACCACCCCACCGTCCCCTGCCATCCCACCGCCCCTCGCCACCCTTACCGTCACGGCCAAAGGCGACTACCCCGTCACCCGGTCGGCGCCGCCTTACCGTCACCGGCGACTACCCCTCACGCCAAAGACGACGCCACCCCTGACCCGTCGCACCCCCCAGTCACATCCGCCCCTGGCGTTCCCGCATCTATGTATCAGTTCTGACCACACCACCCATCTCCTTATCGGTTCTGACCACAAAATCCCGGTGAATCGGCCCCAAAAGTGGTCAGAACTGATAACAAGACGAAAAAGTGGTCAGAACTGATAGCAAGGTGACCGGGTGTTGCCGCTGCCGCCGCTCGCGGCCCGCCCTGTGTGGCCCCCACTCCTCGTCGTCGCACCCCACTGACGTCTTGGCCGGTTCCCATTCACCCCTCCGGGGTGATCCCAGTCCCGATTCGACGTCGTAAGGTAACGCTGCGATTACCACGATTACCAAAGGAGGCGTCGTGACCCTTGGGCCTGTCGAGCTGGTGGTGCTCGGGTTTCCCGGCAGCCGGTTCAGCGGCGAGATCCGGCCGCGGATCCAGGATCTGGTGGACCGGAACATCGTCAACATCGTGGATGCCCTGCTGATCACGAAGAGCGACCAGGGGGAGGTGACGTACTTCGAGATGGACGAGATCCAGGACGTGGATCCCGACCTTCGGGCGCTGCACGCGTGCTTCTCCGAAGAGCTCGACCTGATCTCGGAGGAAGATGGCGAGGTGTTCGCGGAGGAGCTGGCGCCCGGCTCATCGGCTCTTGCGATCGCCTTCGAGCACACCTGGATGAGGCCGGTGCGAGACGCCGTCGTCAACTCCGGCGGCGTGCTGATCGCCGACGTCCAGATTCCCGCCCAGGTCGTGGACGAAGTGCTGGACGCTGTTGGCCAGGTCAAGTCGACAAGCGACGGTGGAAGGATTCCCAATGCCTTTTCGTAGAGGTCGCCCAGGTCTCGTCGGCACGATGGCGCGCACGGCGGTCGTCGCCGGTACCGCCAGCGCGGTCGTCAACCGCGGCAACCGGCGGCGGGACGCCAGTCAGCAGGCCTCCTACGAGGACCAGCAGTCTCAGCAGCAGATGGCCGACATGCAGGCGCAGCTTGACCAGGCGAACGCCGAGAAGCAGGCGGCCGCCCAGCAGGCGGCCATTGACAAGGCGGTCAACGAGCGGATGGCGCAGCAGGGCGCGGCCGTCCCGGCTCAGGCCAGCGGCGGCGACGACACCATGGCCAAGCTGCAGAAGCTGGCCGACATGAAGTCCCAGGGACTGCTATCCGACCAGGAGTTCGCCGCCATGAAGGGCAAGCTCCTAGGAATCTGAGCCTCACCTTTCATCGGCGGCGACCGACATGGCTGCGCCGCCGGTGAGCTGCAGCAGCTCCTTAAAGGTGGTCGGGAACACCGAGTGCGGGGTGCCGGCGGCCGCCCAGATGCGCTCATAGTGCTCGAGGTCGGTGTCAACGACGGTCTCGATCGGCGCCGGGTGGCCGACCGGGGCGACCCCGCCGATTGCCTGACCGGTCGCCGCGCGGACCTCGGCCGGTGCGGCCCGCCTGATCCGGCTCCTGCCCAGGCGTCGGGTCAGGGCGTCCACGTCGACCCGGTGCGCACCGCTCGTCATCACCAGCAGCGGCGTCTCGTCGGCCATGAAGATCAGGCTGTTGGCGATGGCACCCACCTCGCACCCCAGCGCCTGGGCCGCCTCGGCCGCCGTCCGCGCCGCCACCGGTAGTTGCCGCACCCCGGCCGCGGCGGCGGCCGACGCGGCCGCGAGGGCGTCGTGCACGTTCTGCGCCGAGGCCGGCAGCGCGTCGTTCATCCGGAACTCCTTACCTCTTGGCTCGCTCAGGCGGTGGCGGTGGAGCCGACGTCATAGTCCAACCCCATCAGCCTCGAGACCGCCTCGGTGACCATGCCGTCGAGGCTGCCCCAGTGGAACTGCGGCCGGGCGAGCCGGGCCGAGACCAGTCCGTGCTCGGTCGCCCAGACCAGCGACGCGAGTCGGTTGGGATCCTGATGCGGGCGGCCGACGCCGGCCGTGAGGCAGGCCTCGACCGCGCCAAGCAGCCCCCGGAAGGCGCGCTGCCCGGGCGTCTGCTCGGCATCGCCGGACGCGAGGCTCGGCATGAGATCGAGATGGAACATGACGCGGTAGTGCCCGGGATGGTCGATGCCGAACTGGCAATACGCGCGGCAGCGGGCGAGCAGCGCCTCGGCCGGGTCGGCGAACTCGGCCGCGGCGCCCGAGGCGGCCGCGCTGAGCTCGGCGAACGTCTGCTCAAGGGCGGCCACCGCGAGGTGCTCGGCGTCCGGGAAGTGCAGGTAGACCGACGTCGCCGCGATCCCGACCCGCCGGGCTACGCCGCGCAGCGTCAGCCGGTCGAGATTGCCGGTCTCCGCCAGGACGTCGCGCGCGGCGTCGATGATCTCCTCGCGCAGGCGATCCCCCTGGCCGCGCGCATTGCGCTGCCGGACCGCGGACCCGTTCGGCGAGCGAGGACTCTCGAGTTGCATGACTTCCCCTCGACGATCGACGAAGAATCGCCTTGAGCAATTTAAGGCTACACATGTTAGGCTACGGATGTAGCGTAACACGCAACCCCCGGGGAGGGGCGATGGCGCAGACAGCCGGACGCCGGATGGCGGCCGAGATCGACGGGGACTTCGTGGTGTTCCTCATCGGCGCAAGCCCGAGCAAACTCCACCTGGTGCGCAGCCTGATCGACCTCGGCGGCCGCCACGGCATGAAGCACATGCTTGACTACCTGGTCGCGCACCCGGAGAAAGGACTGCTCGGGTACCAGATGGGGCTGCCGACCATCGTCCAGTACTGGCGGTCGTTCGAACACCTGGAGGCGTTCGCCAGCGACGCCGGCGACCCGCACCTGGCGGTCTGGCGTAACTACTGGCGGCGGGTCGGCAACAGCGGCCGGACCGGGATCTGGCACGAGACCTACCTGGTGCGGGCGGGCGAGTACGAGGCGGTCTACGGCAACATGCCGCCGTTCGGCCTGGGCAAGGCCGGCCGGCTGGTCCCGATGTCGGAGTCGTCGAGTGCCCGCAGCCGTCTCAAGACCACGGCCGCCGCCAATCCGCCCGTCGCCGCCGCCCCGGCCACGTCCGCCGCCAATCCCGCCAATCCCGCCACGCCGCCCGCCAACCCGGCGAACCCGGCGAACCCGGCGAACCCGGCGAACCCGGCCGCCTAACCGGCTGACGGACCCAGGTCCCCGAACTCGTACGCCAGCCGGTGCGGCGTGCCGAACCGGTGCGCGGTGATGCTGATCGCCTGCTCGCGCAGGAACGGAAGCATCTCCACCCGCCCGGACTCGGTGACCTCACCCGCGTAGATCGCGATGTCGGGGCGCCCGTCGATGGCGTCGTACAGCTGCGACGCGTCGCCGCCGATCAGCCGAACCCGCCCGCCCGGCAGCGCCCGCAGCCGGTCCTCCCACGACGCGCGGTCTTCCACCACCGAGAAAACGCCGCAGGCCGCGAACGCCCGCTCCACCGGCGACGGCAGCGACACCGCCGACGAGACGACGGCCACGGCGCCGGCGCCGGATCCGCCCCCGGCCGCCACCCCGGCGGCGACGACCCGGACCAGCTCGGCGACCGAGTCCGACGCCAGCCGAACGTGCACCGGGTGCGGTCGGTATCGCAGCACGTTCCGCTCGGCTTCAAGGCCGCTCACGTCGCGCGCCGTGCCGAACTCCGACTCCCACGCGAGGGCGTCAGAACGCAGCGCGCGCGAGATCATATCGAGGTTCCCAAGCCCCGCCGAGCGCGCCGCCGCCAGCAGCGACGCGGCAGCCGGCCCGGTGACGGCCGTCGCGGTCGACGGCCGGGTCACCCAGTCCGTCAGCCCGACCAGGTAGTTGGGCCCGCCCGCCTTGGTGCCCGCCCCGACCGACGACCGCTTCCAGCCGCCGAACGGCTGCCGCCGGACGATCGCCCCGGTGGTGCCGCGGTTGATGTACAGGTTGCCCGCTTCGACCGCAGAGCACCAGCGATCGAGCTCGCCAGCGTCGAGCGAGAACAGCCCGGCCGTGAGCCCGTACGGCGTGGCGTTCTGCAGCTCGATGGCGTGACCCAAAGAGTCGGCGCTCATAATCCCGAGGACCGGCCCGAAGTACTCGGTCAGGTGGAACGGAGACCCGGGGGCGACCCCGTCCTTCACCCCCGGCGACCACAGCCGCCCGGTCTCGTCGAGCTGGCGCGGCTCCACCAGCCACCGTTCGCCCGGCGAGAGGGTCGTCAGCGCCTCAAGCAGCTTGCCTTCCGGCGGCGAGATCACCGGACCCATCTGACTGGTGGCGACCGAAGGCCACGCCACCGTCAGCGACGTGACCGCGTCGACCAGCTGCGCGCGGAACCGGGCCGAGGTCGCGACCGAGCCGACCAGGATCGCCAGCGAGGCGGCCGAGCACTTCTGCCCGGCGTGCCCGAAGGCGGACCGGACGACATCGCGCACGGCCAGGTCGATGTCCGCGCTCGGGGTGACCACGATCGCGTTCTTGCCGCTGGTCTCGGCCAGCAGCGGTAGGTCGCGCCGGAACTGGCGGAACAGCGTGGCGGTGTCGAACGCGCCGGTCAGGATCAGCCGCCCGACCCGGGGGTCGGCCACCAGCCGCTGACCGAGCTCGCCCTCGGAAACGTTCACCAGCTGCAGCGCGTCGGCCGGCACCCCGGCCGACAGCAGCGCGTCGACCAGCACCGCCCCGCACCGCGCGGCCTGCGGGGCGGGCTTGATGATGACCGCCGAGCCCGCCGCCAGCGCCGCCAGCGCCGAGCCGGCCGGGATCGCGACCGGGAAGTTCCACGGCGGCGTCACCACCGTCAGCGCCACCGGCGAAGCCGCCGCGCCGTCGACCGAGTCCAACGCGACGGCCAGCGAGGCGTAGTAGTTAGCGAAGTCAATCGCCTCGGACACCTCGGGATCGCTCTCGTCGAGCGTCTTCCCGCACTCGGCCGCCATGACCTCGACCAGCCGGCCGCGAGCCGCCGCCAGCGCAGCCGCCGCCCGGCGCAGGACCGACGCCCGCTCGGCCCCGGAACGCGCTCCCCACGCCGTCCCCGCGGCGACCCCGGTCGCGATCCGCGTCTCCAGCACGTCAGCCGAGGTGACAGCAGACCGCGCGACCAGGTCAACGCCGAGGTCGCTGACGCCCACCCGGCCGAGGATCTCGCGCCCCCAGGACGCGTTCGCCGCCAGCGACGGATCGGTGTCGGGCGTGTTAGCGAAGGTGTTCCTGACGCCGACGACCTCGGTCAGCCGGTCCTGACGCCGCGAAGGCAGCGGTATCGTCCGGTCGAGCTCCTTGAGCGACGCCAGGAACCGGTCGCGTTCCCGCGCGTACAGCGACTCAGAAGTGCTCAGCTGGAACAGCGCGGACATGAAGTTGTCGCTGCTCGCGCCCTCTTCCAGCCGCCGCACCAGGTACGCGATGGCGGTGTCGAACTCGCGCGGGTGCACCACCGGGGTGTACAGCAGCAGCCCGCCGACATCACGCCGCACCGCCGCCGCCTGAGCCGCGGCCATCCCCAGCAGCATCTCGAACTCGACCCCGTCCCGGACCGAGCGCACCCCGGCCAGGTGCCAGGCGAACGCGATGTCGAACAGGTTGTGGCCGGCCACCCCCACCCGCACGTTGGCGATCCGCGAGGGGTGCAGCGCATAATCGAGCACGCGCTTGTAGTTGGTGTCGGTGTCCTGCTTCGACGGCCAGGTCGCCAGCGGCCACCCGTGGACCGAGGCGTCGACCCGCTCCATCGGCAGGTTCGCCCCCTTGACCAGCCGCACCTTGATCCCGGCGCCGCCGCCAGCCCGCCGCGCGGCCGCCCACGACTGCAACGTGATCATGGTCGGCAGCGCGTCAGGAAGATACGCCTGCAAGACAATGCCGGCCGATAGCCCGACGAACTCGGGCTGGTCAAGCAGCGTGGTGAAGACCGCGACGGTCAGCCGCAGGTCGTGGTACTCCTCCATGTCGAGGTTGATGAACTTCGCGGGCGACGCGGCCGCCGCCTGGCG
>Ga0302314_10017827_pt1 | contig 11871 bp, 13 predicted proteins | sample III_Palsa_N2_3_FD_200533 | JGI IMG/M metagenome (GOLD analysis project Ga0302314, IMG submission 200533) | Peat permafrost microbial communities from Stordalen Mire near Abisko, Sweden - III_Palsa_N2_3 | ecosystem: Environmental > Terrestrial > Soil > Palsa > Peat permafrost | place: Sweden...
GATGCTGGTGGAGCGGGCGATCGAGGCGACGAGCCTCAAGCGCGAGAACCGGCGTCTGCGCACCCTCAGCGCTACGCCCGACGGCTTTCCGGGCACATCCGCGGCCGCCCAGCACCTGCGCCAGACCCTCGGCAAGGTCGCCTCCGCCAATAGCCGCATCCTGATCAGCGGTCCGGCCGGCGCCGGCAAGGAGACCTCGGCCCGCCTGATCCATGGGGCGAGCCCGCGCCGCAGGGGGGAGTTCGTCGCCGTCAGCGCCGCCGGGATGACGCCCGAGCGGATGGACCTGGAGCTGTTCGGCGAGGAAGGCGAGGGCGGCCGGCCGCGCAAGATCGGCGTCTTCGAGCGCGCCCACAACGGGACCCTCTACCTCGACGAGGTGGCCGACATGCCGCGGGAGAGCCAGGGCCGCATCCTCAGGGTGCTGGTAGAGCAGCGCTTTCGCCGGGTGGGCGGCGACACCGACGTGCAGGTGGACGTGCGGGTGATCTCGTCGTCGTCGCGCGATCTGCGCGAGGAGATCGCCGCGGGCCGGTTCCGCGAGGACCTGTTCCACCGCCTGAATGTGGTGCCGCTGCGGGTGCCGGGCCTGGAAGAGCGGCGCGACGACATTCCCGAGCTGATCCGCGACTGTGTCGAGCGCATCGGCGCCGCTCAGGGCCTGTCGCGCCGCATCTTCGCCGACGACGCGATCGCCACCCTGCAGGTGCAGTCCTGGCCCGGCAACGTGCGCCAGCTGCGCAACGTGATCGAGCGGATCCTGATCCTGGCGCCCGGCGATCCCAGCCAGCCCATCACGGCCGACCTGCTGCCCACGGACGCCACGTCTCAGGCGCCGACCGGCGGCCTGGGCGCCGAACGGATCATCGCCCTGCCGCTGCGCGAGGCGCGCGAGCTGTTCGAGCGGGAATATTTGGAGGCCCAGATCATGCGCTTCGGCGGGAATATCTCGCGCACCGCAGCCTTCATCGGCATGGAGCGATCGGCGCTGCACCGCAAGCTGAAGTCATTGGGCTTCGGCGGCGCGCGGGCGCTGGAGGAGGTTGAGAGCTGATGAGCCGCATCGCCTACGTCAACGGCCGGTTCGTCCCGCACGGCGAGGCCTGCGTCCACATCGAGGACCGCGGCTTCCAGTTCGCCGACGGGGTCTATGAGGTCTGGGCGGTGCTCGGCGGCAAGCTGGGCGACGCCGAGGGGCACTTCGAGCGGCTGGAGCGCAGCCTGGGCGAGCTTTCGATCGCCTCGCCGATGCCCAGGTCGTCGCTGCAGGTCGTGTTGCGAGAGACCGTGCGCCGCAACAAGGTGCGCGAGGGCCTCGTCTATCTGCAGGTGACGCGCGGCGTCGCCCCGCGCGATCACGCCTTTCCCAATCCGCCGCGTCCGCCGAGCGTCATCGCCACCGCCCACGGCGTCGATCGCACGCTGGCCGATGCGCGGGCGGCGCGGGGCGCGGCGGTGATCACCGCGCCGGAGACCCGCTGGGCGCGGTGCGACATCAAGACCGTCGGGCTGCTGCCCAATGTGCTGGCCAAGCAACAGGCGCGGGCGGCGGGCGCGGTCGAGACATGGTTCGTCGACGAGCTGGGCCTCGTCACCGAGGGCGCGTCAAGCAACGCCTGGATCGTCGATAAGACGGGCGCGCTCAGAACCCGCGACACCCAGGCGAACATCCTGCGCGGCATCACTCGCAAAACCATCTTCCAGCTGATAGCCCGCGAGGGCATGAAGGTGGAGGAGCGGCCGTTCTCGCTGGAAGAGGCGCGAGAGGCGCGCGAAGCCTTCATCACGGGCGCCGGGACCCTCGTGCTGCCCATTGTGAAGATCGACGGGCACACCGTGGGCGACGGCGCGCCCGGTCCGGTGGCGAAAGAGTTGCGGCGGCTCTATATCGAGGAGGCGAGGCGGACGGCGATTTGACCGACCCAGCGCAAACTTATGTGTGGCCGCCGCCTGCGGCCGTGAACGACGAGAAACAGGGGATCAACCCGATGAACACCGCGACAGCCGTCGAGAAAAAACAAAACCTGCAGGACACCTTCCTCAACAGCGTCCGCCGCTCCAAGACCCCGCTGACCATCTTCCTGGTGAACGGCGTCAAACTTCAGGGCGTCGTGAGCTGGTTCGATAATTTCTGTGTGCTGCTGCGACGGGACGGCCAATCCCAGCTCGTCTACAAGCACGCCATCTCCACCATCATGCCGGCCCAGCCCGTCCAGCTCTACGAACCGAGCGTCGATTCAGCCGATTGACCACAGCCAGCATCGATAGAAGCGTACCCATCCAGTCGGCGCTGGTCCTTCATCCGGACCGCGCGCGGCGAGATGATCTGCGCGCGGCCGAGGCGAGGCTGACCGAAGCGGTCGGCCTCGCCGAGGCGCTGGACCTGAAGATCGTCGAGGCGATCGTCGCGCCGTTGCGCAAGCCCGTGCCGGCAACCTTGCTGGGCGGCGGCAAGGTGGCCGAGATCGCCACGCTCTGCGCCTCGCTCGAACTCGACGTGGTGGTGATCGACGATGCGCTGTCGCCCGTGCAGCAGCGCAACCTCGAGCGCGCTTGGCAGGTGAAGGTGATCGACCGCACCGGGCTGATCCTGGAGATCTTCGCCCGGCGCGCCCGAACCCGTGAAGGTCGGCTGCAGGTCGAACTGGCCCGGCTCGCCTATGAGGCCTCGCGGCTGGTGCGCACCTGGACCCACCTGGAGCGCCAGCGCGGCGGCCTGGGCGCCATGGGCGGCCCCGGCGAGACCCAGATCGAGACCGACCGTCGGCTGATCGCCGAGAAGGTCGCGAGGCTGAAGCGTGAACTGGAGGAAGTGCGCCGCACCCGCACCCTGGCCCGCCGGGCGCGCGGCCGGGTGCCGTTCCCGACCGTCGCCCTGGTGGGCTACACCAACGCCGGCAAGTCCACGCTGTTCAACCGCCTGACCCACTCCAAGGTGACGGCCAAGGACATGCTGTTCGCGACGCTGGATCCCACCATGCGGCGGATGAAGCTGCCCGGCGGCCGGCCCGCGATTCTCTCCGACACGGTCGGCTTCATCTCCAGCCTGCCGCACGAGCTGGTCGAGGCGTTCCGCGCCACGCTGGACGAGGTGAAGGAAGCCGACATCATCCTGCACGTACGCGACATCGCCAGCCCCGAAAGCGAGGCCGAGGCGGCCGACGTCCGCCGGGTGCTGGAGGAACTTGGTTCGGGCGAGGAGTCCGGCCAGCGCGTGCTGGAGGTCTGGAACAAGATCGACCTGCTGGACGAAGAGGCGCGCGAGTTCCTTGAGGCGCGGGCGATGCGCGCCTCCGGCGCGGCGGCGGTCTCGTCGGTGACCGGGGAGGGGATCGAACGGCTGACTCAGCGCCTCGCCGCCCTGGTCGACGAGGGCCCGCTGCTCACCATCGCCCTGCCCGCGGCTGATGGGGAGGGCCTCGCCTGGCTCTATCGCCACGGCCGCGTGGTGACCCGCGAGCCTGATGAGAGCGACGTGGTGGTCACGGCGCGGCTTGATCCGGCGGCGCTGGCGAAGTTCGAACGGTTGCGGCCAAGCGCCGTGCTGGTCGCGGCGGCGGAGTAGAAGTTCTTGCTTTGTTCTTGACGGCGGTCATTTCGCAGTTGCATGGTCGAGCTGCATTCGGAGGCGGCTATGGCTCTCACCCTTTCACGCGAGCGTTTTGAAGCCTCGCGCGCATTCATCGACCAAACGGGCCGCCCTCTGGACGCCGAACTGCTTCGCCACCGACTCGGCGAGGGTTCGGCCGAGGCCGTGATGTCGGCCTTGGCGCCGTTCCAGAACGCGGACGGAGGATTTGGACACGGTCTGGAGCCCGACATTCCAAGCCCGGCATCCAGTGCGCTGGTGTCCAGCATTGGGCTTCGGCTGCTGGCGCGGATCGGCGCGCCGGCGGATCACCCGCTGGTGGTCGGCGTCATCGCGTGGCTCGATGCCGCTCTCGATCGCAAGCGCGGCGTCTGGCAAATCATCGGCCCGGACGTCGACCTCGCGCCGCACGCGCCCTGGTGGGCTTGGTCGGACGGCCTGGCGGCGTCGTGGAACGCCTTCCGCTTCAATCCCACAGCCGAAATCCTGGCTTGGCTTTATCACTACCGCACGGCTGTTCCTGGCTCGCTGCTGGCGGCGGTCGAGACCGGGATGCGCCTGACGCTCACCGAGACGGAGTTGATCGAAGGCGCCTACGACCTGAAATGCGCGTTGCGGCTGGCGGAGAGCGATGATGCGCCGCCAGATATCGCGCGGCCGCTCCGTCTCTTGCTCCGCCGCTCGCTCGCAGCCCACGACGCCGCCGACGAGCACGCCTCGCCCTTCGACGCCGCGCCCAACCCCGACAGCCCGTTCGCCGATATCGTCGAGCGCCGAATCGAGCCGGGTCTGGTTGCGCTCATCGGAGCCCAGGACGCCGACGGCGGTTGGACCCCGTTCTGGGACTGGAGCTTCGTCGACGCCGACGCCTGGGAGACGGCTCGACGGGCTTGGCGGGGATGGCTGACGCGCGAGGCGGTGGAGACCTTGTTGGCCTATGGGCGCGTTCAACGGCGCTGAAGCAGTCGATGCTCTGGCATCGCCGACGGCGCCGGCTTATCGGGGCCTATGTGCAACCGATATGGCTACAACTCGCCCCACCATCGGCTGCGCGAACTGTTCGGCCAGCAGCAGCTGCCGTTCCGGTGGCCCGAGGCGGCGCCGAACCTCGCGCCTTTGGAGGAAATACGGCCCACGGATCCCGCGCCGGTCATCCAGCCGTTCGAGGACGGGGTGCGGCTGGACCAGCTGCGCTGGGGCTTTCCGCCGCCGCGGCCCAAGGCCGGCCCGATCATCAACTTCCGCTCCGAGGGCCGCCGGTTCACGCGGGGCCGCTGCCTGGTCCCGGCGACCCATTTCTTCGAGTTCACAGGGACGAAGTATCCGAAGACCAAGTGGCGCTGCACCGTGGCCGGCGCCGAGATGTTCTGCTTGGCGGGCCTGGTGCGCGACGACCGCTTCACCCTGCTCACCTGCGATCCCGGCCCCGAGATCGCCGCCCTGCACGACCGCCAGGTGGTGATCGTGCCGCCGGCAGATTGGGCGACCTGGCTCAATCCAGAGGCCGACGCCAGCGCCCTGCTGCGGCCGCTACCGGCGGGCCAGATCGAGGTGGCGCAGAGCTAGCGGCCCTTTTCCACCGCCTTCGCCGCGTTCCAAAGCGCGTCCATCTCGGCGAGGTCGGACTGCTCCGGCGACGAGCCGCGCGCCGCAAGTTCCGCCTCGATGTAGTTGAACCGGCGGATGAACTTCGCGTTCGTGCCGCGCAGCGCCGCCTCAGGATCGATGTCGAGCTCGCGGGCGAGGTTGGCGCAGACGAAGAGGACGTCGCCGAGTTCATCTTGGGCCTTGGCGATGTCGCCGGCGGCGACCTCGGCCTCCAGTTCGGCGATCTCTTCATGCAGCTTCGCCAGCACCTCAGCGGCCGAGGGCCAGACGAAGCCGACGCGGGCGGCGCGCTTGGAGAGCTTCACGGCGCGGGTGAGAGCGGGCAGCGCGACTGGCACGTCGTCGAGCAGGCTGGGCGTCGTGGCGGCGGCCTTGGCGGCGCGCTCCTCGGCCTTGATCGTCTCCCAGGCCTCGGTCTGCTCGCGAGCGGAGCGATTATGCGCCTCGCCGAAGACGTGCGGATGCCGGCGGACCATCTTCTCATTGATCGCCTCGGCGACGTCGGCGAAGGCGAACGCGCCCTGTTCTTCGGCCATGCGGGCGTGGAAAACCACCTGCAGCAGGAGGTCGCCGAGCTCCTCCTTGAGGTCCGCGAGATTGCCGCGCTCGATCGCGTCGGCGACCTCATAGGCTTCCTCGACCGTGTAGGGGGCGATGGTGGCGAAGGTCTGCTCCAGGTCCCACGGGCAGCCGCCATCGGGCGAGCGCAGCCGCGCCATGATCTCGACCAAGCGGAAGATTGGATGGTTCACGACCTCGGCCGTTCCGCCACCGCGTAGATCGCATCGATCGCGGCCATGTTGCCGACCGCGTCAGCGCCGCCGGTGAGCTGTGAGGTTTCACCCCTAAGCACCTGCGCAAGATGAATAAGCTGCGCCTCGTAGGTGGTCGGGCCATCGGTAGGGTGGGTGACGGTCTCGCCGTCGATCGTGGTGGTGAACCGGCAACCGAGCTGGGGCGCGAGGAAGTTGACGATGTCCATCCGGCCGCGCTCGCCCTCGATGGCGAGGCTGGCGGTGAAGCCGGGCGCGTTCATGGCGCAGGCGATCTCGCCCTTGGCGCCGCCGGGAAACGCCAGCCTGGCCGAGAGCTCCACGTCCACGCCGTCCTCGAAGACGCCGCTGGCGGTCTCGATGCGTGGCTCCTCGCCGATCAGGGTGCGCAGGGCGTGCAGGGGATAGCAGCCGAGGTCCATCAGGCCGCCGCCGCCCAGGTCGGCGCGCCAGCGCAGCTCGTCCGGCGCGCGTGGGATCGGGCCCTTGAACTCGGCGGTCGCCCGGGCGACGCGGCCCAGCGCGCCCGCGCGCATCAGCGCCTCGGCCTGACGCATCACGCTGTGAAAGCGGTAGTGGAACGCCTCGATCAGCACCTGTCCCGTGGCGGCCGCGGCCTCCGTCATCCGCCGCGCCTCGGTGGCGTTCATGGCGAACGGCTTCTCGCACAGCACCGCCTTGCCGGCCTCCAGCGCCGCGATGCTCCATTCGGCGTGACCGGCTGGGGGCAGGGCGTTGTAGACCACGTCGACGTCGTCGCGGGCGATCAGCTCGGCATAGGAGCCGGCCACGTGGGCGATGCCGTGCTTATCGGCATAGGCGCGGGCGCGGCCGGCGTCGCGGGCGCCGACGGCGACCACCTCGAAGTCGTCGTTGGCCTTGGCCGGCGGGAGCACCGCGCCGATCGCGATCTTCGACGCGCCCAGCAATCCGATGCGGAACATCTAGCCCAGCCTGCGCCGATAGAGCGCGAGGAGCCGTTCCCAGTGCCGCTCAGCGGCCGCCTTGTCATAGGCGGCGCGGCCCGGAAAGGCGAAGCCGTGCTCGACGCCGGGATAAAGCTCGACCTCGGCCAGGGGATGGTCGGCCAGGGAGGCGGTCAGCGCCTCCACGATCTCCATCGGCGCCCAATGGTCGGTCTCGGCGCAGGCGAAGTAGAGCTCGGCCTTGGACTTGCGCGCCATCAGGTGGGGGCTGTCGGCCTTGTCGGTGACGAGCAGGACGCCGTAGAGCGAGGCGGCCGCGGCGACGCGGTCGGGGAAGGTTCCCGCCGCGTTGATGGCGAACTGGCCGCTCATGCAGTAGCCGAGCGCGCCGACCGAGCCCGGCCGCGCGGCCGGATCGGCGTCGGCGAAATCGATCAGCGCCCTCGCGTCCGACATCACCATGGCGATCGTGAGCCCGTTCATATAGCCGAACATCCGCTCGCGCATGCCCGGCTCGGCCAGCGAACCCAGCTCCATCACCCCGGCGCGGTAGTAGAGGTTGGGCAACATCACATAGTAGCCGGCCGTACCCAGCCGCCGCGCCATGTCGCGCAGCTCCTCGCGGATCGCCGGCGCGTCCATGAAGAACAGGATCGGCGGATGCGGGCCGCCGCGCTCCGGATGGCAGATGAAGGTGGTGGTCGCCCCATCCGCCGTGGGGATGTCGATCTGGCGTTCGATCATGCTTTTTCCGCGCGCTCCCGGCCGCGTCTGGTGTTCTTGGGTTCGCGGCTACTATGCCCGTCCGGCGCGGCTGGACAAAGGCCGGATGGAAAGCCCATTTGGCGAACGTGGCATCGGGACGATTCATCACGCTCGAAGGCGGGGAGGGGGCCGGCAAGTCGACCCAGGCGCGCCGGCTTGCCGACCGACTGGCCGCGCGCGGCCATCGCGTCATCGTCACCCGCGAGCCGGGCGGCTCCGAGGGCGCGGAGAAGATTCGCGAGCTGCTGGTCACCGGCGCCACGGACCGCTGGTCGCCGATGACGGAGACGCTGCTGGTCTACGCCGCGCGGCGAGATCACATCGAGCGCACCATTGCCCCGGCGCTGGCGGCGGGCGACTGGGTGGTGAGCGACCGCTTCGCCGACTCGACCCGCGCCTACCAGGGCGCCGGCGGCGGCGTCTCGGGCTCGCTGATCCAGGCGCTGGAGCGGCATGTGCTGGGCGAAACGCGGCCGGGCCTGACCCTGATCCTCGACCTGCCGGTGGAAGCCGGTTTGGCGCGGATCGCCGCCCGCACCCATGCCGAGACGCGCTTCGAAGCCAAGGGCGAGGCCTTCCACCAGCGCTTGCGCGAGGGCTTCCTGGCCATCGCGCGGGTCGAGTCCGATCGCTGCGCGGTGATCGATGCAACCCAAGGCCTGGACGCGGTCGAGGCGGCGATCTGGGCGGCGGTCGAAACCCGGCTGGCGCCCTGACCAGTGAGCGAGATCGCCCATCCCCGCGACGTGGCGCGGCTGGAAGGTTGCGAGGCGGCCGAGAACGCCTTCGTCTCGGCGTTGGAGCGCGGACGGCTGCATCACGCCTGGCTGCTGGTGGGGCCCGAGGGCGTCGGCAAGGCGACCTTCGCCTATCGCGCCGCCCGCCGGTTGCTGGGCGCGCGGCCGGAGCCCGATTTCGGCGTGCTGGGGGCCGACCCCGAGGATCCGGTGTTCCGCCAGGTCGCCGGCCGCGCTCACCCGGACCTGATGGTGCTGGAGCGCGCCGACCCTGATGGCAAGGTCCGTAAGGTGATCCCGGTGGAGGAGGCGCGGGCGCTGCCGGAGTTCTTCTCGAAGTCGCCGGGGCGCGCGGCGCACCGCGTCGCCATCATCGACGCCGCCGACGATCTCAATTCGAACGCCGCCAATGCGGTGCTGAAGACGCTGGAGGAGCCGCCGCAGCGCGGCGTGCTGCTGCTGATCTCGCATCGGCCGGGATCGCTGCTGCCGACCATTCGCTCACGCTGCCGTCGCCTCGTCTTCCCAGCGCCACCGACCGAGGCGGCTGTGCGCTGGCTGATGGCGGCGGCGGACCTGACGGTCGAGGCGGCGCATGGCCACCTGCGCATGGCGCGCGGCGCGCCGGGGCGGGCGCTGCGGCTGGCGTCGACGAACGCGCTGGAGATCGACGAGGCGGCGCGGCGGCTGGTGGAGCGGCTGCCGACCATCGACCAGTCCGCGGCGCTGACCCTGGCGGACAGCTTCCGCGGCGCCGAGGGTGGCGCGCGGTTCGCGCTGGCCATGGACCGGATCGGCGCGGCGCTGCACGAGACCGCGGCGGCGGCGGCGCTGGATGGGCGAGGGGCCTACGATCGCTGGGCCGAGGCCTGGAGCCTGGTCGAGGGCCTCCCGGGCGAGGCCGAGGCGATCAATCTCGACCGCGCCGACGCCTTCTTCACCGCGCTCGGTCGCCTGGCGGCGCTCGGCTGATGCTGATCGATAGCCATGTGAACCTGCACTCAGACAAGTTCGACTCCGACCGCGAGGCGGTGATCGAGCGGGCGCGGGCGGCGGGCGTGGGCCGGATGGTGACCATCTGCGACAGGCTCGCGTCCGAGCCGGCGGTGCGCGCCATCTCCGAGAGCCATCCGGATATCTGGCACACGGTGGGAACCCATCCGCACGAGGCCAAGGACGATCCCGACCTGGCGCCGGAGCGGCTGGTGGCGCTGGCGCGGCATCCGCGCGCGGTCGGCATCGGCGAGACCGGGCTCGATTTCCACTATGATTTCTCGCCGCGCGACGTGCAGGCTCGGGTCTTCCGCGCCCACATCGCGGCGGCGCGCGACATCGGCCTGCCGCTGGTGGTCCATACCCGCGAGGCGGACGAGACCATGGCCGAGATCCTGGAGGCCGAGCACGCGCGCGGCCCCTTCAGGTTCCTGATGCACTGCTATACGTCCGGCCCGGAGCTGCTGGCGCGAGCGGCGGCGCTCGGCGCCTGGTTCTCGGTCTCGGGCATCGCCGGGTTCAAGACCGCCGAGGACGTGCGCGAGCGGGTGCGGGGCATGCCGGAGGATCGGATCATCGTGGAGACCGACTGCCCCTATCTGGCGCCGATCCCGCATCGGGGGCGGCGCAACGAGCCGGCCTACATCGGCCTGGTGCTGGCCAAGCTGGCGGAGATCCGCGGCTGGGACCTCGCCGAGGCCGAGGCCCGCACCGAGGACGCCTTCTTCGCCCTGTTCGACCGGGTGGCGCGCGCATGAAGCTGGAAGTGACCATCCTGGGCAGCGGTTCCTCCGGCGGCGTACCGCGCGCGGACGGCAATTGGGGCGTCTGCGACCCCGCCGACCCGCGCAACCGCCGCTCGCGCTGCTCGATGATGATCCGGCGGGTGTCGGAGGAGGGGCCTGAGCACTGGACGACCGCGGTGGTCGACGCATCGCCGGAATTCCGCCTGCAGACCGCCGAAGCCGGCGCGAAGCGGCTCGACGCGCTCCTGATGACCCACGATCACGCCGACCAGTCCCACGGCATCGACGACATCCGCGCCTTCGCCCAGCGCCAGCGCGCGCGGATTCCCTGCCATGTGGACGCCGCCACCGACGAGACGTTCCGGCGCCGGTTCGATTACATCTTCCATGGCCTCAGGGGCTATCCGGCCATCTCCGACCTGGTTCCGATACCGCCGCACGGCGTGGCGTGGTGGGTGGACGGGCCCTCCGGCGCCATCCCGGTCACCACCTTCGACCAGGACCACGGCGAGATGAGGAGCATCGGCTATCGCTTTGGTCCGGTTGCCTATTCCAGCGATGTCGTGCACCTCGACGACGCGGCGTTCGACGCCATGGAAGGGGTCGAGTTCTGGATCGTCGATGCGTTGCGCTATGCGCCGCACCCGACCCACGCCCACGTCGAACGCACCCTGGGCTGGATCGAGCGGCTGCGCCCGGCGCGCGCCATCCTGACCAATCTGCACATCGATCTGGACTATGTGGAGCTTTCGTCACGGCTGCCGGCGGGCGTCGAGCCGGCGTTCGACGGGATGAGAATCGAGTTCGATATCGAAGACGAAACACCATGATATCGCAACCGCTTAAGCTCGGTTTCCTCGCGACGAACAACGGCTCCAGCTTTCGCGCGATCCTGGCGGCGATCGAGGCCGGGACGCTGGCCGCCGAAGCGCGGTTGGTGGTGAGCAACCGGCGCGAATCTGCGGCGCTGGCGTTCGCCAGCGCGCACGGGATTGCCGCGCGCGCCATGCCGACGGTGTCCGATCCAGACCGCGCGGACGCGGCGCTGGCGGCGGCGCTGCGGGACGCCGGCGTCGAGCTGGTGATCCTGTCTGGCTACCTGCGCAAACTCGGACCCGCGACGCTGGCGGCCTACGAAAACCGCATCCTCAACATCCATCCGGCGCTGCTGCCGAAATACGGCGGCCAAGGCATGTACGGCCGTCGCGTTCACGAGGCCGTGGCGGCGTCAGGCGATCCGGTCAGCGGCGCCAGCGTGCACGTGGTCGACGGCGAATACGATCACGGACCGCTGGTCACGACGCTGGAAATCCCGCTGACGCCCGGCGACGACGCCGCGGCGATCGAGGCCAAGGTCACCGCCGCCGAGCCGGATTTCTTCGTCGACGTGCTGCGCCGGATCGCGGCCGGCGCGCTCGCGCTGCCCGAACCCCGTCGGTAATTTCCGATAATCTTCCTTAGGCGCGATATGGATGTAGCCGCCATTTAGTAATGTCACCGGCGTGCCAGTTAGAGATGGCACCCTCCCTCATTTTGCGTGGGAGGTCCTCCAAAGTGGCGTTGCACTTCATGAGCGACAAGGAGCTTAGCCGAGTCGAGATCCTGCGCGATCTGGCGGCTGGTCGGGTGACGGTTTCGGCGGCCGGCGAGCTGATGGGCTTGGAGCGCCGCCAGGTCCTGAGGCTGTCGAAGGCCTACCAGGAGCACGGCGCGACGTCCCTCATCTCCAAGAAG
>Ga0302314_10017828_pt1 | contig 11871 bp, 9 predicted proteins | sample III_Palsa_N2_3_FD_200533 | JGI IMG/M metagenome (GOLD analysis project Ga0302314, IMG submission 200533) | Peat permafrost microbial communities from Stordalen Mire near Abisko, Sweden - III_Palsa_N2_3 | ecosystem: Environmental > Terrestrial > Soil > Palsa > Peat permafrost | place: Sweden...
CCCTTCAGCTGCCGCCGAATTCGGCCTCCGCCGATTGGTACCATCAGCAGCTCCTCGAAAAGATCGATCCGTGGCTGGCCAAATACCCGATGAGCCCCCTCTTCGACCAGATGCAGGTCCGGCGGACGACCTTCTACGCCGAATCGGTGCGGGTCGAGGGAGGCGATATCCGGCGCGGCACCCAATGGTATAGCGCGGAGGAGGCGGCGGAGAAGGGGCTCGATTTCCAGGCCGAGGATCTGCTGGCCCAGCTCGGGGGAGTTTCCGGCGGAGCCGCCGCCGACCTCGAAAAGCTCATTGCCCAGATTCCCCAATACGCCAAGACCGACCTCCATCCCGCGCTGGTCCGCGCCGCGCTGGCCGCGATCGACACCCTCTCCGTCCAGGACGCCGCCGCCCGGCAGGCGCTGCAGCCCCTGCGGGAGAGCCTGGGCCGCGAACCGGTCGCCGAGGAGGAGAAGGTGTTGCGGGATCTGCAGGGCGCCGCCGCCGTCGATCCCCTGGCCGCGTTGCCCGTCCTGCAGAAGGTCGAGGCGGTGTGGCCCGGCAACGAGCCCGCCGACCGGGTCGCCCTGAACAAGGCCGAAGAGGCGCTCCGCCAGATCGACGGGGCGATCGCGGCGGCCAAGATTTCCGAGGCTTCGGAAAAGGAGGCCGCCGTCCAAAAGCTGATCGCCTTCCCCGCCTCCACTCCGCAGCTCGACCGGCTCAAGCAGGCCTCGGACGACTTGGCGCCGCAGCTTTCCGCCGCCGTCGCCCTGGAGCAGGCCTATGCCGACCGCCAATACGACCGGGTCGCCGCCGCGCCCGCGATCTCCCCGGCTTTCCAGCCCTGGCAGGCCGCCCTGGCCCGGCTGATCGCCCGGCAGAAGGCCGATTCCCATGCCGCGATCGAGGAGATCGAGCCCTCCCTATTCCGCTGCGATCCCCGGGGCGCGCTGGCCGCCTTCCGCCGGGCCAAGGCGCTCTGGCCCGCCAATCCCGAGGTCGCCGCCGCCAGCCGCATGCTCTGGATCGCGGCCGCCGCCGCCGCGCTGGTGGTGATCGGATTCCTCATGGTGGTCTGGGAACGGCTGGCGACGCTGGTCGACCATCTCCTTTTCAAACGGAGGATGAAGTCGAGCCAGTCGAAGTCGTAAGCGTAAAAGCCTGTCTAAAAAAGGCTGCGGAGCGGCCCGACTCGTGGCACGCTCTCCGGCTCCACCATGAGCCCGGAACAGGAAATCGCGCGGCGGCGCACCTTCGCCATCATCTCGCACCCCGACGCGGGCAAGACCACCCTCACCGAGAAGCTCCTCCTCTACGGCGGCGCGCTCAACCTGGCGGGGACGGTGACGGGCCGCAAGAACCAGCGGGCCACCGCCTCCGACTGGATGGAGCTGGAGAAGCAGCGCGGCATCTCGATCAGCTCGACGGTCCTCCAGTTCGACTACGGCGGCTGCGTGGTCAACCTCCTCGACACTCCCGGCCACAAGGATTTCTCCGAGGATACCTACCGGGTGCTCACCGCCGTCGATTCGGCGATCATGGTGATCGACGCGGGCAAGGGCATCGAGAGCCAGACGCGGAAGCTCTTCGAAGTCTGCCGCCGGCGCGGGGTTCCCATCTTCACCTTCATCAACAAGCTCGACCGGCCGACCCGCCATCCCTTCGATCTCCTCGACGAGCTGGAGAAGGTCCTCGGGATCGGCGCCTGCGCGATGAACTGGCCGCTGGGGACGGGGCCCGAGTTCCAGGGCCTCTTCGACCGCCGCGCCCTGGAGGTCCACCTCTTCGAGCGGACGGTCCACGGGGCGTACCGCGCGCCGGTCAAGGTCGGCGGGCTGGACGATCCCTTCGTCAAGGAACACACCCTGCCCGCCTCGCTGGCGCAGGCGACCGACGAACTGGCGCTGATGGACGAGGCGGGGCACGCCTTCGACCGGGGCAAGATCGACCGGGGCGAGTTGACGCCGGTCTACTTCGGGAGCGCCAGCAACAACTTCGGCGTCCAGCTCCTCCTCGATTCCTATCTCGAATTGGCGCCGCCGCCTCGCGCCCGCCGTTCCGGGGAGATCGAGATCGCACCGACCCGGCCCGATTTTTCCGGCTTCGTCTTCAAGATCCAGGCCAACATGAATCCGCGCCACCGGGACCGGGTCTACTTCATCCGCATCGCCTCGGGGAAATTCGAACGGGACATGCAGGTCGTCAACACCCGCAGTGGCGAGAAGGTCCGGCTCTCCAACTCGATGCGGCTCTTCGCCCAGGACCGGGAGACGGTCGACGAATCGTACGCGGGCGATGTGGTCGGCATCGTCGGCAACCAGGATTTCCGGATCGGCGACACGGTGGCGGTCGATCCCGCGATCCGCTACGCGGAGACGCCGCAGTTCGCGCCCGAGTGCTTCGCCTTTCTGCACAACCCGACGCCGGGCAAGTACAAGCGGTTCCGCGAGGGCCTCGACCAGCTGCTCAGCGAGAGTGTGGTCCAGGTCTTTTCTCTGCGCGACGCCGTGCAGCGCATCCCGCTGCTCGGGGCGGTCGGCCCGCTTCAGTTCGAGGTGGTGCAATACCGGCTGGAGGCCGAATACGGGGCCGAGGCGCGGATCGAGCGCGCCCCCTGGAACGTGATCCGCTGGCTGGTGGCTCCGGACGGGGGCGCCATCGAAGCGCTCGACCTCCCCTCCGGCGTGGCGTTGGCCAACGACGGCCTCGACCACCCGGTGATCCTGCTTCCCGATCCCTGGCCGATCGCCTTTTTCCTGAAGCGGAATCCGGGATGGGAACTGCTGGAGGCGCCGCTGGGGAGCTTCGTGGTGAAAGAATCGGGCGCGGCGGTTTAGGGCGCTTTTGGGGCTGCGCCCCTGACCCCCCGGTTGGGAGGGGAGTGTGTCGCCGAATCCGAGTGGTTGATACCACGCGGACGCGAGGAGCGCGGGAGAGCGGGCTCGTGGGTTTCAGGTGGTGAGGATCGGGGGAAGATCGAACGCGCTGGGTAGGGGCGGGCCGGGATGCACGGGGGCAGCTTGTACGACGCAAAGGGGCTGCGCCCCCTTGGATTGCCTCCCGGCAATGCAAATTGGTTGCCCCTGGGAACTACCTGCGCTACCGCGCAGGCATTCTGGCTCTGAGTCGATCTGTAACCTCTATGGGGGCGGTATTTGGGATATCTAAAACGCCACGCTCGTCCGCAGCCCCAGCACCGCTGCGTCGGGACTTCCGTTCCGACCGCTGGGGGTGAAGATGTACTGGAAATCGGGCTGCAGGCTCCACCATGGTGTGAGGGTGACCTTGTAGGTCGCCTCGACCACCGTTTCCGCGCTGTAGGTCCCGTTCCCCGCCAGGGTGGCCTGGGCATGGCTGTAATCGCCGCTGACCTGCGAGCGGGCCAGCGCGATCCCCGCGACATCGGCGGCGCGGCCCGGCATGAAACCGGTGAAGTTGACCCCCCCGGCGAGATACCACTCGACCAGGTTCACGCCGGGCGGCGCATAGCCGGGTTGGACGAAGACGGCGATGCTCTTTCCATCCTTGCTATAGAGCTGCTGGTCGACGATGCCGTAGATTCCGTAATCGACGCCTCCCGCTCCCGATTGGGGATTCCAGGCGGTGAAGTCGGCGGTGTGGACGAAGGCTCCCAGCTTATAGGTCGCCTGCAGGCCCTGGTCGTTGGGCTGCTGGTTGACGAGGTAGGCGGCCTCCGAAAGGAGGAGGACGCCGTTGCCCACGTCGAGGGGGAAATCGGTGCCGCTGCTGTTGGAGGGCTGGGCTTCGCTGTTGCCGTCGAAGACGCCGACCATCAGGGTGAACTGCGGCAGGGGTTGGACGATCAGGCGGACCGCCGGGGCGGCCATCGGATAGATGGGGGAGTTGTGCGGATCGCTCAGGTTGTTGGCGACCAGGGTGAAGGTGCCGAAGGTGCTGTTGACGAAGAGCCCCGCCGTCGAGGAGGTGAAGAATTCGCTGTCGGCGGCGATCTCGCCGACCTTCAGGGAGAGGAGCTGCTGGCAGAAGGTCTGCTGGAACCAGAGTTCGTCGAGCCGCACGGTGTTGAAGCCCTGGATGGCGCTGGTGTTGCTGAAGTCGCCCGTGTAGGAGGGCGAGAGGCCCGGGCCGGCGAGCCAGGAAGCGGAGACATGGAAGGAGCCCCCTTCCCAGCCGGGGACCACCTTGGAAAGATCGACGTCGACCGGGACGTCGAGGCTCTGATCGTAGACCAGCCCGTGCCCGCGCCCGTCATAGCCGCCCGCGCCGCCCAGGAAATTTCCCATCACCTCGCCGGTATAGAGGGGGGTGATGGTGATGCCGTGAGGATCGAGGGCGGGACGGACGCCGCCGAGATCGCCGAGGAGGGAGCTCCGTTCCCACAAGCCTTGGGAGGCATCGGCGACGGCGGGAGTGGCGGACGGCGTGGAGGAACCGACGGCTGGATCACTGTCGGCAGGTCCCGCCCACGCGCAAGCCGCCCATCCCGCGCCAATCAACCCCAGGAGCAGCTGCCTCATGCCTCCAAGCCTAGGAGGCTCCGGAATCAACCGTCGAGACGGAAACGGATGGGGATTTCTACCCGGGAACGAAGATGAATTCCTCCTAGGGTGGCGGGCTTGAAGCGCCATTCCCGGACGGTCTTCAGCGCCGATTGGTCGAGCAGGGGATGGCCGCTGCCGGTGGCGATCGCCAGCGACTCGACCCGGCCGTCCTCGCCCACCGTCACGTCGAGGAGGACGACGCCTTCCTGGCGGTGGCGGCGGGCCTCGTCGGGGTAGACGGGCGCGGGGTTGCTCAGGTAATCGGGTTCCGCCGTGGGGAGAGCCCCGGCATCGGCGTGGAGGGTGACCGTGTCTTTGCCGGAAGAAGCGGCGGCGGCCTCGGCGGCGGGCGCAGGTGTCGCGGGCTTATTCTCGGCCACGGACGGATGGGGAGGGGCGGGCGCGGGGGTGGGAGCCGGAGACTCGGGCAGGGGGGCCGAAGCCGGGGGAGGCTGGGAGGGCGGGGCGGGAGCGGGATGGGACGGGGTCAGCGGCGACGGTTTGGCGGGGGCCGCGATCAGGTCGATCTCGATGTTGTTCCGGCCGCTGGCGATCCGGTAGACCGGCGGGACGCGGACGAGGCAAGCCACCCCGCACAAGAGCAGGAGATGGATCGCGACCGAGAGGATCCAGGGCAGCGCTTTCATGGCATCATGGAGAAGGAAGGAGCCGCTCAGGGAAGCAGGCCGCGATCCACCTTGCCGCAAAGCGACGGTCGGATCAACCTATATGCAAATCGCTTGCGTCTATTTGATCTTCCCGCCCTTGACCGCGATGGTGTTGAAGATCTTCATCGAGCTGAAGAGGGTCTTCCGCCATTCGGGATCGCGCATCACCCGGCCGAGGAGCCGCCCGTTCGGCCCGGTGACGGTGGCGAAGGCGGCCATCGAGAGGTATTTGCCGCCCCGGGTGACGTCGATCTCGCTGAGGCCGTCGCGGGTGACCGTCGGGACGACGCCCATCCCCTTCATCCAGAAGGCGCGCGATTCCCAATAGGGGGCGGTCTCGCCGAAGGCGGCGGTCTTTACGTCGATGGAGGGATCGATCTTGGAGAAGAAGGTCCGGCTGAGCGAGTCCTTGGCCGCCTGCGGGGCGTGCTCGTAGACGTGGGAGGAGACCGCCAGGGCGACGGCGTACCAGATCTGCGGCGGGGTCTGGCAGAGGTTGGAGATGACGATCTCGCGCCTGGCCCGATCGTAGCCGCAGATCGAGCCGCCCAGGCGGGGATCGTCGTTGCGGACCATGCGGATCGCGGCGAGCGGGCCGATCCGCCGTCCGATGGTCGCCGACATCCGGCAGTAGACCTCCAGCGCCCCTTCGCGCATCGCCCGTTCGATCTCCTCCAGGCGGATTTGCAATCCGGGCGGGGCATCGGCGGGGCGGCCCTGGAAATCGAGCGCCCGGCGCTCGACGGTAACGGTCTTCGCCACCTCGAGGCCGACCGGGGCGCGGGAGTCGTACAGCTCGGCGTCGTAGCTCCGGCCCAGCGCCTCCCAGGCGGCCTTGAAATCGGAGGCGTAATCGACGTATTCCTGGCGGCTGATCCGCTTGGCGAAGCAGGCGTCGTCGATCAATTTCTCGAGCGCGGCGAGCTTGTCGGCGGCGGCGCGGACGAAGCGGATGCGGAGATCGCGGCGGAGCCCCTTGGGGGCGATCCGTCGTCCCTCGCGGGCGAAGAGCTTGCTCCGGTGGCCGGTGCGGGCCACGCGGTGGGGGCCGGGGCCTGGGACCGGAGAGGCCTGCGCCAAGATCCGGGGCATCCTCCCTTTCAAGCGCGGATACGCTCTAAATCATTCCGAGTTTCGCCTTGCCGTCGCCGGAGATCCGGTCGGGCGACCAGGGCGGGTCCCAGGTGAGGGCGACGTCGGCGGAGGCGACGCCGGGGACGGTGAGGATGTTCCGCTTGGCGTCCTCGGCGATGGCCGGGCCCATGCCGCAGCCGGGGGCGGTCAGCGTCATCTTCACGGCGACTTCGGCCCCGGCGGGCGATTCCTTCACGTCAAGGGAGTAGATCAGGCCGAGGTCGACGATGTTGACCGGGATCTCGGGATCGTAGCAGTTCTTGAGCGCGGTCCAGATGGTCTCTTCCAGGCTGCCACCCGCGGCTTGAGCTTGGGCGTCCTTCTTCACCGGGGCGCGGCCGAGCGCGTCGGCGTCCTCGCCCGCGATCCGGTAGAGGCCGGGGTGGGTGGGGATGACCACGGTGAAGGAATCGCCGAGGGCCTGGGTGACGATCACCTCGGTCCCCGCCGGGATCGAGGTGGTGTCGCCGCTGGGGATGCGGATGACGTTGATTTCGCGCTGCAGGGAAATGGAACCTTCGCTCATGGGCCCGAGTCTATTCGCAAGGGGCGGGGGCAACAAGCAGGAACGGCCCTCGATTTCCGGGAAGATATTGTTACGCTCCGCCGATGGGTCCCGATGTCGCCGCTGAAGTCGCCGCGCTCCTGCAGGCGGGTAACCGGCTGCGCGACGCGGGCGATCTCGCCGGAGCGGCGGCGGCTTTCGCCCGGGTTCTCCAGCTCGCGCCCGATCTCCCGGAGGCGTTGATCGATCTGGCGCTGACGCTTCAGCAACAGGGGCGGATTGCCGAGTGCGAGCCGCTCTATCTCCGCGCTCTGGCGGTCGCGCCGGGGCGCTTCGATGCGCGCCAGTTTCACGCTTTTTTTCTCCATGAGACCGGTCGGCACGAGGAGGCGCTGGAGGCTTACCGGCGGGCGCTCGAGCTCCAGCCCGATTGGGGCGAGGGGCATCTCAATCGGGGCCAGATTTTTCAACTGCTGCGCCGGACCAAGCAGGCGGTGCAGTGCTACGGGCAGGCGCTCCGCTGCGGCGGGGCCGACGCGACGACGCTGGCCAATCTCGGCGCGGCCTTCGAGGAATTCGGCAATTACGACAAGGCGCTGGAGGCCTGCGACCGGGCGCTGGCGCTCGAACCGGGCCAAGTCCAGGCGCGTTACAACCGCTCGCGGATGCTGGTGGCGCTCGATCGGTGGGAGGAGGGTTGGCGGGAGTACGAGGTCCGCCCCTGCAAGCCGGTCTTCAGCCGCCCGGAGTGGCGCGGGGAGCCGTTCCCCGGCAGGACGCTCTTGCTGCGGCGGGAGCAGGGCTACGGCGATAACATCGCCGCCCTCCGTTTCGTGCGGCGGGTCAAGGCGCTCGGCGGAACCGTGTTGGCAGAGGCCGATCCGGCGCTGCGACGGCTATGGGAGCATTGCCCCGGCATCGATGGCGTGGTCGGACATCCCGGCGAGGCCGCTGCCGATCTGGAGGCCGCGCTTCCCTCGCTCCCCGCCCTCCTCGGCATCGTGCCGGAGACGATTCCGGCGGAGGGCCCTTATTTCGATGTGCCGCGCTGGACGCCGGAGGAGCGGGCGCGGTGGTTGGGAGGCGCAACCGATGGGCGGCCCAAGATCGGGATCGTTTGGGCGGGGGCGCAGGCCGATCTGCGCCGCTCGGCGCCCCCCGGCCTCTTTTTCGCCCTGGCCGATGATGGGCGCTTCGCCGTCTACGGCCTCCAGTTCGGCGCGGCGGGAGGGGAGGCGCTGAGGGCTCATGGTTATGAAGGGAAGATCATCGATCTGGGTGCGGGCTTTGCCGATTTTTACGACACGGCGCAGGCGCTGCAGGAGATGGACTTGGTGGTGACGATCGATACCGGGGCGGCCCATCTTTCCGGCGCGCTGGGCCGTCCGACCTGGCTCCTCCTCATGCAGCAGGCCTATTGGATCTACGACCGGGGGCCGGGTGCACCGTGGTATCCGACGATGACGCTTTTCCGGCAGCCGTTGCCGGGGGATTGGGACGGGGTTTTTCGGCGGGTCGCGGAGCGGCTCGATGAGCGCTTCCCGCGCGGAAGCGTCAGTCCTGTCCTTTGACCGCGAAGGCGACGGTCGGGATATGGGCCTGACGGCAGGCCTGCAGGATCGGGGAGAGGGAAGCGTATTCGACCGAACGGTCGGCGCGGATCACCACCCGGAGGGCGGGGTCGTCCCGCAGCCGCGCCTGCAGGATCGGGACGAGATCGGTGGCCGCGGCGCAGGGTTGATTGGCCGCCCGGAGCAGGGCTGTTGCGTGGCCTTCGTCCCAACTGACATCGATGGTCACGACGTGGGCGGCATCGGCGGCCCGGTTCCCCCCCAGCGCCTGCGGCAGGTCGATCCCCTTCCCTGCGCGGAGGACCTCGACGGTGGTGATGCTCATGAAGAAGACGAGGAGGACGAAGAGGACGTCGGCCATCGGCGCGACCTGGAAATCGGGCTGCATGCCGCCCTCGGCTCCGGCCCCCTCGCGGCTGCGCCGCCGTCTGCCGGAAAAGGACATGGCCTAGCCTTCGCCTTCTTCGGAAGTCTGAGCGGTTTCGGCCTCGGCCAGGCCCTCGGCCTCGGGGCCGACCATGCCGCCCGCCAGCGCCTCGTAGGGGAGATGCTCGAAGAGCCGGTAGATGGCGTCGTCGGCCAGGAGGATCGCGGTCTGGGCCTTCGATTTGAACAGGTAGTAGAAGGCGAAGCCGGGAATCGCCGCCAGCAATCCGGCGGCGGTGGCGGTGAGGACGTGGCCGATCGCTCCCGCCAGGGCGCGGGGATCGCCCAGCACCTCGAAGGCGCGGATCATCCCGAGGACGGTTCCGGTCAATCCGATCATCGGCGCGACCACCCCGATCACCGAGAGGTAGTTCAGGCTGGTCTTGAGCACCGCCGCCTGCCGGAAGGAGGCCTCGGTCAGGGCGAACTCGACGGCATCGGCGCCCCGGCCAACCCGTTCAAGGGCCGCCCCCGCGACCACGCAGAGGAAGGAGCGGCCCGTGGCGCAGGTCCGCCACGCTTCCTGATAGGCCCCGTAGTGAAGCAGCTCGCGGAGCCGGGCCAGCTCTTCCGGCGGGGCCAGCGCGGCGGCGCGGAACTTGAAGAAGCCTTCGACGGCGAAATAGAAGGCGAGGATTGCCAAGATCGCGCAAATCCAGACTGCCGGGCCGGAGGTGGCGAGCGCCTGGGAAAGCGAGAGGCCGGCGGCCCCCTCGATGGGCCCGGTGGGGGTCTCGGCGGCATCTTGAGCGGAGGCGGCGAACGGGGCCAGAACGAAGAGGGCGGAAAGAAGGGAGGCGAAAAGCAAGGGCGCTGGCTTTTTCGGGATTCTGAATTGCATTGGCGGGCGATGCTTCCCGCGTACTATGTCATTCTCCGATTCGCCCACAAGACTCAATCCGCCTTCCACCCCCGATGCCTTCTCCGAACGACGACGCCCGCCTCCACGCGCTGCTGAAGGAGTACTTCGGTTTCGATTCGTTCCGTCCGCTCCAGCTGGAGATCATCCGTGAGGTGTTGGCGGGCCGCGACGCCTTCGCGCTGCTGCCGACCGGCGGGGGCAAATCGCTCTGCTTCCAGCTGCCCGCCTTGGCGCTGCCGCAGCTCACCGTCGTCGTCTCGCCGCTGATCGCGTTGATGAAGGACCAGGTCGACAGCCTGCAGGCGGCGGGGATCGCGGCGACCTATCTGAATTCCTCGCTCCAAGCGGGCGAGGCGCGGCAGCGGCTGCGCGAGCTCCACGCCGGGAAGGTGAAGCTCCTCTATCTCGCGCCCGAGCGGTTGATGCTCTCCGGCGTCCTGGAGGATTTGAAAAGCTGGGGCGTCAGCCTCCTGGCGATCGACGAGGCCCATTGCATCAGCGAGTGGGGCCATGATTTCCGGCCCGAGTACCGGCAGATCTCGACCCTCCGCCAGCTCTTTCCCGGCGTCCCCACGCTGGCGCTCACCGCCACCGCCACGCCGCGGGTGCGGGACGATATCGTCAAGCTGCTCGGCTTCGAGCGGGCCAACTGTTTCACCGCCAGCTTCAACCGGCCCAATCTCACCTACCGGGTGACGGCGCGGCAGGCCGCCTACGACCAGCTGCTCAAGTTCATCCGCACCCGCCGGGGGGAATCGGGGATCGTCTATTGCCAGAGCCGGAAGAACGCCGAGGCCGTGGCCGAGAAGCTCAACGCCGACGGCGTCCCCGCCCGCCCCTACCACGCGGGCCTCGCCCCCGCCGAGCGGGCGCGGAACCAGGAGCTCTTCATCCGCGACGAGGTGGGGGTGGTCTGCGCCACCATCGCCTTCGGCATGGGGATCAACAAGCCGAACGTCCGCTTCGTCGTCCACTACGACTTGCCGAAGAACCTGGAGGGCTATTACCAGGAGACGGGCCGGGCGGGGCGCGACGGGCTCCCCGCCGAGTGCCTCCTCCTCTTCAGCGCCGGGGACGTGGCCAAGCAGCGCCAGTTCATCGAGGACAAGGCTGATCCCGACGAGCAGAAGCTGGCCCGCGCCCAGCTCCAGCAGATGGTCCATTACGCCGAGTCGGCCGAGTGCCGCCGCTCCGATCTCCTGGGCTACTTCGGCGAGGCCTGGCCGGAGGGGAAGTGCAACGCCTGCGACAATTGCCTCTCGCCCCGCGCCGCCTATGACGGGACGGTCTCGGCGCAGAAATTCCTCTCCTGCGTCTACCGCATCCGGCAGGCGGGGCGCTTCGGCGTCGGGATAAATCACATCGTCGAGGTCTTGACCGGGGCCTCGACCGAGAAGATCCGGCGCTGGGGGCACGAGACGCTTTCCACCTATGGGATCGGCAAGGAGCTGGGCAAGGGGGCTTGGCAGGAGATCGGGCGGCAGTTGATCCGCGCCGGGTTTCTCCGGCAGACCGAGGATCAATTCCCGGTCCTCGAACTGACTCCCGAGGGGCTCGCCGTCCTCCGCGAGCGGAAGCCGGTGACCCTCGCCCGTCCCATCGCCGTCCCCTCGGGCGGCGGCAGCCGCTCCTCGGCGCCCAGTAGCGCGATCACCTGCGACGAGGGGCTCTTTGCCCGGCTCCGCGCCCTCCGCAAGGAGCTGGCCGACGGGCGCGATGTGCCGGCTTATGTCGTCTTTTCCGATGTCACTTTGCGGTTGATGGCGCGGGATCAGCCGACCGATTTGGAGACCCTCTCCGGCATCAGCGGCGTGGGGCAGAAGAAGCTGGCGGAGTATGGGGAGGTTTTTACGGCGGCGATTCGGGAATATCTGGCTGAAGTCGGATTGGGGTAAGCGGCGGGAGGGGTTGGGGGCTTTGGGGCTGCGCCCCTTGCTCCTGCTGGGGAGGGGAGCGTCGCCGGGTCTGAGTTATTGATACCGCGAGGACGCGAGGAGCGCGGGAGAGCGGGCTCGTGGGTTTCAGGTGGCGGGGATTGGGGGAAGATCGAACGAGCTGGGTAGGGGCGGGCCGGGATGCACGGGGGCAAAGAGTAGGGAACGACGCAAAGGGGCTGCGCCCCCTTGGACCCCGCTCTGAGTCGGTTGGCCACCTCTATGGGGGCTGAATCTTGAAGCTGCTTGACCTGATATTC
>Ga0302314_10017830_pt1 | contig 11870 bp, 8 predicted proteins | sample III_Palsa_N2_3_FD_200533 | JGI IMG/M metagenome (GOLD analysis project Ga0302314, IMG submission 200533) | Peat permafrost microbial communities from Stordalen Mire near Abisko, Sweden - III_Palsa_N2_3 | ecosystem: Environmental > Terrestrial > Soil > Palsa > Peat permafrost | place: Sweden...
TTGCAGCGGTTCATAGGGCAGATAGCTCATGCCCTCAAATCTAGCAATCCGGCTTCGACCTGCACATCGGTCCTACCCCGGATCACTATTTCTGCCGCGCAGACTCCTAGGGCCTGTCGGGCAGCCAGCGCATCAGGATCGCGTACAGCGCCGCGGGGTTCACGGGCTTGGCGATGTGGTCGTTCATGCCGGCCTCCAGGCAGGCGGCGCGATCCTCGACGAACGCGTTGGCCGTCATCGCGATGATGGGCACCGCGATGTCGCCGCGCTCGCGGATCGCGCGCGCGGCGACGAGGCCGTCCATCACGGGCATCTGCATGTCCATCAGGATCAGGTCCCACTTCTGCTGCGCGGCGAGCTCCAGCGCGATGGCGCCGTTCTCGGCCTGCTCCACCACCAGGCCGGCGTTGGACAGCAGCTCGCGCGCGATCAGCCGGTTGATGATGTTGTCCTCGGCCAGCAGCACGCTCTGGCCGCCGTGGCGCTCGCGCACGAGATCCTCGCTGGCGTCGCGCACGATGGCGGAGTCGCTGCGCGAACCGCCCTGGCGGTACAGGATGCGCGCCACCACGTCGTGCAGCGCGGAGGCCGTCACCGGCTTGTCCAGCACCGCGTCCACCTTGACCCCGAACATGCGGTCGCCGGACAGCCCCTCGGCCGACGAACACAGCAGCACGCACGGCGGCATCCCGTCGCCCATCAGCGCCTGCAGGCGCACCAGCGTGGGCGCGCCGTCGTCGCAGCGGGTGCTGGAATCGACCAGCATCAGGTCGTACGGCCGGCCCTGGGCCATCTCCGCCTCCACGCGATGCACCGCGAGCTCGCCGCTGGACTGCGCGTCCACCTGCATGCCCATGTGCGCCAGGTAGTTCGCGATCACCGTGGACGCCTCGGGCAGGTCGTCGACCAGCAGGATGCGCATCGCCTTCATCGGCGCCAGCGTCGCCGCCTCGTCGGAGCGCATGGCGTGCGACAGCCGGGCCGTGAACCAGAACGTGCTGCCCTCACCCGGCGCGCTCGTCACGCCCACCGTGCCGCCCATCGCCGCGGCGAGGTTGCGCGTGAGCGACAGGCCCAGGCCGGTGCCGCCGAAGCGGCGCGTGGTCGTGTTGTCGCCCTGCTCGAACGCGCTGAACAGCTGCGCCTGGCGCTCGGGCGGAATGCCCGGCCCCGTATCCTGCACGTCGAAGCGCACGAGGACGTGGCCGTCGCGGTCGTCCAGCAGGTCGCCCTTGAGGCGCACCCAGCCGCTCTCGGTGAACTTCACCGCGTTGGACAGCAGGTTCAGCAGCATCTGCGACAGCCGCGTCGGGTCGCCGCGCAGGCGTTGCGGCAGGTGGTCGGTGTCGACCACCAGCTCCAGGCCCTTGGCCTGCGCGCGCTCGCCCACCATGTCGCAGGCGGTGGACAGCAGGTTGTCGAGCGAGAAGTCGGCCTCCTCCAGCGTCAGCTTGCCGGCCTCGATCTTCGACAGGTCCAGCACGTCGTTGATGATCTGCAGCAGGTGCTGCCCGGCGTCGCCGATCTTGCCCAGGCGCTCGCGCTGCAGCGCGTCGCGCGGATCGCGCGCGAGCAGGTACGCGAGGCCGAGGATGCCGTTGAGCGGGGTGCGTATCTCGTGGCTCATGTTGGCCACGAACGCGCTCTTGGCGCGGTTGGCGGTCTCGGCCTCGTCGCGCGAGCGCTCCAGCGCCTCGTTGGCGCGCGTGAGCTCGGCCTCGGCGTGCTTGAGGGCGCTGATGTCGAAGGCCATCATGTAGACGCCCTGCACCTCGCCGTTCGGCCCCCGGGCCGGCGCGTAGTGCACCTGGTAGAACCCATCGCCGCGCACCCCCAGCCGCGCCCGGAACTCGAACAGCTGGGGCTCGCCGTGCAAGGCCAGCCGGAGCCGGTCGATCACCGCGCTCTCGTGCGCCGTGCCGAAGATCTCGCCGCGGGTGCGCCCGAGCACCTGTTCGGACGTGCGCTCGAAGCTCTCCAGGTAGCTGCGGTTCGCGAAGCGGCAACGCAGTTCGGTGTCCCAGTAGGTGACGAGGCCCGGGATGGCGTCGGTGATCTCGCGGCCGAAGCGGACGGTGTCCTCCAGCGCCTCGTTGGCCAGCACCAGCTCGCGCGTGCGCCGCGCGACCAGCGCCTCGAGCTCGTCGCGATGGCGGCGCAGGTCCTCGGCCAGGCGGTGCTGGGCCGTGACGTCGACGACGGTGGACACCACGCCGGTCATCTCGCCGCTGTCGGCGTTGACCAGCGGCACGGCGCTGACCTGGTAGAGGATCGTCCCTCCCGCGGCGTCGCGCGCGTAGACGGGCACGTCCAGCTGCGCGCCCTCGCCGGCCAGCACGCGGCTCGTCGGCGTCTCGCCGGCGGCCATCGGGCTGCCGTCCGCGCGCAGCGGCTGCCACGGCGAGGCGACCTCGTCGCGCGGCTGGCCGGGCGTGATCGCCGCGCCCATCAGGCGCGCCGCGGCGGCGTTGCTGCTGACGACCACGCCGTCGCGATCGAACACGACGATGCCCTCGCTGAGCACCGACACCACCGCCCGGTAGTGCTCCTCGCTCGCCCGCAGCGCCCGCTGCGCGTCGCGCATCGCGGTCACGTCGCGCGACACGCCCAGCATGCCCAGCACGTTGCCTTCGGCGTCGACCAACGGCCCCTTGGTGGACAGCATGTGCACGGGACCGTTCGCGCCGACCACCACCTCCTCGAAGTTGCGCCGCAGCTCGCCGGACGACGCCCGCGCGTCGTCCGCGCTGAGGCGCGCGGCGGTCGCCGGCTCGAACAGCTCGGCGTTGGTGCAGCCGAGAACCGCGTCGACCGAACGCCCCACGAACTGCGCCGCCTCGCGGTTGCAGTACACGTAGCGGCCCTCGAGATCCTTCGCGTAGACGGCGTCGGTGGCGCTCTGGGCGATCGCCTCCAGCAGGGCGAGCGCGCGCAGCCGTTCGCGCTGCTCGAGACGCTCCCGCTCGGCCTCGCGCACCAATCGGCGCTGGGACCAGACGCGCCCGCCCAGCGCCGCGCCCAGCAGCGCGAGCAATGCGGCCAGGCCCGTCTCGCGCGCCCGCTGCCACGCGGGCGCGTCGACCTCGTCCAGGTCCACCTTGGCAACCAGCCACCAGTCGGTGCCGACGACCGGGCGCGCGCACCACAGCACCGCGTTGCCGCGGCGATCGATCACCCGAACCGAGACGCCGGGCGGCAGTTCGCCGCGGACGGCGCGCGCGATCGGCATCGCCGAGGTCGCGACGACGTCGCTGATGCTCCCGAGGCTGCCCGGCTGGCGATGCACGTCGCTGATGTTGACGATGCGCTCGCCCATGCGATCCCACAGCACCGCCTCGGCCGTGCGGCTGGGCACCGGCCAGTTGGCCAGCGTCGGGAACAGCGAGCGGCGCGGGTCGATGCGCAGCACGATCGCGCCGCGCGCCGGCGTGCCGGTCTTGAGCAGCGGGATGACGATGTCGAGCCGCTGCGGGATCTCGGTGCCGGGGCGGCCGTAGATGGTCGAGCTCGTCGACGTGCCGGCCTTGATCGCCTGCAGCACGGTCGCCGTCAGCTCGGGCGCGGTGTCGCGTTCGGCCGGGTGCTCGCGGGCCAGCACCTTGCCCTGGGCATCGACGATCAGCGCGCTGTCGGCGCCGTCGGCGTGGCGCGAATCGATCGCGCGCGCCAGCAGCTGCTGCCCGGCCGCCGCATCGCCGTCGTCCCGCCAGCGCGTGTACAGCCCGGCCATCACCACGCTGTCGTCGAGGAACTGCGCGAAGCTCATGTGGCGGTCGAGCCAGGCCTGCACCTGGGTCGAGCGCAGCTCGGCCACCGACTCCACCCGCGCCGCGGCCTGGGCGCGCTCCTGGCGCAAGTCGCGCACGACGGTACCGCCGGCGATCAGCGCCACGGCCAGGGTCACCGCGGCCGCAGGCAGCAGCCGCACGATCGGCGATCGCCGCCGGCCCACCCCCTTGTCCGCGAAGAATCCCATGTGCGCTGCGCCTCGGCACTTCCGGACGGCCAGTGTATGTCGCCGCACACCGCCCTGCAGCGGACTTCTGCTCAGTTCAATGCCAGCCGCAACGCATGCAACGCCAGCCCCGCGACGCCGCCCACCACCGTCCCGTTGATGCGGATGAACTGCAGGTCGCGGCCCAGGCTCAGCTCGAGCTCGTCGACCAGCTGGTGGTCGTCCCAGTCCTTGATCGTCTGGGCGATGTGCGTCGTGACGCCGGAGCGCAGGTTGGCCGCCAGCTGGCCGGCGGCCGACATCAGGTGTTCGTTGAGCGACGCGCGCAGGCTCGCGTCGTCGCGCAGCCGGTCGCCGACGTCGCGCATGGCTTGCGCCACGTGCTCGGCCAGCGCGGAGTGCGCGTCGGCGAGATCGGCCTGCAGCAGGCGCTTGATGTCGTTCCACACCGAGCCGGCGTACTCGAGCACCGCGGGATCGTCGAGCGCGCGCTCCTTCACGCGCTCGAACGCGGCGACGAGGTGCTCGTCGTGGCGCAGGCGCTCGATGAACTCGGCCAGCCAGGCGTCGTAGCGCAGGCGCACCGGATGGTCGGGCTGCGCCAGCACGTCGCGCAGTTCGCCCAGCACCGACGCGCTGAGCCGCGACGCCAGGCCGTCGGCCATGCGCGCCACCGGCGTCACCAGCTCGACCATGCCGACCACCTTGGGCCACTCCTTGCGCGCGTGGCGCACCATCAGCTCGGACACCCGCGCCTTCACCTCGTCCTCGGCCAGGAAGCCGCCGATCTTCTCGAGGCCGGCGTCCAGCAGCTCGTGGTGGCGGCTGTCCTGCGTCAGCAGCGTCAGCACCTCGGCCGCGGTGGCGGCGCTGTTCCAGCGGCGCGCCTGGGCGATCACCAGCTCCAGCGTCGCGTGCCGCATGCGCCCGTCGTCGAACAGCCCGACCGCCTTCAGCGCCCAGCGCCGGCCTTCGCCGACCCAGTCGTCGACGCGCGCCGGGTCGGCCAGCCAGTCGCCCAGGCGGCGCGCCGGATCGAACACGCCCAGCCTGGCCACGAGCGTCTCGGGGTCGAGGAAATGGTCGCGCACGAAGTGCGCCAGGCCGTCGGCGACGCGTTCCTTGCTGCGCGGGATGATGGCCGTGTGCGGCAGCGGCAGTCCCAGCGGGCGGCGGAACAGCGCCACGACGGCGAACCAGTCGGCGATCGCCCCCACCGCCGACGCCTCGCAGAACGCCTCGACCCAGCCCCAGCCGCCTCGCCCGCCCTGCCAAGCGGCCAGCGCGAGCCCGGCCAGCGCGGCCGCCAGCAGGCCGGCCGCGCTCCATTTCATGCGTTTCAGGGCGACGGCGCGCGGATCCGCGACGGCCGAAGGGGCGCTTTTGGAGCGATTCATCCACCGCAGTGTGCCCTTCAGGGCGCGCGAGCCGTCATACTGCATGTCTTCTCCGTATACGCACCCGCGCGAGACGCGCGCGTGCACCTGCATGAGCTCCGAACCCGCGACCCTTCCGCCCTCCGCCCCGGCCACCGCCACCCCGCGCGCCTTCAAGCTTCCGAACGCCCGCCACGCGAGCAGGGTGCCCTCAGACATCGCCCCCGCCGACCTCGCCCGCATCCAGCAGGCGGCGTACCAGTTGCCGCAGGTCGTCAAGCCGGCCGACTACATCGACGAACACGCGCCGCACTTCGAGCAGCACCTCGACGGCCTCGGCCTGGTCCTGCTGCAGAAGGCCGTGGCCGGCTCGCGCCCCAGCCGCTGGATCGCGCCCGAGCGCATGGCCGACGCGCTGCGCCATCTCGACGTCGTGGGCAACGGCCCGAACGTGCGCGCGCTGATGCAGGCGCGCACGACCGAGCTCGAGGGCCTGGGCGTGACGCGCGAGGCCGGCGAGTTCGACCGCTTCCTCACGCAGACGCTGAAGCTGCCCGCCAGCGGCGTGCAGCTGCGCGTCGCATACCGCCAGCCGGTGCCCGCGGCGCCGGTATGGGACTTCTACCGCAGCGGCGACATCGCCGCGTTCAAGGCCGCGCTCGGCGACCCGCCGGCGTACGCCGACGCCGCGGAGCTGGTCGCGGTCGTCGAGCAGCTGATCGCGCGCGCCGAGTCCGGGCATTCGGAGCACGTCGGCTCGCTGGTGCAGCGCCTGCAGGCCGAGACCGCGCGGCCGCAGCCGTTCGCCGACCTGAAGGCCTCGCTGGTGCGCGCGCAGGATCGCTGGGAGCGCCACGTCGCCGAGCTCAACGCGCTCGCGGGCCTCAACGACGAGCTCGCGTTCCAGGGCTATCCCGACACCTTCGAGCTGGCGCGCCGCATGCAGCGCACGGTGACGCTGTACGTCGGGCCGCCCAACAGCGGCAAGACCTACGCGGCGTTCGAGAAGCTCGCCGCCGCGCACGACGGCTGCTACCTCGCGCCGCTGCGCCTGCTGGCGCTCGAGGGCCGCGACCGGCTGGTGGGCCGCGGCGTCGCCTGCTCGCTGCTGACCGGCGAGGAGAACGATCCGGCGCCGGACGCGCGCGTCGTCTCCAGCACGATCGAGATGGTCAACACCTCCAAGCCGATCGACGTCGCCGTCATCGACGAGGCGCAGATGCTGTTCGACAACTCGCGCGGCTGGGCGTGGACGCAGGCCATCGTCGGCGTGCCGGCCAACGAGGTCATCATCATCTGCTCGGCCTACGCCGCCGAGGCGATCGAGAACCTGCTCAAGCTGTGCGGCGAGAACTGCAGGACGCTCGTCTTCGAGCGCAAGCAGCACGTCGAGCTGATGCCCGGGCCGGTGCCGATCTCCGCGCTGAAGAAGGGCGACGCCGTCGTCGCCTTCAGCCGCCGCGAGGTGCTGATGCTGCGCGACCAGGTCGCGGCCAACGGCCATCCGGTGTCGGTGATCTACGGCGCGCTGCCGCCCGAGGTGCGCCGGCGCGAGGCCGAGCGCTTCGCGCACGGGCACGCGCACATCCTCGTGGCCACCGACGCGATCGGCATGGGCCTGAACCTGCCGATCCGCCGCGTGCTGTTCTCCACGCTGAAGAAGTTCGACGGCGTCGGCGACCGCACGTTGAACGAATCCGAAGTGCACCAGATCGCCGGCCGCGCCGGCCGCTACGGCATGCACGAGGAAGGCTTCACCGGCGTGCTGCGCGAGGCCGAGCCGACCGCGCTGCGCACGCTCAAGGAACTGCTGCCCAAGCCGCCGCGCGCGCCGCGCGACTTCAAGGCGACGGTCGCGCCGAACTGGTGGCACGTCGACACCATCGCCACGCGCCTTCACCTGACCAAGCTGCGCGCGGTGCTCGACGTGTTCGTCGACCAGCTGAAGCTGGACAACGCCCACTTCGCCGTCGCCGAGCTCGAGCAGATGCTCGAGCTCGCGCAACAGCTCGACCAGACCGCCGGCACGCTGCCGCTGAAGCAGCGCTTCATCTACGCCCAGGCGCCGGTGGACACGCGCACCGAGGCGCAGGTGCAGGCCTTCCTCGACTGGACGCACCGCCACGCGACCATCGGCCAGGCCGGCACGCCGTGGTTCCTCGAGGAAGTCGACGAACACAGCCGCCTCGACAACATGGAGAAGGCGCTGCGCTCCTGCACGCTGTGGCTGTGGCTCGACCTGCGCTTCCCCGGCATCTACGGCCACCTCGACGCGGTGATCGATCTGCGCGAGCGGCTCAACGAAGGCATCGAGCGACACCTCAAGGGGAAGAAACCGTTGTGGCAGCGAGGTGGACGCCGGTAGGCGGCAAGCCGATCAAGATCGGTGGGCGCCGCTAGGCGTCAGATCGATCAAAGATCGGTGAACGACACAGCCGCCGAGCGAGCGTTGCGGTGAAACCGCCGCTGGGCGGACACGCCCCCCGGAGGGGTCTGGCTTCGCCTCGAGCCGCCGCCGGCGTCCCGGCGCGTCGCTCGAATCCAGGCGTGTCGTGGACGCCGCTACTTCGGATGCCGCCGCGCCACCCAATACGTCGCGCCCTGCGGCCCGTAGCGTTCCGAATGCGGCGTGCCCGCGGACAGGCTGAAGGTGTCGCCGGGCAGCAGGTGCTGCGTCGAGTCGGCGCGGACCAGCCACATCTCGCCGGCCGTGACCACCGCGTCGGCGTCGAACGGGTGCGAGTGTTGCTCGACCACCTGGTTCGGCGCCCAGTGGCGCTCGAGCACCTCGTCGGCGCCTCGCAGCAGCGGGTGCGCGCGGAAGGCGTCGTAGGTGGCGCCGCTCAGGGTTGCGTTGTCCATGCGTTCGTCTCCTTCAAGGCTGGGGCGCGCCGGCCTGGCGCGACGGATCGGCGGCCGCGAAGGCCTCGAGCTGCTCGCATTCGGCGACGATGCGCCTGGCGGTCGGCACGTCGTCGAAGTCGATCTTGAACACGCGCATCACCGCGAAGATGCTGGCCAGGCAGATGTCGGCGATCGTCGGGGTGTCGCCGTGGCAGAAGCGGCCGGTGCCGGGCTCGCCGGCCAGGCGCTGTTCGACGGCGTGCAGCCCGGCGCCGAACCACTGGATCTGCCAGGCGCGCCACGCGTCGGCGTCGAAGCCGGCGTGGGCCGTGAGGTACTTGCGCACGCGCGGCGTGATCAGCGGATGCGTGTCGACCGCGAGCATCTGCGCGAGCGACCGCACCCGCGCGCGCCCGTGCGCGTCGGCGGGCAGCAGCGGCGGCTCCGGATAGACCTCGTCGAGGAACTCGAGGACAGCCAGCGACTGCGTCAGCGGCACGCGCGACCGGCCCTCCGCGTGGTCGATCAGCGCCGGGATGCCGCCCAGCGGATTGACGCGGCGGAACGCCTCGCCGTGCTGCTCGCCGGCATCGATGTCGACGTTGGTCTCGCGCCATTTCACGCCCTTCGCGTGCAGCGCCACGCGCACGCGGTAGGTCGCCGAGGTGCGCCAGTAGGAAAAGAGCTCTAAACGGGGGTCGTCGGTCATGGTTTCGCCTTGGGCTGTCTTCGCCGGCGACGATACATCGGCCGCGTCAACCTTGCTGGCAGAAGTCGACGAACGCGGCCAGGCTCTTCGAGAACTGCTTGCGGCGATGGTGCACCAGCCAGAGGGGCCGCGTGAGCCGCGGCAGCGTCGTGCGCACGCGCACCAGGCGGCCGAGGGCGACCAGGTCCTGCACCGCGAACAGCGACAGGCACGTGAAGCCCAGCCCCTCGACCGCCGCCTGCTTGATGGCCTCGGTGCCGCCGAAATGCAGTCCCTCGCGGATCTGGTGCAGATGCGGCTGCAGCGCCTGCTCGACCGCCTCGCGCGTGCCGGAGCCGGGCTCGCGCAGCAGCCACGCGGCCTGGCGCAGCGTCGCGACGTTGAGCCGGCGCGTGGCAGCGCCGGCCAACAGCGGATGCGACGGCGCGCAGACGATCGCCAGCTCCTCCGCGCGCCAGGGCTGCGCGACGACGTCCGGCTCGTGGCACGGCCCTTCGATGAGGCCGATGTCGACCTCCATGCGCGCGACCGACGCGGCGACGGCGCCGGTGTTGGCGATCTGCACGTCGACATGCGCGCCCGGCCGCGACCGCTGCCAGTTCGCGACCAGCGTCGGCAGCAGGTAGTTGCCGATCGTCGTGCTGGCCCCGACGCGCAACCGCGACGGCGTGCCCGGCTCCCCGGCCGCGCCGCCCAGCCCGAAGTCGCGTTCGATGCCGGACGCGCCGTCCAGCACGGCGCGCGCCTGCGGCAGCAGGCCGCGGCCGGTGTCGTTGAGCATCAGCCGCGTGCCGACGCGGTCGAACAGCCGCGCCTCGAGCACCGCCTCCAGCTCGTTGAGCGCGGCGCTGGTGGCCGATTGCGACAGCGCGACGCGCCCGGCCGCCGCCGCGGTGCTGCCGGCGTCGGCGACGGCGGTGAAGATGGCCAGCTGGCGCAAGGTGATCCGCATTCCGCCAATCTACCTGATTTTCAGGTTGCTTCAATGAAATCAATTCGTTTTACGGATTGACGACGAACGCTCAAAGTCCGGTTCATCGCAACGCCCGCCACAAGCAGCCCGCCATGGACACCGCCACCCGTTCGTTCGCCCTTCCCGCCGCCGCCCTCCGCGCCGTGCCGGGCCTGGCCCTCGCCGCCGCCGTCGCCGCCGCCGCGACCGCGGCCGCCCGCATCGCCTGGCTGCAGGCCAACGGCGTCTCGGCGCTGACGCTGGCCATCGTGCTGGGCATCGTCGCCGGCAACCTGCTGCCGGCCGCGACGCTCGACGCCTCCGCCGACGGCCTGAACATCGCCAAGCAGCGCCTGCTGCGCGCCGGCATCGTGCTGTACGGCCTGCGCCTGACGTTCCAGGACATCGGCCACGTCGGCCTGGCGGGAATCGCGATCGACGCGACCGTCCTGTGCAGCACCTTCGCGCTGGCCTGCGTGCTGGGCACGCGCGTGTTCGGCCTCGACCGCACCACCGCCATGCTGATCGGCGCCGGCAGCTCGATCTGCGGCGCGGCCGCGGTGATGGCCACCGAGCCGGTGGTGCGCGGCCGGCCCGAGCAGGTGGCGGTGGCCGTCGCGACGGTCGTCGGCTTCGGCAGCGTCGCGATCTTTCTCTATCCGGCGCTGTACCACCTCGCCGCCGCGGTGCATCCGTTGTCGACGGCGCAGTACGGGCTGTGGGCCGGCTCGACCATCCACGAGGTCGCGCAGGTGGTCGCCGCCGGCCACGCGGTGAGCGACGGCGCCGCCGACACCGCGGTCATCGCGAAGCTGGTGCGCGTGATGATGCTGGCGCCGTTCCTCGTCGCGCTCGCGGCGTGGTTCGCGCGCTCGGGCAACGTCGCCCCGAACCAGCCGCGCCCGGCCATCACGATTCCGTGGTTCGCGCTCGGCTTCGTCGCGGTGGCCGGCCTGCGTTCGCTGGATGTGCTGCCGGCGCCCGCGATCGCGGTGGCCGACGAGGTCGACATCGCCGTGCTCGCGATCGCGATGGCAGCGCTGGGCCTGACGACCCGCCTGTCGGCGATGAAGGCCGCCGGCCTCGCGCCGCTGGCCCTCGGCGCGACCCTGTTCGCGTGGCTGGTGATCGGCGGCGGGGCGATCAACCTCGGGCTGGGCGCGCTGTTCGCCGCGGGTTGATCAACGCGAGCGGCACAGCGGCGAATTCGCCGCGGCCCACGTCGCGGCGCGCTGCACCGACTGCTCCGGCGTTTCCGCGGCGTCGGCGGGAAAGTCCGGCTGCAGCGGGCCGTGGATGGCCGGCTCGCCGTCCATCGCGAAGCGGAACACGGTCAGCAACACCATCGCCCCGTCGGGCAAGGGGACGGCCATGTTGGACGTCGTGGCGCCGTAGCTGTGGCGTCCGAAGGTGCGCACACCCGGCTCGCCGGCCAGCAGCATGGCCTCCAACTCGCCGGCGCTCGCGGTTTCCGGCTCCATCACCACCGCGAAGCCGCTGCGCGCGAACCTCGTCAGCGGACTGGCTGGCAGCGGGCCGTACTTGTCGCGATACATCGCGACGAGCTCCGACGAGACGAGCTCCGCACGCTCGCCCGTCCGGTCCTCGACGCGCGCCCGATTGTCGATCGTATGGAGCGCGCCCAGCACCGTCATGGCGGGCCAGGCGTTGCCGCCTTTCTGGTCGCCGAGGTCGACCACCAGGGCGCAGGCCTTGGCGTTCGACTGCGCAGCCTCGATGCCAGCGGCCAGGCGCACCGCATAGTCGTGCGCGGACAGCGCGTCGACGAAGGTCGTCTGCGGCGGACGCAGCACGAGGACATCCGACCCGCCGGCGCGGACGATGCGCGCCACGCCCGCGCGCCCCGCGTCCGAGCCATGCGTGCTTTGCTCCCAGGATTCGGTGTGCTGAGAACCTGTGAACGAACCCGCCACGCCCGCTCGTCCCGTCAAAACACGCCCGCTCTGCGTTGCAAATGCTCGTCGTAGCCCGAGCTACGTCTGCGCTTTGCGCCTTGATCGGACGCGTTTTGAC
>Ga0302314_10017831_pt1 | contig 11869 bp, 12 predicted proteins | sample III_Palsa_N2_3_FD_200533 | JGI IMG/M metagenome (GOLD analysis project Ga0302314, IMG submission 200533) | Peat permafrost microbial communities from Stordalen Mire near Abisko, Sweden - III_Palsa_N2_3 | ecosystem: Environmental > Terrestrial > Soil > Palsa > Peat permafrost | place: Sweden...
CGCGGGCCATGCCGATCTTGGCCAACAGCCGCATGGCCTCGGGGTGGTCGCCGTGTCGCAGCAGATAGGCGCGGGCGATCTGCTCGGCCGCGCCAAGCTCGCCGTCGGAGAACAGTGAGGTCGCGGCAACCACGTCGGGCGGCAGGAGTTTCAGCGTCTCGACGTGGGTCGCGGCCGTGGCGGCGTTCTGGGCGTCGCCGGTCATACGGTAGAGGCCCGTCAGCATGCTCCAGCTCGCCGGCAGGGCGGGGTTGAGGTTGACCGCACGCAGCAGCGCCTCGATCGCGTTCGGCGCGTCCTTCAACGCCACGAAACACATCCCGCGCTCCTCATGCAGGCGGCTGAACCGGGGCTGCAGCGCTTCCAGTTGGTCGAGGGTCGCTTGCGCCTCCGCGATCCGTGAAAGATGGCGCAGGCTGAGAGCGGCGATCAGCAAGAGGTCGCGGTTCTCGGGAAATTCGTCGCCAAACGCCCGCGCCTCTTCCGCCGCCTCCTTATGCCGCCCCTCCTGCTGCAGCTGTCGCAGCCGGCGAACCTGGTGTTCGACCGGGGACGGCGGATCGATGACGGCGGGGGCGTTCATGGGCGCGAAAACGAAACCAGGCGGACGACGACGCCCGCCTGGATAAGCGCTGTTTGTGACAGTCTTCCGCTAGAAGCTCGCGCCCAGCTTCAGGCCGATCACCATCGGCCGCAGCGGCACTTCCGACTTGATGAACTGAGCCGAGGAGGTGAACTGGCTGGCGTGCGAGTTGCTGAGGTTGGTCCCGTACAGGGTCGCCGACCACTTGTCCTTGGTGACGCCCACGGAGGCGTCATAGGTGGTGTAGGCCGGCTGCAGGTAGCGGAGATAGGTGGTGTTGGGGATCAGCACCCCATTGCCGGACAGGTAGGTGGCCGGCTGGTTGTACATGCTGCCCATGTAGCTCAGGCCCGCCTGGGCGAAGAGCTTGTAGTCGGCGATCCGCCAGTCGTAGCGGCCGTGCAGGTTACCCTGCAGCTTCGGAGAGAAGGCCGGGGTCGAACCGATCGTGCCGAAGGGGTTTTGGAACGGCGCGCCCTTCACCACGGTGATGCACTGGCCGAAGGCCGGGGTGCCGGCGATGTTGTCCAGCAGACAGGGCGAGTTGGCCTGGGTGTCATCGTCGTAGGACATCGAGCCCTGGATCGTCAGGGCGTCCGTCACCCGCGCGACCACCTGACCCTCGACCCCCTTGACGTTGTAGTTGGGGCCGTTGACGCCGAAGGTGGTGTTGCCGAGCTGGGTCGGGTCGAAGAACAGGAACTGCACATTGTCCCAGTTCATGTAGTAGGCGGACAGGTTCACCTGCAGGCGATTGTCAAGGAACTCCCCCTTCATGCCGATCTCGTTGTTGGTCAAAGAGTCGGGGGCATAGCCGTTGGGCTTTTCGTACTGGGCCGTGCTCTTGACGGTGGTCAACGGCGCCACCGCGCTGACCGAACGGTTGAAGCCGCCCGGGCGGAAGCCTTGCGAGAAGGTGTAGTAGACCATCAGGTTCGGCTGAATGTGCCAGGTGATGTTCGCCCGGCTTTTGAAGCCGGTGTAGGTCACATGGTCGTTGTGGGAATCGATGTTGACCAGGCCGCCGGCGCACTGGCCGTTGGGCACGTCCAGACAGCCGGTGGTGGTGGCGTACTGCGAGCCGACCTCGAACTCGGTGTAGTCATAGTAGCGGGTCCCGGCGGTGATCGTCAGGACGTTGGGGATGATGTCGAAGTCGAACGATCCGAACAGCGCCAGCTGGTTGTAGCCGCGCTGGGTGTCCTCGCCGAACGCGGTGTTGTCGCCGCGCTCGCCCGGATCGTTGGCGGTCGAGTTTGGCGCGGTGGTCACATTGGCCACGCAGGGCTGGCCGCCAGGCAGGGCTGACGCCGCCAGGTTGGCGGGGGTGCAGGACGGGATGGTCTTATAGTTGAAATTCTGGTCGTCGTAGATCTTGAACTGTTCGTAGTAGGCGCCGACGATGCCGCGGATGCGCCAGTCGTCGGGCGTCGACAGCCGCACCTCGTTGGTCAGGTGGGTGTTGCGGACGGTGTCGTCCCAATAGCCGATCGGCGAGTAGCAGAAGGCGTTGCCGCCCCAGCCGGTGCCGCCGCCGGTGCACTGGTAGTACATGCCGCCGGCGCTGCGGGAATAGTTGGTGTAGTCCATCTGCTGGGAGATGTGCCGCTCCATATAGGCGCCGGTGTAGATGGCCTTCAGGGCGCCGATCTTGCCGTTCACGGTCCAGGCGGTGTTTTCCCAGCGGTCGTGGTCGTAGGACGGCACGAAGGACGAGACCTGAAGCGGCCCGAGCGGCTGGAAGTCCGAGCTGGTCGGATATTCCACCGACAGGCCCTGGGCGTTCATGTCCGAGAAGCTCTGGGCGATCAGCACGTCCCAGTCGGAATTGATGTCGACCAGCGCCGAAATCCGGCCGCCGGCGTAGTCCACCGGGTTGAAGTTCTTTTCGGCGATGGCGAAGTTGTTGACCTGGCCCGAGTTCGGCGGCGCGCACAGGCCTGAGGCCCCCCCGGGCTTCCCGTTGGGGCAGAGGCCGCCGGTCGGGGTGATGTTCCAATAACTGTTGCCCAGGTCCGAGTTGTTGCGCGTGAAGGTGCTTGGCACATTGTCGATATAGCCGCCGTGGTGGTCGTCGTAGACCACCGCGCGGATCGCGACCTTGTCGGTGACGACCGGGATGTTGACGGTCAGGTTGCCGCTGGCGTTCGGAGCGCCGCCGTCGGTGTAGCCGGCGCTGACCTCGGCATTGCCTTCGAACACATTGAACTTGGGCTTGTTGGTGATGTAGCGGACCGCGCCGGCCTCGGCGCCGCCGCCGAACAGGGTTCCTTGCGGGCCCTCCAGCACTTCGACGCGGTTCATGTCCACCATGTAGATGTCCACGTTGCGGGCCGGAAACTGCATGGACTGTTCGTCCAGATAGACCGCGACATTGGGGAAGTTGCCCGCCGTGGCGCTGGACTGGTCGCCGGCGAACCCGGCGCTGAGGCCGCGCATGAAGATATTGCCCTGGCCCGGGCCGTTGTTCCCGAAGGTGACGTTGGGGGTGTATTTCAGCAAACCATCCAGGGTGGTGACCTGCAGATTCTTCAGGGTGACGCCGGTGAAGGCCTGGACGGTGGAGGGCACCTTCTCGACGGTTTCGTCGCGGCGCTGGGCGGTGACGACCACTTCTTCGACCGCGGTGGTCGATCCGGCGGCGTCGGTGGTGGCCGCGGGCGCGTCGGCGGCGAACGCGCCGGCGCCGCACCCGGTGAGGATCGCGGCGACCGCGCAGGAAATCATGTATCTGGCTTGCATGTGTCTTGCCCCCAAGGCGCCGGCGCAAGACGGCTCAGGCGCGCGCGGAGCGGCGGAGCGCCCCCTTCACACGCTGGTCAATCCAGGCCCGAACAGTTGATCGCGACGAGAGCCCCCGGCGCGTGTCTGGAGCATTAGGAGCCTACCGTGACGCTTCGGTGATGGAATTGCTGCGGGCCGATGAAGAGACGTTGTCGGCGATGTGACAGCCGCCGGCCGGGCGGATGTCATAAAGCCGGACTAGGGGATTATCCGAAGCCGCGAGGACGCATGACCGCAATCGTCGACGAGATATTCGATCTGTTCGCCCGCCACGGATCCGGCGGCTATGGCGAGGACCTCTCGCTTGAGCAGCACATGCTGCAGGCCGCCGCGCTGGCGGAACGTCTGGACGCGCCCCCGCCTGTCGTGGCCGCCGCGCTGCTGCACGATATCGGCTACTTCCTGCACGCCGAGACCGGCGCGGCGATCGACGCGGCGCACGATTTCGAACATGAGGCCCTCGGCGCGGCCTGGCTGTCTCGCGCCTTCGACGAAGCGGTGACCGCGCCGATCGCGCTGCACGTGGACGCCAAGCGATACCTGTGCGCCGTCGAGCCGGGCTATTTCGACCAGCTCAGCAAAGCGTCGCGGATCAGCCTGGCGGCGCAGGGCGGCGTCATGACCGGGGACGAGGCCGCCGCGTTCCGGTCCAACCCCGCGTTCGAAACCGCACTGTTGCTGCGACGCTGCGACGACCAGGGCAAGGATGCGGCGCTGCCGGTGCGGGCGTTGGAGCGATATAGGGGGGTGTTGGAGACCTGCGTGCGCTGAGATGGGCTGAGTAGCGCAAAGATGGGGCGCGCGCAGCAGTTTTCCTTCTCCCCTTGCGGGAGAAGACCATCCAGGCGAAGCCTGACGGATGAGGGGTCGCGCGGACCTCTCCGATAGGCTGTTTGCAGGAAGCCCGATAGGCCGGCGCGACCCCTCATCCGACCCCTTCGGGGCCACCTTCTCCCCCAAGAGGGAGAAGGAAAATGTCTTCTAGATCAAATCCCCACCGGCCGCCGCGGCCGTGGTCCCGTCCTTCTGGAACGCCTTGATCACGTTGCGCCCCGTCGTCCAGCGGTGCACTTCGTCGGGGCCGTCCACCAGACGCTGGGATCTGATCTGGGTGTACCAGCGGGCCAGGGGCGTATCGGTGGAATAGCCCAGCGCCCCGTGCAGCTGGATAGCGGTGTCGACCACGTGGTGCACCATATGCGCCAGATAGACCTTGGCCATGCCGTTCTCCTGGCGCAGGTCCAGGCCCTTTTCGGCCTTGTAGGCGATGTGGATCAGCATCAGCCGGGCGATGTAGAGCTGGGTGGCGCATTCGGCGAGCATGAACTGCACGGCCTGGCGCTCATGCAGCGGCTTGCCGAAAGTGGTGCGTTTGGTCACGTGTTCGGTGGCCATGTCCAGCGCCCGCTGGGCCATCGCCACATTGTGCATGCCGTGGCGCAGCCGTCCGTAGGCCAGGCGGTGCTGGCCCATGTTGAAGCCGTTGCCCTCGCCGCCCAGCAGGTTCTCGGCCGGCACCACCAGGTCCTTGATCTCGATCTCGCAGTGGCCGCCGCCCAGGATGTGCGACAGCGGACTCTCCGCCGCCATGGTCCCGATCGACCGCTTGATGTTGTAGCCGGGGTTGGGCAGCTCGACGATGAAGGTGGAGAACTGCTGGTGGCGCGGCGCGTCGGGGTCGGTCTTGGCCATGACCAGGGCGATGTCGGCGACGTTGGCGGCGCTGGAAAACCACTTCTCGCCGTTGAGGACATAGTTCTCGTTGCCGTCCTTGACCGCGCGGGTCTGCATGCCGGTGGCGTCGGCGCCGGCGGCCTTCTCGGTCATCGAATAGCAGATGCGCTTTTCGCCGTTCAGCAGGGGCTTGAGGAACTTCTCCTTCTGATAGTCGGTGCCATGCGTCAGCAGGGTCAGCATGGTGGCGTCGTCGGGGCCCTGGGTGTTCATCGACAGGGCGCCGAGGTAGCTCTCGCCCAGCTCCATCTGCACCAGGGCGTTGGCGAGGGGCCCCAGGCCCATGCCGCCGTGCTCGGGCGGGATGAAGGGGCACCACAGCCCTTGCGCGCGCGCCTTGACCCGCAGTTCGTTCAGGACGGTCTTGTAGTCCTCGCCGGCGATCAGCCGCTTTTCCGCCGGGATGCATTCATCATGCACCCACTGCCGCACCTTGGCCCGGACCGCCTTGGCCTCGTCGGGAATTTCAAAATCGATCGCCATGTGGTTTCCTCGCCTGTGTCTTGGTTTTTGGCTGGCGCGCACCTTCTGGCGAGGCGGTGTGGGATGCAAGGGAGATTGGCTCGCAGATCGCCACCAAAATCCTCTCATCCCGGCCAATGCCGGGACCCAGATGGCAAAGCGCCGTTTAGCGTGATCAGCCCCGGACACCGTCCTGCCACCGCGCCATATGATCTGGGTCCCGGCATTCGCCGGGATGAGCGGGTAAGGTGGGTCCGCCTGGTCGGCCTACTGATCGCCGTCCCGGACCCAGTAGGCGCCGCCGGGTTTGTCGGCCCAGGCCTCGCTGGGGGTCGCGGCGGCGCGAACCGCGTCTATGGACGCGGTGGTGCAGTTGTTCCCGTCCGCGTCCATGGTCATGCCCGGCAGCGGATGACGCGTGCCGTACGGTGAGTGATGCGTACGCCCTTGCCGCCGTGGCGGTCCGCATTGGACCGGCCACGCCTTCATCGCGATGATCCGGCCGCTCGCGTCCAGCCGCAAGGGTTCGAGGCCGAAGTAGTAGTAGACCGGCGGCGACCCTGGTTGATCGTCCGCCGGCTTGCCGCCGTACTGCATGATCAGGGGTTTGCCCGCGACGATGAGCAGGGTCGCGCCCGGCTCGGCCTTGGGCGCGGCGTCGCCATGTGCGCAGTCGGGCCATGTCTTCACCGGCCGGTTGGGATCGAAGTTGCAGCCCGGGTCGGGATCAGCCCAAATCCCCGGCCGAAACGTCGGGGCGCCGGCGGCATCCGCCGCCTTGAAAAGCGGATGATCGGTATGAACCATGTTGCAGCCGCCCAGCAGCAGCACGGCGCAGATCGCGGGCCAGGGTCTCATCACGCCCCTCCAGATCACGGGTTCGTGAGCATGACCGGTTATCAACGCCGACGCGAGCCCTGTCGCGACTTCTTAAGCATTTTATGTGCTGAAATGGCTCGATAAGCACCCTCTGTCCCAGACGGCGATCCGCCATGCCTATGTCCGTCTCCGCCCTTGAAGCCGAGCTTCGCGCCGCCTTCCCCGACGCCGAGATCGCCATCGACGATCTTGCCGGCGACGGCGATCACTATCGCGCGCGGATCACCTCCGGCGCGTTCGCGGGGCTGAACCGGATACGCCAGCATCAGCTGGTCTATGCGGCGCTGAAGGGAAAGGTCGGCGGCGAACTGCACGCGCTGGCTCTGGAGACGGCGGCGCCCGCCGGATCCGGCACATGAGATATCGCCCGTTAGGCCCGCAAGGCATGGCGACTTCGGTCGTCTCGGTCCGGCTGGATGACTCCAGCGCCCGGCCACGCCCCGGCGATTGGCAATCCTTCCTCTATGCCGCCTTCGAATGCGGCATCAACGCGTTTGAGATCGTCGGCCGCCACCCGGCGCTGATCGAGGGCCTGGGACAGGCGCTGCAGGCGATCGAGCGGCGGCTGGTGTTCGTGGCCTTACGCCTCGGCGTGGCCCCGAGCCGGGACTTCTCGCCAGACGGCATGCGCCATCTGATCGATTCGGTGATCACGCGCACGGGGATGGACTATCTGGACGCGGTGATCCTTGACGACCCGCACTCCGAAGAGCTGACCCCCTATGCGCTGGAGATGTTGCGCGGCATCCGCCTGTCCGGGCGGGCGCGCATGCTGGGCGTGGGCGGCGAGGACGAGGCGATCGACGCCTATATCTCCACCGGCGCCTTCGACCTGCTGCGCACGCCGTTCAGCCTGACCAGCGGCTGGAAGGATCGCCTGCGCCTGAAGGCGGCGATGGAACACGACATGGGCGTCATCGGCTATGGCTACCATCCGGAAGGCTTGATCCGCGCGCCCGCGCCGACGTCGCGCCCTTCCCTGTTCGGTCCGCGTTCAAATCCGCTCGATGGCATGGGCAGCTACGCCTTCCTGCACGACATGCCCAATTGGACCAGCGAAGCGCTGTGCCTGGCCTATGCCCTGACCGAACCGGCGCTGGCGTCGGTGCAGATCAGTGTCGACAGCATCGAGCAGCTCGAGGCGCTGTCGGCGGTGTCCGAGCGCGATCTGCCGCCAGGGCTGGGCGCCCAGATCGAAATGGCGCGTTTCGGCGCCGGCGCGAAGCCCGGCCAGGCCCGCAGAGCTTGACCCCAGCCATGCGGGCGCCTAGCTCTTGGGGAGACAAGCCTTTGGCGGAGCCCTGCCCGTGACCGACACCACCACCGACCCGATCCACGACTTCATCGCCAAGACGGTGGAGACCAACGACGTGGTCCTGTTCATGAAGGGCACGCCGGACGCGCCGCAGTGCGGGTTTTCCGCGGTGACGGTGCAGATCCTGGACCACCTGGGCGCCGACTTCATCGGCGTGAACGTGCTGCAGAGCGACGACCTGCGCCAGGGCGTCAAGAGCTTCAGCGACTGGCCGACCATCCCGCAGCTTTACGTGAAGGGCGAATTCGTCGGCGGCTGCGACATCGTCAAGCAGATGTACGAAGCCGGCGAGCTGAAGCCCTTCCTGGCTGAGCAGGGCGTGCTGGGGGCGTAGATCCTCGTCCGGACCGCGCCCGGTCGGATCACAGAATTTACCGCGAAGAACGCGAAGGACGCTAAGGCGGGCGTAGCCCGCTCGCGAAGTTTGTGCGGCCAAAGCGTGATCTCTCGCGCTTCGCGCTTCTTCTTCGCGTCCTTAGCGTCCTTAGCGGTGAATCCCTTCCTCACCGCGCCAGCGGATTGAGCACCATCACCGGCTGGTCTTTCGTCAGGCCCAGCTCCGCGTAAGAAAACAAGATGTCCAACTGGCCGGCGCGCTGGCCGCAGCGGTCCAGGCGTTTGCGGGCAAAGGCGATGGTGGTGGTCTGGCCCTTGGGCTCGGTGAAGTGGGCGAAGTCGGCCTTCTTGGTGCAGCCGCGGGTCGTGACCCGGATCGTCAAGCCACGTTTGTCGGCGATGATCTTGTGCACCGGCTCCAGTTCGGCGGGCGCGGGCTCGTCCTGGGCGAGAACCGGCGCCGCAAGGACGGACGCTGTCAAAGCCAACAGCAAGGCGCGCCGGTTCATCAGAACAGCCCCAGGCTTTTCAGGCTGGCCACGCCGTCGCGGCCGACCACCAGGTGATCGTGGACGGCGATCTTGAGCGCCTTGCCAGCCTCCACCACCTGTTTGGTCATCTCGATGTCCGCGCGCGAGGGCGTCGGGTCGCCCGAAGGGTGGTTGTGCACCAGGATCACCGCGGCGGCCGACACCTCCAGCGCCCGCCGCGCCACCTCGCGCGGATAGACCGGAGCGTGGTCGACGGTCCCCTGCCCCATCACCTCGTCGAGGATCAGCTGGTTCTTGTTGTCCAGGAACAGCACCCGGAACTGCTCGCGCGGCTCGTTCGCCAGCACGGTGCGAACGTAGGATTGTAAGGCGCTGGCCGAGGAGATCGCCGGCCGCCTGGTCATCGGCGCCCGGCCGATCCGCACGGAGGCCTCGTGCATCAGCTTCAGGTCCAGGGCGACCTGCTCGCCGACTCCGGCCACCGTGGTCAGGTCGGCGATCGGCGCGGCCAGCACGCCCCCCAAGTCGCCGAACCGGGCGATAAGGCCTTTCGCGATCGGCTTGGTGTCCTGCCGGGGCATGGAGCGGAACAGGAACAGCTCCAGCAGTTCGTAATCCGGCAGGGTTGCAGGCCCCGCCGCCAACGCCCGCTCCCGCAGCCGCTCGCGATGGCCGGCGTGATGGGGCTTGGGGGGTTTGGGGTCCATGCGGGGAGTGTAGCGCAGCTTCCCCCGAAAGCGAGAAGCAGCCCAATATTCACCGTGTCCTAGGCCTTGTGCCTAGGACCCATTGGACTCGATCAGTTGCGATCAAGGCGCAGGTGGAATCGTCACAGCGACCGTCGAACCCGCCGTGCCCAATGGGCCCCAGGCACAAGGCCTGGGGAACGGTGGAAGTTAGGCCGGGCTTGAGACCTTGGACTAAAGCACCGGCCGGAACAGCCCCTTCGGCGAGGCGGTGAACACTTCGTACCCGGTCTCGGTCACGCCGATGGAATGTTCGCATTGCGCCGACAGGGATTTGTCCCGTGTCACCGCCGTCCAGCCGTCGGAGAGCAGTTTCACCTGGTGTTTGCCCAGGTTCACCATCGGCTCGATGGTGAAGAACATGCCGGCCCGCAGCTCCACGCCTTCGCCTCGGCGGCCGAAGTGGAGGATGTTGGGGTTGTCGTGGAACACCTCGCCGACGCCATGGCCGCAGAAGTCGCGCACCACCGAACAGCGCTGCGCCTCCACATAGGACTGGATCGCATAGCCGATGTCCCCCAGCTTCGCGCCGGGCTTCACGGCCGCCAGGCCCCGGTCGAAGGCGTCATAGGTCACCTCGACCAGGCGGCGCGCGCGCGGCGCGATCTCGCCCACCGGATACATGCGGCTGGTGTCGCCATGCCAGCCGTCGACGATGACCGTGACGTCGATGTTGGCGATCTCGCCCTCGCGCAGGGTGCGCTCCGACGGAATGCCGTGGCAGACCACATGGCCCGGCGAGATGCAGACGGTCTTGGAATAGCCGCGATAGAACAGGCAGGCCGGCAGGGCGCCGTTGTCGAGGATGAACTCCCGCGCCATGCGGTCCAGGTCGTCGGTGACCACGCCTGGCTGGACGTGTGGGGTCAGCAGGTCCAGGCACTCAGCCGCCAGCTTGCCGGCGCGGCGCATGCCTTCGAACGCCTCGGGGCCGTGGATCTTGATCTCGTGCGTGCGGTGCGGCGCCAGACGCGGCTCGAGGGTTTCAGCCAGGCTCATCGGAGTATCCTTTGGCGGGTCGCCACGGCACAGAGCGCGCCAAGGCAACCGCAGTCAGCTCTATGTCGCAATCGTAGCACAAAACTTCAACGCCTGCCGCCGCGGCCGCGATCAATCCGGCGGCATAGGCCGGATCGAGGTCGGCGGCGGTGTCGAAGCGGTCGCAGTCGGTGCGCTGGATCACAAACAGCATCACCGCGCGATGGCCCGCAGCTGCCTCCCGCGACAGCTCCACCAGGTGTTTCAGCGAACGCGCGGCCACACAGTCGGGGAATTCCGCCAGGCCGCCGCCGCGCGACAGGTGGCAGTTCTTCACTTCGAGAAAGCAGTCAGGGCGCCCCGGAGCCGTGAGCAGAAAGTCGACCCGGCTGGCGGCGCCGTATTTCACCTCGGGCCGGACGGTCTCATAGCCGGTCAGTTCCGGGATCGCGCCTGCCGCCAGCGCCTCGGCGACCAGGCGGTTGGGATGCATGGTGTTGATCCCCACCAGGCCGCCGTCGACCTGCACCAGCTCCAGCGTGTGAGCCAGCTTTCGCTTGGGATTGTCCGACACCGACACCCAGGCGGGAATGCCGGGCATGTTCAGGCCCAGCATCGCTCCGGGGTTGGGGCAGTGGGCGGTGATCTGCCGGCCATCGTCCAGCGCCACGTCGGCGAGGAAACGCTTGTAGCGCTGGATGAGAACGCCGCGCTGAAGGGGGGAAGTGAAATCCATGTGCAGCCTAAGCAGTCGTGATCTTCGACCGCATGCCAAGCGATTGTTGACCTACATCAGCGTTTCTTGGCCTGATAGGCAGCGCGGACGGCTCCGATCACGGAGTGCAGATCGCCGGTGAACAGGAGGTCCTTGGGACTCGCCGGATGGCACACTGTCTTTTCGGCCGCTTCGTTGTCCGTACCGGGAACAACATTTTCCCATGCAGGAAGAATTGGAACGCCATAGACCTCTTGTCCATTATCATTGTAGCCTGTTGCATCGACAAACTCAATTTTGTTGAGTTGACAGTCTATTCTTGACTGTCCAATCGCATACGAATTTTCACCTCCCGGTCCCGGGAACGGCTTGTAGACTACGAATAGACTTTGATAATCGACAATTGCCCCGTTGCGACTAATCGTGGTTCGATCAATCAAGTCCGCACTCGACTGAGCAAAGTCGACGAGTTGGTAGGTGTCCGCCGCGGCATGCGTCGCGGTGGCAAGCACCGCCAGCGTGATCAACGTTCTCAACATACTGGCCCCATCGCCCGACTAGCATGATCGACGTTATGCGCCGCCGCGGGGATTGCAACGAGACCTTGGCCTGGCCGAGGCGTGGGTGGCTCCCGACGTGACCGAGGAGATCGCCGCCGCCCTGAACGCCCTGCGCGCCAAATACGACTCTGAGCTGACCACCGGCGGCGTCGGCTAGGTGCGGCGAGCGGTGCTTTCGTTCATGGAGACGCCGTTTCCTGACAAGGCCTGGCAGGCGCCCCAGACATCGAAGGGTGGATCCACATGCGCGCCGGTGGCGGCCTCCGATCGGCCGCGCCCGGCTGGC
>Ga0302314_10017834_pt1 | contig 11868 bp, 13 predicted proteins | sample III_Palsa_N2_3_FD_200533 | JGI IMG/M metagenome (GOLD analysis project Ga0302314, IMG submission 200533) | Peat permafrost microbial communities from Stordalen Mire near Abisko, Sweden - III_Palsa_N2_3 | ecosystem: Environmental > Terrestrial > Soil > Palsa > Peat permafrost | place: Sweden...
GGTGGACTTGCCCGATCCCGAACAGCCGAGAACGACGATGCGCGAAGGGCGACCTGGATCGGCCATCCTCGCCCTCAGGCCGCCACGTCCGCCATCTTCCCGGCCGCCATCACGAACGAGACCCGTTCCAGCTCGTGGATGTCCGCCAGCGGGTCGCCGTCCACCGCGATGATGTCGGCGGACTTGCCCGGCGCGATCGTGCCGGTGAGATCGGAGATGTCGAGCAGCGCGGCGGCGGTGACGGTGGCGGCCTTGATCGCGTCGGCATTGCTCATCCCGGCGTCGACCATCAGGGCGAACTCGCGCGCGTTCTGGCCGTGCGGCCCCACGCCCATGTCGGTGCCGAAGGCGATCTTGACCCCGGCCTTGTAGCTACGCGCCAGCGCCGCCTTGATCTGTTCGCCCACCACCAGCGCCTTCTCGCGCTGGGCGCCGGTCAGCCCCCCGCCGCCGCTCTGCGCCATGCCGAGCACGGTCGCCCCGGCGATCAGGGTCGGGGTGTGGAAGGCGCCGTGGTCGAGGAACAGCTGGATCGACTCGTCGTCGAGGAAGCTGCCGTGCTCGATCGAGTCGACGCCGGCCCTGAGCGCGGCGTTGATCCCGGCCAGGCCGTGGGCGTGGGCCGAGACGCGGCGGCCGAGCTGGTGCGCGGTCTCGATGATGGTCGAAAGCTCGTCGGTGGTGAATTGCTGGTCGACGCCAGCGCGGATGTCCGACAGCACCCCGCCGGTGGCGACGAACTTGATCGCGTCGGCGCCCTGCGCCACCTGCAGCCGCACCGCGCGGCGGCAGGCGTCGATCCCGTCGCAGACCCCGACGGATGACTGCACGCAGGCGCAGACATCCTGGCGGAAGCCGTAGGTCTGGCCGTGGCCGCCGGTGGGCGACAGGATCGCGCCGACGCAGAGGATGCGCGGGCCGGGCACGACGCCCTCGGCCACCGCGTCGCGCAGGGCGTAGATCACCTCCGGCTTGTGCGCGCCGAGGTCGCGCACGGTGGTGAAGCCGGCGGCCAGCGTCTGGCGCGCCCGCTGCGCGCCGTCGAGGCCGATCTTGGGATCCGAATCCTCGACGAAGCGCATCCGCATGTTGGGCGCCAGCTGCATGGTCAGGTGCACGTGGCAGTCGATCAGGCCCGGCAGCACGAACCGGTCCTTCAGGTCGATCAGCTTCGCCCCCACCGGCGGGATGATGAAGCCGTCCGCGATGGCGGTGATCTTGCCGTCCGCGACCCGGATGCTCTGCCGCGTCGTCGCCGGCTGGCCCGGTTCGGCCAGCAGCTTGCCGGCATGGATGACGATCTCGCCCGACGTCCCGCTCATGCCCGATCTCCGCGTGGCTGCCCGGCCTCGGACATAGCGCGCTTTCGCGCCTCTGACAGCGCCGCGAGTTCGGCGACGACACGCGTCATCACCTCATCCCAGTCGCCGGGCGCTTGCTGATGGAAGACGTGGGCGGTGGGATACCAGGGACTATCCTCGCGGCCGTTCAGCCAGCGCCAGCAGCCGTCGAAGCGCGACAGCACCCAGACCGGCTTGCCGAGCGCGCCGGCGAGGTGGGCGACCGACGTATCGACGGTGATCACCAGGTCGAGGCCGGCAACGAGGGCGGCGGTGTCGCTGAAATCGTGCAGGTCGGCGGTCCAGTCGGTCAGGCCCAGGCCCGGCGGCGGCTGGCGCGCCTGCGCGGCCGGTCCGTCCTTCTGCAGGCTGAAGAAGCGCACGCCGGTGATCTGGCCCAGCGGCGTGTACTGCTCCAGCCGCACGCTGCGCCGGCGATCGATCGCGTGCAGCGAGGGCGCGTCGTTCCGCGTGCCGCCGGCCCAGACGAGGCCGACCCGTAGGCGGCCGTCGTCGCCGAGCCGCTCGGCCCACCGCGCGGCCTTGGCCGGGTCGGCGGAGAGGTAGGGCGTCTGCGCCGGGATCGTCGCCAGCGTCGTGCCGAGCAGCCGGGGCGCGCAGAGCAGCGGCGTCTGGAAGTCGTAGGCGGCTTCGCCCATCACCCGGTCGGTGACCTCGATGCCGGGGATCGAGCGCAGCAGGCCGACCAGCGGCGGCTCGGCCAGCACCGTGACCCGCGCCGCTGCCCGCGCCAGCAATGGCGCGAAGCGGACGAATTGCAGCGTGTCGCCATAGCCCTGCTCACAGTGGATCAGGATCGCCTTGCCGGCCAAGCTCTCGCCCTCCCAGAGCGGGCAGGGGAGGCGACGCTTCAGCCGCGGCCCGTCCGGCGCCACCCAGCGCCAGCGGTATTCGTCGAAGCCGCGAGCCAGGTCGCCCAGCGCCAGCAGGCTGGAGGCGCGGTTGAGGTGCGCCTCGGAGAAATCCGGCGTCAGCGCCAGGGCGCGGTCATAGGCGGCCACCGCCGCGGCCGGCCGGCGCAGGGTCTGCAGCGCCATGCCGATGTTGTTGTGCGCCTTGGCGTGGTCCGGCCGCAACGCGATCACCCGTTCCCAGACCGCCAGCGCTTCCTCGGTGCGGCCGAGCTCGTGCAGGGCGATGGCGCGGTGGTTGAGGGCCTCGGCGTGGTCTGGGGCGAGCGCGATCGCCCGCTCGCTCGCCGCCAGCGCTTCCTCCGAGCGCCAGAGGTCGTTGAGGATCTTGGCGCGGTTGGCGTGCGTCTCGGCGCTGCTCGGCCCCGCCGCGATCGCCGCGTCATAGGCCGCCAGCGCGTCCTCGGGGCGGCCGAGACTGGCGAGCACGCCGGCACGATTGTTCATCGCCTCGACGTAGGCTGGCCGCAGCGCGATCGCCGTCTCATAGCTCGCGATCGCCGCCCCCAGCCGGCGCAGCTCCCGCAGCGCATTGCCGCGATTGTAGTGGCCCTCGGCATAGCCGGGCAGGAGCTGGATCACCCGGTCGTAGCTGGCAAGCGCGTCCTGGAAGCGTCCCAGCGCCATCAGCGCGGCGCCGCGGTTGCTGTGCGCCCCGGCGCTACTCGGGTCGAGGCCGAGCGCCACATCGCAGCTCCCGAGCGCCGCCTCGAGCTGGCCGAGCGCGGTCAGCGCCATGGCGAGGTTCACGTGCGCCGCCGCATCGTTCGGACTGACCTCGATCGCCCGCGCGATCAGCGCCGCGCCACGCTCGGCCTCGCCGGACTGCACGCAGGCGACGCCCAACAGGTGCAGGGCGTCGAAATGGCGCGGGTCCTGGGCGAGCACCGCCTCATAGGCCCGCCGCGCCTCGTCGAGCCGTCCGGCCCGGTGCAGCGCCAGGCCCTCGTCGAAGTTCGATTTCACCGTCCGCGCCCGCAATGTCGTCATCGCCGACCCAAGGCTCCGCCTGCCCATTGCTCGCCCCGGCCACGGTCCTTATAAGGCCCACTCCCGCGCGGGGAACGGAGCGTAGCGCAGCCTGGTAGCGCACTTGACTGGGGGTCAAGGGGTCGCAGGTTCGAATCCTGTCGCTCCGACCATTCCGCGCGCGGGCCGGCCGGCGTATAGGCCCCAACAGTCGGGAGGCCATCGGCTAGCATGACGTCGTTCCTGAAGGATGGCCGATCGCGTCCGGTGGCGATGTGGCTGATGTGGGTCATGCTCGTCGTCTTCACCATGGTGGTGGTGGGCGGCGCGACGCGGCTCACCGGCTCGGGCCTCTCGATCACCGAATGGAAGCCGGTCTCCGGGATCATCCCGCCGCTCTCCCACGCCGACTGGGCCAAGGACTTCGCCCTCTACCAGGCGACGCCGCAATACCGGCAGGTCAACGCCGGCATGTCGCTGCCTGAGTTCAGGTCGATCTTCTGGTGGGAGTGGAGCCATCGGCTGCTGGGGCGGCTGGCCGGCCTCGTCTTCGCCCTGCCGTTCTTCATCCTGCTGGCCCTGCGCCAGATTCCGACGCGGTTGATCTGGCGCTGCGTCATCCTGCTGGCGCTCGGCGGCCTGCAGGGTCTGGTGGGCTGGTGGATGGTGAAGAGCGGGTTGGAGGCGCGGGTCTCGGTCGCCCCCGAGCGGCTGATGACCCACCTGGGTCTCGCACTGGTGCTGTTCTGCGCCCTCATCTGGACCGCGATGGAGGCCTGGAGCGGGCAGGCGCGGCTGCGGGCCTCACGCACCGGCGCCTGGCCGACGGTGGCTCTGATCTTTCTCGGCCTGGTCTTCTTCCAATGCCTGCTGGGCGCGCTGGTGGCCGGCAACCAGGCCGGCCTGATCGACAATGACTGGCCGCTGATGAACGGCGACCTGTTCCCGGCCGGCTACGCCAAGGCGTCGCTCTGGGCGACTCTGGCCCACAGCCAGCCGGCGGTGCAGTTCAATCACCGCATGGTCGCCTATGCGGTGGTGATCGCCGCCGTCGGCGTCGCCGGCACCGGGCTGAATTCGCGCATCCTCACCGGCCAGAGCCGCGCCCTGACCCTGGCGGTGGGCGTCATCGCCGCGCTGCAGGCGTGCCTGGGCGTCGCCACCCTGATGCTGCGTGTTCCGCTGCCGCTGGCGCTCCTCCACCAGGCCTGCGCGGCGCTCCTGCTGGGCCTCGCCACGGCGATGGCGTGGCGGGTGCGGCGGCCTTGATACGGTATTATGATACCGTATGGCGGAACACATTGAAATAATACGCTATTTGGCAATCTTGCCAATCCACTGTTGACACGCCCCGATCCCCCCGCTACCAGCGCCGCCTTCGTTTCCAAGGCCCGACCGATGAACACCAAGACGACGGCGACGCTGAAGCCCTCCGAGATCGAGAAGAAGTGGATCCTGATCGACGCGGAGGACGCCGTCGTCGGACGTCTCGCGACGTTCATCGCCATGCGCCTGCGCGGCAAGCACCGGCCGGACTACACCCCGAACATGGACTGCGGCGACCACGTGGTGGTGATCAACGCCGACAAGGTGAAGTTCACCGGCCGCAAGCTCGAACAGAAGACCTACCACTGGCACACCGGCTATCCGGGCGGCATCAAGAGCCGCACCGCCGGCAAGATCCTCGACGGCAAGTTCCCCGAGCGGGTGCTGGAAAAGGCCGTCGAGCGCATGCTGCCGAAGGAAAGCCCGCTGGCGCGCCGGCAGATGACCCATCTGCACCTCTACACGACCCCCGAGCATAGACACGAGGCGCAAAGCCCTGAGGTGATCGACTTCAAGGCCGCCAACTCCAAGAACGTCCGGAGCCAATAATCATGGCTGACACCCACGGCCTCGAAGCTCTGCAGAGCCTGGCGACCCCTTCCGCTGACGCCGCGAACAGCGAGCCGATCCGCGACGCGCAGGGCCGCTCCTACGCCACCGGCAAGCGCAAGAACGCCGTCGCCCGCGTCTGGATCAAGCCCGGCAAGGGCGTGATCACGGTCAACGGCCGCGACCAGGAGGTCTATTTCGCCCGCCCGGTGCTGCGCATGATGATCGCCCAGCCGCTGCAGGTCGCCGATCGGGTCGGCCAGTTCGACGTCGACGTGACGGTCAAGGGGTCGGGCCTCTCCGGCCAGGCCGGCGCGGTGCGCCACGGCATCGCCAAGGCGCTCACCTATTACGAGCCCGGCCTGCGCGTCGCGCTGAAGCCGCACGGCTTCCTCACCCGCGACAGCCGCGTGGTCGAGCGCAAGAAGTACGGCCGCGCCAAGGCCCGCCGCAGCTTCCAGTTCTCGAAGCGATAAAGCTCATCCCTCCCCTCGTGGGGAGGTAAGGCGTCGGAGCGCCAATTGCTTGGCGATCCGGCGTCGAACGCCGATCCGAAGCATCGGCAGGGTGGGGGAGTTAGAGGCGTCAACGCACGCCTGCCGACTCCGCGCCCGCCCCCACACATCCCCCCCCGGCCGCTCGCGCGGTCTTTCCCTCCCCATGAAGGGGACGGAGGTCTATGGAGGCGTTCATGCCGCCCAAGGTGTTCATCGATGGCGAGGCCGGGACCACCGGCATCGAGATCCGCGAGCGGCTGGCTGGTCGGCGCGACCTGGAGGTCGTCTCCATCGCCCCCGAGCACCGCAAGGACGTCGAGGCGCGCCGCGAGCTGCTCAACGCCGCCGACGCGGTGATCCTATGCCTGCCGGATGACGCGGCGCGCGAGGCGGTGGCGCTCGTCGAGAGCAACAGCGTCCGGGTGATCGACGCCTCCACGGCGCACCGCACCGCGCCGGACTGGGCCTACGGCTTCCCGGAGATGTCGGGCGGCCAGCGCGCCGCGATCCGCGCCTCGCACCGGATCGCCAACCCCGGCTGCTGGCCCACCGGCTTCATCGCCCTGGTGCGGCCGCTGGTGGAGGCCGGCCTCGCGCCGGCGGACTGGCCGTTCACCGTGCACGGCGTCTCCGGCTATTCGGGCGGCGGCAAGTCGATGATCGCCGAGTTCGAGGACGCCTCGGCCGCGAACCACACCGAGGTCCCGTTCCGCCTCTATGGCCTCGGCCTCGCCCACAAGCACCTCCCGGAGATGCAGGCTTACGCCCATCTGGCGCGCCGCCCGCTCTTCACCCCCGCCGTCGGCCGCTATCGCAAGGGGATGCTGGTCGAGGTTCCGCTGCAGCTGGAGGCGCTGCCCGGCGCGCCGTCGCCCGCCGATATCCATGCCTGCCTCGCCGCGGCCTATGCGGACGAGCCCTTCGTCGAGGTCGCCTCGCTCGAGGCGAGCGCCGCCGTCGCCACCCTCGACCCCGAGGGTCTCAACGGCGGCAACCGCATGCGCCTGCATGTCTTCGCCAATGCGGCCGCGGGCCAGGCGCAGCTGGTCGCCCTCCTCGACAACCTCGGCAAGGGCGCGGCCGGCGCGGCGGTGCAGAACCTCAACCTGGCGCTGGGTCTGCCCGAAGGCGCCGGTCTTTGATCCTGCGGCGCGCATTGCTGGCCGATATGCCGGCGCTGGGGCGTTTGCACTACCACACCGTCCGCACCTCGCTGCCGTTCGTGCCGGAAGTGCATCCGGCGCACGAAGTAGAGGGCTATTTCAGCGGCCCGTTCTTCGCCAAGGCCGAGTTCTGGCTGGCCGAGGACGAAGCCGGCGAGGCGATCGGCTACGTCGCCTTCCGCCCCGACTTCGTCGAGCATCTGTTCATCCATCCGCGCTCGCAAGGGCAGGGGGTCGGCCTCGCGCTGCTGAACAAGGCCAAGGAAGGCTCGGCCGAGCTCAGCCTCTGGACCTTCCAGCAGAACCTGCGCGCCCGGCGCTTCTACGAGAAGCACGGCTTCGTCGTGGTGGTGGAGACCGACGGCCACGACAACGAGGAAAAGCTGCCGGACGTGCTCTATCGCTGGCGGCGCGCTGAACCATAGCCGGGGGGTGTAACGTATCGAGCCGGTGGGCCGAATTGGTCCACGAACCCCTCGCCGGACGCCCCATGATCCTCGACCGCCGCTCCCTGCTCGTTTCCGCCGCCGCGCTCACCGCCTGCAGCGCGCCTGCCCCCGCCGCCAAGGCCGCGCCGGACAGGTTCGCCGCTTCGCCGTTTCGCAAGCTGACGCCGGCGCAGTGGCAGGGGCAGCTGCCGGCTGAATCCTTCGCCGTGCTGCGCCAGGAAGCCACTGAGCAGCCGTTCACCAGCCCACTGCTGAACGAGCACCGGCACGGGACCTTCGCCTGCCTCGGTTGCGGCCTGGCTTTGTTCAAGTCGGAATGGAAGTACGACAGCCACACCGGCTGGCCGAGCTATTGGGACGAGATCCCCGGCGCGCTCGCCAAGAAGAACGACTTTCAGCTGGTCGAGGAGCGCACCGAGTACCACTGCGCCCAATGCCTCGGCCACCAGGGCCACGTCTTCAACGACGGCCCCCAGCCCACCGGCCTGCGCTACTGCAACAACGGCGCGGCGCTGAAGTTCATCGCGGCGTGATCGGCTAACACTCAATCTCGACTGTCATCCCGGCCGCAGCGAAGCGGAGAGCCGGGACCGCCTGTCTCGATGGTGCGGTTGAAATGCCACCGCGCCACTTTCCGGGATTTTCAGCGGCGCCCCCTTGACGGTGACAACAACGGCGGGGTTATTGGGGTCGCGTGCCGATCTCGGCTCCAGCCGCCGCACGCCCCAAATCCCCCAACTCGAAACACCCCCTCATCCGAGGCCGCGCCCGTATGGGCTGCGCCTCGCAGCGGAGTTCACACATGCAACGCTACATCCTCACCGGCGCGCCGGGCGCCGGAAAGACCATCCTGCTGCGGCGTCTCGAGCTTGCGGGCTATCCCGTGGTCGAGGAGGCCGCGACCGACCTCATCGCCCTGGCCGGCGCGCGCGGCGTCGCCGAGCACTGGCTTGAGCCGGACTTCATCGACGGCATCGTCGCCCTGCAGCGCCGCCGCCAGCTCCGCGCCGACGCCTGGCCGGAGGACGTGGTGATCTTCGACCGCTCGCCGATCTGCACCTGGGCGCTGGCCGAATTCCTCGGCCGCGCCCCGTCCGACGCGCTGAAGGCCGAGGTCGAGCGCATCGAGCGCGAACATACCTACGAGCGCCGCGTCTTCTTCGTCGAACTGTTCGGCCGGGTCACCCCGACCGAGGCCCGCCGCATCACCCTGGAGGAAAGCATCCGCTTCGCCGCCGTCCACGCCGACGTCTACCGCCGCTTCGGCTACGACTGCGTCTCGGTGGCGCCGGGCGACGTGGAGGCGCGGTTCGAGGCGGTGCGGGGCGAACTGGCCCGAACGGCCTAGCGCCGCGAATTAGACGAAGCCCGCGCCCGCCATAAGCGGACGTGGCAAACTTCCGAGTTGGGGGGTTTGCGGTCATTGCCTCGGATGCCTAAGCTAGCCGCATCGCAGCCACGATCCGTTCGGAAAACTGCCTGGGTATACGCTTGAGAACGTTCGTCAAACTCGCGTTCAGCGCAACGGTCGCGTTGGCACCCTGTGCGGCCGCAGAAACGGTGACCGGTCACACGCCATTTGACCCTCATGCTAACGAGGCGAGGACCGAGGCCTGCTTAGCTACTTACATCAGCTTGAGCGAGGCGACCGTCGACTTGGAACCAAAGTCTGCCATGGATGCGATGCAGGCTGAGGGTGGTCGCGGCATGGCGCGCTTGCGCCCTTTCTCCGAAGACGTGGCTCGCGCTGTGGGCGAACGCAAATTCTATCGCAATGCGGCGACGTCGCGGCTGACGGAACACCGCATCCTATTGTTTCCCATTCCCAACGTTATGCGAAGTTGGCTTGCCCACCGTCTCGCAGCCGACGCCGCTGACTGCGATCATCAGCTCGATCTCTGGAGAGCCCCCAAACAGTGTTTGACCGCCTCCGGGTGGCACGTCTGCTAAGGGTCGAAACCGGCCGCAAGCGCGTCGCCCCGAAGCAGACCCGTGCGGCGCACTCTTAGAACCGCCGCGGCAGGCCGCGGTGCGGACTTGGCTTGGTGGCTAACCGAACCAGCGGTTTATGATGCTCTCGATCAAGAGCTGACCGATCAGAACAGCCGATAGCGCAAGGCCGTATGTCCACGGACGTTCTAGCCTGGTCAGTGCAGCGAACGACGCGACCGGACTGGCGATCAAAATCAGTATCAGAGACAGCCGATAGGGGCTGTTGCCTAGCACCAGCGGCCACATCAGCAGCGAAACCCACGCGCTGATGATTGGCAGCACCACCGTGGGCGCGAAGGCCAGGAACCGGAGACCGAATGCCAAGACAAAACCCTACTAAGGCGCGTGTCCGACCGTGAGGCCCAATCATGACGGTCGAACGCTGAGTCCGCTACGGGTCGCATTGCGAAATTCGCGTCGCGCCGGGAAGCGGACCTTCGCGAGGACCGCGCCGGGGAAAGCGTTCCCGGGTTGATGCGGCCTGTCTGCTTCGACACTAGAATTGCCATGCCGCCCCCGACGGCGAGGCCCGTCCGGCGCTACTCCCCGCGAGCTGCCGGCGTCGCCATCGAGACCACCACGTCGCAGTTCTGCGGGACGCTCGGCACGACCCCAGCCAGCTCCTCCAGGTGCTTGCTCGAGTCATAGCCGTTCATCACGGCGGCGTTGTACCAGCACCAGGCGGCCGCTGGGTCCGCCGTCACGCCCAGTCCGTGCTGATACATGAATCCGATCTCGTTCATGCCCAGGGGATCGCCGCCCGCGACCCCGTTGCGGAACAGCTTCATGGCGCGGCTGTAGTCAGCCGGCACGCCAACGCCGTGCAAATAGACCATGCCCTTCCAAGTCACCCCCTCCGGGGAGCCATGATCGATGCTCTTTCGGTACCACCGCACCGCCTCGCTCAGGTTCGGCGGCCGGCCCATCCCCCGCTGGTACATCCAGCCGATGTAGTACATCGCCATGCCGTCGCCCTTGGCGGCGTTAAGCTGGAAGATCGCCATCGCCGCCGGGTAGTTTTCCTGCCCCATCAGGCGAAGCCCTTCGCAGGTGCTGCATTCTCCGCGTGTCGATGGCGGAGCGGCGACCAGAGCGCTGGGCGAGGCCAGGGAGGCTGCGGCGACGGCAATCGCGAAGGCGCAGACCAGCCCCACCGCGAGCAGAATAGCCGGCGACCTGTTCACGGCGACCCCTCGGAAGCAACCGACACGTCCCCCGGCGCGGCAACAATCGTGCCAGCGCCTTGGCGATGATCGCGCAGGCCGGCGACATTGGGCGGAATCTCCCGTTGGCGGCTCGGCGCCTCAGCCGCCGTCTGGCGCGTGGCAGACCGCTTCGATGTTGTGGCCGTCGGGGTCGAGGACGAAGGCGCCGTAATAGGTGGGGTGATAATAGGGCCGCGGGCCCGGCGCGCCGTTGTCGGTTCCGCCCGCCTGCAGCGCGGCGGCGTGGAACGCATCGACCTGCGCCCGCGTCTTGGCGGTAAGCGCGACATGCAGCTTGCCCCTCGTTGCATCGTCCTCGGCGATCCAGAACCACGGCCGCTCGTCGCCGTAGCCGGTGATGTCCACGCCGTTCGAATGCTCCTTCGGTACGTCGAACAGCCGCTTGACGCCGAGGGGCGCGAACGCCTGGTCGTAGAATGCCGTCGAGCGGGCGAAATTCGATACGCCGAACGTGATGTGATCCAGCATCGCGCACCTCCGCCGCCAGCCTGCCGCTTCATCCAAGCATGGGCAAGGCGTGCTTGCCTGAAAGTAGGCGCACGCCGCAGGCCGCCGCCGAGTTCGCGGAGGAGGCGCGGTCAGGCCTCGCCGAGGAGCGCCTCGACCCGTTTGTCAGGCACGAGCCATATCAACGCGACGCCGGCGTACAGCGCGTCGGCGACCGGCGGCTGCATGAACGAAACACCGATACCGACGAAGTAGAGAAACGCCGTCGTTTTCCCTTTCAAATCGGCGCCGATCGCTCGCGCCAGCGGCGAGTCCGCGCCTTGAGCCCTGATGATGGCGATTTGCATGACATTCCAGGAAAGCGCCGGCAGCAAAAGCGCCACGCCGTAGAGCGCCGTCGGAACCGCGACGAAGAGGTTCGCGCCCATCCAGGCGGTGGCGAACGGGATCAGCGACAGCCAGAAGAGAAGGTTCAGGTTCGCCCACAGAATCGCCCCGTTTACCTTGCGAACGAGCTGAAAGAAGTGGTGATGATTGTTCCAATAGATCGCGATGTAGACGAAGCTTAGCGCATAGATTGAGAACGGCCCCAGCACCGCCGCCAAGGCGTGCAAGTTCGCACCCCGTGGCGGCGCAAGCTCCAACACCATGATCGTGATGATGACGGCGATGACGCCGTCGCTGAAAGCTGTCAGGCGATCCTTCTGCATCCCGTGCCGGCCCCGAATAACGGAAACACCGCGATAGTAGTCGACGAGGCCGCATCGCCCACCGGGTGGGCGATCCCAACGCGACCGTCCTTGGTCGCGTCTCGTTTTTCCTCCCCGGCCTTCGCTGGATGATGGGGAGAGCCTAGAGCGTGATCCATCTTTGTTGAATCGCGGGATTCCGGATTTGGGCGGATCGTGATTCAAGATGCGAGCTGGGCTTGGGAGGCCAGCTTGCATGGGTCGAGCCTATTCGTTGGATCTCCGGGAA
>Ga0302314_10017835_pt1 | contig 11868 bp, 13 predicted proteins | sample III_Palsa_N2_3_FD_200533 | JGI IMG/M metagenome (GOLD analysis project Ga0302314, IMG submission 200533) | Peat permafrost microbial communities from Stordalen Mire near Abisko, Sweden - III_Palsa_N2_3 | ecosystem: Environmental > Terrestrial > Soil > Palsa > Peat permafrost | place: Sweden...
CTTCAGGGCGCAGGCCGGCTACAGCCTGGTCGACGGCGTCGGTACCGTCAACGCCTGGTACCTCGCCTACGAGCTGGCCGGCAAGACCCCGCCGAAGTAACTCACCCGGCCTCCGGCGCCCGGCCGCAGGCCGGGCGCCGTGGCGGCGTCGGCCAAGCGCGCCGCCAGGGCCCGGACGAGCCCGTCGCCGCATCGCCGGGCCAGCGCGATCACGGCCAGACCAGGCCCGCGCCGGCCTGTGGGTGCCGATAACTGTCTGGGGATGGTCAGCCTGTGCAGCTAGGCACCGAGGGGTCGCTGCCGGTGCAGTCGTTGGGAGTGTTGGCGCTGATCGGGGAGGTGGTGACCGTCACTGTGCCGTCGTTGCGGTAAACGCCGCCGCCACTGCCCCCGTCGGCGTCGGCAGCGTTGTCGCTAACCGGCGAGCTGGTGAGGGTGAGCACCGCACTGATGGTGGCGATGCCGCCTCCGTTGCCAAGCGGGGCCGTGTTGCCGTTGACCGGTGAGCTGGTGAGCGTCGCTGTGCCGCCCTGGCTGTAGACGGCTCCGCCGCTGCCTGCCGTGGCGGTGTTGCCGCTCAGCGGGCTGCTGTTGAACGTTGCCGCGGCCGCCGATCCGGTGCCGGTGGCGATGCCGCCGCCATTGCCCGCGGCGGTGTTGTTGGTCAGGCCACCGGAGTTGACGGTCACACTGCCGAAGTTGAGGATGCCACCCCCGTCGCCGGCCAGGGAACTCCCGTTACTGAGAGTAACTGAGGTAAGGGTGAGGCTGCCGGTGGCACTTACCTCGGCGATACGGAAGGCAGGAGCTGCCGTCGAGCGGGTGATGACGTCCGCGTTACCCGTCAGGCTGATGTCGGTGGTGATGATCGGCAGTCCGTCGGGACCGTTCGTGCCGCTGCCGTTACTAACGGTCAGGGTGTAGGTGCAGCCTGGTGTCAGCGGTATGTTGCCCCCGCCAGAGCTGTTGGCCAGGTTGATCGCGGTCACCAGCGATGCCTCGTCGCAGGCCACGGCCGCCTGCGCCGCCCTCCGGGATGAGCACGGCCAGGCCCGAGGCCAGGATGACGGAACCTGCAAGGGCCGGGATGATTCGGGGGCGCATAACGACTCCTTCATGTCGCGGCAGGCTGCCCGCACCCGCGGAACCGCACGAACGGTATCCGGTGCGTGCGGCTGCGTCAGCACTGACGACGACCTTGGTTCTGCGTGACATGGCGGGCTCCCTTGATCCGAGACCAGGCAGCTACGCCTGTGCCGCCGAGACGGCGGAAATCCTCTGGTTAGACCGGGTGCTCCCTCTATTCATATCACAATTAGTGATCATCTGAACACTCTTCGTGATTTATCATATGGCCCCCATAGGCGGATTCGGTTCGCTGGGCAGGGCATCGTCCCCTCTGTCGCCTCGGGGGTGTCCTCGGGCCTGCCTGTCTTCGTCATCGTTTCGGAGGCGAGGCGCGGGGGATGTAACTGGTGACGGTAGAGCGCCGGATAGCGCTATCTAGTGTGGTATAGTGGTGCTGTGAACCTGAAGGAATGGGCTGCGAGCCAGGGCGTCTCTTATGCGACGGCCCGGTCCTGGTACCGGTCCGGGCTTCTGCCCGTGCCCGCGCGGAAGGTCGGCGGCCTGGTGCTGATCGGCGACCCCGCCGCTCCTGCCGTCCCCCCCGGGCAGGCCGTCGTGTACGCCCGCGTCTCATCGGCAGACCAGAAGGCCGACCTTGACCGCCAGGTCGCGCGGGTCACCGAGTGGGCAACCGGGCGGCATCTGCCGGTGGACCGGGTGGTAACCGAGGTCGGGTCCGCGCTGGACGGGCACCGCCGCAAGTTCCTCGGACTGCTCCGCGACAGCTCAGTGGAGACGATCGTGGTCGAGCACCGGGACAGGTTCGCCCGGTTCGGCGCCGAGTACGTTGAGGCCGCACTGTCGGCGCAGGGCCGCAGGCTGCTCGTGGTGGATGCCGCAGAAGTCGATGACGACCTCGTGCGTGACGTGACGGAGATCCTGACGTCGCTGTGCGCCCGCCTGTACGGGCAGCGCGCCGCGGAAAACCGCGCCGCCCGCGCCGTCGCCGCGCTCGGGCAGGACGGCCCGGAATGACCCTCCTGGCGTACAGGTTCGCCCTGAACCCCACCCCGGCGCAGGAGCGTGCCCTGCGGTCCCATGCCGGGGCGGCGCGGGTGGCGTTCAACTGGGGGCTCGCCCGGGTGAAGGCAAACCTCGGGCAGCGGGAAGCCAAGCGGAAGGGGAAGCTGGCCGGGTTTCCGCGGTTCCGGTCGAGGCGGAAGGCCCGGCCGTCGGTCCGGTTCACGACCGGGGCGTTCCGCCGCCAGGCCGCCTATAAGGCGGAATGGCGCGGCGGGCGAGTGATCGTCGCGGACCGGTGGCTCGCGTCAAGCAAGACCTGCGCGGGCTGCGGAGCGGTGAAAGCCAAGCTGCCCCTGTCCGAGCGGACATATGCATGCACGTCATGCGGGATGATCGCGGACCGCGATCTCAATGCCGCGCTCAACCTCGCCGCCCTGGGGCGGCGGGAACTGGCCGGGAGTGGCCCGGACAGCAACTGACGCGGAGCCGACCATAAGACGCCCTTCGGGGGGCGCGGGTGGCCGTGAAACGTCAACCCGGCACCGCGACAGCGGGCAAGACCGGGACCGTCCCAGCGCGAGCCGGGACTGCGGCATGAACGCCATCCAGCGCTCAACCGCAACGGCTTCGACGATGGCGGTCGGCGCGGCCACTTCCCGGCCGGGCAGGCCGCCCTCAAGTGCTCTGCTGTTAACTTGTGACCGTCGTGCGGCCGCGATTGGCACCGGACCCAACACCTGACCACCACCTGCGAAAACGGCCCGCTAGCGCTTGCCGGGCGGGCGGAGCGGGCGCGGGCCGCCCGCGCGTTCGTTCGTTCGTTCGTTCGCAGGCGGGGTGCCCGGTCGCGCCTTTTTCACGCGCTCCCGGAAAATCAGGTTCGCCAGGCAGGGAACATGCGACCGTTGTGCGCGGGGTCCGCGGGGATGTCTGCCGGGCCTGCGGCTTGCCCGTAGCGTAGCCGCCGGGTCGGCGGCGCACGGCTCGACAGGCACCAGAAGACGTGGCAATGTGCCGGGACCGGCTCGCCGGCCACGGGTCGGCCGGTTCGCGGCGGACGCGGCGCTCACCCGCTCGCCGTGCCTGCCCGCTAGCGTCTGCCTTGGCGCGGACGGCCGTCGGCTAGGTCCCGGGGCTGTATCGGGTCCGGCGCTCCCCGCGCCGGACCAGCCCTCCAGGGCACCACAGATCTGACAGGCCATTCAGTCCGCAGAGAGGCGCAGCAGCCAGCCCGTCTTCCTCGCCATTCATCGGTGCAGCCAGGTCGAAGCGGCTCAATTCGTATCTCCGGTGCCCGGGCCTTGCCGTCGCCGATAGTGACGTCGAGCCTCGAGGTCAGGCGCGTAAGCGGGCAGCCGGAATACCCGCAGCCAGGCCTGAGCCTCGGTGGAGGCGCGCAGGTGCACATTGAGGTTGTCCCAGACCAGCACGACGCTGCCGCCGGGAAGTTGGCGATGCGACGCGATCAGCAGGTCCCGGTACTCGGTCCAGGTGAAAGCCTTGGTCTCGCCCTTGCGGCCGCGGTAGCGGTGCAACGACGGCGCTAACGAATCCTCCGGGCACTTACTACTACTGCCCCTTCTGAGTCGGCGACTGCTTGCCGGGTCTGTGCAGGATCGCCGGCCAGCCGCAGCCCGCCGGCTTGATCCCGCGACCGCTCAAGCGGCGCGTCCAGCAGCCGGTCGTCCATTAGCTCCCGCAGCGGCCGCCGCGCCGCCTCCAGCACGCTCCAGTCCCGGGGCAGGCCGGGCATCCCGCAGTCATCGCCCGAAAGCCCACCGGGTACCGTCTTCCCGCTGTTCACGGGCTTCATCATCTGTCTCCCCCCGAAGCGGCAGGTTCCCCGCCATTGTCTGATTACCTTACGTAACTCCCTTGAGTGCTTAGAGTGACACAACTCTGACGACCCGTACGTGCTCCTCGTCGGCGCGTTAATCTGGAGGGCGCCGAGCTGGTGCATCATGCGTAGGTCGTCAGAGACGAAGTCTGCCTCGGTGATGACGCTGCCGACGACTTGGTACATCGCGACGATGGGGTATCGAACGCGCTTGCCCGTCGGCTGGACGCCGCGGATAGGGCCCCTGTGGGTGCCGGTCATCGTGTAGAGAGCCCAGACGCTTTCACCGTCCGTGACGACTTTGTCGATGTGGTGGTGGATGTCGGGGAAGGCATCGATGAATGTCGTCATGAAGATCTTGTAGTTGTCCCAAGTCGGGTCGATGCCGAACCGTTCGAGGACGGGGAAACGGCAGTCGTGGCTGTAGAAATTCCAGAGTCCGTCGAGGTCGTGAGCCTCGTAGGTGTCGAGGAAGCGGCGGAGGAACCGCTCAGCTGTCTCTGTTGACGTCATGATGCTTGTTCTACCGGATAGCAGTGACAACGTGCCGATCGAGGATCGGTAAGCGAGGCGCGGGTGTCGACCCATGGCGTGCGTTCTCGTGACCACGAGCGTCCAGTGCCGGGCGACGCGGCGGTCGGTGAAGGCCTCAATTTGTCGACCACGGCGCTGTCATAGTCGCCGAATACGGAGTCGAGGTAGTCATCGATCCAGTCAGTCGCGATCGCTGCAGGCCACTTCGCCGAAGCGGTCGGCGGCGGCCCGCACTACGCCACGGGACGCTAAGCGTCCGGGCCGCACGCGCGAACCGGCCAGGCGAGGGCTCGCCTGGCCGGTTCGCGCTGTCAGCCGCGCTACGGTGTCACGCCGACGGGAACCCGCTTGAACCCGGCCGGGATCTTGGGGTTGTTGACGAGATTCACCAGGGCGGCCGTCCTCGGCGACCAGAATTCGTCGTAGGTGACCGTGGTGTCAGTCGGTACCGCGGGAACCAGGAGCGTCCTGGCGAAGCGGACCGGCTGGAAGGTCGTCGAATCGACCCAGATCGCCCACTCAAACGGGCCGAAGTCGTGCCAGAGCTCGATGGTGTCATGGCCGTTGACGTGGCCGTGACCCTTGATGGTGAACTTCCCGGACTTGAGCTCCTGCGCAAGCTGCGCCGGGTCGCCGCCAGGCACGCTGAGCGCGTGGGTGGGCTTGGAAGTTCCATCGGCGTGCTGCACGTATTCGTCCCACGTGCTGTTGGCGTAAAAGACGTCGGTCTCGCCGAATTGCAGGACGTCTTTGACGTAGTAGGTGCTGAGCCAGCTGAGTGTCCTGCTTGAGCCGGCACCCTGCACGTCGTACTCGGTGCCGCTGCGGGGATCGGTCCATCCGGTGATGCGGCCACCCGGGTAACTGTTCGTTTCCGTCCGGATTATGTACTTGGACGCGTCGGCTAGGGTCGCCTCAACCCGCTTCGTCACATAGGCCGCCGTGACCACCTGTGGCACGGTGCTGCCGCCGACGCTGGCGCTCGTGGCCGCGGGGGCGCTGCCGTGCACGGCGAACGCCACGCAGGCGACGAGGGCGACGGCCGGCACGCCGGCGAGCAGCCCGCGGACCGCCCGGCGACGGCGGCCGACTGCCCGTGCGCGCTGCGCCAGGCCAGGCCGCGCGCCCACGTGACTTGTGGCATCGTCAAGCGCGCTGCGCAGATCCTCAATCATCTGGGAATCGTTCATCAGTGCTCCTCTGGGTTTGCTGGTAGCAGATCGGACCTGAGCTCTTCGCGGAGCCTGGCAATCGCGCGGCTGGCCTGGCTCTTGATGGTGCCGGCCGAGTTCCCGAGCGCGTGCGCGGTCTCCTGCTCGGAGAGCTGGTGCCAGTAACGCAGCACGATCACGGCGCGCTGGCCGTACGGCAGGCGCCGCAGGGCCTTCATGAGACGGTCGCGGTCGGCGACCACGTCGTCGAGCAGCGCCGGCGACTCCGGCGGCCGACTCGCGACGGCGCGTTCCCTGCGCTCTCTGCGACTGAGACGCCGCCACTGGTCATTGGTCGCGTTGACGACCGCGCGCCGCGCATACGGGAGCGGGTCATCGAGCCGTCCCCAGCGCAGGTACACGCCCGTCAGCGCCTCCTGTGCCGCATCCTCCGCCGCCCCGCGGTCACCACACAGCGCGAACGACAGCCGGACGAGAGAGTCACCATTGACCTGCGCGAACTCCTCGAACGCCGCCAAGCGTTCTTGCCTCACTGTCACCTCCGGTCAGGTTGACCTTTCATCAGCTAGCACGCCGCCCAGCCGCCGAAGGTTGTCAGCCCAAGCCGACCTAGCGCCCAAACCACCACAGAAAGATCCAGCCACCGACGTAACCCGCAGGACTCACCTGGCACCCGCGATCGCATGCCTAGAGACCCTTGCGGCATGCCGCTCAGTCAACGGTGGTGCCCGCTTGCTCCGATGGCGCGTCCGGCGAGCAAGTTGGAGGCGAACCCGGCGATGTCGCGGCTGAGCCCGGGGTATGCGCGCTTGTGGGGAGCCTCCGTGTCCGCTAGCTGGAGAACGGTGGCGAGCGTTTCCTCGGCGAGGTCGGCTGCGCTGGTGAGCCCCCACGCATGTCCCTCTGCGACGATGTGCTCCATGGTGATGGCGGCGTGGCGGTACTCGCCGCCGACGGCGAGGGCGATTTCGCCGTCGTTGGACTGGTGGGCTTGCGGCACGACGTCGTAGGCGGGGCTGAGCATCATGGTGTCGTCGGGAAGGTGCAGCAGGGACATGTTCTTGGCGTGCATGTCGAGGTTGCCCACGGCGGCGGAGACCACCATGAGCTTGAACAGGCGCTGCAGCGAGTCGCGGTCTCCGGCAGCGGAGAACACCCGGGCGATGCGCTGAAGGCTGACCTTGCCGCCGTACTTCTGGTACTTCTGGTTGCCCGCCGCGCCCAGGACCTGGTTGAAGTCCTCCTGGTGGACGCGCCCCTGGGGGGCGTCGGGGGAGCGGTCGTAGCGCTCGATGACCACGGCGGGCACGCCCTGGAACTCCTCGATCCAGGTCGGGAAGGAGGTGAGGCCGACGGCCCGGGCGAACCGTGCCCCGAACTCCTCGTCGTAGACCGCGGTGGGGTAGCCCCGCGATGCCGGCTTGAGGATGTGGGTGGACGGCCAGCCGTCGATCACCCGGTTCCATCCGTTCTCGGTTCGGGCGAGCACGATCTTGTCCTGGACCCCAGCCAGGGAGGTCTTGCCGCCAGAGGGCTTGTTCCCCAGCGGGTTGTCCTGCACGTGCTCCAGCATGTCGGCGACCCCGGTGCTGGAGAGCGGTTCCAGTGCGGGCTGCTTCGGCTCGCCGGGGATGTCGGGATCCCAGATCTGGAGGGCTCCGGCAACGTCGCGGCCGTAGGTGCGCAGCAGCCCGGTCACGTCCTGCTCGACGAGCCCGGCCTGCTGCGCGAGGCGGGCGAGCATCCGCCCTTCGGGGAGCAGTTCCCGGAAGAAGTTCTGGCGGCGATCCTTGCGTGACCGCACGGACACCACGGTGAGCGGGATCGCTACCGACAGGATGGGGCTGTCGATGCCGAACCGGGCGACGGCCGCCGGGTCTGGCGCGAAGTCGAAGGTCCGCCACGTGCCCGTGAGCACCCCGGCCCGTGTCCCGTACAGTTCGACGACCAGGTCAGCCACGCTCGTCCCCCTGCGGCGTGATCGTCGCCGTCAGCTCCATGCCGGTCTCGCGCATCGCCGCGAAGAGGCGGTCCATCAGGATGGACGGCTTGCCGGCTTCGAGTTCCCAGATGTACTTCTGCGTGGTGCCCAGTCGCCTGGCAAGCTCACGCTGGCTCAGCCCTGACAGCAGCCTCGCCTGCTGCAGGATGCGGCCCAGCGACTCGGCGCTGGTGACCTTCCCCGTGTACGCCATCACGCCTCCGACTCTGATACCGGAGTCATGGTAATTGACTACATTATCGGAGTCAACAGTGTTGACGTTGATATTCACGTCAACGAGTGGAGGGTCTCACCAGCGATCCAGGTCGGTGATGACCGGGAACGGTTTCCAGGACCGTCGACAGCCTCCCGCCCCGCACCACTAGGGCCGCCCACTCCGTCCCAGCCCGGCCCAGCCGGATATTTCTCCCGCCCGGCGACATGCGCCCCGTCTTCGCTTGCCCGCGGCCCATCATCGTTTGTCTTCGCTTGCTCAGGCCCATGATCACGTTCGGTGCGGCTTATGTGGCGCCCGGGAGTAAGCGAAGCCCTGGAGTCCGCAAAGATGCGCGCGTCTGGCCCGTTCGCCGGACCTTAGTCAGTTTAACAGTATATAAAGATCGCATGAGTAAACGTGCGATGCGGGGGACTCCAGAAGGAGGCCCTGCATGGATGTGATCGAGGCGGTCGGCCTCGGGAAGCGGTACGGCCGGAAGTGGGGCCTGCGGGACTGCACGCTGTCGGTCCCGGCGGGGTGCGTGACCGGTCTCGTCGGCCCGAACGGGTCAGGCAAGACCACCCTGCTCAGCCTGGCGGTCGGCATGATCCGGCCGACCGCCGGCACGGTCCGGGTGGCCGGCGAGACCGCGGGGTCGCTCGCGGCGCGGGACCTGACCGCCTTCGTGGCCCAGGACGCGCCGCTGTACCAGAACCTGCCTGTCCGGGACATGCTCCGGGTCGCCAGGAACCTGAACGTGCGGTGGGACCAGGACCGGGCCGTCTCCCGGCTGGACGGCCTGGGGATTCCGCTGAAGCAGCGGGTCGGGGCGCTGTCCGGCGGGCAGAAGGCGCAGCTCGCGCTCACCATCGCGCTGGCCCGCCGGCCCGAGCTGCTGGTGCTCGACGAGCCGCTCGCCGCCCTGGACCCCCTCGCGCGGGCCGACTTCGTGAAATCGGTACGCGAGGCCGTCGCCGCGGACCAGATCTCGGCGGTGTTCTCCACGCACGTGGTCGCCGAACTGGAGCAGGTCGCCGACTACCTGATCGTCCTCGGGCGCGGCACGGTGCTGCTGTCAGGCACGACGGCCGAGTTGACCGCCGCCCACGGCGGGCAGAGCCCGGAGCAGGTCATTCTGTCCGCCCTGCGGGAGAACGCGGAGCACGCGCAGGGCCAAGCTCAGGGGGTAGCGAGATGACGGCGGCGGCCATTCCCAGCCGGCGGGAGCGGGCAGCGGCCCGGCCGGTGCCCTGGACCCGGCTGACCTGGGTTGCCTGGCGGCAGCACCGCGCGGCACTGGCCGGCGCGGCGGCGCTCCTGGGGGCGATCGGGGCCTACCTGGCGTACACGGGGTGGGAGATCCACCGTGCCTACGATGCCTACACCGCCTGCGTGCCGGCTTCGATGCGGGTTCAGCCGCTGGGCGGGCTGGTAATGGGGGGGCCGCGAGCCTGCCTCCCGGCCGCCCGCGCCTTCTTTTCCTATTACGGCAGCGGGCAGGGCTCCGTGCTGAAGTCCGGGCTGAACGCGCAGACGATTCCGTTCCTGCTGCTGGCCGTCCCGGTGCTGCTCGGCGCGTTCGTGGGCGGGCCGGTGCTGGCCCGCGAACTGGAGTCCGGCACGTTCCGCTTCGCGTGGACGCAGGGCGCGGGCCGGGTGCGCCAGGCGGCAGCCCGGTTGGTGCCGCTCGCGGTCGTCCTCACCGCCGCCGCCTGCGGCCTCAGCGCGCTGTTCTCCTGGTACATCGGCTCGTTCGTGCAGGCCGGGGTCACCGGCAAGTACCCCATGCAGCTGTTCGGCGACATGGGCACGGACTTCGCGGCCTGGACGCTGTTCAGCTTCGCGCTGACCGCGTTCGCCGGGGTGCTGCTGCGCCGGACGGTCCCCGCGATGGCGGCCTCCATCGTCGTCCTCACCGCGCTGGACGTCGTCACGATCATGGCGCTGCGCCAGCATTACGCGGCCCCGGTCGTCGTCACCGGCGACGGCCCGACCGGCAACACCAACTTGGTCCTGGGCAACTGGTTCACGACCACCAGCGGCGTGCCCGTCAGCCAGGACACCGTCCTCAACGCCTTCGCGCGACTCCCGTTCGGAGTCACCCCCAGCACCGCCATGCTGGCCGACCACCACTGGCTCCAGTGGTGGTCGTACCAGCCGGCCAGCCGCTGGTGGCAGTTCCAGCTCACCGAGGGCGGCTGGCTGCTCGCCGCGTCGCTTCTCCTCATCGCCGGGACGGTCCTGCTGATCCGCCGCCGCCCCGCGTGACTCCTGCCCGAGATCGGCGAATGCGGTCTCCCGCATCGGCTGACAATAATCAGTTGAACGGAATATAAAGAATACATGAGTAAACGTGCGATGCAGGAGACCACGTTCCTGATCCTGACCGCGCTGGCCCAGGGGCCGCAGCACGGGTACGGGATCATCCAGGACGTCAGGCGGATCTCGGGGGAGCGGGTCGCGCTGCGGGCCGGGACGCTGTACGGGGCGCTGGAGCGGCTGGACGCGGACGGGCTGATCGCCATGGACAGGGAAGAGGTCGTCGACGGGCGGCTGCGCCGCTACTACCGGCTGACCGACGAGGGGAGCGCCCGCCTCGCGGAGGAGGCCAGGCGCCTGCAGGAGAGCGCGGCCACCGCCCTGCAGCGCCTGGGCGCACTCCGCCCCAGCCTGGCGGGGGGTGCGGTATGAGCGCGGCTGGCGGTTTCCTGACCCCGGGCGCACCGCACGCGGAGCTTGAGCGGCGCTACCGCCGATTGCTGCGCCTGTACCCGCGCGAGTTCCGCGCCAGGCGCACGGACGAGATGATCGGGGTGCTGATGGCAAGCGCGGCCGACGGCCAGGACAGGCCCGCCCGCGGCGACGTCGGCGACATCGTCCAGGGCTCGCTGCTGGCGCGCCTGCGCGGCCCGCGCGGCGGCTGGCCCTTCGCCCTGGTGGCCTTCGCCCTGGTGGCCCCGCTGTTCCTGGTGCTGACGGACATCCTCCAGGTAGCTTTCCCCTACTCGGAAAGCCAGGCAGCCATGCAGGGCCGCATCAGCATCCTGGAAGCGCACGGGGTGCCCGCGGCGCACATCCCGCCGTCCGCGCTTGTGCCTGCGCACGTCGGCGGCCCGCAGTTGCTCAGCCAGCCAGCCTTCCTGATCCTCGTGGCCGGCCACCTGATCGTCGCGGCGGCGGTCCTCGCCGGATTGCGCCGCACGGCACTGGCGGCCCTGGTTATCGCGGCGGCGGCCGACTACACGCAGTGGACCGCCTTTCACGTGCTCCATCCGGGTGCGGGCACGATCGCGTTCCTGACCATCGCGGTCTTCCTGCTTGAAGCAATCGCGCTGGCCTTGGTCGATCCACGCGCGGCGCGCCGCCGAGAAGGCTGGCAGCACGTGTTCCCGGCGCTGGCCCTCGCGGTCGCGGCGCAACTGCTGGCTCTTTCGTTCGATGCCTCCAGGTTCGGCGACATGATGTTCAGGAACGGCGGCGAACTGCACGTGCCATCCGGGAACACGATCATGGTCATCGGATGCGTGCTGGCTCTGCTCGCCGTGCTCCTGCCGCTGCCCCTCGGCCTTGGCTGGCGCGCGAGCCTGCTGCTCGCCGCCGCCTGCTACCCGCTCGTAATACTGGCCGCCGCCGCTTTCGGCCCACCCTTCGGTCGGCTGCCCCAGACCCTAGGAACGGGGCCTATGTCGGCACCGGTAGCGCACACGATCATCGTGACCATCCTGTACCTGCCGCCGCTGCTGGTCCTGTGCCGGGCCGTGGCCCAGACCATCCGCACGAAACGACACCGCAACAGGGGAGACCTGGCGGCCTAGCCAGGTGTGGCCTAGCCGCAAGCCCGGCGCTGTGGCCCCCGCGCTTAACGCCCTGCGGCGCTATGACTCACGACGCCGGCAGGACTGGCGCGGAGAGCCACGGCGCCGTCGTCGAGCCGGACGTCGAGCACGTCGTGCAGGTGGGCCTCGATCTCGCCGGGGCCTGCTTCCCCCAGCTGGATGGCGCTGTTGAAGAGGGCGGCCTTCGACCCGTAGTGCTG
>Ga0302314_10017837_pt1 | contig 11868 bp, 11 predicted proteins | sample III_Palsa_N2_3_FD_200533 | JGI IMG/M metagenome (GOLD analysis project Ga0302314, IMG submission 200533) | Peat permafrost microbial communities from Stordalen Mire near Abisko, Sweden - III_Palsa_N2_3 | ecosystem: Environmental > Terrestrial > Soil > Palsa > Peat permafrost | place: Sweden...
TGATGTCGGTACGTTCATGCTGGTCGCAGGGGACGGGGATTACTCCCCGCTGGTCCAGCGGCTGCGGGAGTTCGGCAAGCGCGTCGTGGGCGTCGGCACCAAGGCGTCGGCAAGTGCCCGGCTGGTGGCGGTCTGCTCGGAGTACAAGTACTGGGGGACGATCGTCGCCGCGGTGAATCCAGAGGTCAGGGCTGAGGTGGGGGCGAAATTCGACATCGCCGACGTGGAGCGGCTGGTGACGGCGGCGATGGAGGAATCGCCCGATGCCTCCGCCACCGGATCCTGGCTGAAGAGCAAGATGATGGCCCTCGATCCGGCCTTCGACGAGCGAAATTACGGCTCGAAAAGCTTCCGCGTGCTGCTGTCCCGGCTGCCTAGTCTGGTCGAGGTCAAGAAGGACCGGTCGTCATCGGACATGCTGGTCTCGCTGGTTGCCCCCAGCCGGAACAAAACAGACAAGCAGGACGCCAGCGCCGTGCCGCGGCACTCCCGCCGATCGTAGGGCGGTGCCGGTCGCAGGGCGGTGCCGGTCGCAGGGCAGCGCCAGCCGTAGGGCAGCGCGGTGCGGCCTCAGGCGACGAATGGCTCCGCGCCGGAGTCGGTGACCATTGGCCTGCCTGCAGCTGCCCAGTCCTGCATTCCGCCGGCCACGTTGATCGCCTCCCAGCCGGCACCGACCAGCGCCTGCGCTGCCCGCGCGGACCGGCCACCGGACCGGCAGATCACGTAGATGGCCTCACCTTGCGGGATCTCAGTTGCCCGGGCTCCGACCTGGCCAAGCGGGATGTGCCGCGCGCCCGGCGCGTGACCCGCTGCCCACTCGTCGTCTTCGCGCACATCCAGCAGCCAGGCATCGACGGGCACCGTCGCCGCCGGCACCTCGGTATGCATCTCCGCCAAGCCTCGCTCACCGATCCTCTCGCGCGGACAGTCCCTCGTTGCCGGGATCGTCGGCTGCGGCGCTGGCCTGCGTGTGGCCGCCGGGGCCCGCCGGGCCTGCGCCCGGGCCCGCCTGGCCTGCACCCGGCCCGGCGCTGCCGGAGACCTTCCGCAGGTGCTTGGACATCGACCGGAACAAGAAGAACAGGATGACGGCCATCCCGAACACGACAAGAAAGCCGAGCGTGCCCGGCTGGTCGGCCAGGCTCGACGACGACGCCAGTACGCTCACGTCCGCACCTTCTCCCGGATCCCGGCGAAAAGATCGTCCTCTAGCGTGTCAGTATCCACCAGCGACCTGGCCAGATGGAAATCCTCGGTCGGCCAGGCCGCCCGCTGGGCGTCGAGCGGGCAGGCGAACCAGGAGCTATCGGGGTCGATCTGGGTCGCGTGCGCGAGCAGCGCCTGGTCGCGGAGCTCGAAGAAGTCGGCGCACGGCACCCGGGCGCTGATCTCCAGCTCCGGTGAGTCCGCGTCATCCTCGAAGCGCTGCATCCGTTCGGCGTACGGCGACTCCAGGCCGCGCCGCACCATCTCCTGGTGCAGCGCCGTGAGCCGCGCTTTGTGGAACGAGGCGAAGTAATAGAGCTTGAGCGGCTGCCAGGGCTCCCCGCAGCCGGGGTACCGATCGGGGTCGGCTGCTGCCTCGAACGCCTCCACGCTGACCTGGTGAGTCTTGATGTGGTCGGGATGCGGATAGCCGCCGTTCTCGTCGTAGGTCAGCATGACGTGCGGCCGGAATGCGCGCACCGCCGCTACCAGCGGCCGGGAGGCGTCCTGCAGTGACTCCAGCGCGAAGCAGCCGTCCGGCAGCGGCGGCAGCGGGTCGCCCTCAGGAAGCCCGGAATCGGTGAAGCCCAGGAACTGCTGCTGCACCCCGAGGATGCTGCGGGCCCTGGCCATCTCGGCCCGCCTGACCGCCGGGAGGTCCGCGCGGATCTCCGGCCGGTCCATGGCCTTGTTCAGGATGTCGCCTCGCTCGCCCCCGGTCATCGTGCACACCATGACCGCTACGCCTTCCCGGACGTACCTGGCCATCGTCGCGGCGCCCTTGCTTGATTCGTCATCGGGATGCGCGTGCACCGCCATCAGCCGCAGCGCGGCAGAGTCTCCCGCCGCCACCGCGTCCCCCGCGACCGCATCAACCGCCACCCCGTCCACCACCGCCTCGGGACGGTCAGCTGAGCGTGCTTGCGAACTCATCGCAGACAAAGATCCCCTCGATGCCTTTGGGAGCGGCACAGGTGCCGAATGACCGGCAATCTTGCGCAACCGGCGCTCCGCTGACTTCTCGCCTGGCCCTGCCGGCGACGCCCGGCAGCCGCCAGAATGTCATTGTCCAGCACAACACAGCAGGCCAGCGACCGCATTCCCGCGCGCCGGCCAGGCTTGTTGCGCGGGAATTTCGCTGCCGCGTGCCATTGACAGGCTCGATGTACTCACCGACCCTTGTTAGCCTCAAGGTTTACCCCCAGGGCCGACAGGGCCTGGCGGAGCAAAGCGCTCCGCCCCATGCAAGGAGTTTCCGTGACCGAGACCCGCGACGACACCGTCACCTGGCTTACCCAGGAGGCGCATGACCGGCTTCAGTCAGAGCTGGACTACCTCTCGGGTGCGGGCCGCATTGAGATCGCCAAGAAGATCGAGGCCGCCCGGGATGAGGGCGACCTGAAGGAGAACGGCGGCTACCACGCCGCCAAGGATCAGCAGGGCATGCAGGAGGCCCGGATCCGCCAGCTCACCCAGATCCTGGAGACCTCGCGGGTCGGCGAGCCGCCGCGCACCGAAGGCGTGGTCGGTCCGGGGATGACCGTTACGGTCCGATTCGAGGGCGACGAAGACGAGGTGACGTTCCTGCTCGCTTCCCGCGAGGAGAGCGGCACCCCGATCGACGTGTACTCGCCCCGGTCCCCGCTGGGCAGCGCCATCAGCGGCAAGAAGGTCGGCGAGACCGCCACCTACACACTGCCGAACGGGCGTTCGGCCACCGTCGAGATCCTGGAGGCAGTTCCCTACGCGGGAATGTGACCGGGCAGCTGCTGCCGCTGGCCAGCGGCGTCCCTGGCTAGCGCACCAGTTCCTGGGCCTGGGCCGCCGGGACGCCCGGCTGCCCAGCCGGTTCTGGCTGCGCCCTGCCGCGCAGCGGGATCTCCTTGATGCACAAGGCGAGCAAGAAGACCAGCACGGCCGCCGGGGCTACCCAGATGAAGACGCCATCGACGGCATGGCTGATGCTGAAGAACACCCCGTCGCGCACGACCGGCGGCAGATGGTTGACGGTAGCGGGGTCAAGCTGCCCGCCGGCCGCGTTCAGGTGCAGGCCGGGCAGCCTCGCCCGCATCGCCTCGTCCAGCCGCCGGATGAAGATCGCGCCGAAGATCGAGACGCCGATGGAGCCGCCGATCTGCTGGAAGAACGCGCGGGAGCTGCTGGCCACGCCCATGTCGCGGGGATCCACGCTGTTCTGCACGATCAGCGTGGTGATCTGCATCAGGAAGCCCATGCCGACGCCCAGCACGACGAAGTACGTCGCGGAGGTCAGCCGTGAGGTGTCCGGGCCGAGATGGGCGAGCAAGTACATGCCGACCGTCATGATCGCGCCGCCGATGATCGGCAGCACCTTGTACCGGCCGGTCCTGCTGGTCACCTGGCCGGCGATCAGCGAGGTGACCGTCGCCCCGAGCATCAGCGGAATCAGCAGCAGGCCGCTGCTGGTCGGCGAGGCATGCTGCACCGTCTGCTGGTAGAGCGGCAGGAACGTGAGCGCCCCGAGCATCGCCAGGCCGAGCAGGAAGCTCATCGCGCTCGCTAGCGAGAAGTTACGGTTCTTGAACACGTGCAGCGGCAGCACCGGCTCGGCGGCCCTGGCCTCGACCGCGATAAAGACCGCGATCGAGGCCACCCCGACGATGCCCAGGCCGATGATCTGGTCCGAGCCCCACCCGTACTGGTTGCCGCCCCAGGTCGTCAGCAGCACGATCGCGGTGGCGCCGACGGCGAGCACCGCCGCGCCGAGGTAGTCGATCTTGTGCTGCACTACCTTGCGCGGCAGGTGCAGGGTGACCCCGAGATAGGCCAGCGCGGCACCGCCGACCGGCATGTTGATGTAGAAGATCCAGCGCCACCCGAAGGAGTCGGTGATATACCCGCCGACTAGCGGACCGGCGATCATGGCGAGCATCATCGCCGCCATCATGTAGCCCATGTACTGACCGCGCTCGCGCGGCGAGACCAGGTCGCCGATGGTGGCCAGGGCCCCGACCATGAGCCCGCCCGCGCCAAGTCCCTGCAGTGCCCGGAACGCGATGAGCTGGTCCATCGACTGCGAGAGGCCCGACAGCGCCGAGCCGATCAGGAAGATAACGATGGCGACCATCAGCAGCCGCTTGCGCCCGTAGAGGTCGCCGAGCTTGCCGTACAGCGGGGTGGCGATGGTGGAGGTGAGGATGTAGGCCGTTACCACCCAGGCCAGGCGGGAGAGCCCGCCAAGATCGCTGACGATGCGCGGCAGCGCGGTCGAGACGACCAGCTGGTCGAGCATAGCGATGATCATGGCGAGCAGCAGCCCCGGCAGCACGATCAGGACCTCGCGGCGGGTACCGCTGGCCGGTCCCGCTGCCGGTGCTGCGGGTGCTTTTGCTTCTGCCATGACCGGGTCCTCTTCTCAACCTACTTGCCGACCGGCTAGCATTTCCCTGGTAGGTTAAAGGCGTCACTAACCGGCCGTCAAGTAGGTTCACCGCAGTCAAGTAGGTCACCGCAGTCAAGTAGGTTCACCGGCAACTGATGAGGCGTGGCGCACGACGATGATGATGAGGCGTGGCGCACGACGATGAACGAGCCAGCGCGAGGCACCGACACTCGGGCGCGGATCCAACAGGTCGCGGTCGAGCTGTTCGCCGAGCAGGGCTACGAGAAGACCTCGCTGCGGGAGATCGCCGAGCGGCTCGAGGTGACCAAGGCCGCCCTCTACTACCACTTCAAGTCCAAGGAAGACATTGTCGCCAGCCTCGTCGAGGACTACCACGGCCAGCTCGACGCCCTGATCGCCTGGGCCCGAGCCCAGCCGGCGACCGCCAGCACCCGGCGCGAGATCCTCCATCGCTACGTCGACATCATGGCCGAGGGCGACGAGGTGTTCCGGATGCTGCACCAGAACCAGGCCGCTGTCCAGGGCCTGGCCGCTGCCAAGGGCAGGGGCGAGCTGTTCCGCGAGCGGCTGACAGCGCTGATCGAGCTGCTGACCGGGCCCGACGCCGAGCTGCCCGACCGGGTGCGCGCGGCGATGGCCCTGGGCGGGGTCAGCGTCGGCTGGATGTTCTTCGCCGGTCAGGTAGCCGACAGGAACGCGTTGTGCGCGACCGTCCTCGGCGTCGCCAGCGAGATCGCCGGCGTAGCCAAGCCCACCGATCCGGCGCTGATCCGCTGAACCCGCTCGCTAGCAACGACATGGGAGGCCGGGGCGGGGGGCCGGGCGGGGGTTGTTAGCGGGCAGTGGCTGCGGCACGGACTAGGGGGAGCACCCGGTAGGGCACCGGCACTGCCAGCGCGATGACCGTGGCGGTCCGCAGCACGCCCGGCACATCGACGATCGCGTCGACCACCCGCTGCAGGTCGGCGTTACTGCGCGCCACCACCCGGCAGAGCATGTCGCCGGCCCCGGTGATGGTGTGCACCTCCAGGACCTCGGCGATCTGCGAGATCCGGTCGGCTACCTGGTCGTGCCCGCCCGCCTGGCGGATCTCCAGCGTCACGAAGGCGGTGACACCGTAGCCCAGTTCTGCCGGGTCGATGTCCGGCCCGTAGCCGGTGATCACACCGCGGGCCGCCAGCCGGTCCAGCCGCGCCGCCGCGGTCCCGCGGGCGATCCGCAGCCGCCGCGAGGCCTCGAGCACTCCGATCCTGGGCTCGGCCGCCAGCAGCGCGATGAGACTGGCGTCAAGTTCGTCGATCAGCACCCGGCCTCCCGTTTGGACTATGCAGCTTTTAAGGTTGTGCAGTTTTTCAAGCATTATCGCCACTGTGTTATGCAACTTGTCTAGCTAACAGCCGGACAGTTGCGCATCTTGCCTTACGAGCGGATGCTGTCAGCAACCCCGGTAACACCCGGAGAGGAGCACCGCGATGACAGAGGCCACGCTGACAAAGCCCACGCTGAGCCAGGTAACAGCGGTAACGGCGGCGCAGGAGTTCCCGGTCGAAGGCATGGACGCGGTGGTCTTCGCCGTGGGCAACGCGCGGCAGGCGGCGCATTTCTACTCCACCGCGTTCGGCATGCGCTGCGTGGCCTACCGCGGTCCGGAGACCGGATGGCCCGGCGCGGCGGCGTACGTGCTGGAGTCGGGCAGCGCACGGCTGGAGTTCCGCGGCCCGGTCCGTTCCGGCACCGCGCTGGCCAGCCACGTTGCGGCGCACGGGGACGGCGTTATCGACCTGGCCATCACCGTGCCGTCCGCCGAGGCTGCCTACCAGTACGCGATCGGCCACGGCGCCACCGGCATCAGTGAGCCGGAAGTGACGCAGGACTCGCACGGCAAGGTGGTGCTCGCGTCCATCGCAACCTACGGGGACACCCGGCACACGCTGGTCGAGCGGGCCAACTACAGCGGGCCCTATCTGCCCGGTTATGTTGCCGCCGAGCCGCTGGTCACCCCGCCCGCCAGGCCGTTCTTCACCGGGATCGACCACTGCGTCGGCAACGTCGAGCTCGGCAAGATGAACCAGTGGGTCGAGTTCTACCACCAGGTGATGGGGTTCACCAACATGAAGGAGTTCGTCGGTGACGACATCGCCACCGAGTACTCCGCGCTGATGAGCAAGGTAGTGGCCGACGGCAGCCGCAAGGTCAAGTTCCCGATCAACGAGCCGGCCCCGGGCCAGCGCAAGTCGCAGATCGATGAGTACCTGGAGTTCTACGGCGGCCCCGGCGTTCAGCACATCGCGCTGGTGACCGATGACATCGTCGCCGCCGTGCGCGGGATGCGGGCGGCCGGGGTGGAGTTCCTGGACACGCCCGACAGCTACTACGACGCCCTCGGCCAGTGGGCCGGCGACACCCGGGTTCCGCTGGAGGAGCTGCGCGAGCTGGGGATCCTCGCTGACCGGGACGAGGACGGCTACCTGCTGCAGATATTCACCGGGCCGGTCCAGGACCGGCCGACTGTGTTCTTCGAGCTGATCGAGCGGCACGGCGCGCAGGGGTTCGGCAAGGGCAACTTCAAGGCGCTGTTCGAGGCGATCGAGCGGGAGCAGGCGCGCCGCGGCAACCTCTAGCCGAAGACCGGCACGTAACCCGAGCTCCGCAGGTGGGCGATGACGGTCTCGCAATGCCCGGGTCCCCTGGTCTCGGCCTGCAGCATGACCTCGGCCTCGTCGACGCGCAGCCCGGCGGTCTCCCGCTCGTGCACGACATCCAGGACATTGGCGCCGAGGGCCGCCAGCTCGGTGAGCAGCGTCGCCAGCGCCCCCGGCCGGTCCGGCAGCCGGCACCGGAACGCCAGGTACCGGCCGGCCGCCGCCAGCCCGTGCCGCAGCACCTTGGCCAGCAGCAGCGGGTCGATGTTGCCGCCGGACAGCACGGCCACCACCGGCGGCTCGAACGCACCGGGATGCTCCAGCAGCGCGGCGACGCCCGCCGCGCCGGCCGGCTCGACAAGCTGCTTCGCGCGCTCCAGGCAGATCAGCAGCGCGCGGGACAGGTTTTCCTCCGACACAGTCAGTACCAGGCCTGCCAGCAGGGAAATTACGCGAAACGTGATATCCCCGGGCCGGGCAATCGCTATCCCGTCGGCCATTGTCGGGGTGCATTTCACCGTCACGGGCTGACCAGCGGTCAGCGACGGCGGGAACGGCGCGGCCGCTTCGGCCTGTACGCCGACCACCCTGGCCGATGAGCTGGCCCCGCTGACCGCGATCGCGATGCCAGCGGCGAGACCGCCGCCGCCGACCGGCACCGCGATCGTGCGCACGGCGGGGCACTGCTCGATGATCTCCAGGCCGACGGTGCCCTGGCCCGCGATGACGTCGGGATGCTCGAACGGGTGGATGAAGATCGCCCCGGTCTCGGCGGCGAGCTCACGCGCCCTCGACAGCGCTTCCTCGACGGTGCTGCCGTGCAGGATGATCTCGGCTCCGTAGGAGCGGGTAGCCGCGACCTTGGGCAGCGGAGCGCTCTGCGGCATGACCACGGTGGCCCGGGTGCCCAGCATCTCGGCCGCCAGTGCCACGCCCTGCGCGTGATTGCCGGCACTGGCGGCGATGACGCCGCAGCCGCGCTCGGCCTCGGTCAGCCGGGCGATGCGCAGGTAGGCGCCGCGGACCTTGAAAGAGCCGGTCCGCTGCAGGTTCTCGCATTTGAGGTAGACCGGGCCGCCGAGGCGGTCCGACAGCGCCCAGGACAGCAGCAGCGGGGTCTGCACGACTGTCTCGCGCAGGGCCGCGCGGGCCGCCACCACGTCGTCGTAGCTGACCGCGGGGGACGTCGTCGTCATCCCAGCAGTGTGCCACCGGCCGGGCGGGTGGCAGCCGGGTGGGCGGCGGCTGGCTGGCCGCTCAGTCGCCCGCCCAGTAACGGTCCGCCGCGAAGATCAGCGCCGCCGCCCCGACCAGTCCCGCGCTCTGGCCAAGGGCGGCGGGGACCACCCGGACCCGCCGGGCGAAGGCCAGAGCGGCGTGCGCGCGCAGCGTCTCCTCCAGCGGATCGAACAGCATCGAGCCCGCCTGGGACAGCCCGCCGCCGATCGAGACGACATCGAGGTCACACAGGTGCGTGGCCGACGCGATCGCGATGCCCAGGGCCTGGCCGGCCCGGCGCAGCGCGGACCGGCCCACCGGGTGACCCGCCGCGCCGTCGTCGGCGAGGTCCTTGGCGGTGACGCCGGGCTCGCCCTGCCGCCAGCCCTCGCCCTGTGCCCACTCGACCAGCGCGGGACCGCGGGCGATCGCCTCCAGGCAGCCGTACCCGCCGCACGCGCAGTCGGGCCCGTCCACCGGGTCCACCACGACATGGCCGATGTGACCGGCGTTACCGGACCCGCCCTCGACCAGGCGGCCGTCCAGGATCAGCCCGCCGCCCACGCCCGTCGAGACCACCATGCCCAGAATGTTGCCCCGGCCCCGGCCGGCCCCGCGCCAGTGCTCACCGGCCACCATGCAGATCGCGTCGTTGTGCACCCGGACCGGGATGCCGCCGAACCGGCCGGCCAGCCGCGCGCGCAACGGGAACGCGCGCCAGGCCGGGATATTGAGCGGCGAGACCAGCCCGGCCGGCCATTCCATCGGGCCGCCGCAGCCGCAGCCGACACCCGCCAGCTCGCCGGGGCCGGCGATGCCGGCCGTGGCCAGCACCTCGGTCATCAGCGCATCAAGCGTCCGCCAGAGCCGCTCCGCGTCAAGATCGCGCGGGGTAGCCCGTTGTGCCCAGGTGATCAGCCGTCCTGCGGGCTCGGCGAGGCCGACGGCAAGTTTGGTGCCGCCGACGTCGACCGCCAGGGCCGGGCGCGAATCCCCCAACCGGGACCTCCCAAGATGCGGACATGGCCACCATCGACATACTGTCGAAGGGTGCAGCCTACGAGCCAGGAACCAACAGAAGCTGTCCGACGCGCCTCTTCGCCCCCCCGCTCGCCCGCCCCGTCGCCCGCCACGCTCGGCGAACTGCGGGCCAGCGGCCACGAGAAACGCACAATCAAGGCAGAAATGCGGCAGAATCTGCTCGCCTCGATGCGCGCCGGCGACGACGCCTTCCCCGGCATCATCGGCTTCGGCCAGACGGTGCTGCCGCATCTGGAGCGCGCCCTCATCGCCGGGCACGACGTGATCCTGCTGGGCGAGCGCGGCCAGGGCAAGACCCGGCTGATCCGGACCCTGACCGGCCTGCTCGACGAGTGGACGCCCGCCGTGGCCGACTGCGAGATCAACGACCACCCCTATGCCCCGGTCTGCGCGCGCTGCCGCCGCCTCGCGGCGGAGCAGGGCGACGATCTGCCGATCACCTGGCGGCACCGCAGCGACCGCTACGGCGAGAAGCTCGCCACTCCCGACACCAGCGTGGGTGACCTGATCGGGGACATCGACCCGGTGAAGGTCGCCGAGGGCCGCACGCTCGGCGATCCCGAGACGATCCATTACGGCCTGGTGCCGCGGACCAACCGCGGCATCTTCTGCCTGAACGAGCTGCCCGATCTCGCCGAGCGGATCCAGGTGGCGCTGCTCAATGTTCTGGAGGAGCGCGACATCGGGGTCCGCGGCTATGCCCTGCGGCTGCCGCTTGACCTGGTGCTGGTCGCCAGCGCGAACCCGGAGGACTACACCAGCCGGGGCCGGATCATCACGCCGCTGAAGGACCGCTTCGGCGCCGAGATCCGCACCCACTACCCGCTCTCGCTGGAGGCGGAGCTCGCCCTGATCCGTCAGGAGGCGGCGATCGCCTGGGACGGCCAGGAGCCCGGCGCGGTGCTGCCCGACCACCTCGTGCAGGTGATCGCGCGGTTCACCCGGCTGGTCCGGGCCTCGCCGGCCGTCGACTCCCGGTCCGGGGTGTCTGCCCGGTTCGCGATCTCCGCCGCCGAGGCGGTGGCGGCCTCGGCGGTCCGCCGGGCGGCCATCAGCGGCGAGGATCAGCCGGTGGCGCGGGTCTGCGACCTTCCGGCCATCGTCAGCACGCTGCGCGGGAAGGTCGAGTTCGAGGTCAGCGAGGAGGGCAGGGAGCAGGAAGTACTCGATCACCTGTTGCGCCGCGCCATCGCTGACACCTTCCGCGCCACTCTGGGCAACGCGGACCTGACCGGCCTGCTGGCCAGGTTCGAGGAGGGCGGCTCCATCGAGTCCGGCGACCTGCTCCCGGCCGGGGACCTGCTGCGCAGGATCGGCGAGGTCCCGGGCCTGGCCAAGATCATGGACCGGCTGCACATGGACGGCAGCGAGTCATTCGGCCAGGCAGCGGCTGCGCTGGAGTTCGCGCTGGAGGGCCTGTACCTGATGCGCCGGCTGTCGAAGGACATCGTCGACGGCGGAGCTGTCTACCGCACGTAGACAGGCCAGACAGGACGCAGGCCAGACCAGGACGCAGGCCAGACAGGACGCAGGCCAGACCAGGACGCAGGGCAGACCAGGACGCAGGCCAGGACGCAGGGCAGCAAGTCCTAGGACGCAGGGCAGGCCCAGGCGCGTGATGCGAGATCGGGAAGGACGGCAGAAGTGAGCGGCTACCGGTACGGGCCCTATCGCGACGGGCCCGACCCGCTCGAGCCGCCCTATGACGTGCGCGGCGCGGTGGATGCGCTCGGTGACTCGGTGCTGGACGGCACCGACACCCAGAGCGCGCTGCGGGAGATGCTCAGGAAAGGTATCTCCGGCCACCGCGGCCTTGATGACCTGCTGCGGCGGATCCGCGAGCGGCAGCGTGAGCTGCGCGGCATGGGGCGCCTGGACGGCATCCTGGAGCAGGTCAGGGCGATGCTGGACACGGCGATCGGGCAGGAGCGGGCTGAGCTGTTCCCCGATCCGAGCGACGAGGCCCGGCTGCGCGAGGACGAGCTGGACTCGGTGCCGGCCGACACCGCCCAGGCGATCCGTCAGCTGGCTGACTACCAGTGGCAGTCCGCAGCGGCCAGGCAGACCTTCGAGCAGCTCAAGGAGCTGCTGCGGCGGGAGGTACTGGACAGCCAGTTCCGCGGCATGAAGCAGACCCTGGCCGAGCCGGATCCCGAGGCGATGCAGCGGGTCAAGGACATGATGGCCGCGCTCAACGGGATGCTCGACGCCGATGCCAGGGGCACCCACACCCAGCAGGATTTCGACGATTTCATGGCGCAGTACGGCGACCTGTTCCCCGACTCACCGCACGATCTGGAGGAGCTTGTCGACTCGCTGGTCCGCCGGATGTCCGCCGCGCAGCGGCTGCTCAACTCGCTGACCGATGCACAGCGG
>Ga0302314_10017838_pt1 | contig 11868 bp, 7 predicted proteins | sample III_Palsa_N2_3_FD_200533 | JGI IMG/M metagenome (GOLD analysis project Ga0302314, IMG submission 200533) | Peat permafrost microbial communities from Stordalen Mire near Abisko, Sweden - III_Palsa_N2_3 | ecosystem: Environmental > Terrestrial > Soil > Palsa > Peat permafrost | place: Sweden...
TCGCCAGGGGCGCGCCGACCTCGAGATCGGCATTTGCGGGGAGCACGGCGGCGACCCGGCCTCGATCCGGTTCTTCCACCTCGCAGGGCTGGATTACGTTAGCTGCTCGCCTTTCCGGCTCCCGATCGCTCGCGTCGCTGCCGCCCAGGCGGCGATCGCCGCACCGCGGAAGTCCGCACGTGCGGCAGCCGTTCTCGAACCACTGCGATGATCAGCTGAGTCGCGCGGCGTTCCGCCGGCTTCACGTGCCGAGCAGGTCGCGGCGCCTGAACACCTCGATCGCCGCCAGCGCCGTGACGAGGCCGATCCCGACCATCACCGCTGCGGCTTCGGCGTCGAACGATTGCACCGGGACCGGCGCGACGTGCTTGAACGGCGTCAGGTCGACGAGCCATTTCGGCACGCCGAGCAGCGAGGCGACCAGCTCCCAGAGAAACGCGACAGTGACGAGTCCATACGCGATCCCTCCGCTCGCTCGCGGCACGATCGCGTAGGCCAGCGCCGCGACTCCGAGGAACAGGATCGCCACGGGCAGGCAGTTCGCGCCCGCCTCGATCAGCTTCGGCAGCGAGATGCCGGCGCCCCCCGATTCCGCTCCGGCCCAGGTCATGAGGCCGGCGGTGAGGGAGATCCCGGCTGCCGCGCATGTCGCCAGCGCGAGGCGCCCGCAGAGCCAGTTGCGACGTCCTACCGGCAGGGCGAGCAGCGTCTCGAGCTGTTCGCCGGCCTCCTCGTGCCTCGCGGCGCCGATCTGCGCGCAGGCGAACAGGCTCACGGCCAGAACGAAGAAGATGAAGACGAACGCGATATACCCGGTCGGTGTCAGGATCGAGCCGGCGCCGAGCTTGGCGATCTCCTTCTCCGCGCTCTTTGGGATTCCCGCGCTCGAGACGCTCTTCGCGATCACGCCGAGGATGAACGCGAACCCGCCGGTGCTGAGCAGCCATACGATCAGGCTGCCGCGCTCGCCGCGCAGCGCTTGCGCGGTCGGCGATGACAGCAGGCGCAGGTTCGGATCGGCGCTGTCGCGCGCCGGCAGGACGCCCGTGCCGATGTCACGGCCGGCGGCGATTCGCGCCGCCGCCACGAGCAGCAGCGCGGTCGCGAGCGCAGGAAGAACGAGGACGAGCGGGCTGGCGCCCGTGAACGGGCGGAACTCCTCGGCCCAGCCCAGTGGCGTCGCCCAATGCAGCCAGCCGACGCCGCTCGCGGTATCGGCGATCACGCGCAGCAGGAAGAACAGGCCGACGACCGCGCCTCCCAGCTCGAGTGCGATCCGGCGGGTCGGGGCGAGCTGGCTCGCAACCGCCCCGACCCCGACGCATACCGGGACGATTGATGCAGTCGCAAGCGCGAGATACGCCGACCCTCCGGCGGGAAGGCCCCCAGCGACGAAGCCGGCGAACTCTCCGAGCCACAGGATGAAGACTCCCGCCGCGATCGCGGCCAGCGCCGAGAGATACGCCGTCCGCCGGCCGACGATGCCGGAGAGCACGAGCTCCATCCGACCGGTTTCCTCCTCGGCCCTCATGGCCCGCACTGCGGCCAGCAGCCCGAAGACCGCGGCGGCGATCGCCAGTGTCCCACCCACCCTCCAGGCGCTGTAGCCGCCCACCGTCAGGACGTTGTACGGCTCACCATAAAAGAGTCGGATCGCGTCGTTGTTGGCGAAGCTGTGAGCGAACCCGAGGCGGTCGGCGATCGTCGGGTAGGTGTGGCGATATCCGACGGGCTGGATGTAGGCGTACGCCGCGAACACGTATGCGAACGCCAGCGTGCGGATCCGGCCGTCGCGGAACGCCCGCCGGGCGAGAGTACGGGCAGGCCGCCCCGGCAGCGCCGCCGTCGTGGCTCCCGGCGCCGGCGTCGTCGCTCGCGAGCTGCTACTGACTGGCATGGCCGTCGGAGCCGTCGGAGCCGTCGGAGCCGTCGGAGCCGTCGTAGTGGTGTAGGAAGATCTCCTCGAGCGACGGCTCGCGGCTCGTCAGCGTCGCGACCGGATGCCCGGAGAGCGCGGCGATCAGCGGGCCGATGCTGCCCGAGACCTCGAAGCGCAGCGCGTTCGGCCCGGCACTTTCGACCTGCACCCCCGCGAGCTGCGGGAGCTGCGGAGCACGGCCTGTGAACGTGACTTCGACCGTCTGGACACCGAGGTGACGTAGCTCCGCAAGCGTCCCCTGGTCGACCAGCTTGCCCCCCCTCAGGATCCCAACCCGGTCACAGACCGCCTCGACCTCGCTGAGGATATGAGAGGAGAGGAAAACGCTCTGGCCACGCTCCTTGGCCTCCTTGATGCACTCCCGAAACGTCATCTCCATCAGCGGGTCGAGGCCACTGGTCGGCTCGTCGAGCAGCAGCAGGTCCGCGCGCGTTGCGAGAGCCGCGATCAGCTGGACCTTCTGGCGGTTGCCCTTCGACAGCGCGCGGATCTTCTTGCGCGTGTCGAGCTGGAAACGCTCGACGAGCTGGTCGCGATAGGCGACATCGATCCCGCCGTGAAGACGGGCAAGGAACTCGAACGTCTCGGCGCTCGTCATCGACGGCCAAAGGAACGGCTCGCCCGCCACGTAGGCGACCCGCCGGTGTGCCGTGACCGGATCGCCCCATGCGTCAACGCCGAACAGGGTCGCGCGCCCCCCACTCGGTCGGTGTAGGCCGAGCAGCAGCCGGATCGTGGTCGTCTTGCCGGCGCCGTTCGGCCCGAGGTAGCCGTATACCTCGCCCTCCGCGATGTCGAGATCGAGTTGATCGAGCGCGAGCGTGTCGCCGTAGCGCTTCGTGAGCCGCTCGGTCGTGATCGCGTGACCCGCGGTCGTCATGCTCGCCGGCCATCCGGCTGCTCGGCGCGCGCGATCTCCGCGTCGATCGCTCCAAGCGCGGTGCCCGAGCGCCGGCGAAGGATGTCGACCAGCGCCGCGTCGATCTGCCCCGCTCCCGACGCGCAATCACGCGCATGGTGCTCGAGCTCCGTCGCGGCGTCGAACAGCGCCGTCGCTCCGATCACCTGAGCGCTCCCTCGGATACGGTGCGCGGCCAAGGCGACCATAGGAGCGTCGTCCTCGGTGAGGCCGTTGATGACGTGTTCCAGGTCGACAGTGATCGTGACCACGACCTCCCGCAGTATCTCGACGCCGTCCTCGCCTGGAAACAGGTCTCGCAGCTCGGCTACGCGCACGAGATCGAGCACGGCTTCTGTCTGAGGTAGCCAACGGGCGATCACGCGCTGAAGGTCGCGCTCGCTGAACGGCTTCGCCAGGTAGTCGTCCATTCCCGCGGCCAGGCACTGCTCTCGAGCTCCCTCGAGAGCGCCGGCTGTCATCGCGACGATCGGCACGCGGGCGCCCGCCCGCTCGCCCTCCTTGCGACGGATCTCGCGAGTCGCATCGTAGCCATCGACCTCCGGCATCTGGCAATCCATCAGGATCAGGTCGTACCGCCCCGTCTCATACATGCCCAGGACCTCGCGACCGTCGGCGGCGAGCGCCACGTCGTGTCCACCTCTGCTGAGTAGCCGGTCGACGTAGAGGCGGTTCGTCGCGTTGTCCTCCGCGACCAGGACGCGGTAGCCCGTGTGTGGTGACGCACCTCCGGTGGGCGGGACGCTCGAGCTCGAATCCGACGACGACGGCACCTCACCCTGAGCCGACAGCCCGTCGTGCATCGAAAGCGTGATCGCCTCGAGCAGCTGCGACTGGCGTACCGGCTTGGTCAGGCGTTGACGGATTCCGTTCGCCGGCAGCGCCCCTTCCGGCGTGTCGGAGGAGGCGATCATGATCAGGCGGGTGCCGCGGAGTCGTGGCGAGTCCGCGATCCGCTGGGCCAGCTCGAGACCGTTCTCGCCCGGCATGTTGAAGTCGAGGAGAGCGACGTCGAACGGCTCGCCGGCCGCCGCGGCTCGCTCCAGCTGATCGATCGCAGCGGCGGCGTCGACAGCGGAGCTTGGCCGCATGCCCCAGGAGGCGACATACGCTTCCACGATCCGGCGATTCGCCGCGTTGTCGTCCGTCACGAGGACCCGCAGCCCGCGCAGCTCGACCGGCATCGCGGCCGCGGTCAGCTCGTCGAGCGCCGGGGCGAGCGGGACCGTGAACCGGAACGTGCTGCCCAAGCCGAGCTCACTATCGGCTTCGATCGTGCCACCCATCAGGCGCACGAGGTCGCGGCTGATCGCCAGCCCGAGGCCGGTACCGCCGAACCTTCGAGTGGTGCTCGCGTCCGCTTGCGTGAACGGTTCGAACAGGCTCGCACGGCGCTCTCGCGAGATGCCGATGCCGGTATCGCTCACCGCGAACCGCACGTCCGTGACCTCGACGTGGAGCGCGGCCACCTCGACCTTGACCGTGACCTCTCCCTCGGCTGTGAACTTGATCGCGTTCGACACCAGGTTCGTCAGGACTTGGCCGATTCGCAAGCGATCGCCTCGTACCGCGTGCGGCACGCCGTCGTGCACCAACACCGCAAACCCCACGCCCTTCGCGCTCGCCTCGGCGGCGAGCATGCTGCAGCTGGTTTCGATCAGCTCGTGCAGGTCGAAGTCGCGCTGCTCGAGCTCCAGACGCCCCGCCTCGATCTTCGAAACATCGAGGATGTCACTGACGACGGTCATCAGGGTCTCGCTCGATGCGCGCGCGGTGTCGACGTACTCTCGCTGCTCGGGTGACAGCTTCGTCCCTGACAGGAGGTTGACCATGCCGATGACGCCGTTCAGTGGGGTGCGGATCTCGTGGCTCATGTTCGCGAGGAAGTTCGACTTCATCCGGGAAGCCTCCTCAGCGACTTCCACCGCGTGCCCCAGCCGCCGGTTGGCTTCCGAGAGCTCTGCGTCCCTGCTCTCGAGCGCCCCCGCCATCGAGTTGAAGGAACGCCCGAGCCGAATCACCTCGCCACGCCCCTCCTCGGGCACCCGGACCGTCAAGTCCCCTCCCGCCAGCCGCCCGGCGGCCTCCGCAACGAGGCGTGTCGGGCGCAGGATGCTCCTGAGCATGTACACACAGAGCGCAACCAGCAGCATGATCGACCCGGCCAATCCGACGGCGGCGATCACGATCGTCCGCGATGTCTCGGTCGCGAGGGCGTTTCGGCGTCGCTGCCGCTCGGAAAGCTCGGTCGTGGTCAGCGCGTTGAACTGGTGACGAATTGCGTCGACCAGCTGCTTGCCGCTCGTGACTACGCCCACCTCCTGCCGGTGTGACATGTGGGGCGCGGCGGCGACCACCGGGCGCGCGTAGCCGGCGAGATAGCTCTCGATGTCGCGAGCCAGCGTCGCCACCCGGCGCTTCTCGTTCGGGCTGGCGCCGTACTTCCGCATCGCCGCCAGCTGTCCGGCGATCATCGCGTTCGCCTGCACGTAGGGCTCGAGCGTCCTGGCCTCTCGCGTGAGCAGGTAGCCGCGCAGCCCCGTCTCCACGTCGAGCACGGAAATCTCGGCTGCGGTCGCCGCCGTCAGCAGGTTGGTGGAGCGCTTACCCGATTCGGTGTCCGCCCGGAGCTTGACGACCGAGATCAGCAGGACGACGAACACGACCGCGACCAGCCCCGCGACGACGATGAACAGCGAGATGACGAGGCCGGAGAGGCCTCGGTCCGATCGCATGGAGGGACGGTCCATCATCCGCCGGCGCGAGTTTAGTGCGCCGTTCTCGGTGCACTAGTCTCAGATCGTGGCCTCGCTCGCGGATGTAAGCCTGAAGCAGAAGATGGGAGCGTCCGAGAGCCTGCTGCGAGTCGGGGCTGCGCAGAAGCGGCTGCTTTCGCTGCGGCTACAGCTTGGCGGTCTGATCGGTGAGGGAAAGCTCGGCCCGCCCTTGTGCGTGCTGTTCGAGGGTTGGGATGCTGCCGGCAAGGGCGGCGCGATCAGGCGGCTGGTGAGCCCGCTAGACCCTCGCCACGTTCGTGTCTCGCAGGTCGCCGCACCGAGCGAGGACGAGCGCCGCCACCATTTCCTGCACCGCTTCGCGCCCGCGCTGCCGGGCTGGGGCGGGATGGCGGTGCTCGATCGCTCGTGGTACGGGCGAGTGCTCGTGGAACGCGTCGAGGGGTTCGCTACCGAGCAGGAGTGGCGTCGCGCCTATCCGCAGATCGTCGGCTTCGAGCGCATGCTGGCCGTCGAGGGCCAGGTGCTCGTCAAGATCTGGCTCCACATCTCCGAGGACGAGCAGCTGCGCCGATTCCGCGCCCGCGAGCGCGACCCGCTCAAGCGCTGGAAGCTGACCGGCGAGGATTGGCGCAACCTCTCTCACCGCGCCGAGTATGAGCTGGCAGTCGAGGACATGCTTCGTGAGACCGACCACACGGCTGCGCCATGGCACGTGGTCGCCGCCGAGTCGAAGCCCTACGCCCGCGTGCAGGTGCTGGAGCTCGTGATCGCGGGGGTGGAGCACGCGTTGCGGGCGGTCGGCCAAGAGCCGGTCGACGCCGAAGTGACGATGTAGGTGGCGGACTACTGACGAAGGCTACCCACGATTGCCGATGCCGGCCGGCGTTGGCGGACGTAGGTTGTAGTTGAGCCGATGCTGAGGAGAGTGTGATGAACCCGCTTACAGTGACCAGGCGTCTACGCCCTGTGGCCGAGCGCGCGACCGGGGCGGGCACGCTTGGGGAGATGGTGATGCGGGCCGGCGCGCGCGCTGACGCGGTCGCGCTCAGGTATCCGGACGAGCGCGGCTACGCCGAAGTGAGCTATGGCGAGCTGGCGGAGCGCGCGCGGGTGATCGCGCGTGGCCTGATCGCGCTCGGCATCGAAGCGGGCGACCGCGTGTCAATCCTCGGCTCGACCTCCGCACAGTGGACCCTCTGCGATCTCGGCGCGCTGTGCGCAGGAGCTGTCGTGGCGCCGATCTACCACACCAACTCCCCCGGCGAATGCGAGCACGTGCTCGGCGACTCGCGTGCCCGGCTCGTGTTCTGCGAGGACGCCGCGCAGGCCGCCAAGATCGCTCAGATCCGCGATACCTGCCCCGATCTCGAGTACGTCGTGATCATCGACGACGGCGAGGTTCCGGATGCGATGACACTATCGGAGCTGCGACGCCGCGGCGAGGATGTCGACGCGTCCGCGGTCGATGACCGCATCGAGATGATCGAGCCCGATGACCTCGCCACGCTCGTGTACACGTCGGGCACGACGGGTCCCGCGAAGGGCTGCATGCTGACGCACGCGAACTTCCTCGCGGCGGCGCGGATGTATCAGGACCAGCTTCTGCTCGACGAGATCGACATCCAGCCGGTCGTCTACATGTTCCTGCCGCTCGCCCACGTGCTGGCGCGCATAACCCAGGCCGTGGTACTCGACGTCGGCGGGACGATCGCGTACTGGGGCGGGGACCCGAGCCGAATCGTCGAGGAGCTGGCAGCGGTCGAGCCGACGCACCTCCCCGCCGTACCGCGAATCTACGAGAAGATTCACACGGCGGTCGTCGATGGCGTCGAGCGACAGGTGCCGAGGTTCGGCGGGGTGCTGCTGCGCTGGGCGCTCGCCCAGGGCGCACAGGCCCGCGCCGCCACGCGCGCCGGCAGGCAGCTGGACCCGATCGCAAGCGCCCGGTACTGGCTGGCGGACCGGCTCGTGCTCGCCAAGGTCCGGGGCGTGTTCGGAGACCGACTGGTGATGGCCATCGTCGGCGCGGCGCCGATCGCCCCCAGCCTGGTCGAGTTCTTCGACGCCTGCGGCGTGCTGCTGCTCGAGGGCTACGGGATGACCGAAACCTGTTCGACCGCGACGCTCAATCCGGCCGCAGCACCGCATTCCGGTACCGTCGGACGGCCACTGTCCGAGAGCCAGGTCCGGATCGCGCCCGACGGCGAGATCCTGCTGCGCGGACCGCATGTCTTCCGCGGCTATTACGGTGACGAGGAGGCGACCGCCGCGACCCTGGACGAGGACGGTTGGCTCCACAGCGGCGACCTCGGCACGCTTACCGCCGACGGTTACCTCAAGATCACGGGCCGCAAGAAGGACCTGATCATCACCTCGAGCGGGAAGAACATCACGCCCTCGAACATCGAGAGTGCGTTGCGCGGAACGCGCTGGATCTCGGAGGCGGTCGTCTATGGTGACGACCATCCTTACCTGGTGGCCCTGGTCACACTCGACCGCGACGAGTCAGCGAAGCTCGCGACCCAGCTCGGAATCTCCCCCAACATCGCCACGATGGCGCTCGACCAGCGCGTCAACGGCGCCCTCCAGACCGATGTCGACGAGGTCAACAAGCACTTCGCGCGGATCGAGCAGATCAAGCGCTTCCGAATCCTCGACCACGACCTCACCGAGGCCGGCGGGGAAGTAACACCTACGTTGAAGGTCAAGCGCAACGTCGTTTATGGCAAGTACGCCGACTTCTTCGCCGGTATCTACGGGGAGGCCCACGTTGGCTAAGCAGCGTGTTCGTAACGCCGACGCCGCCTGGCTGCACATGGACAGGCCGACGAACCTGATGATCGTCAACTCGGTGATGCTGTTCGACGAACCGATCTCGCTCGAACAGCTTGCCGAGGTCTTCCAGGCACGCCTGATTGCGCGTTACCCGCGGTTCAGCCAGCGAGTCCAAGACAGCTTCCTCCCACTGCAGGGACCGTCTTGGGTGGATGACGCGCATTTTGACCTCAACCGGCACCTGCACCACATCGGGCTCCCCGCGCCCGGGGGGACGGAGGCGCTCCAGCAGGTGGTGGGGGACCTGATGGCGACGCCGCTCGATCGCTCGAAGCCGCTGTGGGATGTGTACCTGATCGACGGCTACGGCTCCGGCTGCGCGCTGTTCACGCGGATGCACCACTGCATCGCCGACGGGATCGCACTTGCACGGGTGATGCTGACGCTGACCGACGCGGGCGCCGACGGGACGGAGACAAGCCCGGGATTCGACGACAACCCCTCATCCGCCGGTCCGCTGGCGGATGCCCTCTCGCTCGGTAGCGGACTGATCCACGAGGGGATGGAATCGGTTCTGCATCCGCGCCGCACGGTCGCCTCGCTCGCACGCGAGGCGCAGACGCTGACGAAGCTCGTGTTCGCGCCGAGTGACCAGGAAACAGCGGTTCGCGGCGAGCTCAGCGGGCTCCGGCGCGTCGCCTGGTCAGAGCCCCTGGAGCTAGACGAGATCAAGGCGATCGCACATACCCAGGGCGCGACGGTGAACGACGTCCTGCTCGCCGCGGTCAGCGGCGCGCTTCGGCGCTACATGCTCGACCGCGATAGTCCCGTCGTGGAGATCCACGCGATCGTGCCGTTCAACCTGCGACCGCTCGACAAGCCGATCCCGCGCAGCCTTGGCAATCGCTTCGGGCTCGTGTTCCTGGCGCTGCCGATCGACATCGCGAGCCCACGCGAGCGCCTGTCGGAGCTCAAGCGCAGGATGGACGAGATCAAGGACTCGCCGGAAGGTCCGCTCGTCTATGCGATCCTCGGCGCGATCGGGTTGACCCCGGTGCCGGTCGAGAAGCAGCTCGTCGACCTGTTCTCGGCGAAGGGGACTGCCGTGATGACCAACATCCCCGGTCCGCGCGAGCCGGTCTACCTGGCCGGCGTCCCCGTCCGCACGGTGCTCGTCTGGGCGCCGACGTCGGGCAGCGTAGGGATGAGCGTCAGCATCTTCTCCTACCGAGGCGAGGTAACGATCGGGCTGATGGTGGACGCCGCGCTCGTGCCCGAGCCACGGCAGATAGTCGATGCGCTCAGCCCAGAGCTCGAGGAGCTGCGGGCGTTGGGAAGAAGCCCCGTCGGGGCGGCGGCGCCCGTCGGGGCGGCGGCGCCCGTCGGGGCGGCGGCGCTCAGACGAACAACCGCGGATCAGCGGTGGTGATGCCGTGTACGCCGAGGGTTCGAAGCCTCTCGATGGCGCTGCGTTCGTTGACCGTCCACGCGTACAGGAGACCGCTTCGGCAGACGACGTCCTCGAGCAAGCCTGCATCGATCAGCCCGTGCTGCGCCATCAACGCATCCCAGCGGCGGCTGACGAACCCGGCCAGCGCCAGAGCCCGCCAGTCGCGCCGGCGCCCGCCCGCGCGCGCGACCCGGCCGCCCACCGAGATGCCGGTACGCGCCCGCGGCTCGAGCGCCCGTACCTGGTCAAGCACGGCCGGCAGCTGCGAGGAGATCAGCGTCCGGTCGAGCAATCCGGCGCTGTGCAATGCGCTGAGCAGCGCCGGCTCGAGGCGACGCTGCTTGACGTCGACATTCAGCTCGATACCGGCGAAACGCGGGCCTGAGAGGTACGCGAGCGCCTCCTGCAGACGCACGCGCTGACACACGCCGGCATGCAGCGTGGTGTGAGCGAGAACGAGCTCATTGCGCCAGCCCCGGAGATCGAACTCCACCATGTCCACGCCGATCTCGAGCGCGGCGTCGAACGAGGCGAGCGTGTTGGCGCGCACGAGGGCGCTCGCACCGCCGTGCCCAACGCGCTGGCATATATGTGAGCCCATTCTGTACACGATGGCATGTCGCGCGGCATTCTCGCCCAGGGGCAGCCGCGGTCACGCTCGGGCGCCGCCGTCGGTCACGCTCGGGCGCCGCCGTCGGTCACGCTCGGGCGGCGCCGTCGGTCACGCTCGGGCTGCGCCGTCGTCCTGCAGCACCAAGCTCTCGATCAGCTCGAAATACTGGTGGAGATGGCGCGGTCCGAGGAAGTGGTCTCGCACCCGTTCTCTGGCCGCCATACCGATCCGGCGCGAGCGGTCCGGATCGGAGAGCACCCGGGCAACGGCGGATCCGAACTCCCGCAGGTCGCGTGGGTCCGAGATCAGCACGCCCGACTCGCCGTCGACGATCTGGTCCTGGATGCCGCCGACGCGACTGGCGACGACCGGCCGCCGCTTCCACATCGCTTCGGCGACGGTAAGGCCGAAGCCTTCGGCGAGGCTCTTCTGAACGACCACCTCGGCGTGGCTCTGCAAGGCATTGACGACGGCCGCGTTCTGCTCGACGTCGACCATCGAGAGTGAGGCCAGATGAACGCACCGGCGAACCTCGAGCGGCAGCGCCTGCCATGCGTCGACGACAGCGGCGTAAACGCTCGCCCCTTCAGGATCGTCCGCCACCGAATCGGTTGCCGGCCCGGCGAGCACAAGATGGACGTCGAACCGCGTGGCCACGTGCTCCGCAAATCCGCGCAACACCCCAACCGGGTCCTTGAGCCGATCCCAGCGCGAGACCTGGGCAACCACCCTGTCAGCAGGGGAGAGCCGAGAGACCTCGCACATATCGGCACGGCAGAGATCGACGCGGCCGACGGTTCCATCGGAACGGATGAACGTCGGTGCAAGCGTCGTCTGATATGTCACGACGCCGGCACGCGACAGGATCGAAAGGCTCTGCTCACGACTCTGCTCTGCGTTCTTCGGGGAAAAGACATCGATCGACGGCTGGATCACCGAGATCTTGGCCATTTCCAGGCCATCCCAGGCGTACGCCGCGCGCGAGAACACGCACGCATCAGCATCGAGCACGTACGGCCGCAGGAAGCTCCATGCCTCGCGTGCAGAGGGGTTGGCCTGATCGAGGCCCACATGACAGCGCCAGATCACGATCGCCCCAGCGCTCCTGACAGCGTCGACGAGCCCGGCCGTCTGCGGATCGTGGAGGAGCACGATGTCGCCAGGGTGAACGAGGCCGACGAGCTCTGCAGCGTTGCCGGCGAGTGCGAGCTCATACGTGGCTCGCTCGGCCGCGCCCAAAACGCCACCGTCACCGTCGGCGCCGTGAAGGTGATTGTGCAAGCGCTTCGTGATCTGGAAGAACTCCGGGGGACCGGAGATCACGACCCAGCGCGCGTCAACGCCACTCCCGCGCGAATAGCCGAGCAGCGGCCGTAGCAGCTCGACCACTCCCCCTCCGGTGGCGGTCGAGTTCACATTCCAGACCACGCGGCC
>Ga0302314_10017839_pt1 | contig 11868 bp, 7 predicted proteins | sample III_Palsa_N2_3_FD_200533 | JGI IMG/M metagenome (GOLD analysis project Ga0302314, IMG submission 200533) | Peat permafrost microbial communities from Stordalen Mire near Abisko, Sweden - III_Palsa_N2_3 | ecosystem: Environmental > Terrestrial > Soil > Palsa > Peat permafrost | place: Sweden...
GCCGCTCGCCGAAGCCGTCGTCTTCGCCATGCTCGCCTCCTACATCCTGTCGAGAACTCTCGTCCCAACCCTAGCGATGTATCTACTCAAGGCCCCCGACCATCACGCAACCCCCTCCCGCAACCCACTAGCCCGCTTCCAGCGAGCCTTCGAGCGCGGCTTTGAAAGCGTCCGCTCGGCCTACCAAAATTTACTCTCCCGCTTGGTCGCCGCCCGCAAGCTCTTCATCCCAGCATTCCTTCTCGGCTGCCTGGTTCTGCTTCTTTTGATCCCCGTGCTCGGTCAAAACTTCTTCCCCAACACCGACAACGGTTCCTTCATCCTGCACGTTCGCGCACCCACCGGGACCCGCATCGAAGAGACCGCCAAGCTCTGCGACCTCATCGAAGATTCCATCCGTTCCACCGTTCCGAAAAATCAGATGGGCAACATCCTCGACAACATCGGTCTGCCCTACTCCACCTTGAACACCCAGCACGCAACCAGCGGTCTCTTCGGAGCCGCGGACGCGGACATCCTCGTCTCACTCAACGAAGATCACACCCCAACGGCTGACTTCGTCCGCACCTTGCGCGAACGCTTGCCTCGCGAATTTCCCGGCACAACCTTCTATTTCCTCCCCTCCGACATCGTCACCCAGATCCTAAACTTCGGTCTCCCCGCGCCAATCGATGTCCAAATCGAAGGCACCGACGACCTAGGCAATCGGTCCGTCGCGGCGACCATGATGCAGCAACTCCGTCAGGTCCCGGGCGTCGTCGACCTTCGCCTCGAACAGCCCAATGACTCTCCCGTGCTCAGCGTCGCCGTCGACCGCACCAAGGCGCTCCAGGGCGGCTACACCCAAAGCGATATCGGCGGATCGGCACTCAACATCCTCTCCGGATCCACCCAGCTCACACCGCAGTTCTATCTCGACTACAGCAACGGCGTAGCTTACAGCATCGTCGCGCAGACACCGCAATATCAGATCCAATCTCTCCAGGATTTAGAGAACATCCCCATCGCCTCACCCAACGCTCGCACCCCGGAAATCCTAGCCGACGTCGCCAGCATCTCGCGCTCCACCGAGCCGCCCATCATCTCCCACTACAACGCCCGCCGCGTACTCGACATCTACGCCAACGTCCAGGATCGTGACCTCGGCTCCATAGCTCACCAGGTGCAGCGCATCGTCGACAAAAATCGCCCCTCCCTCTCGCGCGGAAATTTTGTCAGCATCCGTGGCCAAGTCGAAACCATGCAAAGTTCCTACACCGGCCTCATCTTCGGTCTTGGCTTCTCCATTCTGCTTGTCTATCTGCTCATCGTCGTAAACTTCCAGTCCTGGCTCGACCCCTTCATCATCATCACGGCTCTGCCCGCAGCCATCTCCGGCATCGTGCTGTTCTTATTCCTCACGCACACCACTCTATCGGTGCCCGCCCTTATGGGCTCCATCATGTGCATGGGCGTTGCGACAGCCAACTCCATCCTCGTCGTCTCCTTCGCGAAGGAACGTCTCCTCGCCACCGGCGATGCGCTGCTCTCTGCAATCGAAGCCGGCGCAACCCGCTTCCGTCCCGTCTGCATGACCGCGCTCGCGATGATCATCGGCATGGTCCCCATGGCACTCGGCGCAGGCGATGGCGGCCAGCAGAACGCTCCCCTCGGACGCGCCGTCATCGGCGGTCTCACCTTCGCAACCATCGCGACGTTAATCTTCGTACCCGCCGTCTTCGCTCTTCTCCACGCCGGGGGAAAGCACTCTAAGACTTCGCCCGCACCCCATCCGCAGCCGGAACTCGCGATTGGATAATCCCCTCGCATCGGGCCCACTGGAGATCAGGAAAATGTCTACCGAAACCGAAAACATCAACGAAGATATGACGACACCTTCCGATCAGCACCTGGGGTTTCCTCACCGCACATCTTCTCCGCACCCCGACCCAGAACACGCGCTACCCCCGCCACAGCGCATCCCCGCGGGCCTTCGCATTGCCGCGATCATCATCGTGATCATCGTCATCGCTGGCGTCATCTTCCGCTTTCTCGGCCGCACCGCAGACAGCCACAGCCTTCAAACTGCAACCGCACGCGACGCCGTTGCAACCGTCCGCGTCATCACACCCAGCGTCTCCGGCGGCAGTTCCGAAATCGCGTTACCCGGCAATACCCAAGCATTCGATGACACCCCCATCTACGCTCGCACCAGCGGCTATCTCAAGCAGTGGTTCGTCGATATCGGTCAACATGTAGCCAAGGGCCAGCTCATGGCCACCATCGAAACACCCGAGCTCGACGAACAACTCGAAGTAGCACGCGCCGATCTCAAGAGCTCGCAAGCCGATCTTAATCTAGCCGACACCACTTCGACCCGCTATCAGAATCTGCTCAAACTAAATTCCGTCTCTCAGCAAGAGACCGACGTCGCCGTCTCCGGCGCAGCCGCCAAGCGCGCCGCCGTCGAAGCCGCACAAGCCAACGTCCGCCGTCTCGCTCAATTGCAGTCGTTCGAAAAAATCTACGCGCCCTATAGCGGCATCGTCACCCAACGCAACACCGACATCGGCGACCTCATCAACTCCGGATCATCTTCGACCAACAACACCGCGAAGGAACTCTTCCGCATCGCCTCCGTCAACGAGCTGCGCGTCTTCGTAGCCGTTCCCGAAGTCGACTCGCCCGACGTCCACAACGGCGACACCGCCACCCTCACACTCGATGAATATCCCGGCCAGACCTTCACCGGCATCGTCACCCGCAACTCCGGCTCCATCGATTCCGGCTCCCGCACCCTTAACGTAGAAGTCGATGTAGACAATCGCAACGGCAAGCTCCTCCCCGGCGCCTACGTCTTCGTCCACTTCAAAATTCCAATGCAGAGCCGCCAGCTTTCCATCCCCTCCAACACCCTCATCTTCCGCTCCCAAGGCATGCAGGTCGGCATCGTTCGCGACGGCCATGTCCATCTCCAACCAGTCACCATCGGCAAGGACGACGGCAAGTCCGTAGAAATCGCCACGGGCCTTTCTCCCAACGATCAGGTCATCCTCGACCCCTCTGACTCCATCGCAGAAAATCAGCCCGTCCATATCGCCAACTCAACGGTGGTGCGGCAATGACGTTGGCAGCTCGCCCCAAACTTCTAATCCACGCCTCCGCTCTGCTAGCAGTCCTCTGCCTTGCAGGGTGCATGGTAGGTCCGAAATACAAGCCTCCCGCAGTGCCAACAGCTCCATCGTTCAAAGAGGCCACACCCGACGCAACAAGCTCCGCAACGAATGGAATCTGGCAGCCCGCAAAGCCCGACGACGCCACTCCCCGCGGCGAGTGGTGGACCCTCTTCAACGACTCCGGCCTCAACGAACTCGAGCCACAAGTAGCCCTGGCAAATCAAACCCTCAAGGCAGCCGACGCCAACCTCCGCGCGGCTCGCGCAAATGTTCGCGTCCAAAACTCAAACCGCTATCCAACCTTCGGCGCACAGCCTTTTCTCGGCGGTGAGCGCGACTCCGCAACGCAGCCCTACTTCAATTCGCTCTCCGCCAACAACGGCGAAGGCGATCTAGCTCTTCCGCTCCAGGTAAATTACGAAGTAGACCTCTGGGGAGCAGTTCGCCGCAACATCACCGCCGCCCGCGAAGAGTCGCAGGCCACCGCCGCCGATCGCCAGAACATACTTCTCTCGCTCCAGGCCGAACTTGCAACCGACTACTTCGAGCTGCGCGCAGCCGACGCCCAACAAAAACTCCTCAACGACACCGTCGCGCAATACGAAGACGCAGTCCGCATCACCAACAATCGCTACGTCGGCGGTGTCGCCGTAAAGTCCGACCTCACGCAAGCACAAACTCAACTCCAGGACGCCAAGGTAGCAGCCTCCGACGTAGCCATAGCCCGTGCCCAATTCGAACACGCCATCGCAACCCTCATCGGAAAACCACCAGCGTCATTCTCCCTGCCGCCATCGCCGCTGTTCCTGTCCATCACTCCGCCGACCATCCCCTCAGGCCTCCCCTCGCAGCTCCTCGAGCGCCGCCCCGACATTGCCGCAGCCGAACGGCGCACCGCCGCCGCCAACGAACAAATCGGCATCGCCCGCGCCGCCTACTTCCCTTCACTCAACCTCAGCGCCAGTGCCGGCCTTCTAAGTACCGCCTTCAACACACTCTTCAGCAAGTCCAGCATCGTCTACGCCCTCGGTCCAACCATCGGCGAAACCTTCTTCGATGGCGGCCGCCGTCGCGGCCTCTCCGAGCAAGCCATCGCCGGCTATGACAGCACAACCGCCAACTATCGGCAGACCGTTCTCACCGCGTATCAGCAGGTCGAAGACAACCTCGTCGCTCTCCGCGTCCTGGCCAACGAACAGGATCAGCAACGCGAAGCAACAGCTTCCGCACAAGAGTCCGAACGCATCTTCAACAACCGCTACGTCGGCGGCGTCGACACCTATCTCCAGGTCATCACCGCGCAAACCTCCGCACTCAACAACGAGCACAACGACATCGACATCCTGCGCCGCCGCATGGACGCCAGCGTCCTCCTCATCAAAGTGCTAGGCGGCGGTTGGGATCGCACCCAGCTTCCTCCGCAGTAGCAGGCATCACAATAAAAAGAGAGCCGCGTAAGCGGCTCTCCTCTCCATCCCAAATCCCAACCTAGTCGATCGAAATCTTCCGCAACAACCGGAAGTCCGACAACATCTTCCCAGTCCCAAGCACCACGCTAGCCAGCGGATCATCTGCAATCGAAACCGGCAGCCCCGTCTCCTCGCGAATGCGCTTATCCAAATTCTTAATCAGCGCCCCGCCGCCAGTGAGCACAATGCCGCGATCGGAAATATCCGCCGACAACTCCGGCGGCGTCCGCTCCAGCGCTACGCGAATCGCATTCATGATCGTCGCAATGCACTCACCCAACGCCTCACGAATCTCGGAGTCCTCAATCGTAATCGTTTTCGGCACGCCCTCAATCAGGTTGCGTCCCTTGATCTCCATCGTCAGCGGCTTGTCCAGTGGATACGCCGACCCAATATCAATCTTGATCTGTTCCGCAGTCCGCTCACCCACCAGCAAGTTGTACTTCCGCTTCAAATACGTCATCACAGCTTCGTCCATCTGGTTGCCGGCCATGCGCACCGATCGCGAATACACAATCCCCGCAAGCGAGATCACCGCTATATCCGTCGTCCCACCACCAATGTCGACGACCATATTGCCGCCCGGCTCCGTAATCGGCAACCCCGCTCCAATCGCCGCCACCATCGCCTGCTCCACCAGGTGCACTTCACTAGCCTTCGCACGATAAGCCGAGTCCATAACCGCGCGCTTCTCCACCTGTGTTATCTCGCTCGGCACCCCAATCACAATTCGCGGATGCACCATCATCTTCCGGTTGTGTGCCTTCTGAATAAAATAATTCAGCATTTTCTCGGTCTGCTTAAAGTCCGCGATCACACCATCTTTCATCGGCTTAATCGCGATGATGTTCCCCGGTGTGCGACCGAGCATTTCCTTCGCTTCTTTACCCACAGCCTCAACTTCACCGGTCACCCGGTTCACCGCGATGATCGATGGCTCATTGACGATAATTCCCTTGCCATGCGCGAACACAAGCGTATTGGCAGTCCCGAGATCGATTGCGAGATCGCTGGAAAACAGCGAAAAGATGGACCGCATGTTGCTCACACGCGAGGTCCGCATCTGAAAATTTTTCGAGGACATTAGACCGATCGGTTTCCTAAGCTAGAGAAAAGTTGGGTTTTGCCTTAACCCGGCACCCCCTATTGTACGGCCTGCGGACGCCCCCGCCCTCCCCACCCGCCACCAGAGGCTTTACTCTCAGCCGCTTGACACATACGCTGGATGAAACACTCTTAGGAGAGATTCAGGCATGATCATCGGCGTTCCCAAGGAAGTCAAAGACCACGAAACCCGCGTTGGCATAACTCCGGCAGGCGTCAGGGCCCTCGTCGATGCCGGCCACAAGGTCCTCGTCGAACACGATGCCGGCGCCCTCTCCTCCTTCCACGACCACGAATATCAAGACGTCGGCGCAGAAATCGTCGGTGCCGCATCCGACGTCTGGGGTAACGCCAACATGGTCGTCAAGGTCAAGGAGCCCGTCCAGCAGGAGTACATCTTCTTCCGCCCCGGCCTCGTCCTCTTCACCTACCTCCACCTCGCCCCGCTTCGCGAACTCACCGACGCCCTCATCGCGAAAAAGGTCACGGGAATCGCCTACGAAACCGTTCGCGATCGCGCTGGAGCCCTCCCCCTCCTTGTCCCCATGTCCGAAGTCGCCGGCCGTCTCTCCGTCCAGGTTGGCGCTGCATATCTTGAGAAGGAACACGGCGGCCGTGGCGTCCTTCTCGGCGGCGTTCCCGGCGTAGCCCCAGGAAACGTCTGCATCATCGGCGGCGGCATCGTCGGCACCAACGCAGCCAAAATCGCCCTTGGCATGGGCGCCCGCGTAACCCTCGTCGACCTCACCCTCAACCGCCTCCGCGAACTCGACGACATCTTCTCCGGCAAGCTCCAAACCCTCGTCTCCAACGCCTATAACGTCGAGCACGCCGTTCGCGAAGCCGACCTCGTCATCGGTGGCGTTCTAATCCCCGGTGCTGCCGCTCCCAAAATCGTCACCAAAGACATGGTAGCCAAGATGAAAAAGGGCGCAGTCATCGTCGACGTCGCCATCGACCAGGGCGGCTGCATCGAAACCGCGCGCCCCACCACCCACTCCGATCCCAGCTACCTCGTCGACGGCGTCGTCCACTACTGTGTCACCAACATGCCCGCCGCCGTTCCCAATACCAGCACCCGCGCCCTCACCAACGCTACCTTCCCCTACATCATGAAACTCGCCAAGCTCGGCGTAAACGTTGCCATCCGCGAAGACGCCGGCATCGCCGAAGGCGTCAACACCTTCAACGGCTTCCTCACCTACAAAGCCGTCGGCTTCGCGCAGAACCGCGACTACACCAGCATCGGCCACCTCCACCCGTAGAACCCACTCCATTCCCAGGGCACAGAGTTCCGCGACTGATACGAACTTTTAGCTCTCGCCGTCCGCGCAGGACCCGCGTAGGACTAAACTTGGTCGCATGGGTTTTGGATTTGGCCGACGTCGTGTGCTCGTCATCACGCTCAGCGTGTGCCTGCTCCTGCTCTTCCTCTCGCTCGCCACACTCAACGCCTTCAATCTCCGCTTCCTTAACCCAGGTTCGCCGCTCCAGACACTCGTCTTCATCGCGCTTTCGGTGATCGTGTTTCTGCTCTTCGTCGGCGTACTCGTCCTGCTCGTACGCAACGTCCTCAAGCTCTACGCCGACCAGCGCAGCCGCGTCCTCGGCACGCGTCTCCGCACCCGCATGCTCTGGGGAGCAGTGCTGGTCTCGCTAGTCCCCCTCGTCTTCATGTTTTCGTTCAGCTATCTGCTGATGAACCGCGCTGTCTATTCCTGGTTCTCGCAACCAGTCACACAGATGCGCAACGACGCCAACACCATGGCAGCCGAGCTCTACCATTACGCCGCCGCGAACGCGCGCTCCGAAGCCGACTCCATCGCCATCGAGCTCGCCAACTCCTCCATCGGAGAAAATCAGCGGCCCACACCCGCCACACTCGCTGCGACCAACCGCATCCTGCAGCAGCATGAGGTAACGCTGCAAGGCGGCTTCGTCATCATCTACCGCAACAGCCGCCCCATCGCATCGCTTCACGTCCCGCAAAGCCCTTCAGGCCAGGCCGAGCTGCGCACCCTCCAGCCCGCCGACCCCTCAACCGACGAAGCCCCCGATCAGCAACCCTCCGTCGTCACCACCACGCTAGAAGGCCCCACCGACCAAGCAATTCTCCAAGCCGCTCAGCGCACCGACGAGCCCTTCTACTCCTTCGCCGGCAACGATTACACCCTTGCCACCGCTGGCCTGCAGCACGGCGGCCTCGTCGTCGCCGGCCTTCCCATCCCCGCCGGAATCTCCGATACCTCTCTTCGCCTGCGCAAATCATCCGACGCCTATTGGACCCTCTTCCGCGAACGCCGCCAGATCCGCAACCTCTACATGGGTCTGCTTCTCCTCACCACCGGCCTAGCACTCTTCGCCTGCTGCTGGCTCGCCCTCAACCTCAGCAAACAAGTCACACGGCCAGTAGAATCCTTAGCCGATGCCATGGAAGCAATCGCAGCCGGCGACTACGCCCATCGCGTCGGCCGATCCGCTACAGAAGAACTAGGCGAGCTAGTCGAAAGCTTCAACGCCATGGCCGCCGATCTCGAAAGCGCGCACGCCACAGCCGAGCACTCCACCGCCCAACTATCCGAGCTCAATCAAGCCCTCCAGGCCCGCCGCACCGAGCTCGAAACCATCATCGAAACCATCCCCTCCGGCGTCGTCACCCTCTCCGCCGATCGCTCCATCGTCCTCGCCAATCGTGCTTTTTCAGAGATGCTCGACCCCGGCGGTCAACGCCAGTTCATCGGTCTCGCCCTCGCCGCGGTCCTCCCTCCCGACATCATCGATGCTCTCGATCACCTCCTCCGCCGCGCCCACCGCATGGGTTCGGCGTCCGCTGAAATGCAAATGCAATCCAGCGCTGGCATCCTCCATCTCTCCGCGACCGTCGCTCTTCTCGAAGGCAAAATCACCGCCGACCGCGAGCAGCTCCCACTCGACCACTCCGGCCGCGAACACCTCGGCTACGTGCTCGTCCTCGAAGACGCCACCGAACTCCTCCGCGCCCAGAAGCAAAGCGCCTGGAAGGAAGTCGCTCGCCGCGTAGCCCACGAAATCAAAAATCCCCTTACCCCCATCTCGCTCAATGCAGAACTCATTCGCCGCCACATTGCGCGCCTAAGCTCCTTCCTGGCCGAGCGCGAACTCGATTCACCCTCGCCCGCCATCATCCAACGTTCCTCCGAAGTCATCACCGCATCGGTCGAAACCATGCGCTCTCTCGTCGACCAGTTCTCCGCCCTCGCAGAGTTCCCCAGCGCCCAGCCCCACCCCTCCGACCTTAACAGTATCGTCGAAAATTCCCTCGCACTCTTCGCCGGCCGCCTCGGCAACATCCGCGTCCGTCGCGACTTAGCGCCGAACCTCCCGCTAGTCCTCGCCGACCCCGAAGCCCTCAAGCGCGCCCTCTCCAACCTCATCGACAACGCAGCCGAGGCCATGCAGAACAGTCTCCTCCGCGAACTCCAAATCTCCACCCGCCTTCTCCCCTCCGGCATGATCGAGCTCGCTGTCGCAGACACCGGCCCCGGCCTCACCGACGAGATGCGCGACCGCCTCTTCCTCCCCTACTTCTCCACCAAACAGCGCGGCACCGGCCTCGGCCTCTCCATCGCCGCAAAGATCCTCCAGGAACACCACGGCTCCATCCGCGCCGAAAAAAACCTCCCCGCCGGCGCACGCTTCATTCTCGAATTGCGTCCCGCCAACGAACCCACTGAACTCCCCGACGCCGAGTCCGCGACCGCACAATCCGCAGAAGGAATCTCCGCGTGAACCACGTTCTCATCGTCGACGACGAAGCCGACATCCGCGAATCCCTCGAAGCCATCCTCAGCGAAGAGGACTACGTCATCACCACCGCAGGCACTGCCACCGAGGCTCTCGAGCTCCTCCGCGACGCGGACTATCAGGCCGTCCTCCTCGACATCTGGCTTCCCGACGGCGACGGCCTCGACGTCCTCTCCGCCATTCGCGGCGATCAATCGCTCGACCCCACAAACCGCCGCTCCGTCCGCCCCGGCGCTCCCGAAGTCATCATGATCTCCGGCCACGGCACTATCGAAGCCGCCGTTCGCGCCACCAAACTCGGCGCCTACGACTTCCTCGAAAAACCTCTCTCCATGGACCGCACGCTGCTCGTCCTGCGCAATGCGGTTCAAGCCCATCACCTCCGCGAAGACAATCAGGAGTTCGCACGCCAATTAGCCCGGAGCTCCATCACCGGCGAATCCATCTCCGTCAAAGCTCTCCGCCAACAAATCAAACTCATGGCCCCCACCAACGGCCGCGTCCTCATCTTCGGCGAGTCCGGCACAGGCAAAGAACTCATCGCCCGCACCATGCACGCCGAATCCCTGCGCGGCGATCGCGTCTTCGTCGAGCTCAACTGCGCCGCCATCCCCGAAGACTTCATCGAAACCGAACTCTTCGGCTACCGCCACGGCGCCGGCCCCGGCGGCACCAACCAGCCCACCGAAAAACGCGGCACCTTCGAGCGCGCCGACGGCGGCACTCTCTTCCTCGACGAGGTCGGCGACATGAGCCTCAAGACGCAAGCAAAGGTCCTCCGCGCTCTCGACGAACAGCGCTTCTACCCCGTCGGCGCCTCCACTCCTGTCCATGTCGACACCCGCGTAATCGCCGCCACCAATAAAGACCTCGAAGAAGAAATCGCCCGCGGCAACTTCCGCGAAGACCTCTTCTACCGCCTCAACGTCATCCCCTTCTTCGTTCCGCCTCTGCGCGATCGCAAGGAAGACATTCCTCTACTAGCCCGCGAATTCCTCTCCGAGTTCGGCCAGCAATACGGCCGCCCCCACGTAGAAATCACCGACGCTGCCCTGACCGCGCTCAAGCAATACCACTGGCCCGGCAACGTCCGCGAGCTCCGCAACGTAATCGAGCGCGTCCTCATCCTCAACCCAAAAGTCCAGCGCATCGAACCCAAGCACCTCCCCATGCTGGTGCAGCGCACCGAAGGCAGCGCCGCCACTCGTGCTGCCAACGGCGCTCGCGAAGAATTCTCGACCCTCCAGCAAGCCCGCGAAGCCTACGAGCGCGACTACATCCTCAAAGAGCTCGACCGCTGCCAGGGCAACGTCTCCCGCGCCGCCGAATCCCTCGGCCTCGAGCGCTCCCACCTTTACCGCAAAATGAAAGCCCTAGGCATCAGCATCCGCGAGTAGCCTGACCCTAACGCGTCCGCCGATACCGCACCGTCCCCGCCTCATCCCCATCCCCCACAAACCTCATCCCACACCTCTGCATCACCTTGATCGATTCCGCCACCCGCTCATAACTCTGCGCACTCACCGACTCCACACCCGTCTGCCCTAACAAAAATTCCACCATCTTCGTCGCGCACGCCGTCGCATACCCACGCCGCTGAAACTCCGGCAGCGTCGAGTACCCAATCTCCACATCTCCCCCCGCCCGCGGAAATCCCCCAATCGCTCCCACCAGCGTCCTCGCTCTACCCAGCCCACCATCCAGCACCACGTAACGATGCCACCCAAAACTATGCGGCCACTCGTCATACTGCTTCGAAATAATCCGGTACACATGCGGCTCCCAATCCACCGGCGGCCACTCATGCGTCAACTTCGCCTTCAACAGTTTGCCCAGCCCCACCGCATCCGATTCATGCTCCGCCGCCAGCATCTCAGGAGTAATCGCCACCAACCGCAATCGCCCCGTCTTAAGCTCAGCCACGCGACGTTCCCGGGCTTGCGAGCCGTATCCGACTCCCCGTTGCAGGTATCCGATCACTCAGTATCCTCCGCCTTCGCCCCTCGGCTCACCGCCAGCTTTTCATTGCGATGCTGCGTCTCCGCCAACTGCTCCAACTGCCTTCGCCAATCTAGTTCCTCAACAAATCCCCGCGAGCTCCGCCACTCATCCTGCACCTTCACAAACAGCTCCAGAAAAACCCGAGTTCCTAGCAACCCTTCGATATCCTTACGCGCATTCGTCCCAATCTGTTTCAGCATCGAGCCTTGTTTCCCAATCAAAATCGCCTTCTGCCCGGTCCGCTCGCAGAAGATCGCAGCCGTAATCTTCGTCACCGGCAGCCTCCCATCGCGACCCTTCTTCATCGACTCCGGTTCCTCAAAGCGTTCAATCACCACCGCTGTAGCATACGGAAC
>Ga0302314_10017841_pt1 | contig 11867 bp, 11 predicted proteins | sample III_Palsa_N2_3_FD_200533 | JGI IMG/M metagenome (GOLD analysis project Ga0302314, IMG submission 200533) | Peat permafrost microbial communities from Stordalen Mire near Abisko, Sweden - III_Palsa_N2_3 | ecosystem: Environmental > Terrestrial > Soil > Palsa > Peat permafrost | place: Sweden...
GCTTCGTGTCCGGCACGGGCGTCGACACCATGATCGGCGGCGCCGGCGCCGACAGCTACTTCGTCCAGAACTCGGCCGATCTGATCACACCCGGCGCCGGGACCAGCACGGTGTGGGCCGACGTCAGCTTTCACCTGCCCGACAATGTGCAGCTCGGCGGCCTGACCGGGTCGGCCAGCCTCAGCCTGTGGGCCGGCGCCGGCCCGGTCCAGCTCTACGCCAACTCGGGCAATGACGTGCTCTACGCGGGGGCCGGCGCGGACACCCTGGCGGGCGGGGCCGGAAACGACACCTTCGTGTTCGGCCTGAACAGCGGCAAGGACTACATCAACGACTTCGGCCAGAACGGCGCCCACGACGTCATCGACCTCTCCGCCGCCCTCACCGCAGGCTATACCGCGTCGGTGACCCAGGCCGGTGGAAACGCGGTGATCACCGTCTCCAACGGCGAGATCATCACCGTAAACAATATCCAGGCGTCGACCTTGATCGCCACGGGCCAGGGCTACGCCGTCAACGAGGTGGTGACGGCCTATACGGCGAACAGCGCCACCGATCTGCCGACCAATACCTCGATCAACACGGTCGACTCCGCCTACAGCTACACCCTGCCTTCGAGCTTCGTGAACACGCTGGTGCTGACAGGCAGCGGCAATCTCACTGCGACGGGCAACGCGCTCGGCGACCACATCGTCGGCAACACCGGCAATGATACCCTGGTCGGCGGCGGCGGGAATGATGTGCTCGACGCCAGCAAGGGCGGATCCGACCTGCTGAACGGCGCGGCCGGGGGCCTCGACACCTTCATCGCCGGCGCCGGGGCGGACACCTTCGTGGTCGCCAACAGCGCCGATGTGATCCAGGGGGTCCCGAACGGCGCCCAGGATGTGGTGCAGTCATCGGTGAGCTTCCACCTGCCCGACAATGTGGCCGAGCTGATCCTGACCGGCACGGCGAACATCGACGCCTGGTCCAACACCACGGGCGCGCTGCTGCACGGCAACGCCGGGAACGACCATCTTTACGCCGGAACTGGCGCCGACACCCTGACCGGTGGCGGAGGGAACGACACCTTCGTGTTCGGCCTCGGCAGCGGCAAGGACGTGATCACCGACTTCGGCCAGAACGGGGCCCAGGACGTGATCGACCTTTCGGCCTACTTCCACGCTGGCGCGACATCCTCGGTGGTCGACGTCTCGGGCGGTGCGGAAATCAGCATGTCCACCGGAATGACGATCGAGCTGCTGGGCGTCCACGCGGCCGGTCTGACCCTGACCAGCCAGGGCTATATGGTCAACCAAGCTCCACTGCTCGAGAAAATCTACTGACGGCCGCCGCCTTCAGGCGCCGAACGCACCGTTGAGCACCACGGCGAGGCGGACGCCGGCCTTCTCGAGTTGCACCGCCGCGGTGCGCCGGGCGGTTTCGGCGTAGCCGGACGGCAGGTCGATCGGCCCCTGATTGCCATCGCAGCCGGGCCGCGAGCCGAGCGTGTAGGCGGTGGTGCGGGCGATCTCGAAGCTCTCCATCGCCCAGTCCTTCGGGCTGCCGGAGGCCCAGGACCTGATCTCATCGGGGGTGATGGCGGCGATCAGCGTCCGCGCGGTGGCGACCGGATCGGGGCCGAGGGCGCGGACCACGGCGGTGTCCCAATAGGCATGCAGGTTCTGGCTGCGCGGGCCGCCCAGGTTCAGCAGCACACAGTTGCCGCCGCGGTCGTGGTTGTCGATCGCATGCAGCGGCTGATGGATGTCGCCGACGAAGTGCAGCACATAGCGGAGCGCGATCAGCCGCTCGTCGGGATCGGTCGCCGGGTCGACCAGCTCGCGGGCGAACTCGGAGATCTTGTCGATGATGCAGTCGTCGGCCGGCCCCTTCGACGCCACCGGGCCGGGGTCGGGTAAGCCGAAGCAGGCGGCCTTCAGGTCTGGACCGGTGATCTCCAGGTCGACGAAGTGCCACTGCGCCGTCTCCTTGTGGCCGGCCGCGTGGTAGAGGTCGGCCCACACGGCCTCCGACGCCATGTCGTGCGGGGTCAGGCTGTTGGAGCGGTCGGTCGCCAGGAGGGCGTCGACCCGGGCCAGGGCCTGCGGCGTCATGTAGGCGCGGGCGATCTCGGCGACGATCTGATGCCCCTCCGAACCCCAGGCGAAGGCGGCGGATGGGCTGGCGAGCAGGCCCAGGGCGGCGGCGATCAGCAGGACGAGGCGGGTGGGCATGGCGCTCGTCCTACGCGGTTTCCGACCGGCCGTCAGGTCCGACCCCGGCCCTACGATCCCGACCCTACGATCCCGGGCGCGAGCCTGCTAAGACAGCCTGTCCCATGTCCGCCGCCGTTCCCGATCCGCCGACCCGGCCAGAGCCCTACGAATGCTGCGACCGCGGCTGCTGCCCGTGCATCTTCGACTATTACGAGGACGCACTCGAGCGCTGGAAGGCGCTGGTCACGGCGAGGGGGCTGGATCCGGAGGCCCTGCTGAGCGCCCACGGGCGACGCCCATCCCCGTGAGATCGTGCATTTTGCGGCCAAAGCGCTAGGCTCGGCTGTATCTCACCGGCCTGGACCACCGAACGCTTCGGGATTGCTATGACCGAACACCGCGTATACGGCGACGCCGTCGCCCACAGCCTGCGCCTGACGGCGCCGCCGACGCTGATGACCCGGTCGCTGCAGCATGGCCAGATCGGTATGAGCCGGTTCTCGATCGGGGCCGATCAGCTGGGGATGTCGCCAAGGATCCCGCCCGAGGACAGCTTCATCGTCGCGCTCTATCTGACCGAGGTTCCGCACCACGAACTCTGGAGCCGCGGCCGGCCCTTCCTCAGCCAGGGCTATGCCGCCAGCGCCATGAGGATCGTCAACCTGGTCGATGAATTCTCGGCGCTGATCACCTGCCCGCACGAAACCCTGTGCTTCTACCTTCCGCGCGCGGTGCTGGACGAGTTCTCCGAAGATGCGGGCGGCGCGCGGATCGCCGATCTGGCCTGTACGCCTGGCGCGATCGATCCGGTGCTGACCGGCCTCGGCGCCAGCCTGCTGCCGACCTTCGAACAGCCCGCCGAGACCAGCGCGCTGTTCGTCGACCATGTGGCCCTGGCGGTCTGTGCTCATCTGGCCCAGCGGTATGGCGGGTTCCGATCCACCGGCCCCGCGGTCGAGGGCGGGCTGACGGCCCGGCAGGCCGAGCGGTCCAAGGCCTTCATGGCCGAGCACTGCGATGAGGACATCCTGCTGGCCGACGTGGCGCGCGTGTGCGGCCTCTCGCGCAGCTATTTCACCAAGGCGTTCAAGACCACCACCGGCCTCACGCCGCACCAGTGGCGCCAGCGCTACCGGATCGACAAGGCCAAGGCCATGCTGCTGGAGACCTCGACCGAGATCGCCGAGATCGCGATGGCCTGCGGCTTCGCCGACCAGAGCCATCTGACTCGGGTGTTCGCGCGCCTGGTCGGCGACAGTCCGGCGAGCTGGCGGCGCCGTCGCCGCGCCTGAAACCTGGTCAGCCGTTGCGGCGTGTGGTCTCGAACAGGAGCCAGACCCGCCGTTCCGCCTCGTCGATCAAGCGTGCGAGCAGGGCTGCGCCGGCGAAGTCGCCGTGATCGTCGCACAGCTCGTAGGCCTGGCGCATGCGCCGGGTCAGCGCGGCGTTGTCGTTGCGGAGGTCGTCCAGCATGGCGTGCGGCGCCACGTCTTCGATGTCGTTGTCCCGCACCCGCTGCAGCCGGGCGATATGCCCGATCGAGCCTACGGTGTTTCCGCCGATCGTCCTGACGCGCTCAGCCAGGGGGTCGATCATCGACAGCAACTGGCCCGCCTGTTCCTGCAGCAGCCGATAGTGGTCCCGGAAATGAGGCCCTGACAGGCGCCACTGGAAGCCCTTTGTCTTCACATGCAGGGCGAAGACGTCGGCGAGCAGCAGCGTCAGGGCGGTGGAGACCTCGCAGATGGTCTCGTCCGAAAGGCCGGTGAGGGTTTTGAGCGCTCCAGGCCCGGCGGCTTCGGACGATCGGCGTCTCATGCGGCGCTCCTCGTCAGGCCGTCGAGCCGGCAGTGTCGACCCGGCGCCGCGGGCTGTCTTGTATCGCGACCTTCCGTTTTGAAGGTTTGATCGGCGCCGGCTAAACGCTAACCGAGCGGGCGAAGGCGCGGCGGCCTGCCAGCGCGAAGCCGGTTCCGGCGGCGCCGGCCGCCAGGATGATGCTCAGGAGCGAAGACCCGAGCGCTTTTTCATCGCGGAAGACGTGGTCGGTCAGCGTCCCGACGAGAACCGGGCCCAGCCCGACGCCGATCAGGGTGACCGCGGACACCAAGAGGGCGATGGTCATGCCGCGAAAGCGGCTTGGCGTCAGCGCCTGCCAGCCGGAGAGGCCGGCAGGCGTCGCTGCGAACACCAGGGCGTTGAAGACCGCATAGCCCGCCGCCGCGCGGGTCAGATCCGTCGCTGTGCAGAACAGCGTCGCCGCGGGCAGGCACGCCGCGCAGAACAGCGCCAGGACCAGGTTTGACGGCGCCGCGACGCCACGGGCCCGGAACCGGTCGATGAGCAATCCGCCCATCCACTGGCCGGCCGGGGCCGAGATCAGGAACAGCCAGCCGACCAGGACGGCGCTGTGGCCCGGCGCCAGCCCGAAGCGGCGCCCGTAGACCTGCGGGATCCACGCCGCCTGCGCCTGGGCCAGGGTGACGCTGCACGCGGTCGCGGCGGTGAGAAAACCGTAGGCGCGCGCGTTGGCGCGAAGGTGGCCGAGGGCGTGTTTCAGCTCCAGCCAGGACGGCCCGGGAACGCCGAGGCGCGGCGGCTCGCGGATGGTCATCATCAGCGCCGCCATGAGCACACCGGGTGCGCAGGCGAGCAGGAACAGAGCCCGCCAGGGCGCGACCCCGCCGACCGGCGCAAGCCAGGTCAGCAGATGGCCGCCCAGAAGCAACGCGACCACGTTCCCGGCTGTCGATCCCAGCAGGAAGACGGCGACGGCCCCGGCCATCCGGCGCGCCGGGATGACGTCGGCGAGCAGCGACATGCCGGCCGGCAGCAGGCAGGCCTCGCCCAGCCCGACGCCGATACGGCCAAGGGCGAACACGCCGACGGAATGGGCGAGGCCACAGACGGCGGTCATGGCGGTCCAGAACAGCAGGCCTGCCGCGATCAGGTTTCGACGCGACACCCGGTCGGCCAGCCAGCCGAGCGGAACCCCGCAGAGACAGTAGAGCGCGACGAACGCCGGCCCCTGCAGGGCGCCGAACAGGCTGTCGCTGAGATGCAGGTCGTGCTTGATCGGCGCGCCGGCCACGGCGACCAGTGCGCGGTCGATGAAGGACACTGCATAGCTCGCCGCCAGCAGCGCCAGGATATAACGGCCCGACGCGCGATCCGGAGCTTCAGTCGAGGTCGGCTCCAGAAATCCTCCGCCTACTGATCATATACCTCTCGCGGAACTGTTCCACCCTTCGCCTCGCTTCGCAAGGGGTCTGTCGCCGGACGGGATAGTCCTGTCAGGGCAAAGGCTTACCGTCGGCGCCGTAGCGCTCGACCTTCGGCGCGCCATCGGCGCCGACCATGGCGTCGAGGCGGCGCACGCCGGCGCCATCGATCAGCACCACGCCGGAGCCGCCGGCGTTGTTGAGGAACAGATAGCTCGACGCCCCGCCGGGCCGGTCGAACTTGACGTGCGCGCCCTTGTCGTCGACCTCAAGGGCGGCGGTAGGCCCGTTCGGATCGGGATTGCTCAACTTCACCACCGGATAGCCGCCCGACAGGGAGACTTCTGCGCCGACCTTCCCGTCGGGTTGCAGCAGCTGGAGCACCGGCGCGCCCGACTGGGCCGACAGCAGCAGGCGAGGGCGTCCCGCGCTGTCGACGATCTCGATCTGCTGCGTCACCACATGCGGCGTGACGGTCGGGGGCGTGGTGTCCATCATGGTCTCCGTGGGTCTGTGGCTGCGAAGCGGGTTCGGGCTCACCAGCCGAACTTGAGTTCGACGCCGACATAGTCGCTGTCATGGCCGCCGGCCTGGCGTATCGCCTCGCCGATCTGGAAGTGCACTGCCTCGATCGCGCCGGTCAGGTGAGGGGTGATGGCGTAGTCGGCCCGGAGCTGGCCGTAGGCGCCCGTCCAGGCCCCGCCGCGGCCGGCGGTATTCGCGACAGGAATATCCGGCTGGGTGTAGACCGCGTCGGCGGTGGTCTGCCGCCACTGGCCGGCGGCGGCCAGCATCAGTTTCAGCGCGGGCGTCGGGTGCAGGGTGATCGACGACTTGACGTGGATGAAGTTCACATAGCCGGTGTAGCCGGCCAGGGTGACGTAATAGCCGTTGGGAAACAGCGGGTTGAAGGTGTTCAGTGTATGGTCGTGCGGGTTGCGGTCGCCCGACGCAGCGTCCACCTGCAGCCCGAAGCGCGGCGACCATGGGGCGCCGGACAGGGTGTAGCCGCCGAGCGACCCGAACGCCCAGGCCTGGATGTCGTCCTGGGCGATGCGGCCGTCCTGGCCCATGGCCTCGACGTCCCAGTCCAGCCCATGCACGGCGCCGCTGTAGCGCGCGTCCAGGATGTCTCGCCGCTCGGCGCCCGAGGCGCTCGGGAAGTGGGCGTTGTCCTGGGTGAAGCGGGCGACATAGAGCGAGACCTCGGAGAACTGGAACAGCTTCCGTTCGACCCGGGCGCCGGCGAAGGTCAGCCGGCCGCTGCTGTAGTCGTCGAAGGCGCGCAGGTCCCGGTCCTGGACCGGCTGGCTGTAGAAGGTGATGAAGCGCCATCGGCCGTGCTCGTAGTCGAGCCAGGCGGCGTCGTAGGACTGCCTGAGGTTCGGCCCGTCGCGCACTGACACGAACCGCTGCAGGTCGAAGCCGAACTGCTGGCGGCCGAGGCGGATCTTGAGTTCGCCGCCGGCGATCGGCTCGGTGACCGCGACGAAGGCTTGCTCGAGATCCAGCCGGTTCTGGTCCACGGGCGTCAACACGGTCTTGCCGGGCGCGAAGGCGCTGACCAACTGGGTGAAGACCTGCACCTGGCCGGCGATGTGCAGGTCGGCGTCGGCTTCGAGCCGGCTGATCACATAGTCGGCGGCGTGGCTCCCGCCGACGCCGAACGCGGTCGCGTCGTTGGCCTCGAACCGCTCGCGGAGGCCGGCGCCGAGGGACAGATAGGTGTTCGGGTCGGCCGGCGACAACGGGATGTACTTCAGGTCGTCGAACGGCTCATGCGGGACGGCGGGATCCGTCAGGGCCGACCAGTTCTCCTGCCAGCGGTTGAACAGGATTTGCGGCCGTTCGGGGGCCGCAGTCTGGAGCGCCTGGTCGTCGTCCGCGCGCGCCTGGCCGGCGCCGGCCAGCGCGAGCAAGGCGACCGCGCCCCAGGTGACCGCCCGTATTCGCCGCCCCCGCCCTGGCACTAGGGATGATCGACGGAATGGATTTCGGCGACATAGCCGCCGGGGAACTGGACCAGCGCCGCGCGCCGGCCGCCGGAGGCGTAGGGCGGCGCAAGCACCTTGGCCCCGGCCTTCACGGCCTTGCCCAACGTCGCGTCGAGATCGGCCACCTCATAGCCGGTCAGCTCCCGGCCGTAGGGGTAGGGCAGGGCGCCGTCGGTGACCATCACCTGCATCTTGCCGAAGACTGAAACGATACGGATGCGCCGGTAGTGGTCCGTCGGCCGGCCGATCTCCACGCCGGGCGCCTTGGCGTCGTCGGAGACCACCCTGCCATGCGAAAACGCCAGGATGGCGCGGACGAAGGCGCCGGCCCGGTCCGCCGAGACGTAGATGCGGTTCTCCGGAATGGTCTGCAGGGCCGGATAGTCGGGCGCCTTGGTGTGCCAGTAGAGCTGCATGTTCACTCCGCCCGGCCATTGGACCACCGCGTCGCGTCCGATCGGATCGGGGAAGGCCGCGACCTGAACGTCCGCGCCGTCGGTGCGCGCCGCGGCGAGGGCCTTGTCCATGTCGGTCACCAGGTAGCCGGTTCGCTCGCCGCCGAATGGGTAGGGGACCGGCGTCTTGAAGCCGAACACCGAGACCGAGCCGACCGGCGTCAGCACCAGTTGCGACAGGGTCAGGCTGGCCGTCGGCGTGACGGTGAACTCGCCCTTCTTGGTGGTAGTCCCGCCGAAGGTGGCGATCAGGCTGGCGACGAACGGATCGAAGTTCTCGGGCGCCACATAGACGTGGGTGGTGTCGTACTGCGGACCGACCGCGACGGCCTGTGTAGCCGGCGCGGCGACGGCGGGCGGGACCGGCGCGGCCAGGAACGCGGCTAGCAGCGCGAGGAGGCTGAAGGTCTTGGTCATGGGCATGTCGGCTCCAGAACTCAGGGCGTGGCGGGGCGAAGGCCGCGGGCGGCGGCCTCGCGCTGGGCGTGTTCGGCGAGAAGGGCGGCCAGCATGAAGCCGGCGATCAGGCCGATGTGCTCCAGCAGTGAGTTAAGCGCCTGCAGGCGGGCGGGGCCGTGCAGGGCCCAGACGTTGTCGGCGACGAGCGCCGCGACGGCGGTCAGCGCCGACAGGGCGCCGGCGCCCAGCCAGACGAAGCGGCCGGTGATGATGAGGACCGGGCCGATCAGCTCCACAGCGACGGCCGCCGTCGCCCACAGCCAGCCCGGGCGGAGGCCGAAATGCGCCTGCTCGGCGATCGCGCCAGGAAAGTCGAACAGCTTGACCACCCCTCCAAAGAAGTAGGCCCCGGTCAGAAGGACACGGGCGGCGAGCCAGGTCCAGCGCCAGTCGAGGATGGCGTCCACCCAGCGCGGATCCTGTGCCCCGACCTCCGTCATCTCAAACCGCCCAACAGGCGCAGCCCAAGGCGCCCCAGAAGCTCTTGAGATCGGCGATCGGCAACTTGGAGGTCCAGGCAGCGGCGTGATCGTGCGCGTGCACCGTGCAGGATATTGCACAGCCGCAGGCGGACGCGGCCTGGGTGCGAAGGGAGGCCTGCGTGTCGTCGGCCCAGGCGGCGTAGCCGCCGAACCGGCGCACCGGCGACCAGTCCGGCATGGCGGGGGGCGGCGGATCGCCGTCCAGATGGGCGAAGGCGCCGGCGGCGTAGACCACCTTGCCGCCGACCAGGGTGAGGTCGGACGTCAGGTCGGCGATCTCGTCCTCGGCGCAGCCGAAGTAGTCGCGGTCGGGCACGATCAGGTCCGCCAGCTGGCCGACCTCGATGCGGCCCTTCTTGCCCTCCTCGTTGGAGAACCACGTGACGTTCTCAGTCCACATGCGCAGCGCCGTCTCGCGGTCGAGGCAGTTCTTGCGGGGATAGATCTGCATCCCGCCGACGGTCTTGCCGGTGACCAGCCAGGCGAGCGAGACCCACGGATTGTAGGAGGCGACGCGGGTGGCGTCGGTGCCGGCCGAGGTCTTGACCCCCTTGTCGATGATCTTGGCCACGGGCGGCGTGGCTTCGGCCGCGCCGAAGCCGTAGCGCTCGACGAAGTATTCGCCCTGGTAGGCCATCCGGTGCTGGACGGCGATGCCGCCGCCGAGCGCGGCGATGCGGTCGATCGACCGATCGGAGATGGTCTCGCAGTGGTCGAAGAACCAGTTCAGCCCCTGCAGCGGCACGTCCTGGTTCACCCGCTCGAACACGTCCAGCGCCCGCGAGATGGTCTCGTCATAGGTGGCGTGCAGCCGCCAGGGCCAGCGGTTCTGGGCCAGGATGCGCACCACGTCCTCGAGCTCGCCCTCCATCTCCGGCGGCATGTCAGGGCGGGGCTGGCGGAAATCCTCGAAGTCCGCGGCCGAGAACACCAGCATCTCGCCGGCGCCGTTGTGGCGGAAATAGTCGTCGCCCTGCTTGTAGCGCGAGGTCTTCGTCCAGTTGAGGAAGTCGTCCTTCTCGCCCTTCGGCTTCTGGGTGAACAGATTGTAGCCGAGGCGGATGGTCAGCTGGCCCTCGTCGGCAAGCTTCTGGATGACGGCGTAGTCGTCCGGATAATTCTGGAAGCCCCCGCCGGCGTCGATGGCGCCGGTGACGCCCAGCCGGTTCAGCTCGCGCATGAAGTGACGGGTTGAATTGACCTGGTAGTCGAACGGCAGCTTCGGGCCCTTGGCCAGGGTGGCGTAGAGGATGTTGGCGTTGGGCTTGGCCAGCAGCAGGCCGGTCGGTTCGCCGTTCGCGCCGCGGACGATCTCGCCGCCGGGTGGGGCCGGCGTCTCGGCGGTGTAGCCCACCGCCCGCAGCGCCGCCGCGTTCAGCATGGCGCGGTCGTAGAGATGCAGCAGGAAGACCGGGGTGTCGGGCGCCGCCGCGTTGAGCTCCTCGATGGTCGGCAGGCGCTTCTCAGTGAACTGGTGCGCGGTGAAGCCGCCCACCACCCGCACCCACTGCGGCGGTGGCGTGATCGCCACCTGGCGCTTGAGCATGCTCATCGCATCGGACAGCGAGCGCACGCCGTCCCAGCGGAGCTCGAGGTTGAAGTTCAGTCCGCCGCGGATGATGTGCAGGTGGTTGTCGATCAGTCCGGGCAGCACGCGCCGCCCCTCCAGGTCGATGATCCGCGTCGCTTCGCCGGCCAGGGGAAGGATGTCGCGGTCGTGGCCGACGGCGGTGAACCAGCCGTCCTTGATCGCCGCCGCGCTGGCCAGCGGATTGGAGCGGTCCAGGGTGGTGATCAGCCCCCGGTGCACGATCAGGTCGGGGACCTCATGCCCGGTCATGGCTCTCTCCTGCTGTTGCTGCGCTTGGCGGTCATCAGTCAGCCTTTCGAGGCCGGCGGCTCGGGCGCCTTCGCGGCGTCCACTACTTTGGTGTGGCCTTGGGGCAGGCGGCCGAAGACGTGCGGCCTGATGTGTTGGACCCACGACTGGGCGATGGGCTGCTTGGCCCAGAGTCCCTTGGCCACGGTCGGAATCTGCTCGCCGGCCAGGATGCCGAACAGGCCGATCAGGGCCACCACCGGCGGGGCCGGCGAGCGGACGTGGAGCAGGCCATAGATCACCCCGACCAGCAGGCCTGCGCACAAGGATGCAATATAGATCTTCATGATCTCCAGCCTGTAGGTTGATGGACTTGCAGCTAGCCGCCGTGCGCGTGAAGCATGGTGTTGGCGTAGATCAGGCCGAGCCCGTAGGCGCCGCCGAACCGCTTGGCCACACCGGTGGTGAGTTCGTAGGTCTGGCCGCGCGCCCAGTCCCGCTGCAGCTCCAGCAGGTACTGGAGCGAGGTCATCGGCTGGGCGCCCGCCTGGACCACGCGGTCCATCGCCCGATTGTGCGCTTCGGCCGAGACGTCGCCGCAGGCGTCGGCGATCACCAGCACCTCATAGCCCTGGTCGATAGCCGAAAGCGCCGGCCCGACGATGCAGACCGAGGTCCAGAGGCCGGCCAGCACGATGCGGGTCTTGCCGATCGCGTTGACCTTCTCGATGACGTGGGCGTCCTCCCAGGTGTTCATCGTCGTCCGGTCGATCAGCGCCTCGTTCGGAAAGGCCGAGGTGATCTCGTCGAACATCGGACCCGAGAAGCTCTTCTCGGCCACGGTGGTGAGGATGGCTGAAACCTGGAAAGCCGCCGCGGCATGCGCCACCAGGGCTGCGTTGTTGCGCAGCATGACCGCGTCGATCGACTTGGTGGCGAAGGCCATCTGCGACTGGAAATCGATCATGATCAGGGTGTGATCGCCGGGCGTAAGCAGGCGGGCGCCGGGCGTCGGCGTTGCTCTGGTGGTCATGCTGACGCTCCTTACGGTTTGGTGCCGTTACAACGATGGTGGACCTGGGCTTGGCGGCGGTCTTGTCGGTTAGTCCGCAGATTTGAAAAGTTCGGCGTTTGGGAAGACCGTTGGCGCGGCTGGTGTTTGACAACCGCTACAGTGACCTTCGCCTGACGGGCGGTCTTGTCCCTTAGCTTTGTGATTTGGACAGACCCCTCCCC
>Ga0302314_10017842_pt1 | contig 11867 bp, 10 predicted proteins | sample III_Palsa_N2_3_FD_200533 | JGI IMG/M metagenome (GOLD analysis project Ga0302314, IMG submission 200533) | Peat permafrost microbial communities from Stordalen Mire near Abisko, Sweden - III_Palsa_N2_3 | ecosystem: Environmental > Terrestrial > Soil > Palsa > Peat permafrost | place: Sweden...
ATGTCCTTCAAGCCTGGTGGGAGACTGGTTGCGCTCGTGGCGTTCGCCCTGGTGGTCGCGGGTCTGAGCCTCGGGGCGGTCCGCGCGCCGGCGTTTGCGGCCACCGCGGAAGCCGGCACGTCCATCAGTGTGAATGGTGCCGATGCCGCTGTCCGGGGGTGAAGTGGGCCGAACCTCCGCACCCGCGTGGTGTTGTCCGCGCGATATACGGCTCTGTGGCTCCCGTGCTCGTCGCGCCCTGGAGCTCTACGTAGTTTTGCGGATATCACGGTCCGTGCCTGGCTGGAATGCTGCTGCCGAGTCCCAGTACTCGATGCGCAGCTCACTCTCCTCTCGGTAACCGACTCGGAGAGAGGCTGCATGGAACTGCGCGAGGACTCCGGATTGTTCGTTCCGGACCAGCACCATCACGCACCCCAGGCCCAGGCGAGCGTCATCAGTCCCGCGCGGCGCCGGTGGCGTGCTCCGGCCGTCGCCATTTCGGTGGCGGTCGTCGCGGCCATCTGCCTGTACACCGGATCGGCCGCGCACGCGACCACGACGCCGACGGCCGCAGGTGTGTCCGCGCTTTCGGACCGGGGCGTCGACGCCAAGTCCTCGGTGTCCGGGAAGGTGGTCGACGCGGCGGCCACCTCGAGCACGGGCGGCCTGCACGGCGCGCTCAACGTGCACGACGGCCCCGGCGGTGGAATCCAGTTCTGGTTCAACCCGAGTACCGGCGTTCTGACCGTCGCGGTCGGGGCGGGTGTCGGGGTGGGCGGGAGCGCCGTCCTGGGTACCTACGCCCCCGGGACCGAGCCGGCCCCCGGCACCTACCTCTACGCCAGCACGACCCTCGCGGCGGGCACGGTCGTCAGTTCGAGCGCCTCCGGCAGCTACTCGATCAACAACGGCGTGTTCAGCGGCTCGATCTCCACCACCGTGGAAGGCCGGACCCTCACCCTCAACTCGGCGACGCGCGGCCGATCCGGCTTTCGCGCTGGTCGCGAGCGGTTCTGGGCCTGTCGGCGGCGCTGATCGCGGCGGTGACGGCGGCTCAGCTGGCCTCGATGGTGCTGGCCGAGGTGCGCCGCCGGGTCGTGACGCTGATGCACAACGCGGCGATCCTGGTCATCGGCTTCCAGATGTGCGTGATCTACGGCGCCGCCGCCCTCTGGAAAGCCCAGGGCCCCGTCTGGGAGAACGGAACCGCCCTCTACTACATCCTGCACATCGACTGGTTCCGCGCCTGGCCGGCCCTGTCCGACAGCGCCGCCGACCATCCCACCATCATCGCGGTCATCGCCTACGTCACCGTCTTCGCGCAGATCGGCTTCCCCTTCGCAGTCTTCTCCAAGCGCCTGAAATACGCACTGCTCGTGCTGCTGCTCGGCATGCACCTGAGCATCGCCGTGCTGCTCGGCATCCCCGTCTTCTCCGCCGTCATGATCATCGGTGACTCGGTATTCCTCCCCGACACCTTCTGGCTCGCCCTCGGCACTCTTGCCCATACCGTCGGCTGGCCCGTGGCGCGGGGCGGCAGCCAGGCCATCGCGGACGCGCTCGCGAAGGAGCTGCGCGAGCGAGGCGGCACGATCGTCACCGGCCACCGTGTGCGCTCCCTGGCCGAACTGCCCCGCGCCCGCGCGATCCTCCTGGACGTGTCACCCGCCGGCCTGCTGGCCCTGGCCAGCGCGGACCTGCCGCCGGGCTATGTCCGTGCCCTGCGAGCGGCGCCCTCCGGCGTGGCGGTGTGCAAGGTCGATTTCGCGCTGTCCGGGCCGGTGCCCTGGGCGGCGCCGGACTGCGCCAGGGCCGGGACACTGCACCTCGTGGGCACGCGGGAAGAGGCGATCGCGGCCGAACGCGCCGTCGCCGCTGGCAGACATGCCGAACGGCCGTACGTGCTGGCCGTCCAGCCCGGCGTCGTGGACCCCACACGCGCTCCGCAGGGTCGGGACACGCTGTACGCATACGCGCATGTGCCGTTCGGCTCGGAATTAGATCTCGGGGAGGTGGTCACGGCGCAGGTGGAGCGGTTCGCACCGGGATTCCGCGACCTCGTATTGGCCCGGCATGTCGTGCCGGCCCGCGCGCTGGAGGAGCACAACCCGAACTGCGTCGGCGGCGGCTTCACCGGCGGCGGCCTGTCCCTGTGGCATACGGCCATGCGTCCCGTGCCGCGTCGGGATCCCTACGTCACCCCGATCGAGGGCGTCTATCTCTGCTCGGCCTCGACCCCGCCGGGGCCGGCTGTGCACGGCATGTGCGGTGTGCACGCCGCCGCACGAGCGCTCCGTCAGTGTTTCGGGATCCGGACGGATCCGCTGCGGTTCGTGTCGAATCCGGTCTGACCCCGGATCCCGATCCGGACCGTGGCGGACGACTTCGTACCCGCATATGTGGGGGTATTCGGCCACTCCTTCCCGGGAATGGAGCGGGCTGATAACCTTTCGCCTTCCGAGGAACCGGGGCCTTCGCAGAGCCCACCGGAAGGGGAGCCGTGGGATGGTCGGGGCGCACGGCGCCCCGCGGGCGCGAGTCGGCCAGGTACCGTTCGTCGGCAGGTCCGCCGAGCTCGAACTCCTCGACTCGGTGCTGGACCGGCTCGGGGACGGCGGCCCGGCGATCCTCGACGTCACGGGCGAGGCCGGGATCGGCAAGAGCCGGCTGCTGGCGCAGTTCCGCGAGCGGGCCCGCGGTCGCGGACTGACCGTGCTGTGCGGAAAGGCCACGGAGTACGAGCGGCACAGTCCGTTCGGGCCGTTCACCGACGCCTTCGCCGACCTCGACCCGTCCGTGATGGACCGTTTCCCCGCTCTGGCGGAGTTGTCCCCGGTGCTGCGCAACGCCGGGCAGGCGCAGGGCGCCCCCGATCGTTTCGGCCTGTACCAGGCCACCGCGGCCGTGCTGGGCGGTCTCGGCCGGGACAGGCTCGTGGTGGATCCTGGACGATCTGCACTGGGCGGACCCGGCGTCGCTGGAGCTGTTGGGCTACCTCGTGCGCCATCCCGTGCCGTCGCCGCCGCTGCTGGTCGTCTCGCGCCGGCACCGGCAGACGTCGCCGGTGCTCACCGCCGCGCTCGCCCGCGGCCTGGACGCCGGATCCGTGCTGAGGATCGCCCTGGGACCGCTGACCGAACGCGACTGCGTCGAAGGGCTGGCCGGTGATCTCTCGCCGCCGCGGGCGATCGAGCTGTACGAGGCGAGTGACGGCAACCCCTTGTGCTTCCTCGCCCTGCTGCAGGCCGACCGGGCGGCCCGCCCGGCAACGGAGCCCGTCTCCGCGCTCGCGGCCCGCGCGGTGTCCGGCGAACCGGATGGGCTGCCGATCGGGCTCGGCGTGCTGCTGCTCGACGAGCTCGCGCCGCTCGGTCCCGCGGAACGCCGGGTTCTCGAGCCCGCGCACCGTCGAATCCCACATCGCCCGGATCTACCAGAAGTCCGAAGCGACTTCGCGCGCCGCCCTCGCCTCCATCGTGACGCGCGACGAAGCCCGCGACGACGCGCACCCTCAGGTGCGTCGGCCCGGCTCCGCGACGCTGCTGACGACGGACGACGCTGGACGATCTGCACGAGCTCGCGGACGACCGGGCCGCGGACGTGGAGCGGTTGATCGAGGCGGCCGCCTCCGGCCCGGTGCTCTGCGTGCTGGCCTACCGGCAGCGCTGGCTCTCGCCCTCGCTCGCGGCGGCGCTTTCCCGCGCCTCGGCCGCCGGGCTCCTCGAGGCGCGCAGCCTCGAGCCGCTCTCCCCAGAGCAGGCCAGAGAACTGCTCGGCGACCACCCGAACCAGGAAGAGGTGTACCGGGAGGCCGAGGGCAACCCCCAGTACCTTCAGATCCTGGCCGCCGATGACGAGACGGTGGTCGACGCCGGCACCGCGATCCTCGGCGAACTCGCCGATCTCGATCCCGTCTCGATGACCGTGCTCGAGACCGCGGCGGTCCTCGGCCGGCAGTTCCACGCGGAGTCGCTGGCCGCCGTCGCGCAGTTGGCACCGGCCGCCGCCACGGCCTCGCTGGACGCGCTCTCCCGCCGGGATCTCGTCCGCCCGGCACAGCCCGCACCGCAGCTCTCGCTGCGCCACCCGGCGGTCGGAAAGGTCGTCTACCAGCGGCTCGAACCCGGCCGCCGCACCGATCTGCACCGCCGCGCCGAGGCCGCCGGTCGGCTGCTCGATCGAGGCGGTCACGTGGAGGTGATCCCGAACAAGCAGCGCGCCGATCGCGACCAGCGCCGCGAGCCGGAGCCGCCGTCTCGTGTTGCGAGGCGGCGGCCCAGAACGTACGGCTAGCTGAATCTCATGCGCGCAGCCAGCCGATGGGGATCAGGTTGCCGGTGTCAGCGACCTGTTCTACACATTCAATGGTTGTTAGTTTGCAGTGCAGCCGGTGGGTTCACCGGACAGAAGCGTCGTTCCGACCGAGTGCGCTGCGGTCGTGCCCATCCCGACAGTGTCGTAGATGACGCCGAGGACGGAGCCGGCGGGCATCTTCGACGGGTAGATCGTGATGACCACGTCGTTGCCGTCCGGGTGCGGCTCACTGATGGCGCTTCCGGGATCGAGTACCTGCGCCCCCGTCCACGTGCAAGCCGCGTCGGGCGTTATGGGAGTGCTCGCGGGCTGCGTGGTGTTGTGGAACGCCGCGGGCACACCCGCCTTGGCGAGCAGAGCTTTCAGTTCGGCCTCGTTGAACAGTTGGTGCAAGGTCACGGTGACCTCGCCGGTCTTCGCGTCCGTGTGGATCGAGAATCCGGCCTCGTCCACGTTCACGACCGTGCCGTTGGCGGTCAGGGAGTGCCCGGATCCCGCATCGGTCGTGTGGGCCGCACCGCTCGGGCCGGTCAGCGCGACGGCGAGGCTCGCCGAAGCCGCGACGAGACCCAGGGCTCCGAGGGCGGGCACTGCGCGCTTGCGCCACCGCAACGTCCGGCCGCGCGTCAGGACGTCCTGCGTCTCACGTCCGCGGCGGCCCTCGTCGAAGGCGGAGCCCACCAGGCCGATCAGGGCGACGTCGGAGACGCCGCCGTCGTGCTTTTCGAACTCTTCGATCATTTCACCGGCTCCTGCCGAGTAGTGGGGGCGAGTGCGGCGCGTAGCGCGGCAAGCGCCCTGGAAAGGTGTGTCATGACCGTGCCGGGCGAGACCCCGAGTACACGCGCGGTGGTCTTGGTATCGAGGTCGAGGAAGATCCGCAGAACGACGACTTCACGTTGGCGGCCGGGCAACGCCTTGAGCGCCTGCATGACATGCCGGTCGACCTCGATGTCCTCCGGCGAGCGGTCCTCGGCATCGTGCGAGGCGTCCCACGCCACCTCCCGGCGACGCCGCCGCCACCAGGAGACGTGCGTGTTGAGCGCGGTTCGCACGACCCACGCGCGCGGTGCCGGGTGGCTGCGAACCTTGCGCCAGGAGGCGTACGCCCGGGCGAACGCCTCCGCCGTCGCTTCCTCGGCTACGGACCAGTCGCCCACCACCGCGTAGACCGCGCGCAGACAGTCGGCCCTGGCCTGCTCGTAGAACGCCGCGAAATCCTCGTCCTCTGGTTTCTCGTCCACACCCCTACTACGCATCAGCGGCAGTATCCATTGACAGCACGGACCCGTCGACGACCGGAGTGCCCGGTTCGCTCGGCTTCCGGTTTCGCTCGGCGTTACTCCGGTTCCGTGGTTCCGGTTCCAGCAGGTGGCGCGGTCGGCCACGCGCGGGGGAGAGCGGCACTTGCAGAGATTCCGCAGCGACCGGCGTGTGCTCGGCGGTCGCGGTCAGCCGTCCGTCGCGAAGGGCGATGGCGCCGCTGCGGAGCATCGTGTCGATCAGTTCGCCGGGGACGTGTTCGGGTTCGCAGACGCTCTCGGGCTTGAGTCGTTCGTGCTGCTGGGGCACAGTTTCGGCGGGACGATCGCCTCGCTGGCCGCGGGATTGGACTCCTCCCGGCTGCTCGGGCTCGTGCTGGAAGACAGTGTGCTGCCACGATTCGCCCGGCCGCCGCATGTTCCCGAGCGGCCGGAGGGGGAGTTGGCGTACGACTGGAACGTGGCCTTGGCGCTCACCGCGCAGTTTTCCGCGCCGGACCCGGCGTGGTGGGCGTCGCTCGCGCACATCGGCTGCCCTACGCTCATCATCATCGCCGGCGGATCGACGAGCCACGTGCCGCAGGATCTGTTGGCGGACGCGGCGAAACTCATCCCAGACGGGCGGCTGGTTACCCTGGAGGGCGCGGGGCACACGCCGCACCGGACCGAACCGGACAGGTTCGTGGGCGAGTTGACCGGGTTCCTCGGATCGTTGGCCGTCGACGGCCCGATTCGGGCGCGTGACGGACGTGTGACCACCGGCTGACGAGGTCCGGGTACAGTCCGGAGCGCAACGGGGGAGGCTTCCCGGGGCTGGTGTGCCCCAAGCGTCGGTGGAAGCTTTTTTCCTAGCCCTTTGCCTGGAGCTGACCATGTGGTGCTGGAAGATGAAACGCACGGTTGGCAGGATCCTGCATGTTGCATTTTTCAGTTAGCCGTACCGGCGCCACCAAGCCGTGCGGGCACACAGTCGGGGCGCTCCGTTGAACTACTGCAAGACCTGTCGCAGGCATCTCAATGGCGCTGTGTCGTGCCCTGGTTGCGGCGCCACCGGGCTCGAGCTGTCGAACGTGCAGGACGGGCGCTCGACGGTGCGCATGCCCTCGGCGAGCGCGCCGTGGCGTCCCGGTGCCAAGTCGCACGCCCGCCTTCCCGTGCCGGACTCGGACGAACCCCGCGTGGGCGACCTCGTCCCGGAGCCGGAGGGCACCGGGCGGCGGCGGCATTCGGACAAGCCACGGCCGTCAGTGGTCTCGGACGCCGACGCGACCCGCGGCGCGGCCAAGTCCGCCGGCGGCGGGCGTCGCGGGGTTTCGGCCGCGGCCGAGGGGAACAGCGGTCGGGGCTCGCGCGCGGCGGACGACGCTCGCGGGTCGCGGGCCGCGCGGAGGGCGGAGAAGCGGCGCGGTCTCGGGCTGATGCTCACCGGCGGCTTCGCGGGCATCGTGGTGGTCGCGTTCCTGCTCTACGGCAACGCGGTCGGCGGTGGCGGCGCCGACGGCACTCCGGCGGGCAACGTGGTCGCCGCGGCGCCCGCTGCCACGTCCGCGCGTGCCGCCTCGCCGACCGCGACGATATCCGCCTCGGCCTCGCAGTCGATCGTGGAGCAGACGAGCGCCTCGGCGAGTCCGTCGCGCTCGGCCTCGCCCACCGCCTCGGCGACGCCGAGCAAGTCGCCCACGCCGGAGCAGACGACGAGTTCGGCCGTGGCCACTACCGCGTCGAGCAGCGTCGCGGCGACCACGACGAAGGCCAGCAGCGCGCCGAGCACGACCGGTGCGACCACCGCGGCGGCCAGCCCGTCGCCGTCGAACACATCGACTACCACCTGCTGGTGGATCTTCTGCTAGACGAGCATTACGGCGAGCATCACAGCGTACGAAGGTAGGGCGCCAGTTCGGCCAGCGCGGCGTTGAGGTCGTCGATCTCCGAGTCCGTATTCGCCGCGGTGACCTGGACCCGGAAGCCTGCCTGGTCACGCGGGACGAGCGGGTACGCGGCGAGCGTCACGTAGATGCCGTGGCTCCACAGCAGCGAGGCCACGACCTCGAGGTCCTTGGGGTCCTTCAGCGGTATCTCGATGATGGGGAAACCGCTGGTGTTCGGGCAGTCCAGGCCCAGCGCGCGTACCTCGTCGAGGACGCGCCTCGTCTTCCGGTGCAGGTCCGCTCGGATCGCCTCGCCCCGGGCCTCGTTCACGTCGAAGCCGGCGAGCACGGTGGCGAGCGACGCGGTGGGGGACGGGCCGGAGTACAGGTAGGGCGCGGCGGCGAACTTCAGTATCTCCTTCATCTTCGTCGGCAGCGCGATGAAGGCCAGCAGCGAGGAGTAGGCCTTCGAGAAGCCGCCGACGAGGATCAGGTTGTCGTAGGTCTCGCCGAGGTGGCGTACGACGCTGTTGCCGCGGGCTCCGTAGGGCGAGCTCTCGTTCGCGCGCCGCTCGCCGATCACGCCGAAGCCGTGCGCGTCGTCCACGTACAGCAGCGCGCCCTCGCTGCGGCAGAGCTCTGCGACCTCGGCCAGGTCCGGCGGATTGCCCGTCATGCTGTTGATGCCGTCCAGGCAGACGAGGCGGGGCTTGTCGGCCGGGCAGGCCTTGAGCATGGTGCGCAGCTGGTCGAGGTCGTCCAGGTGCCAGCGGTGCAGTTGCGCGCCCTGGCCGCGGGCGACCGAGCAGCCGTCGAAGATGGTGCGGTGCGCCTGGGCTTCGCAGAACACTGTGCCGTGGTCGGCCAGCACCGGGATGACGGAGAGGTGGATGTGCGTGATCGTCGGCAGCACGAGCGTGTCCGGGGCGGCGATCAGGTCGGCCAGCCGCTGCTCGATCTCGAGGTACGGCCTCGGATTGCCGAGCAGGCGCGACCAGCTGGGATGGGTGCCCCAGCGGCGTATCAGCTCCTCGGGCGCGGCCATGATCTGCGGATCGAGGTCGAAGCCGAGGTAGTTGCAGGAGGCGAAGTCGGCCAGCCAGTGGTCGCCGATCCGGATGCGGCGGCCGTCGATCTCGTCGATGACCGCGTCGTAGAGCCGGGTCACGGATTTCAGCCGGGCGAGTTCCGACCAGCGCGGGGAGGGGTGGGAGACCTCCGTCATCTGCTGCGTCCTTCCAGTTCCGCCGCCAGCGCGGCGACCCGGTCGACGGGGACGGCCGGCGAGTAGTAGAAGCCCTGCGCGTACCTGCAGCCCATCTTGCGCAGCAGGTCCCGTTGCGCGACCGTCTCCACTCCCTCGGCCACCACGTCGATCTCCAACGCGTAGGCGACCGTGATGATGCCCTGCAGCAGCCGCAGATGCCCGGAGTCCTCGGCGATCCGCTCCACGAAGGACCGGTCCGCCTTCAGGATGTCGATGCTCAGGTCCCTGAGATAGGCGATGGAGGAGTAGCCGGTGCCGAAGTCGTCCACCGCGATGCGCACGCCGATCCGGGACAGCGCGTTGAGGTTCCGCTGCACCTCGGGGCCGTGGTGGTGCAGGAACGCGGTCTCCGTGATCTCCAGGATCAGCAGTTCGGCGGGCAGCCCGGCGGCGGTCAGCTCGCGGTCGATGGAGTCGACCAGGGTGCCGTCGAGGAACTGGTGCGCGGAGACGTTCACCGTGACCCGCCGCGTCTGCCCGCGCGGGCGTCCGGCGTTCCAGCGCGCCGCGTCGGTGATGGCGCGGCCGAGGATCCACGCGCCGAGCGGCACGATCTGGCCGGTCTCCTCGGCCAGCGGGATGAACTGGTTCGGGCCGAGCAGGCCGAACTCCGGGTGCTGCCAGCGCACCAGCGCCTCGAAGCCGGCCACCCGTTCGCCGCCGCCGCGCAGGTCCACGATCGGCTGGTAGTAGAGGAAGAACTCGTCGCGGGCGATCGCGGTGTCCAGGCTGGTGCGCAGCCGCACGCGCTCCATCGCGGCCTCGTAGAGCTGCGGGCGGTAGCGGGTCCAGATGCCCTTGCCGTCCGCCTTCGCCGCGTACAGCGCCAGGTCCGCGTTGCGCAGCAGCACGTCGGCGGCGTCCTGCTCGTCCACCTTCGGGTCGTCGGAGCTGCTGGCCACGCCGATGCTGGCGCGCACCTCGGCCTGCGTGTCCCAGATCTGGAAGGGCTCGCTGAACGTGCGCACCAGACGGGCCGCGAGCGCCTCGGCCCCTTCCGGCAGCGAGCCGTCCGCGAGCAGCACCGCGAACTCGTCGCCGCCGAAACGCACCGGCAGGTCGCCGGGACGCACCGTCGCGGAAAGCCGCTTGGCCGCGGTGATCAGCAGCTCGTCGCCCGCGCGGTGGCCGAGCGTGTCGTTGACCTCTTTGAAGTTGTCCAGGTCGATCAGCAGCATGCAGACCACGCCGTCGGACTCGCGGGCCCGTTTGAAGGCCATTTCGGAGCGCTCCTGGAACCTCGCCCGGTTGCCCAGGCCGGTCAGCGCGTCGTGGTACGCCCGGTCGCGCAGCTCCTTGACCATCGCCTTGGACGCCGCGACGCTCTCCTGGTAGCGCTGCTGCCTGCTCTGCAGCGCGAGCCGCGCGAGGACCAGCAGGAACAGCAGCGCGGAAAAGACCGCGATGACCGCCGCGTCCTTCACGTTGTGCTGGATCGACTCGACGAGCAGCACGGTCGGGGCGACGAGCGCGGTGACGGCGAGCGGGATCACCCGGCCCGCGGTGAGCCGGCCCTCGCGCGCGTGCGGCTCGGTCAGCACCGTCATCGAGGGGTGCAGCGCGGCGGCGCCCCAGCAGACGTAGAAGAGGATCCAGCCGAGGTCCGCCGGGGAGCCGACGTGCCAGTTGCCGTACAGCCTGACCAGCGCGTACGCGATGTCCGAGGCCATCAGGCCGAGCGCGCCGAGCACCAGCAGCGCGGGGGACCAGCCGCGTACGCCGCCGCCGATCAGCAGGCGAAGGATCACCGCGAGCAGCAGCACGTCGCCTATCGGGTAGGCGATCGAGACCGCGCTGTCGAACCACCGCACCGACTGGGCGACCGTCGGCGTGATGGTGAACACCCAGATCAGCAGGGCAAGGCCGCCGGCCAGCAGCAGCGCGTCCACCAGCGCGGTCAGGTCCCGGCGTGGGCTGCGCATCCGAATCATGATCATCAGACCGGCGGCGGCCAGCGGGTACGTGAACAGATACGAGGCGTCGGCGAGCGAGGGGAAGGGCTCGTTCTGGTGGAAGAAGTCGGTCAGGATGTTGTAGATCGTGTCGCCGTTGATCAGCGTGAACGTGGCCGCGGTCAGCAGGTGCCAGGGCAGCCGCCGGGGCGGGGCGTTGAGCCGGGTCCCGACGAACGAGGCGACGCAGCTCGAGGCGCCGATCGTCAGCCACAGGCCGAGGTTCCACGCGGGCATCGCGTAGTAGAAGACCACGACCAGGGCCATCGCGGCGACGTACCAGAGCGTCGCGTACGCCATCACCGGCCGGTTCGGGACAGGCGGCGTCAACGGCGGGCGGACCGCGGCTTCGGACTGCGACTCGGCCTGCACGGTCCAAGCAGAACACCCACGCGGCCGAATGGCAATGTGCGCGGTTCGCCGAGAGGACGAATCGTGCACGTCAGCGGCGGTATGTCGGCTTCGGGACGGGGCGTGTCGCGACACTCCGGGCGTGTCGCTCGGCGGCTTCGGGCGACCTTATGTCACTGATAAGCTGCCGAACGCGTACGTATAGTGGTGGGATGGCGTGCGCGGCGATACCGTGCGGGGTGTATCAGAGCACGTCATCAGGGGGCCTCTACGGCGGACGGATTCCAGCTCGGCACGAACGATGCGGCGGGGTATTGGACGTGGGCAGGTGCGCGGCTCTACGGGGAGAATGGCTTCGCCGCGACGCACCGGCGGCACGAGTACGCGGCGCTGACCGCCGGCCAGCGCCGGGACCGCGTCGCCGAACTGCAGGAGGAATGGCTCGTTGACGCTTGGTGGTTGGCCTTCCTACGGTCCGGCACTGCGCTGCGCTTCGTGCCGGACCTCGTACGGGGGCCTGCCTGCGTCGGCGCTTATTGTCGTCCTCCCTCCGGTCGTCCTCTATGCGCACCTTTGGCCTATTCGTGGCGTCTCGTCGGCTCCTGGCGTGGGGTTTTGTTCCGGAAATTCAAGGTCAACGGCGCCTCCGGCAGGCCCGGCTCAGAGAACGATGGGGGTGTTGGTCGTGTCGGGGTTGGCGCGTGCTGGGGTTTCAACCTTGTGGTGGCTGTCGCCGGTCGGGTCGTTCTCCTCGCCTGGCACCTTAAGGCGACCAGTGAACCTGCCGGGGGGTCAAGCGGCGTCAGTCTTCGTGGATGCTGAATATGACATTCGCCGCTTGACCCCCCGGCAGAACCACTGGTAGGGCTGC
>Ga0302314_10017843_pt1 | contig 11867 bp, 12 predicted proteins | sample III_Palsa_N2_3_FD_200533 | JGI IMG/M metagenome (GOLD analysis project Ga0302314, IMG submission 200533) | Peat permafrost microbial communities from Stordalen Mire near Abisko, Sweden - III_Palsa_N2_3 | ecosystem: Environmental > Terrestrial > Soil > Palsa > Peat permafrost | place: Sweden...
ACGGCCGGGTGGTCCGTTACCCGGGGCCGGTTCGGGAAGGCCGAGCCAAGCGGGAAGAACGGCACCCAGGCGATGCCTTGCTCGCGGCACTGATCGAGGACGGGCTCGGCCGTCCGGTCGATGACGCTGTAGAGGTTCTGCACGCAGGCGATGCCGGCCGGCCGCGCTTGGCCGAGCTGGCCGGCCGCGACGCTGCTGAGACCCAGGCCGCCGATCTTGCCCGCGTCCCGCAGCGCGGTCAGCTCCGCCAGCTGGTCGTCGAGGTCAACCAGCTGGTCACCTTCGGCGACGATGCCGGGGACGGCGTCCAGACGCCGCAGGTTGACCAGGCCGAGCTGCTCGACGCCGAGGGTGGCCAGGTTGACTTCAACCTGGGCCCGCAGCTGCTCCGGTCGCTGCGCCGGGACTAGCTTGCCGCGGCCGTCCCGCTCGGCCCCGACCTTGCTCACCAGCACCAGGTCGTCGGGGTAGGGCGACAGCGCCTCGCGGATGAGGTCGTTGCAGCCGTCGTAGAACTGCGCGGTGTCGATGTGGTTGACGCCCGCGCCGACCGCCTGCCGCAGGATGGCAAGCGCCGCGCTCCGGTCCGCGCCCCGGTGCTCCAGCTGCATCGCGCCGAAGCCGATGCGGCCGACCTCGCGCCCCGCCAGCCTCGCCGTGCCGCCCGGAGCGGGAACGGCGGGGGCGTGAACGGGAGCGTGGTCGATCGCGGTAGCGCCGGAATCCGTTCCCTGGCCTGCTGTCGTCATCAGCGATCCTCCGAGCGTGGCATAGTGAACAGGAACCGGAGGAACCTCCGTTAAATCCATCGTAACAGAAAAACGGAGGAACCTCCGTATCATGCCGACCGAGGGCCAGACGCCGCGTCAGCCCAGACGCCCGCGGGTGGACGCGGAGCGGAACCGGGCGCGCCTGCTCGACGCGGCCCGGGCCGCGTTCGCGTCGGCGCGGGAACCGGTGACGCTGGAGCAGATCGCGCGGGACTCCGGCGTCGGCATCGGCACCCTCTACCGGCACTTCCCCACCCGCGAGGCGCTGGTCGAGGCGCTGTACCGCCAGGAGCTGGCCGACCTCTGCGCCAGCGTGGACGACCTGCTCGCGGCGCACTCCCCCGAGCGCGCGCTGCGGGCGTGGATGGACCGGTTCGCCGACTACGTCGCGGCCAAGCGGGAGATGGCCGATGCGCTGCGGTCCGTCTTCGCCGCCGGCACGGTGACCGTGTCCCAGGCCCGCGAGGAGCTGACCGCGGCCGTGCGGGCCATCCTCGACGCCGACGGCGCCGACGGCACGCTGCGCGCTGACGTCCGGGCCGACGACATCGTCGCCATGATCGTCGGCATGTTCACCGCGACCTCGCTGGCGGGCGGGCACGAGCAGTTGGAGCGGATGTTCGACCTGCTGGTGGATGCGGTCCGGCGCCCGGACAGTCCGACGCCCCGCCCAGGCAGCCGCACGTAAGCTCACCCCGACCGGACCGATGACTCTCGCCGGGCCGCATCGTCAGAGTAGAAGACGGCGGGGGATCACGATGAGGAGTGCACCATGACGCAGGCCGTGCAGCAGCCGACGACCGGGTATGCGCCGGCCAACGGGGTCGACATCTACTGGGAAAGCCGCGGCAGCGGCGGGACGCCGCTGGTCTTGCTGCACGGCGGGTACGGCCTGGCGAGCATGTTCGACGAGTTCGCCGGGCAGGCGGCGGCCGACCGCCAGGTCATCGCGCTCGAACTGCAGGGGCACGGTCATACGGCCGACGTCGACCGGGCGTTCACCTGGGACGACTTCGGCGATGACGTCGCGGCGGTGATCGCGCAGCTCGGGCTCGGCCCGGTTGACCTGCTCGGCGGCTCGCTCGGCGGCGTCGCCGGCCTGCGCTGCGCGATCCGGCATCCGGAGGCGGTGCGGAAGCTCATCGTCGTCTCCGCTCCCTTCCGCCGCTCCGCGTGGTTCCCGGAGGTGCTGGCCGGCTTCGACCAGATGACGGGCGCCACCCTGTTCGACATGCTGCGGCAGAGCCCAATGTACGCAGAGTGGCTGAAGATCGCGCCCGACCCATCGTCGTTCCCGATCCTGATCGACAAGACCGGGGCCCTGCTGCGGCAGCCGTACGACTGGAGCGCCGAGGTCGGGCAGCTGGGAATGCCCGTCCTGCTCGTCTACGCGGACTCCGACGGCATCCCGCCGTCGCACGCGGCCGAGTTCTACGCGCTGCTCGGCGGCGGTCAGCGCGACCCGGGCTGGGACGGCGGCCTGGCCACCCCGTCCCAGCTGGCGATCGTGCCCGGCCGCACGCACTACACCATCATGGACTCGCCCCTGCTGCCGGCGATGATCGCCGAGTTCTGCGGGATTAGCGGTCCCTGAGGTCCGGGTCCGGCCCGATGAGTCCCAGGCCAGCCAGGCCGACATCGATGGGAAGCTCGCCCGTGGCTCCGCCGCCCGCCCCGCCAGCCGCTCCCCCGCGTTGGGCGGGCGCGCCCGGCCGGCCGGGCGACTTCTGGAGCGGCACCGTGGCCTGGATCGGGCGGAACTCGGGGGCATCGGAGGACTCGATGTCCACCACCAGCGCGGTTATGTTGTCGTGGCCGCCGGCTTCATTGGCCGCCGCGACGAGGGCCCCCGCCGCCTGCTGCGGGTTAGGGACGGCGAGCAGCGGCGCCATCGCCTCGTCCGGCAGCTCCCCGAAGAGGCCGTCGGAGCAGATCAGGAACCGGTCGCCGCCGGTCGCGGGGACCAGCCAGTGGTCGACCGCCAGCTCGGGGCCGCCGCCGAGGGCGCGGGTGACGACGTTCCGACGGGGGTGAGTGCGGGCCTGCTCGGGGGTGAGCACGCCCGCCACGACAAGCTCATGGACCTCCGAGTGGTCAACCGTCAGCTGCTCGATGCGATCGCCGGCCAGCCGGTAGACCCGCGAGTCGCCGACGTTGAAGACGATCAGGCGGTCTCCGCCCAGGGTCTCAAGCCCGGCCAAGCCGGTGATCGTGGTGCCCATCCGGTTCGGGCCGTCGTGGGAGATGATGACCTGGTTGGCCTCCGCCAGCGCGTGCAGCACCGCCTCGGTGAACAGCGGTCGCAGCATCACGCAGCGCGCGAGCACCTCGACCGCGAGCCTGCTCGCCACGTCGCCCGAGCCGTGCCCGCCCATGCCGTCCGCCACCGCGAAGACCGGCGCAGCGGCGAGATAGCTGTCCTCGTTTACCCGGCGAATGCGGCCTACGGAGGTGTCGACGCCGTGGCTGAAGCGGATCATGTCACCTGCCGGGGACGGAGAGAATGCCCGATATCTAACTCGTCTATCGGACATACTCCGGATCGTATGGACGGCGCCCGCGGGAGACAACAGCGGCGGCGCATCGCGGCGGGACCGCCCCAGCCCCCTCCCAGCGTGGGCGTTATTCGTCGCAGTATGCCAGATGTCCGCCGGTTTGCGGTGATAAAGGCTGGTAGGAATAGTACGCAGACGAGAGCAGGCCGCGTGCGTTCCATAACGTCGAATTCTTTGTGATCAATCAATAGCGGAGAGGATTGGACATGCCTGAGCGGGGCATCGCCCTGGAGAAGCTTGGCTTTCTGACCATCGGCCTATTCGACGGCGCCGATCCCGGGCCGGGGCACCAGTACACCCTCGAGATGATCGAGCTGGCTGAGCGACTCGGCTTCGACTGCGCGTGGCTGCGCTGCCGGCACCTGCAGTACGGCATCTCCTCCCCGGTCGCCGTGCTCGCGGCGGCAGCGCAGCGCACCTCGCGGATCGAGCTCGGCACCGCGGTGATCCCGCTCGGCTGGGAGAATCCGCTGCGGCTGGCCGAGGATCTCGCGACCGTGGACGTGCTGTCGGGCGGGCGGCTCAATCCGGGGTTCAGCGTCGGGCAGCCGATGCACTGGGCGGACGTGCGCGAGGCGCTCTATCCGGACACGGCCGACGCCGAGGACTTCTCCTACGAGCGGGTGGCGCGGCTGCTGCGGTTCGTGGCCGGGGAGCCCGCGGCGGCGTTCGCCGGGACCGAGGGATTCGAGCAGTTCTCTTCGCGGGTGGAGCCGCACTCCCCTGGGCTGCGGGCGCGGATGTGGTACGGCGGCGCGTCGCTGGCGTCGGCCCGCTGGGCCGGCCAGCACGAGGTCAACTTCCTGACCTCATCGGTGGTGCGGGCGGAAGAGTCGGAGGACTTCGCGCAGGTGCAGCGGTCCCACATCCGGGCGTTCCGGGCCGCGCACCCAGCCGGGGCGGCGGCGCGGGTGTCGCAGGGGCTCGTCGTGATCCCGACCGACAGCGCGTCGGCCGGGCAGCGCGACCGGTACGAGGCGTACGTCGCGGCGCGCACGCCGCGCACCGCCGCGCCGGTCGGGCCGGCCAGAATGATGTTCGCGCGCGACATCATCGGCCCGTCGGAGGAGATCGCCGCCGCGCTGTACGAGCACGCGGGGTTTCGCGAGGTCACCGAGGTCGCGTTCGCGCTGCCGTTCACCTTCGCCCCCGAGGACTACGTGCAGATCCTGACCGACATGGCGACCAAGCTCGGGCCGGCGCTCGGCTGGCAGCCGGGCCGATAGCGTTAAGTAACGGCCGGCAACGGCCAGATCGGGAGGCACCCGCGTTGCCGCGACTGCTCGTCGTCCACCACACCCCGTCGCCCGCGCTGCAGGCGATGCTCGAGGCGGTCCTCGCGGGCGCGCGCGACCCGGAACTGGAGGGGATCGACCTGACCGCGGTGCCGGCGTTGGCGGCGACGATCCCCGACGTGCTCGCGGCCGACGGTTTCGTGCTCGGCACGCCCGCCAACATCGGCTACATGTCGGGCGCGCTCAAGCACTTCTTCGACCAGATCTACTACCCGTGCCTGCAGGCCAAGATCGGCGCGCCCTACGGCCTCTACGTGCACGGGACGAGCGACACCACCGGCGCGGTGCGGGCGGTGGCCGCCATCGCGAAGGGGCTGGGGTGGGCCGAGGTCGTCCGCCCGGTGGTCTCGACCGGCCCGGTGGGCAAGGACATCGACCGCCAGTGCCACGACCTCGGCGCCACCGTCGCCGCCAATCTCCTTTAGCCGGCTTTAACCGGCGGCCGGCATCAGGCGGCGACGGTGGCGCCCAGGGCCTTGCCCGCCTCGGCCGCGGCGGCGTGCGCGGCGTCCTTGAACTGGCCCGCCAGCTCCTTGAAGTCGTCCAGGGCCGGGTTGACGCCGACCAGCGTGAACTCGCGCTCGACGATCGTCAGGTCCGCGCCCCACACGTCGGCGATGATGCGGCGGAGGTAGCCGGTGGAGTGGTCCCAGCCCTCGCGCGGTGTGCCCGCGCCATAGGCGCCGCCGCGAACGAGGACGAGCACGGTCGGCTTGCCCGCCAGCAGCTCTTCGTTGGCGGATGTGGCGCCGGCCAGCACAACGTCGATCCAGGCCTTGACGTGCTGCGGGATGCCGAAGTTGTACAGCGGCACCGCCAGCAGCACGGCGTCGGCCGAGCGGAGCTCCTCCGCCAGCCCCGCGGCCAGCGCGATGGCGGCGGTCTGCTCCTGGGTACGGGCGGCCTCCGGGGTCCAGCTCGCGCGGAGCGCGCCGGTCCAGGCGTCGGCCGGCAGCGGCTCGGTGCCCAGGTCCCGGCGGACGACGGTGCCGCCCGGGTTCGCGGCCAGCCACTCGGACTCGACGATGTCCGCGATCGCGTGGCTCGCCGAGTTAGCCGGGTTGATGCTGGCGTCGAGTCGGAACAGGGTCATGACTAGGTCCTCCCAGGTCAAGTACGGCGGGCGCGCCGTACCATTAGTTTAAGTCAAGATGATCTGAGACAAGATTATCTCATGTAAGAACATCTTCGCCACGGGTACCCTGTGAGGGTGAGCACCACGGAGCAGACGGCGCAGCAGGGCGCCGTGGACGACAGCCACGCCATCGGCGCGTGCCTGGCGGCCGCGAGCGAGCCGTGCGGGGCAGCCGCGGGCGATCCGTGCGCAGCGGCCACCCCGGCCGAGGCGGCCGCTGCCGCCGCGGTCGGGTCCGACCCCGACCGCCCGGACCTCACCTGGCTGCTGCACCGGGCCGCGCAGCACATGCGGGTGGGGCTCGACGAGGCGGCCAGCGCGCACGGTCTTACCGGCGCGCGCGACTGGATCGTGCTCTCGGCGCTGGCCGCGGGGCCGCGCCAGACTCAGCTGGCGCTCGCGCAGTCGCTCGGCCTCGACAAGACCACGATGACCTCGCTGCTCGACCGGATGGAAGCGCGCGGCCTGATCACCCGGGCCATCGACAGCCACGACCGGCGCGCCCGCATCCCCGAGCTGACCGACGAGGGCCTGCGGGTCCAGGCGGAGGTCACCAGCGCCCGCGACCGCGTCGAGGCCGGCCTGCTCGGCGGCTTCACCGCCGACGAGCAGGCGCAACTGCGCGACCTGCTCACCCGGCTGACCGTCGCGCCGGCCGACCACGGGTCCTGCATCTGAGTACTTACCGGTGGGCGCTGGCCTCTTCCACCGTCAGCTCGGCGGCCGGGTCCGCCTCAAGCCGCTCCTCCGGGATCGGCTTGCCGCTGAGCACCGAACGACCGTACGTCCCGGCCTCGATCCGGGCCAGCGCGCGGTCGATCGCCGCCAGCCGGTCCTGCAACTGCGCCACGACCGCCTCGTCATCCGCCTCTTCCGTCAGCGGCAGACCCGCGTCACCGAAATCCTGGGGAATGTCAGAGGCCTGGTCATCCAGCGTGGCCGCCTCCTCGGTCTCCCGCAGCAGCGTCGCCACCTCGGCCCGCTCCGCCCGCAACAAAGCGCGCGCTCTGCTCTCGTCCATTGCGTCCCCTTTACTCTGCTGCCCGGAAACATACCCATGCCGCGCATGGGTCACATTGTGAACCTATCGGGGACGATCACGTCGGCCGGATCCAGGGCGCCGATTGACTCGCGGCCGAGCGCCAGCAGGGTGGAGTCGATCCCCGCGCGGAGGACGTCGAAGACGTTGCCGACGCCGGCCGGGCCGCCCGCCGCGAGCCCCCAGAGGCAGGCGCGGCCGATCATGACCGCGCGGGCCCCGAGGGCCAGCGCCTTGACGACGTCGCCGCCCCGGCGGATGCCCCCGTCAAGCAGCACTTCGGCCTCGCCCCCGACCGCCGCCACCACTCCCGGCAGCGCCCGGATCGAGGCCGGGGTGCCATCCAGGTTGTTGCCGCCGTGGTTGGAGACCGAGACCGCGGTCGCCCCGGCGTCGATCGCGCGGCGCGCGTCGTCCGGCCGCATGACCCCCTTGACCATGAACTGCCCGCCCCATTGGGCAGCCAGCCAGGCGACGTCGGGCCAGGTCGGCGGGGGCACCGCCGCCCATGACCGGTAGGCGGCGAAGAACCCGGGCGCGGGCTCGCCCGGGCGCGCCATGTTCGGCACGGTCAGGTCGGGCAGGCCGCCGTGGCGGAGCCAGTCGATCAGGTACCCGGGACGGGCCAGGCCGGCCGGGGCGAGGCGGGCGAGCGTCGCCAGGTCGAACCGCTCAGGGATGGCCGGGCTGCCCCAGTCCCGGCCGCCCGCGAACGACCAGTCGAGGGTGAGGATCAGCGCCTTCGCGCCCGCCGCGCGCGCGGCCTCGGCCCGCGCGAGCAGGGTGTCGCGGTCGGCCGACCAGTGCACCTGGAAGAACAGCTTCGGGTTGACCGCCGCCACCTCGGCCGCCGGCCGGCTCGCGAACTCGCTCAGCCCCATCGCCGTCCCCGCGTCGCGGGTGCCCATCGCGACCGCGACCTCGCCCAGCGGGTGCACCGCCTGCGCGCCGACCGGGGCGGCGAGCACCGGCAGGTCGATGTCGACCCCGAGGACCGAGGTCCGCAGCGCGCGCGAGGGGGGCAAGTCGGCCAGCCGGGGCGGCGCGAACCGGATCTGGCCGAACGCGGCCGTGTTGTCGGCGCGGGTGACGCCCGCCTCGGCGCCGGCCTCGATCGCCATGAACACCGGCCGGGGCAGCCGCCGCCGCGCCCGCCGCCGCGCCTGCGCCACCGACTCGAACCAGTCCATCCCCCGATGCTAGGGCCGGACGTCAGCCAATCACGGGGCGGAACTGGTAGCCGACGCGGTACTCGGTGACCAGGTACCGGCCGTAGGACGGGCCGAGCTTGTGCCGGAGCCGGCTGACGTGCACGTCGACCGTCCGGCTGTCGGCCGCGAAGTCGCGCTGCCAGACCAGCCGCACCAGGTCGGCCCGGGTGAACACCGTCGACGGGTGGGCCGAGAGGAAGGCGAGCAGCTCGAACTCCTGGAACGTCAGCGTGATCTCGGCCCCGTCGACCCAGACCCGGCGCTGGTCGTGGTCGAGCAGCAGGCCCGCCTGCCCGCTCGCGGGCCGCTCCGCCGTGACCGCTCCCGTCGCGATGGCAGCGCTGATCGCACCGGGCGCGGTGACCGGGTAGCCGACGATCGCCATGGACGTGCCGGTACCGGGAATCGGGACCACCGCGAGCAGCGTGCCGTCTGGCTTCTGCCGGAACAAGGGATACGGGACCTCAGGCGCCCCGGAGCCGTCCTCGACCTCAGGCCCGGCGTCCGCGCGGCCAAGCAGTTGCGCTCCGATCTGCACGTACCCCGCCACCTCCTCCACGTTCCGTGCTCCTCATGCATAGTCTACTAAATAGGTCGACTTAGTCAAGAAAACGGTGTCACAAACCTGTGAAATAGCTGTGAACAACCACACTACCGGGCCGGCGTCGTCCAAGCCGGCCCGTCGGGAAGCTCGGCCCCGTACCAGTACTCGATCAGCCGCCGCGCGATCGAGGACGACGGCGCGATCCCGAGCTCGCCCGCGTCGATGGCGGCCCGCAGGTCGGCCCGGCTGAAAAAGCGCGCCTCGCCGATCTCGTCCTCGTCCACCGCGATCGACTGACCAGAAGTGGCCGTCGCCTGGTAGCCGAGCATCAGGCTGCGCGGCATCGGCCACGGCTGACTGCCCAGGTAGCTGACGTGGCCGACGGTGATCGCGGTCTCCTCGAAGACCTCGCGCGCCACCGCGTGCTCGGCCGACTCCCCCGGCTCGACGAACCCCGCGACGACCGACATCCGGCCCTTCGGCCACAGCGCGTTGCGCGCCAGCAGCAGCCGGTCGTCGGCGTCGATGACCAGCATGATCACCGCCGGGTCGAGCCGCGGGAAGTGCTCGGTGCCGTCCACCGGGCAGACGGTCAGGTGGCCGGCCGGGGCCGGCACCGTCGCCGCGCCGCACTGCGGGCAGTGCGTGTGCGTTTCATGCCAGTTCGCCAGCGCGACGGCGTGCGTGAGCAGGCCGGCGTCGCGGTCGCTCAGCAGCGCGCCCGCCACCCGGAGGGAGGCCGGCTTGACATCCGATTCTGAGGAACGATCCCATGCTTCGCCTCCGACCGCCGAGCTCACCCCGAAATAGGCGACGTCGTCAGCGTCCAGCCCGAGGAAGAACCTGGTCCCCTCCGGGGCGTCGGCCGGCGCCACGAACACCAGCTCGGGCCGTCCGGCCACCTCGCGCGCGAGAGCCTGCGACTTGTGCACGACGATCACCCGGCTGCGCGGGTCCGCCCAGGCCGCCTCGATCCACTCGGCGTCGGCCCGGCGCTGGGTCGCCCGGTCCACCGTCGACCGGGACAGCGCCAGCCGCCCCAGCGGCCCGTCGTCCAGCCCGTCGACCTCGGCCGGAGCGCTCACGCCTGCTCCCCGCTTTCCTCAGCCGGGCTAGCCTCGGCGAGCTCTTCCCACAGGTAGGCGACCGACTCCGCGCCGAGCAGCAACCGGGAAAGATCCACGTACTCATTGGCGGCGTGGATGCGGTCGGTGTCAACTCCGACGCCCACGAAGACCAGCGGCGCGTCCAGGATGTCGGCCAGGTCCGCCTCCGGGCCGCTGCCGCCCTCCCGGGCGAAGAGCACCTCGGTGCCGAACGCCCGCTGCATGGCCCGGCGGGCCGCCCGCACGCCCGGCGAGTCGAACGCCGAGCGACAGGGACGGACCCCGGTGCCAGCGGAGACGGTAGTCACGATTCCGTTCGGAGTGTTGGAATTGAGGTATTTTTTGAGGGACTCGATGACCTTGCCGGGCTCCTGATCGGCGACCAGCCGAAACGAGAGCTTGGCGTGGGCCGCCTGCGGGATGATCGTCTTGCCGCCCGGGCCGGTGTGCCCGCCCCACAGTCCGTTGACCTCCGCCGTCGGGCGCGCCCAGATCCGCTCGAGCGTGCTGTAGCCGGCCTCGCCGTAGCTGGCGCGGCTGTCGCCCGCGTCGGCTAGCCAGCCCTGCTCGTCGAAGGGGAGCTTGGCGAACAGCGCGCGCTCCTCGGAGTTGAGCGGGACCACGTCGTCGTAGAAGCCGGGCAGGGTGACCCGGCCGTCAGCGTCGTGCAGCCCCGCCAGCAGACTGGCCAGGGCGTGCGCCGGGTTTGGCACGCCGCCGCCGAACGAGCCTGAGTGCAGGTCGCGGGAGGGCCCGGTCAACGTGATCTCGGCGTCGGCCAGGCCGCGCATGCCGAGGCAGATCGACGGCACGTCGGCCGCCCACATGGTGGCGTCGCTGATCACGATCAGGTCGGGCTTCAGCTCGTCCTTGCGCTGCCGCAGGAGGGCGGCGAAGTTCGGCGAGCCGGACTCCTCCTCGCCCTCGATCAGCATCGTGAGCTGGACCGGCGGCGCGTCCTCGTCCCGCGCCGCCAGCAGCGCGCGGACGCCGAGCGCGTGGAAGAGCACCTGGCCCTTGTCGTCCGAGGCGCCGCGGCCGAAGATCCTGCCGCCGGCCTCCCGCGGCGCGAACGGGTCGTGGTCCCAGCCGTCGCCGAGGGCGGCGGGCTGCACGTCATGGTGCCCGTAGACGAGAACGCGGGGCGCGGTCGGGTCGGCCGCGGGCCAGTGCGCGTAGACCGACGGGAGCCCGCCCGTCTCCCAGATCTCGACGACCGGGAAGCCGGTTTCCCTTAGGTAGTCGGCCAGCCACTCGGCGCTTGCGCGCACGTCGCCGGCGTGGGCCGGGTCGGCCGAAACCGACGGAATGGCCAGCCACTCGCGCAGCGCGCGCGAGAAATCCGCGGCGCTTGCCGCGATGTAATCCCTGACGTCCATGGGCCCTAACGTACCGGCTGGAACACGTCTCCCTTGCCGATGAGTCCCTCCGCCGTGATCGCGACGGTGCGGCCGGGGCGCGCGGTCACGGCGCCGATGCGGACCGCGTCCTCGCCCGACTGCTTGAGCGCGTCCAGCGCGGCCTGCTGATCGCCGGCCGCGACCACAATGCAGAAGCCGATGCCCATGTTGAGCGTCGCGTACATGGTGGCGCTGTCGATGTCGCCCGCGTCCGCGATCAGGGCGAAGATCTCCGGCGCGGACGGGAGCGCGTCCAGCTCGTAGGAGACGTTGGCCGCGAGCCTGGTGATGTTGAGCAGGCCGCCGCCGGAGATGTGCGCCAGGCCGTGCGGCGCGACGCCCGCCGCCCACAGCGACTCGGCCGCGTTCACGTAGACCCGGGTCGGCTGCAGGAGCGCGTCCGCGAGCCTTCGGCCGGAGCCGGGCACCCTGTCGTCGAGCGTCAGGCCGGCCTTCTTGAACAGGGCGTGCCTGGCCAGCGAGTAGCCGTTGCTGTGCAGCCCCGAGCTCGGCAGCCCGATGACGACGTCGCCCGGGGTGACCGCGGCGCCGTCGAGCGCCTGGCGGTAGCCGTCTTTGGTGCCCGCGGCGGGTGGGAGGGCACCGATCGCGGTGCCCACCAGGTCGAGCGTCGGGCCGCCGCTGGCCGACTTGGCGAGCATCTCGCCGATCTGCGCGATCTCCCCGCCCGGGATGGCGATCCCGGCCAGCTCGGCGCCGAGGAAGAGGCCGCGGGCCACCTCGTCGAGGACGGCCTCGTCGATCCGGTCGGTCGCGATGTAGTCGAGCAGCGCCAGCGGCACCGCGCCGAC
>Ga0302314_10017844_pt1 | contig 11867 bp, 10 predicted proteins | sample III_Palsa_N2_3_FD_200533 | JGI IMG/M metagenome (GOLD analysis project Ga0302314, IMG submission 200533) | Peat permafrost microbial communities from Stordalen Mire near Abisko, Sweden - III_Palsa_N2_3 | ecosystem: Environmental > Terrestrial > Soil > Palsa > Peat permafrost | place: Sweden...
GCCCGACATCTTGGTCGAAGCCAACGATCTGGTGAAAGAGTACACCCGACACGGCACCACTCCGCCGAAGATCCGCGTTGTCGATCGGGTATCGTTCTCGATTCATCGCGGCGAGACGCTTGGTCTCGTCGGGGAATCTGGCTCCGGCAAAAGCACCGTCGCCCGCATGCTGCTCCGCCTGGTCGAGCCCTCCTCCGGCTCCATTCGCTTCGCCGGGCAGGATGTCTTAACCGCTACATCGCGCGAACTCCGTGCCATGCGCCGCCGCATGCAGATCGTCTTCCAGGACCCCTACGCGGCGCTCAATCCACGCATGCGCGTCCGTCAGATTCTCGCCGAACCGTTTGCGATCCACGACCGGCAGCCGGAACAAGGCATCGCCGCACGGCTTCATGAGATGCTCGCTACTGTCGGTCTCGAACCTTCCGCACTCGACCGCTATCCCCACGAATTCTCCGGCGGCCAGCGCCAACGCATCAACATTGCTCGTGCGCTTGCTCTACGCCCGGAGTTCCTCATCCTCGACGAGCCCGTCAGCGCGCTCGATGTATCGGTCGGCGCGCAGGTCATCAACCTCCTCCGCGAGTTGCAACTGGCCCATAACCTTACCTATCTCTTCATCTCGCACTCCATGCCCCTGGTGCGCTATCTATGCGACCGCGTTGCTGTCCTTCAGAAGGGGAGCCTGGTCGAGCTCGGCCCAACGCTTGAGGTTTGCGACCATCCCCGCGAAGCGTATACACAGGAGCTCATCGCTGCCACACCACATCTATCGAATCAATAGTCGTAAATCGGGAACAGGTAGATGCAAACAGGCCGATAGAGGCTTCTGATTGGCCGTTACACCATCGTGCGGCGGCCTTACCGCCGAAGTCGATACAATAACAAGAGAATGGTTTCGCTTCTCCTCGCATATGCCCACTCCATCTGGCTCGTCAGCGCATCGTTTATCGCAGGCGTCATGAACGCCATGGCAGGTGGCGGCTCCTTCGTCTCCTTTCCCGCCATGCTGGCCATGGGTGTAGCTCCGATTCAAGCCAACGCCACCAACACCGTCGCCCTCTGGCCGGGCCAGCTCACCTCGGTCGCGGCGCTGCGCTCGGACCTGCGCAAGGACCTGCTCCCGGTCGTCCTCATCTCGTCTGTCCTTGGCGGCGTCAGCGGCGCAGTGGTACTGCTCAACACCCGCCAACTCACCTTCCTGCACATGGTTCCGTGGCTGCTGCTGGTCGCGTCCCTGCTCTTCGGCATCAGTGGTCCGGTCTCCCGCTGGCTCAATCGCCGCGCGATCGCCAAAGCAGCAGCGGAATCACGCGAGCACCTCTCGCAGGCGACGCCGCCGCTTATCCCGCTGTTTCTCGTACTTCTTCCCGTCTGCTTTTACATCGGCTACTTCGGCGCGGGTGCAGGCTTCCTCATCATGAGCGCCCTCGCGCTCTTCGGCGTCGAGGAGATGAACTCCCTCAACTCGCTGAAAGTTCTCGCCGCATGCCTGTCAAACCTCTGCGCCGTCATCACCTTCATCGTCAGCGGTGCGGTCATCTGGCGCTACTGCCTCGTCTCGATGATCTTCTGCGGCGTCGGCGGCTATCTCGGCGCACAGTACGCGCGCCGCATCAAACCAGATATCCTCCGCCTGATCGTCGTCGCCACCGGCTGCATCATGGCCGCATACTTCTTCTGGAGGCAGGGATGAGCACGAAGCCGGGAACCGCACTCATCGCCTCGCCTCCGGAAATAGGATTAGGAACAGGATCACCCCAATGAGCCACGAAGGCATCCGCATCGTCAGCGCCGAAGAGGCGCACGCTTCCGACCACACCGAGCGCAAACTCCCCGAAGACGCCGTCAACCCACTCAAGGTTCGCGTCAAGAAGACCGAAGGCACCGGCGTCGAGATCGACTGGCGCGACGGCCACAAAAGCTCCTGGACCTTCGCCTGGCTGCGCAATGCCTGCCCCTGCGCCACATGCCACGAGGAGCGCGAGCAGGATGGCCGCCAACCCGGCGTCGCCAAGCCAAAACCAAAGACTTTGCTCGTACTCTATGAGCCGCCGGTAAGACCACTCGAAGTTCTTTCAGTGGGTAAATATGCGGTCAAATTCAAGTGGTCCGACGGCCATGAAAGCGGCATCTACTCATGGGACTATCTGCGGCGCGTCTGCCGCTGCACGCAGTGCATCCCATTGGAGAGCCTCAATGTGTGACACCCCAACAGATAACTGCAACTGCCAGGAAGGCCACGAAACCGAGATGCACGAGATGAACCAGAGTGAACGGCTCCAACACATGGCCGAGCGCCTTCGTCCGCTCTACGAACGCCTCACCGATCACCCACTCTATCGCAGCTTTCACACCATCGACGACCTGCGCGTCTTTATGGAAGCACACGTCTTCGCGGTGTGGGACTTCATGTCGCTGCTCAAGGCGCTGCAGCGCGCCCTTACCTGCGTCGAGATTCCCTGGCTTCCCAGCCTCTATCCTGAGAGCCGCCGCCTCATCAATGAGATTGTTTTGGGCGAAGAGAGCGACATCTATGGCACGCAGCCGGTCAGCCACTTCGAGCTCTACCTGCACGCCATGCGCGAAGCCGGAGCCTCAACCGAGGCCATCGACACCCTTCTCTCGCAACTTCGCGAAGGCAGCAATCTCAACGCGGCCATCGCGCTCTCAAGCGCACCGTTGCCTGCGCAGCAGTTCCTGCGTGTCACCTTCCAGATCATCGCGCAGGGGGAACTGCACGCGATCGCGGCAGCCTTCACCTTTGGCCGCGAAGATCTGATCCCGGAGATGTTCCGCGGCTTTGTGCGCGACCTCGATCTCGCCGACGCCGTCGAGCCCGCGGACACGCACCCTCGACTCTCCAGCCGCGTCGCTACACTCCGCTGGTATCTCGACCGCCACATCGAAGTCGACGGCGAAGATCACGGCCCGATGGCGCTGCGCATGATCAGCGAACTCTGCGCAGACGATGCCGTTAAATGGAAGCAGGCTGGCGAAGCAGCCGAGACCGCGCTGCGCGCCCGCATTGCACTCTGGGACGGCATTGCAGCCAGCCTTGCATCGCGCCCCAAGACTCCGATCCACTAACTGAACTCGGATCAGCAGACTCGTCAACAGCCGTCAGAGCCATCGCTCCAAACATACAAAACGCCTCAACCTCTGCATTGCACGAACAGGCCGAAACCTGTTCCTGCAACGCAGAGGATCGCGACGTCAGCAGGGATGGAACGAGACCGGCACAACGAAGAATTGCCGCATCGTGTTCGTGAGTGTTGCTTAGTGGATGTTGACCGTAACGCCCTTGGACTCCTTGGCAATCTGCGCGATGAGCGTGCCCGCTTCCATCGTCGAGGTCGCCTTGTTCGCCGTAATGCGGGTTCCAATCGGCAGCTTTACTTCAAGCGCTTTACCGGCATCGAGCGTGATGACATTATCGCCAACCTTCAGCTCAAGCACACCAGTTGAGGCGTTGTGCAGCGTGAGCGAAACACTCTTGCCGGTTTCCGTTGTGGTGCCCGAGTGAAATCCAAACGGGGCTGCGTAAACGTCCTGTGCGGCAAATGAGGACACGGCGACTAGAGACAGAGCGAGGATCAGATTACGTTTCATGCGAAGCTCCCGATATAGTTCAAAAGTTTTTCGACGGGAATTTCTGCCATGGTTCAGAAAGCTCGTCGCTGACAACAGGTACGCCGGTTCGACGAAGTTGGTTCCATAAAGTTCGCTTTCTTCGATGTTATTTTTTTGAATTCACGAACGCGTAAAACACTGATAAACACAGTGTCCGGAAGCGGTCACTGCCCCTCGGAAATCTGTCCGTTCGTGAACAGATAAAATAGGAATCGGAGCTTTATAACCTTGAGTCGCCTCTTAGAAAATATGAACGCGCAGCAACAGGACGGCATCCGTTCTGTCGATGGCCCCGTCCTCCTGCTCGCCGGCGCGGGCAGTGGCAAGACCCGTGTCATCACGCATCGCATTGCCTACCTTATCCAGGAGCGCGGCGTCTCCGCCGACTCCATCCTCGCCGTCACCTTCACCAACAAGGCCGCAAAAGAGATGGCTGAGCGCGTCGACAAGATCCTCGGTCACAGCACGCTGGCACAGCCCACGCTCGCCACCTTCCACAGCTTCTGCGTGCGCGTTCTTCGCCGCGATATCGAAGCCTTACGTACCAACGGCGTCGGTCTCACCCGCACCTTCGCCATCTACGACGAGACCGATCAGCAAGCCGTCGTGAAGCAGGCGCTCAAGCGTCTCGGCATCGACGACAAGCAGCTCAAACCACGCGTCGTACTTGGACGAATTTCGTGGGCGAAGAACCACATGATCGACCCGCAGGAGTACTTTCTCGCCAGCGCCAACCCGATGGAAGAGAAGATATCCCACATCTTCGAGATCTACCGCAAGGAGCTCTTCAAGGCCAACGCCCTCGACTTCGACGACCTGCTGCTCGAGACCGTGCGCTTGCTTAAGACCTCAAGCGAAGTCCGCGAACGCTACAACCGCCGCTATCGCTATCTCCTCATCGACGAGTACCAGGACACCAACCGCCCGCAGTACGAACTGATGAAGCTCCTCGGCTCCCACGGCAACGTCTGCGTCGTCGGCGATGAAGACCAGTCCATCTATAGTTGGCGCGGCGCGGACATCCGCAACATCCTCGAGTTCGAAAAGGACTTCCCCGAAGCCCGCACCATCCGCCTCGAACAGAACTACCGCTCCACGCAAGTCATCCTCGAAGGCGCCTCTGCAGTCGTCGCGCAGAACACGCAGCGCAAGGGCAAGAATCTCTGGACCTCCCGCGAAGGCGGCTCGCTCATCGGCTTCTATGAAGCCCCCGATGGCGAGGGCGAAGCCATCTTCATCGCCGACCGCATCCACAAATATCTCCGCGCCGCAGGCGAGCAGGAAGACGCGCCGCGCTGCGCCGTACTCTATCGCACCAACTCGCAGTCACGCCTCGTCGAAGAGGCGCTACGCCGCTATCAGATCCAGTACCACATGGTCGGCGGCTTCTCCTTCTACGATCGCTCCGAGGTCAAGGACATCCTCAGCTACCTGAAGCTGGTCCAGAACCCTAACGACTCGATCGCTTTGGGTCGCGTCATCAATTCACCCGCACGCGGCATCGGCAAGACCACGCTCGAGACCCTCGAGCGCTTAGCCCTCACCACCGGCATGAGCACGTGGGACGCGCTCGCGCGCGCCATCGAAGACAAGCTCCTCCCCGCCCGCGCTCTCACCGCACTGTCGAATTTCAAGCGCCTCATCGACGACGCCCGCGCCATGCTCGGCCCATTGCTCACCGGCCAGACCTTCGAAGAGAAGCTCAACGCCGACCTTGCCTCATCAAACGGAGAAGGCACAGAAGATACCGCCTTCAACCCCGACGAATTTGTAACCGATTCCGATACAAGTTTCTCCCCGGATGAGTTCGGAGCCGAATCTGTAACTGAAGAAGTTACAAACTTCTCACCCGCAGAAGGCAACGGCGCCCAGACCTCCTTCGACACCAGCTTCAACTTCGGCTTCGACTTCGGCCCCAGCGAAGAGGTCTCGACCATCGCCGCCGAAAACTCCGTCGCGCCAGCAAGCGAACCCGACGCCGCAGCCTTCAATCCCTTCGCCCCCATCGCGGCCAAGAAGAACTCCACCTTAAAGAAGAGTGCCTTCGACGCCCGCCGTAACGGAGACAACGACCCAGCCGACCGCGCCGCCGACCGCATCATGGCCGACGAACCCGCGCCCTTCCGCAAGCCCGGCGAGGCCGCCACCCTCCCCGAGCTCATCAAGTTCCTCAACGACCGCAGCGGCTACATCCGCGCCCTCGAAGAAGAAGCCACCCCCGAAAGCTTCTCCCGCATCGAGAACCTCAAAGAACTCGCCAACGCCGCACAGGATGCGCAGGAGCGCGGCGAGACCCTGCACGAGTTCCTCGATCACGCCGCCCTGGTTTCCGACGCCGACTCCTACTCCGCCGAAGCCCGCGTCACGCTGATGACCCTCCACGCCGCCAAGGGCCTCGAGTTCCCCCTCGTCTTCCTCACCGGCATGGAAGAAGGCCTCTTCCCCAGTGGCCGCACCCTCACCGACCCCGGCGGCCTCGAAGAGGAACGCCGCCTCTGCTACGTCGGCATGACCCGCGCCATGGACACCCTCGTCATGACCCGCGCCCGCTACCGCCGCCGCTACGGCTCCGACATGCCCGAATCGAGCATCCCCTCGCGCTTCCTCGAAGAGGTCCCCCAGCGCCTCATGGAAGACCTCGGCAGCCCGGCGTGGCGCACAGCCGGGTCAAACTCCCGCAGCGGCCAGACCAACGAAGACGGCGAGCACCACTATAGTTACGAGGACGAAGACCAGAGCGGAAGCCGAGGCACGTCAAGCTCGTCCAAATTCGCCTCCACCGGTAACCGGTTCAGCAAAACCGCGACCTCCGGCCAGTCCATGGACAACATCGCCAGCTTTTTCGCCAATCGAGGCCAAAAACCGGGCCAAAATGCAGCGCAAAAGCCCGGAATCAGCTTTTCCAAGTCCAAACTCGACATCCCCGAACCCACCGGAAAGACCGGAATTGCCAAAGGATCGCGCGTCCGACACCCGAAATACGGCGACGGAGTCGTCTTTCAGCGCGAAGGAGACGGGGACGACGCCAAGATTACAGTACAATTTCAACAGCATGGCGTGAAGAAGCTGGTGGAGAAGTTCGCCCAGCTGGTAAAGCTCTGATCAGATTAAGATCGGCCTCAAGCTGAACCAGAATCGCCGCTAACAGTTCGTACCAACCTAATTTCATCCTCAAGAGAGACCGGCACACTTTAATGGCAAACACCAAGAGCATCACCGATACCGAAGAACGCAAGAAGATCAAGCGCGCAGCACGCAAGAAGGCCGCTCCCAAGGCTCCCCGCACCGGCGCCCGTGGCGAGAACAAGGCCAAGCTGAAGAAGGCCTCGCGCGGTAAGAGCAAGCGCTAAGCAGCTCCTGGGCTGTATGACTACGGCCACCTCGCGCACACCTTGCGCGGCGTGGCCGTAGTCATGTAATACTCCTGACAATCCGTTCCAGACATTCGCAGTCGAATTGCCCCGAACCCTCACTCAGGAGCAGGCCCTGGCCCGCCAAATCTTTCGCACCAAGTCCATCGACAAACTGATCGCTGAATCGGAGCGGCCGGAGCACGCCCTCAAGAAGTCCCTGGGTCCCGTCTCGCTCACCGCGCTCGGCATCGGCGCCGTCATCGGTTCCGGCATCTTCACGGTCATCGGCACAGCCATCGGCGGCAATCCTTCCAAGATCGCCGACTGGAAGGGCTCGCCGATCATCGACCTGATCCTGCATCATGGTGCGGTCGCTGGCCGCCCCGGCGCAGGCCCCGCGCTCGCGCTCTCGCTTGTGCTGGTCGCCATCGTCTGCGCCCTCACCGGCCTGTGCTACGCCGAGCTCGCCAGCATGATCCCCATCGCGGGCTCCGCCTACACCTACACCTACGCCACGCTCGGCGAGCTCGTCGCCTGGATCATCGGCTGGGACCTTATCCTCGAGTACGCCTTCTCGAACATGAGCGTCAGCGTAGGCTTCGCCGCCCACATCGTCGATCTCCTCGATTGGCTCGGCATCCATCTCGATCCCAAGTGGCTCTCGCCCGCCTACCTGCCGCTCGGCCTGCAAGACCTCGCTGGAAAAGACATCTACACTCCCGGCTGGCACTCCGGCTTCGACATTCCCGCCTTCCTCATCGTCCTCCTCCTTACCGTCGTCCTCGTGCGCGGCATCCGCGAGTCCGCACGCACCAACAACATCATGGTGCTGGTCAAGATCTGCGCCATCCTGCTCTTCATCTTCTTCGGCCTCAGCTTCATCCACCCGGCCAACTACCACCCCTTCTCGCCCAACGGCTTCTCCGGTGTCCTCGCGGGCGGCTCCATCATCTTCTTCACCTACATCGGCTTCGATAGCGTCTCGACCGCCAGCGAAGAGTGCAAACAGCCCCGCCGCGACGTCCCCATCGGCATCATCGCGACGCTCATCGTCTGCACGATCCTCTACATCGGCGTCGCCGTGGTCCTCACCGGCATCGTCCCGTGGGCCTCGGTCGCCGGAGACGGCGCACCCGTCGTCAACGCCCTCAAGCGCGTCTCTGTGCTCCCCGGAGCCCATCGCCTGCACTGGGTCCGCCTGGGCGTCCTGATCGGAGCCCTGGTCGGCATGATCTCGTCGATCTTAGTCTTCCAATTGGGCCAAGCGAGAGTCTGGTTCGCCATGTCCCGCGATGGCCTTCTACCCTCAGTCTTCAGCCGCGTCCACCCCCGCTTCCGCACCCCGGCCTTCGCCACCTGGGTCGCCGGATTCCTCGTCGCGATCCCCGCCGGCCTCTTCGACGTCGGCACCTTCGCCGAGATGTCGAACATCGGCACCCTCTTCGCCTTCGTCCTCGTCTCGATCGGCGTCATCGTCCTGCGCGCCAAGGAGCCCACCCGTCATCGAGGCTTCCGCGTCCCCTTCGGCCCGGTCATCCCCATCCTCAGCACGCTCTTCTGCGTCCTGCTGATGGCTGGCCTGCCCGCAATCACCTGGGTCCGCTTCTTCGTCTGGCTGATCATTGGCCTGTTCGTCTACGTCTTCTACTCCCGCAAGCGCAGCGAGTTCTACCAGCCGAAGTAATGGCCACGCCACCCAGCACCTTCCTCACCGCCGACTGGCGCAAGCTCATCATGGCGCAGTACGAGGTCGACCCCGCCGTCCTCACCCCGCACCTCCCACCCGGCGTGGAGCTCGACCTGTACGAAGGCTGCTGCTTCGTCTCGCTCGTCGGCTTCCTCTTCGACCAGGTCCGCGTCGCTGGTCTTGCGATCCCCTTCCACACCCGTTTCCCCGAGGTCAATCTCCGCTTCTACGTCACCCGCACCGAGCCCGCTGATAAAGACGCCACCCGCAAACGCGGCGTCGTCTTCCTCAGCGAGCTCGTCCCCAAGGCTGCCATCACACTGGTCGCAAACCGCCTCTACGAAGAGCCCTACGCCACCCTCCCCATGCGCCATTCCATCGCGCAGACGAGCGACTCCCTCAGCGTCTCCTACGGCTGGCGTCACAAAGGTATTTGGCAAAACGTAGCCGTCGAAGCCTCTCCCACTCCCGAGCCCATCGCCCCCGGCAGCGTCGAAGAGTTCATCACCGAGCATTACTGGGGCTACACCAAGCGCACCCGAGGCCGCACGTCCGAATACGCCGTCCAGCACCCACGCTGGCAGGTCTATCCCATCCGCAGCGTCCGCATAGAGGCCGACTTCGCCGCCCTGTACGGCCCCACCTTCGCGAGCCTCAAACACCAGCAACCCGCCAGCGTCCTGCTCGCCGAAGGCTCCGCCATCAGCGTCTCCACCGGCTCCCGCCTGCCCGCGCAGGGCGCTTTTCGTACTAGGCCGCTCTTCTTTTCCGTCCACTAATCAGATAAATCGCTGCCCGCAAATCCAGCAGCGGATCCGCCGAAGGCTCAATCCCTGGCGTCCTCGGAATCGGATCGAAGATCGTGTGCTTCTGCTCCTCCGCATCCTCCGCCACCGGCCCCGTCAGCGAGATCGTCCCCAGCTCCACCACCGGCCGATCCTCCGGCCAGTGAATCGTCGCATCGTCCACGACATCTCCCGCAGCCGCCAACTGCGCCATCACCTTGAACTCCACCGGCCCCTTCGCCACCCGCTCGCCAATCTCCTCAAACAGGTAGTTCGCGCCCTTAGCCTTCGCCTCCTCATCGCTCAGATAAGAAGTCCCAGCCACCGGCACAATCCGGTATCGCCCAAACTGCTTCGTCCCGGCGGCGTTCGTAAACTCCATCGCCGTCACGCCAAAAAACTTCTCCTGCGCGAAGCTCGCCGCAAACGGCTTCGGAGCCTGCACAAACGCAAGCGCCGCAGGATGCGACCCCAGAAACGCCTCCAGCGGCGACCCCGCCAGATTCGCCGGATCGCTCGACGCCAGCGCCTTCAAGAACTCCAGAAACTCATCCCCCGTATGCGTCGGAAACCCATCCGTCGAGTGGCCGATGATGTCCGTATGCACCCGCTCGCCGAGCATAAACCGCACCGCAAACCCCAGCGGCTTGGCGTTGCCGTCGTTATCCGGGATCAGCGGCACACCCGTCGAATCCGAGAACCGCAGCACCACCGGCGTTGACGGCTCGTTGAAATGCTTCGCCGTCGAAAGCCCCTTCGCCGCAGCCGTCGGGGTAAACGTACCCACCAGCATCGTGCCCTTGGCATGCGCAGGCCGGAACCCTGGGTGCTGTCCAAAGATCTCGCCAAACTTCGCCAGCAGGTCTTCACTCAGCTTCAATAACTTCTCATCGGTAGGTAGCGGCATCGTCGACTCGTCCTGGCGAAAGCATTCGCGCCTCATCATCGCATAAAGCCTGCTAGCAAAGATAAACATGTCCTGCCGGACAGGCCCGCTACGCGCGGGGCGACCACTTCGTGGTGTGTGATCGCTTTGCGTGGCCCTCCCGTTGGTCGGTACCTAATCCTATGCCGACCAACGGGAGGAGCGACGCGAAGCGGGTATACAAGTCACGAAGTGACCGCCGCCCGCGCAGGGCGTTTTTCGCACTAGACTAGAAACATGGCAAAAGCTAAGGCCGCTCCCCAGCCCACCGCCGAGATCGATCTCCCCACCTGGCTGCGCAAGCTCCCCAAGGTCGAGCTCCACCTCCATCTCGAAGGCACCATTCTCCCCGAGACCCTCCTCGAGCTCTCCCGCCGCCACGATCCCGAGCCGCTCACCGCGGAGGCCGCCCGCGAGCTCTACCTCTACCAGAACTTCCTCGGCTTCATGGACTCCTTCAAAGCCGTCAGCTCCCGCCTCAAAGGCCCCGACGACTACGAGCTCATCACCTACAACATGGTCCGCGAGCTAGCCGCCCAGGGCGTCGTCCACGCCGAGGTCTACATCTCCTTCGGCATCATCTTCTACTGGAAGAACACCGCCGTCGAGCCATTCGTCGAAGCCATCGAACGCGGCCGCATCCGTGCCGAAAAAGAGTTCGGCACCACCATCTACTGGCTCATCGACGCCGTCCGCCACTTCGGCGCAGACGAGGCCGTCAAAGTCTTCCGCAAAGCCGCAGAGCTTCGCCACCAGTACCCCAGCATCATCGGCATCGGCATCGGCGGCGACGAAGCCCGCGGCTCCGCCGACCTCTTCCGCGACTCCTACGCCGAAGCCAAGGCCGCAGGCCTCCGCCTCACGGCCCATGCCGGAGAAACCGGCGGCCCTGTCGACGGCCCCGCCAGCATCTGGTCCGCCATCAACATCGGCGCCGAGCGCCTCGGCCACGTCCTCGCCGCCCAGCACGACGCCGAACTGATCGAGATCCTCGCCCAGAAGCAGATCCCCGTCGAGATCAACATCACCAGCAACCTCCGCACCGGCTGCTGCCCCGACTACGAGCACCACCCCGTCCGCGACTACTTCGATCGCGGCCTGATGGTCACGCTCAACTCCGACGACCCACCCATGTTCGGCTCCAACCTCCTCGACGAGTACCTCATCGCCGCCGAAAAATTTCGCTTCACCCAGGACGAGCTCCGCGAGCTAGCCGCCAACGCGGTCGAAGCCAGCTTCCTCCCACCCGACCGCAAACTGGCCCTCCTCGGCCAGATCGAGCAGTACGGCCACTAAAACGAAAGGCGCCCTGCGCGGGCGGCGACCACTTCGTGGTGTGTGATCGCTTCGCGCAGTCCTTCCGTTGGTCGGCACAAATATTTGTTTGCGACCAACGGGAGCACCACCGCGAAGCGGATCACATGTCCCGAAGTGACCGCCGCCCGCGCAGAGCGCCCGTCCGGCAAGACAAATCCTGTCAACTG